>Ga0302275_10001297_pt1 | contig 26934 bp, 20 predicted proteins | sample III_Bog_N2_2_FD_200229 | JGI IMG/M metagenome (GOLD analysis project Ga0302275, IMG submission 200229) | Peat permafrost microbial communities from Stordalen Mire near Abisko, Sweden - III_Bog_N2_2 | ecosystem: Environmental > Terrestrial > Soil > Wetlands > Peat | place: Sweden: Abisko... | reverse complement strand
TTGTCCGATGACGCCAAGTGGCTTATTTGCCGAACAGTCCGCCAAGGCTCTTGCCCAGCTTGCCAGCTTCAGAACCAACGGCTTTGCCGGCATCGCGAACGGAACTGGCCACTTCTTTGATGGTGGAGGCCGAGATCTCACCCAAAACTTTTTTGGTCAGGTCAGCGGCGGTGATGCCTTCCGGTCCGGTGCCCAGGTCGCTAAAGTGAATATCCGGCAGCGGCAGGGTCGCACCATTGAAATGAACCTTGGCACCACTGATGAGGAAATCATCAACTTCCAGTTTCTTGGCGGGTTTGTTCGCGCCGGTTTGGGCGGGTGCATTGGTGTCCGACCCGGCACCGCCGGAGAAGGCGTTGACATTGTTCATGATGGTCTTGAGATTGTTCGCCCCAAAAGGATTGCCCTCAAACGTGATTTCCGGGGAAATCACCTCGACAGATTTGATGACGATCTTGTCGGACAAAACCGAAAATGGCGCGACGCTGACGGCCGTCTTGCCGACGCTGATGGCGTCCGGAACCTTGCCCAGATAGGCTTCCGGATTGCCCAGTACCAAATTATTAATACTGGCGGAACCGCTGAGCATTCCTACATAAACGGAACTGACGGTCAGGCTCGTCTGGGTGACTTTGGGGCCGACGGTTTCCATGCCGACCTTGACGATGGTGCCCAGAAAAAATCCAACGATGATGACTGCGGCCACGATAACCACAATCAGACCAATGCCGATGCCTAGGATGATTTTCTTCTTCATGCTCAAAAAATATCAACGCGCCCGGGCGTTGGAAACAAATTTCCGCCGGCTCAGGCCTCGATCATTTTGCGGACGATCTCCGCCAGCTTGTTCACGTCATAAGGCTTGGCGACGAACTGATCCGGCTTCACCGGTGCGTCGGCAAACACTTCTCCGTCGACCGTGCCGCTGATGAGGATGGTCTTTTGTTGCGGATTTAAACGACGGCATTCGCGGATCAAATCCATGCCGCTCATGCGGCCCATCGCGTAATCCGTCAACACGACGGCTGGCCGGGTGTCGGGAAATGCCTGCAACGCCGCTTCCGGGTCGGTGAAGGTGCAGACTTTGCAGCCGAGCGGAGTCAGGATGGTCTCGGCCAGTTCAAGCAGCAGCACTTCGTCATCCACCACAAAAACCGTGGGGCTTGTCGCCGTTTTGCTGTGGGAATTGGCCATGATTACAGTGTAATCCTAGTGCGTCACTTTAACACTGTAGTGACGGCATCCGCAAGCGCAAGATTTGCCGACCGGCCAATGAAAAAATCGTTGCTTCCCCGGGGTGACCAGCCTACTCTCTCTTTCCGGCAATGAATTCGCCGTCAAACAAGGAACTGCTGTCATGAAAAAAAAACCAGCGTCCGTGCCGGAACCCCAAAAAACCAGCCCCACCAAAGGCCGCCGTACCAGCAAAACTGATGTTGAGCCGGCCGCCATCCCCGCCAAAAGTTCCGCTACTGACAAACCTGGTCACGCCCCGCGTAAACCGCTGCTGGATGCTGCTGTTGACAAGGTGAAAAAAATGCTGAAGGGCAGAACCGCTCCCCAAAAATCCGCCGCCGCCGAACCGGAAGTGGAAGTCGAGGCACCGACCACGGTTCGCCGCAGCTATACCCGCCGCAAAAAAGACGAAGCGCTTGACGTGCCGCCCATCCTGCTCGAAGGCGACGCCCCTTCCGAACCGCAGGCCAGCGGCCCGGGCGAAAAATATTCCCTCGGGGCCACGCCGCCCGCGCAAATCTTCTCCGGCGGTGAACTCCCCGAAAGCTACGGCACCAAGAAATTGTTTCTCACCGCGCGCGATCCGCACTGGCTCTATGCGCACTGGGACCTGACCCGCGAACAGCAGAATGCCTTCAACGCCGGCTCCACCGACGGCCATCTCATCCTCCGGATTTTCGCCGGCAAAATTGAGGGGCATCCCGCCTATGAAATTCATGTCCATCCCGAATCGCGCCACTGGTTCGCGCATGTCGAGCGCGCCGGCAATTCCTACGCCGCCGAACTCGGCTACTATTCCGCGCTTGGCAAATGGATGCGCGTCGCCGTTTCCAGCGGCACCGTGACGCCGCCGGACGCCGCCGCCAAGGAAGACGCGGCCGAATTTGCCACCATTCCGTATGAATTTCCCTTCGCCCGTTTGATGCAGATCATTGAGGATGCGGTGCGCGACAACATTCCGCTCGCCCGGGCGATCGAGGAACTGCGTCGCGCCGGCCATCCTGACCTGCCGCGCTTCGCCCACTCCATCCACTCGCCCATCACCGTGCCCGGCCCGACGCGGCACTGGACGCCGGAGCAGGAAAAGGCGCTGGCCAAAATCATCAGCATTGACGAGACCCGCCGCGTCTGGATGGGTTCGCTGGAGATTACCGAACTGATCCGCCGCCGGCTCGCACACGAGGGCAACACCACTTCCCCGGTGACAGCGTACGGCATTTCCAGCCCCGGAATTTCCTCGAGCCCGACCAGCCCGTTTGGCGGCCCGAATTTGTCAGCGTCCAAAGGCTTTTGGTTCAACGTCAATGCTGAATTGATCATCTACGGCGCGACGGAGCCGGATGCGAAAGTCACGCTCGGCGGCCATGAAATCAAACTACGTTCCGACGGCACCTTCAGTTTTCGCTTTGCGCTGCCGGACGGAAAATATGACCTGCCCGCCGTCGCCGTTTCCGCCGACGGCACGGACGGACGCGCGGCGGAATTGAAATTCGTGCGCGAGACGCAATATCTCGGAGACGTCGGCATGACGCCGCAGGATCCGGCGCTCAAGCCGCCCTTGCCGGACAGCCTTTAATTTTCCATGGACTCGCCCGAACGCGGAGCCTTGATGCTCGTCCGCTTCATCGCCGCCGCCCTCATCGGCTGGGCGGTTTGCGAGCTGGTTTTGTATTGGGTCATCCGCAACCATGACCAGCAGCCGTTGGAAACCTTGCCCTGCGTTGTGAAATCCTTGCCGCTCGTCGCCGGCGTGGCTGTGCTCCTCAAATCACGTTCGCTAGCGGAATGGCTCTCAGACAAACTCGACCTATAGCTGATTCAGGGTATGCCTGGCTATCTTTCCATCGTCCTCCACGCGCATCTGCCGTTTGTGCGGCATCCCGAACATGAAAAATTCCTTGAGGAAAGCTGGCTGTTCGAAGCCGTCACCGAGACTTACCTGCCGCTGATTCAAATCTTGCAAGGCTGGCGGCGCGACCAGTTGCCGGCCCGGTTCACGCTCTCACTTTCGCCTACGCTCTGCTCGATGTTGCTCGACCCGTTGCTGTGCAGCCGGTATGCCAAGCATCTCGATGGCCTGATTGATCTCGCGGAAAAGGAAATCCACCGCACCCACTGGGACCGTGCTTTCCGCGACCTGGCGTGGATGTATCACCATAAATTTTGCCTGGCACGGGAAACCTGGCGGCATTACGACGGCAACCTGATTTCCGCCTTCCGCCAGTTTCAGGATGAGCAACTGCTTGAAATCATCACCACCGCCGCCACGCACGGGTTGCTGCCGCTCATGTCCGGACACCCGCCGAGCATCCGCGGGCAGATTCTAACCGCGCGCGACCATTACCATCGCTGCTTCGGTCGTGACCCGCGCGGTATCTGGCTGCCGGAATGCGCCTATGCCGAGGGCGTCGAACAATTCTTGCAGGAGGCGAACATCCGCTGGTTCATCCTCGATACGCACGGCATCCTGCACGCCAAACCGCGGCCGCGGTTTGGCACCTTTGCGCCCATCTTCACGCCCAACGGCGTCGCCGCCTTCGGACGCGACTACGATTCCTCGCGCCAGGTCTGGAGCAAACATGAAGGCTATCCCGGCGATCCGCGCTACCGCGATTTCTACCGCGACATTGGTTTCGACCTGGACTTCGATTATGTCCGACCGCACCTGCCGTCGCCGGAGAACCGCGGGTTCACCGGCCTGAAATATTACCGCATCACCGGCGCTGGCGAGAAAAAGGTCTATCAACGCGATCACGCCCTCGCCGCGGCCAGCGAACATGCCCAGCATTTCCTCGACGAACGCCTCGCCCAAGTCCGGCAGATCGCGCCGCTGCTGGATCGTCCCCCCATCATCGTCGCGCCGTATGACGCGGAATTGTTCGGCCACTGGTGGTACGAAGGACCGGAATTTCTCGACTTCCTCGCCCGCAAACTGTGTCAGGGACAAAACGACCTAACCTTCATTACGCCCGGTGAATATCTGCGGCTACATCCGACCAACCAGATCGCCACGCCCGGCGCGTCCAGCTGGGGCGAGGAAGGCTATTGGCGCGTATGGCTCAACGAGTCGAACGAATGGATTTATCCGCATCTGCAGATCGCGCAGGAGCGCATGACGAATTTGGCCAATCGCTTCCCTGATGCCGCCGGCCTGCAAGCGCGGGCATTACAGCAGGCCGCACGCGAACTGCTGCTGGCGCAGGCCAGCGACTGGCCGTTCATCCTCCGCGCCGGGACGAGCCCCGATTACGCCCGCCGCCGGGTGAAGGATCACCTGCTCCGCTTCATCGCGCTGCATGAACAGCTCACGCTCACGCAGGTGGACGAGAAATGGCTGCGCGAAATCGAGGCCCGCGACAATCTGTTTCCCGACGTGGACTGGAAGTACTGGAAATAAGTCCGGCCCGATAAACGCCGCGGGCCTGAAGCCCTGACGAATGGGATTGCCTTCGCCCCGCAATCCTGCAAAAAATGTTCTCGGATCGTGCCGGTTTATGTTGCCAGCTTAGCTCAGTGGTAGAGCAGCAGTTTTGTAAACTGCGGGTCGTCGGTTCAATCCCGACAGCTGGCTCCACTTTGAAGTGACAGATTTCCAGCCTATTGCGGAGATAGTGCGCAAAGTGTCAGTGAAACTGTCAGTAAATCGGCGTCTGGCCCGACCACCGGCCACAATTCGACAGAACTTCACCACCAACCGCCCGCTACCCGCTAACACGGTGATGCCCGAATGGTTCACGTTTCAGAACCAGAAAGGAATCAAATGAAAAAGCAGTTCTGATTGTATCAACGCTCCGGTGTTTATTACGCCGAGGGTGAAGGAATTGGTGAGGGTTCGGGCACCAAAGCGGAATAAATAGTCGGAGCTGGTGTTCGTCCAGAAATCGCCGGGCGGCGTCAGCCACAAGACCAGGCCACGCGTCACCGCCAGCGCTGAACAGATCGCGTGAATGAAAGACGGATTTCTGACCGGATCCTACACAAACGCAGCACCAGCTTATGCATTATCACCCGGCGGCACAACGTTTTCTATTTTCCCTTACAATTTCTGTTTACATGCCGGAGCTTTTTTGGCAGAAACGGACTGGCTTAAGGAAGCTGAAAAACTCAACGGGAAAAACAACCATACAAAAGGAGAGTTATGACAAAACACCACACGTCTCAAATCATCAGCGCAACGGCCATTCTGCTGACCGGCATCATCTGCGGTTGCAGCACGAAGTCACCGACTCAACCTTCAGCGGAAACAACGCCTAAACCTGAATCAGACTTGTTTAGGGGGAAACCATATCCATGGACACCGTTTATGATTCCAGCCGTTGAATCTTTCGCATTTCAAGATGTGACGAACACCGACCAGAATGGCGGACTCAATTACGGCATTGAGCGCTATACGAATGGCGCGGGTCTCTACACAATCGGACCTTCAAACGGAGTCACCAGTTTCACGTTCTCAGATGTATCCGGCATCCCGGCTCCATACAACTCGTGGGCCATTGCAATTGATAATTCCACCTTAAAAAGATACCCCACGAACAGCTTGTTATATACTAACACCGTCACCTTTCCAGTAATCAGCTCGCACACCTACTACCTGACAGTTTTTGTCAAAAACGTGCCGCCGCCGCCGACCAACGGCCAAGCCATCACCTTAAAGCTCCAGCAAAATTAAAAAATTATAACAATTTCAAAAAAAAGTGCTGGTTGGTAGGGCGTTGCTGCCGCGATGCTGGCGTGAATCGGAGTCTGTGCGGGGAAGGCGGCGCTGCAGCGCCGCGCTTCCAACGCATGCTGCCATCAAATGATAATCCTACTTAAAAGCTGAACCGCAGCCGGGCGAGGAAGGTCCGGCTGCGGGCCATGTCATTGTAAAGATTCAGCGGCTCCAACTGGTAGTTTTGTTCGAAGATGTTCAGCAGGCCGACGGTGAACTCAACCCGCCGCTGCAGCATCCGGTAGCCGGCGTAGGCATTGAACTGCCAGAAGTCGTCCCCCGGTTCCGCCGGATTGAAGCCGGAGTTGCTCTGGTGATACCAGTTGCCCTCGAGCAGCGAAAACAGCCCGGAAGCATTGTTCCAGTTCGCATGGAGGTTCACCGTTTGCAAGGTGCTGGTGAGACTTTGATACGGCTGAAACGGCGGATCAATGTTACCAACGGCGCTGCCCGTTCCCGGATAATTGATACTCAGGTAGGCCTGCGACACCTTGTAGTTTGCCCCTGCGGTCCATTGCCGGCCCAGCAGTTGATCCACGCTGGCCATGACCGACTCCTCGCGATAATTCAACGACTGATTAAATCCTACCGGAAAGGTGTTAAAGGTTTCGGGCGAAAGGCTGTAATGCACAAAATTGCCTTGCACATCGTTCAAAGAGGAATACATCAGTTGCCCCGACAAGGCCGCGTAGGTTCCCGTGTCGAATTTTTGTTCGAGCGAAAGGTCATAGACATCGAATTTCGAGCCGCTGGTGTCGCTGATCACCGATTCCGGAATCAGGCTGCGGAAAGCCTGGTTAAAACCGGCGACCTCGGTCGGCTCCAGCCGGTAGTTCGAGCTGTCGCCCAGACCGGACAGCGCTTGGGTGAACGCCGCGCGGACAACAGTTTTATTGGCGGGCGTCCAGACGATGCCCGCTTTGGGTGAAATCAGCACGGTGGTTTTTTCCTGATCCGTGAATGGCGTGGTGGAGGGATTCGCCGGCTGATAGAGCCAGTCATAATCCAAGCCAGCGGTCGCCGCGAGCGAATCGGCCACCTGCCAGGTGTGGTAGCCGTAGAGGCTCAACTGATAACTATTCAAGGTGAAGTTTTGATCGGCCACCACTGGGGCATTGGGGAAAAGAATTTCGTAAAAACTGTAGTTATCTACCGAATAATTTTGATACTGGATTGTGCCCCATTCATAACGCGCGCCCAAAATGGTGGTGTGTTCAGGCGATTCAAAAATTTGCTGCAACTCGGTGGAATGTTGGTTCGGCGAAATCGTTACTTTTTCATCAACCTGCTCCATGGCTACGATGCCATCAAATTCAGTTGAGTAAGCTCCGATCCATTGCGTCACGCCGTTGGCCGTCACCGGCTCGCTGGCCGTGCGATAGGTGGCAAAAAACAAGGTGTGCGAGCCCGGACTCCAGTCATGGTGATAGCCCAGCGTGATGTTCGGGTCTTGTTGGTTTTGAAAGCTAAAATCCGGAGCCGTGGTCGGCGGGTTGTAATACTGGGCCGTGTCGCCGCTGGTGTAATCCAGAAATTGAATGGTGCCAAAAAGACTGTCCTGCGCGGTCAGTTGGCCTTTGAGGCTCACGTCCACCTCGCGCAATTCATAATTGTTGCCGGGATACTGGCCGAGGTCGGAACGGTAAGTCGTCCCCAAATCGTAACTGAAGTCGCCGGAGGTGTAGAATTGATCCGCCTGTTCATACCACGCGCCGCGGCTCAAATACGTGGTGTCGGAGCTGATGCCAAAACAGTTTTGCTCGAATAGTTGCTGATGCAGCCGCTCCGGCGGGTTCACGTTCAACCAGCCCGCACCCGTCGGGGCCAGCAGGTTGGCGATCCAGAATTCATCGACCGCCGGCGCGTCGTAGCGCAGGTTATCCCAGCTCGGACTGCGGAGCTGCTCGTAGCTGTTCGCCAGAAAATTGTGCGCGGAATAATTCGCGTAATCGGAGCTCACGGCCCGCCCGGCCTCCCGCACGCTTACATCCGTCATGCCCGCGTCCGCATACACGCTCGCCAGGTTCGCGCTGCGCACGGCCCGGTCCTGGTCGAGCAGCAACTGCGAGCGATACACGCTGCGGTTGTCATTCAGCGCCTGGGATTTTTCCAGGTCGCGGATGGCGTCATTGATCTGGTTGTCCATCTGGTTTTGGAACGCCGAATACAGCCACGCGGTCGGGTCGTTCGGATCCAGTTTTTTTGCCAGCGCCAGTTCCTTGGCAGCGTGCGCGCCGTCGCCGCTGGCCAGATACGCCTTGCCGAGATAGCTGCGCAGCTCCGCGCGCTGCGGTTCGAGGGCGGCGGCGATGAGCAGGTCTTCGCGTCCGCCCGCCAGGTCGCCGGTGCGGATGCGACTGAGGCCGCGGCCGAGCCAGGCGTTGCCCAGGGCGGAATCGGCGGTCAGGGCGGCATCAAAACTGGCGCGGGCGGCGCGGGGATTGTTTTGGGCGGCGAGCACGAAGCCTTTCAGCGCGAGGGCCTGGGCGTTGCGCGGCGCGAGCGCCAAACTCGTGTTCAAGGCGGTCAACGCTTCGCGCATGCGTCCGAAACTGAATTCCAGCTCAGCGAGACGTGCCCACGCGAAAGCAAATTTCGGCGAAACCACGGTGGCGGATTGCGCCAGCGTCAGGGCGCGGCGCAGGGAGGTTTCTCGCACCGCGCGCGATTGCTCGAAGTAGGAGCCGGCGAGCAACTCCGACGCAAGCTGCGGCGGGGCGGTGACGGGCGCGGGCTGGCGTTTGACGGCGGCGATGAGTTCGCGCAGGGCGCCGGCCAGGCGGCGGAGGCGCTCGGAATCGGCGGGCATGGCGGACAACGTGGCCTCGGTCCGGGCGACGTCGCCGACAGAGAGCAGCAACGCGGCATGATAGACCTGCGCCGCACCGGAGCCGGCCGGGCCGGTTGGGAACGCCGCGAGCGCGGCCAGCAAATCACCCGAGTGATAGGCGGCAAGCGAGCTGGCGAGATTGGTCTGGTCGTCCGTGGTAAAGGGCAATTCCGCCGGATCGATCACCGCCGGATAATAGAAGCACCATTGGAGCAGATTGTTGGCGATGAACCCGGCGGTGCGTACCGGGGCCTGGCCCAGAGCGACGGCGGCCTGCTGGCCGTTGGTGAGCGTCAGCGTGGCTTGATCATTGCCGAAGCGCACGCGGCCATCCACGACGGACAACGTGGTGGTATCCGCGTCATCCACGGCCAAGACAAACTCGGTGCCTTCCACGCCGGCCACGGCCCCGCGCGTGAGGATGCGGATGCGGCCGGGTTGATCCCGGTGGAAAAAAGACAGGATGCCGCGCACCAAATGCAGTCCGGACAAGGAGGCCGGGGAATCCGGCGGCAGAATCTCCAGCTCGGTGGAAGCGCCGAAGGGCAGGATGCTCTGGTCAGACCAGGCGAGCGCGACTCGGCTGTCCGCCGCGGTGTGGATGCGGTCGAAGGGATGGAGTACATCCCGGGCTTTCGCAGGGATCCACGCGGTGCGGCCGGCGGGAAGGATTTCGACGGAGCCCTGAAGCTCAACGATGCGGATGTTGTTAGTGACCGATGCGGAGCTGGCTGGCTGGGCAAAGGAATTACCTATGCCGACCGTGAAAACAACCAACAACACGGCCAACAAAACCGGCTGCCCACGGTGGTAACTAGGATTCAAGAATACAGATCTGATTAAATCCGCTTGATTGACAAGTAATTAAAAAAGCAAAAAGTCCGGCGCAGGGCAAATCTTTTTTAGCCGGAAAATGGCGCTTATTTTATTTGCCAACGACCGGGCAAAGGCGCATTACTGTGCCATGCCCGATTCAACCGAAGAGTTGATCCCGACGCGCGCGACGCTGATCCAACGCCTGAAGAACTGGCAGGATCAAGCGAGCTGGCAGGAATTCTTCGAGACTTACTGGCATCTCATCTACGGCGTGGCCATCAAACGCGGGCTGACAAAAGCCGAGGCGCAGGACGTGGTGCAGGAGACGATGATCTCGGTCGCGAAGCACATGCCGGCTTTCAAGTATGACCCGGGGCTGGGCTCCTTCAAGGCGTGGCTGTTGAACATGACGCGCTGGCGCATCGCCGACCAACTGCGCAACCGGCCGCCCCTGGGAGCCCAACCGGCTGCCCAGCAAGACACCTCGCTCGGCGACGATGCGATTGACGCGGCCCAACAGGTGGCTCCGGAGCTGGACCGGATCTGGGAAGCCGAGTGGGAAGCGAACCTGCTGGAGGTCGCCACGGCCAAGGCCAGGCGGCGGCTGGATCCCCAGCAATACCAAATCTTCGACTTCTACGTGAACAAGGAATGGAAACCCGAACGCGTGGCGCAGACATTTGGCATCCCGGTCGCCCAAGTTTACCTCGCGAAGCATCGCGTGACCGAAGCGATAAAACAGGAAGTCGAACGGCTGCAAAAAGAATTGTTCTGATAGAATTGTTCTGATCCGCCGCGAGAGAACGAAGACTGTATGCCACCATTTTCTGGGGCTCCAAGGTGTTTGCCTCGATATTAAAATCAGTTTGAGCCGACTCACGTCGGCTGCTACCACGACCTAAATTTTAATTTTTGCCAACTTCAGGAAGTCGGTTCAGGTTAATTTGTGATTTCGTCCGGCCTCACCCTAGGGAGTGTTTTCAAAATGAGGAGCGCGGTCGTCCCCGGCCGCAGCAATGATTCTTGCTGGCACGAACGCAGCCACGTTCACCGCCTTGGGCTGGTGAACATGGCTGCGCCCGGGGACGGGCGCGCTCCGCCGCCGCGAAAGCATTTGGTTTTTTAAAACACGCTCTAGCCTGCTTGTTTGGCGGGGGAGGTACAAGCCGCCAACCCTCTGGCAAACTAGTCAAAGGCATGATCTCGAAAAATAATTAAAATATTTTGAAAGATTTGATCTTTTTCCACGTATTGGATGGTGAGCGGTCTGGGGTTGGGAGGGGCAAAACGGAAACCACCCCAGACGGCTCACCGTTTGTGAATTTGTCAGCTCCGCCCTTGCAGGGTTGGGCACGGTGAAAAAGGGACTAGGGAACGGGGGGACAAGGGTGGGGCGGGGCTGATTTTCACAACGGCGGTGACGGACTTCAGAGGGCGGGTCATTCCTTAATGGCAACGCCGATTTCAAAAAAACCAACGAAACAGCCAGCCAGCGGGCATTTGCGCGAGGCCCGCGGCAGCTTCAATTGACCCAAAGCGTGCCGACCGAGCTGACCGGCATGAACTGGCCATTCCCAAGATATTGGAGCTCCACCGCCGAACCCTGGCTGCCGCTCAGGGTGCCACCGGGCCCGGTGACATTGGGCAACACGCTGACCCCAAAGTTGTACACGCCGCCGCCGGGCGTGCTTCCGCTGACCGTCGCGGCAAACTTCAAACCATCCGGAGACATCCAGACGCCAGACCAAGTCTGAGCAGTCGCCGTCACGGCGGTCCAAACCGCCCCGAGATCGGAAGAGGCGTAGAGCGATCCGCCGGTGGTGCCCACCACCAGCCGGCTGCAATCGCTGGAGGCGGCCAGACAACTCACGCCCCCCAGCGAGGGGATGTTAACCCAAGTGGACCCCGCGTTGGTGGATACTGAAATGCCCCCGCTGATGAGCCGGGCCAGATTGGTACCGTTGCCGGAACAGGTAATATTGTTGATAAAAAATGTGCCGCCATCGGCCGTACAGCCCACAAAGGCACCGGCCGCCGTGGAGGCGGTCGTGGACGACCAGGTTGCGCCGCTGTCGGTGGATTTTTTGACCACTCCGCCCCCGCTCGGCGAGGCGTAAACAATCCGGCCATTCATCGAACAGGCGAGCGAATAATAGGCGCCGGAAATATAGGTGCTACCGACCTGGTTCCAGGTGTGACCGGCGTCCGTGGAGGCGGACACCCCGGCGATGCCATTGCCCACGGCATAAACCAGTGTGCCGTCCGCCGAGGCGGCCACGTCATAATAATCGCCGCTATTGGTCGCCGCAGTGTAGCTATTGAGGTAACTGGCGAAGTTGCCGAGGATGGTCTCGCCGGCATTGGTTGCCAACTTCCAACCGCCGGAACCCGCGCCGGAAATCCGGATGATGTCGCCGGGCGTGAGCCCCGCCCCGGAAACCGGCGGCAGGATGACGGTGGATAAACCGGGGCCGGTGAGCATGTACCCATGGTCCCGGACAGCCTGGATCGCGAGGCCGTTGGTGGCAATCCAGCCGACCAGACCGTTCCCAAAGAAACTCCCGGAAAAGCTGTTGCCGAAGCTGGTGAAATTATTCGTGCCATTGAACTGGTTATTACCGGCAAACTGATTGTTGCCGTTAAACTGGTTCCCGCCAGAGAAAGTTTGGTTGGCGTTGAGCAGCGGCACATTGGACGAAAGCCGCACGTCCGCGACGGTGCCGGAGTTCAGTTGCGAGGCGTTCAGAGCGGTCAAGGCCGCGCCGTTGCCGCTGAACGTGCCGGCCACGCTGTTCGCGCCGTTGGTGAAGTTCACCGGATTGGGATAGTTTCCCGCCAGCTGGCCGGAAGGCACGGTGCCGGTGAGTTGCGCGGCCGAAAGGGTGCCCAGCAGGTTGCTTGCGCCTGAGGCGAAAATGGCATAGGGCACGGGCAACACCGGCTGGCGCGGCGCGAGCGTGGTGAAGTTGGTGGAGCCCACCGCGCGCACGGCGATTTCCAGCCAGGCGTTTTCGCCGGTGAATACGTCGGGCCCGAAATCCAGCGTGACATTGAACAGCCCGTTGTTCACGGCCACGGCGGAATTGGTCAGCAATAGGCTGAGCTGGCTGCCGTTGGTGACGTTGTCATAGAGGGCAAAGCGAAAATCATAGGCGGCGTTGGCCGGCGCCCCGGTGTCGTTTAGGCGGCCCTGATAACTGAAGGCGGTCCCCTGCCCGGCTGATTTCAGCGCGAAGCCGGCCAGCAGCAGCAGGACTAGTTGGATTCGGCGGTTCATGGGAATATATTGGCGACCGGGCCGGTGCAATTCAATGCCGAAAGCGGTCAATGGGCGGATAGGGCCGCGAGGACGGCCGGCGGCGGCTGGAGCTGGCCCAGAGTCTTGGTTTCCGGCGCACCGGCAGCGATCCACCATTGCAGGAGGGTCAGTTCCGCGCGGGTCAGTTGCGGTTTGCCGTCGGGCGGCATATGATCATCTTCGCTGGCGGGCAGCAACGCCCGCTGCACCAGGGGACTTTGGTCGGCGTGGCCGGGCACGAGCGCAACGTCGTCCTTACCTCCCTTCATGACGGCGGCAAACGAATCCAGCCGCAGGCCGCCCTTGGCCTTGGCCGGGCCATGGCAGGTGACGCATTTGCTGGCAAAGACCGGCGCGATGACCCCGGTAAAAACCGGCAGCGGCAGAAGATCGGTCAACGCAACCGGCGCGACGGCGGCGTTGACGGGAGGCAAACCCAGTAATTTCTTAAAAGGCGCCGGCGCATACCGGGTGAGATAATCACTGCCGTGCGTGAGCGAGCCGCCGAGATGGCCCGCCACGAGCAGCAGGCTGACGGCAACGAACAAAGTGGCGCGGTAGGCCGCCGTTTTTCCGCCGCGATAGCACAAGGCCGCCACCACCGCCGCCACCGCCGTGCCGGTGCCCAGCCATTTATGCCAGGCTAGAAGGGTTGCATCATAGCCACCGCCGAGCGACAACAGCCAGCCGCAGATGGCCGTCACCACCGCGAGCGGCGCAGCCAGCGCGAGGAGGTAGCCGGCGCTAGCGGCGGCGTTACGGAAACGGGTCCGAAGCGCGGCGATTTCCAGGACTGCCAACGCTGTCAGCATGCCGATGGGCAGATGCACCAGCAGCGGATGCAGCCGGCCGAGGAACAGCAGAATGTCGGGTGGTTGATGCAAGCTAAAATGGCCGTTGGCCGTAAAATGGTGCCCCGGCACGGACTTGAACCGTGAACAAACAGATTAAGAGTCTGCTGCTCTACCAATTGAGCTACCGAGGCATTTGCCAGTGAACTCCCCACCGCCGTCGGTGAAACGACGATCGTACGCCGCGCCGGCGATGGCGCCGAGGTTCAACTTGGGCGCGGACAATACCAACAAACCGGCGTCGCCCGCAAGCGCAGAATGCGCGGAAGTTGCGCGCGCACCGGCGCGTTCGGCGATCGATTGACCATCACCGACCCAAAATGATCCCGCCGTGGCCGAGTCGATGGGCGTCGAAGGCATCGCCAGCCAGTCGACTTTGAGCCGGTTCTTTGCCGTGTTTACTCAGAAGAATTGTCAAGACTTGGGCTCGTTGCATGCCCATGCGGCTGGCAGTTTGCCCACGTTGCGTGAAGGCTACACTCTGGATCTGGACTCCTGGGCGCTGTTGCATGACGACGGCCATCAGGCGGGCGTGGCCGTGGGTTACACCCGGACAGGGCTCAAGCCTTGTCATCGGCCACTGATCACCGGGTTGGCCGAGGCCAAGCTGATCGCCAACTACTGGCTGCGTTCGGGGACACGGCGTGTGTGAACGGCGCGGCGGATTTCCTGCGCCAGACCGTGCAAGCGTTACCCGCGCAGGTGTGGATCGGCCTGCTGCGCGGGGGACTCCGGCTTCGGCGACGCCGAGGTGCAGGACGCCTGCGAGTCACTGGGCTTGAAATTCATTTTTGTGGCGAAACTGACGCAGAAGGTGCAGACCTTCTGCCGCCATGACGACACCGCTTGGCGAGCCACGGTGGTGCCGGGACTGGTGGAGCAGGAAGTCGAACTGGACCGGTCGGGCTGGCGTTTGATCGTGATCCGGCAGCGGGTGTGAAAGAAAGTCGGCCCGCTGGCGGCAAAACCTTGTTGAAACTGGAGGGCTACCGGTTTCAAGCGCTGATCACTGCCGTCTGGGGCCGAACCAGCGGCAAATCCACGCTCAAACTGGCCGTTCGTGGGGCCGCCAATCGCAACTGGTGGCGGGAAATGTTGCAGAAACTCACCGCGCTGCCCAACTGCCATGCTGTTGGCTCACTTCAGGCAAGATTGCAAAATTCACGCGGAAAATATGCACTCAACTGAATCGTTCCGACTGAGGGAGAAACCAGTGTACCTGGAATGCCTCCTACGCTACACGGCGAAAACGGTGCGAATTGAGGCTGATTAATTTTACAAGAATTCACTGACTCTGGAGGCTAGTATGGGCGGAAGAATGCTTAGGCACCCCAAGCACCGTATCTACCTACGTAAAGAGTTTTCTTCTTTTTGGCTCGGTCGCAGGTTCATGCGTTATCGGGCTTTGCTCCAAAAGCGTTGCTGTACAGCGCGAGGCGCAATACGCGCAATTATCTGGATGACGTTCACCACTAGCAACCATCGAACGCATGTCCAGCCTGCGCCCGACTTCGAATAAAGTCAGTGGAAGGGGGGAGGATTAAACTCCCAATACTTCGTCAAAAGTAAAACGATTTGTTAGACCGTCTCACAGTGCCATCCTGTCTACCCTTCCGCTAATTTTGTTTAACAAGGGCCGATTGTGTTGACGCACCAGCCCCGAATTCAGTCGTCCAATGAAAGGCAATTGCCCTCGAATAGACAGCCCGCCTAATGGCAAAAAGCAGGATGTAATCAGGTTATTGTTAATTCATGGAAAAAGCAAGATAAATTTTAGCCAAATTTCAGAACCAATATTTTTACAATGATTCAGTTATGCTTATATAAATATAAATACTATTAGTATAAGTTATTTTTTAGGCATAAGGCTTGTATTTGCCGGAAAAAAAAATTCAATTGAGCTTGTGCTTGTTCTTCTTTGTAGATTTAATGGGTTTGCAAATGAGGGTTCGATTTCCAGTTTCTGCTTCGGATGACCGATTTTGCTTTGCGGATGCGCAGCAAAAGACTGTCTTGGTCCCGGCCAACAACGCAATGAACCAACATTTCACTTCAAATCGTTTGTGGTCACCTGCTGGAAATGAAACATCGACTTTCATTTGGTATACTGTCTGCACGGTCAACTCGTAATTAGTATGGACGAAGAAGACTTGCCAATTCAGCAGTCACGCACCGCCTTTGCGACCCGTTTTTTTAACCAGTTGCATCAATACAAGAGAATCTTGTTGAAGTACTGGTGGATACCGTTGCTGACACTTGGCGTTGCCGAAGGCATTCAAGTCATTTTGCTCAGGCAAACCCCGCCAACTTTTGTTTCTAAAGGCAGAATGATTGTAAATGTAAAACTCTCCATTCCAGGCGCTAACGTTTATTCCGAAGAATTTGACAACTTTTTCGGCACCCAAATAGCGCTGATGCAGAGTGACACAGTCAGAAACAGCGTAGATCTTCGCCTTGAATCCGGGAATCCCGAACTTCATCCAACGCCCGTCAATATAGATGTGACGCTTTCGGCCAAAACCAGCATCTTCAACATGCGGGCGGTTGGCCGGGATCCGAAATATGTCCAGGCGTATCTGAAAGCGACCATGGATGAGTACATCAATCTAAAAAGGGATTTGGTGGCAAATGCCTCCACGGCAAATCAATCCAGTATGGAGGAAGAACTGAAGCGGCAGGCGGCAGAACTACAAAAGAGCCGGGACAATCTTCTCAATTACCAATCAAACAACAGTGTGATTTTTTTGCAGCCGAGCGGCGGCAACAGTGCGGCTGACCAGCTGGCCGCCCTGAACCAGCGGCTGGCCGCCAGCAAGTCAGAATTGCAATTAAGCAAGGCACTGACCCTGGATCAAAATCTGGAACGGCTGCACAACCTTCAGTTGCAGCTGGGTACGGCTTTAAGGACGAATGATGTTTCCCGGCTAAATCCGGATTCAGCGCCAATCAACCCGGGCAACAACGATACATCACAAAACAGTATGCCCGTCACACTGGGTGAATTCGAAGAAGACTACCTGATGGCGAAAAAGCAAATCCTGTTGTTGCAAGCGGCGCTGAACGAATTAAGTTCCTTAAATACCAACGCCCTTGAGGTGGTTGAACTGAATAACGAGATTGCCCACCAAAGAAAGCTTCTGGAGATTTACAAGGAGCAGAGCCAGGAACAATTACAAAACCGGCAGCACACCCTTGAGTTGCAAATTCAAGATTTGGAAAGCCAGGTCAAAGAATGGGAATTAAAGGCGCTCGAGGTGAGCAAAAAACTTTCCGACTATGAAACGCTTAAAGAAAATACCCGCCAACTACAGTCACAATACGATCAAATGTTGGCCACCCTGCAGGCGATCGATTTGAACAAGGGGATCGGCCAGGAAAGCGTTACCGTCCTTGAGGCCGCCGGGCCGGCAATGCCGGCTCCGCCGGAAACCTTAAAACATTTGATGATGGCGGGATTTATCGGGTTGTTTTTTGGACTGGGCATAACAGTGTTAATAAACCGGTTGGACGACCGCCCTAGTACGTTCATGGAACTGGAGCACCTTTTTGATGTAACCGTGCTGGGTCAAATTCCTTTGGTGAAGGCGGAAGGCAAACCGGCGGCTGTGCCCATCCTTCAATTGGAGGATGAACGCTATCCACTGATCGAGGCTTATCGCAGTCTCCGCTCGGCTTTTCTATACAAGGATTTGCTAAAAACCGAACCAGTAAATCAGCCCAAGACCATCGTAATAGCGAGTGCCAGCCCTAATGATGGCAAATCAATGACCGCCGCCAACTTCGCCATCACTTTTGCCCAGGCAGGTGCAAGCGTGTTGTTGATTGATGCCGATTTGCGTCGCGGATCGCTGCACAGCCATTTCTCGGTGGCCCCCCGCCCCGGACTTGCCGAAGTGCTGGCAGGACAATGCGACTGGGCTGCAACCGTGGTTCAGACCCGCATTCCCAATCTGCACCTTCTACCCCGCGGGTCATTGCCGCGCCACTTTCATAATTTATTTGCCAAGTCTGGCAAGTTCCTTCAGGAGGTGGCGGGGCGTTATGACTATTATATTTTTGATACGGCACCCGTGATGGTTGCCGACGATGTCCTGAGCCTGGCTCCCAACGCAGATGGCCTCATCATGGTAATCAGGGCTGGTTTTACTTCCGGCCGCATCGCGCAGGCGGCATTAGACATGCTTAAACAACGTCGGGTAAATGTGATCGGGCTGGTTTTTAATGCCGTTCCACTTAGTGATGGAGGTTTTTATAATTACCAGTACAAAGAATATTACCCGCAGAGTCCGCCGGAGTAAATCAGTGGTTTGGTACACGGATTAATCGGGCTGGGATGGCTATGGGAACATGTAACCTATTAAGTCAGGCAAAATATATGGACGATTCAAAAGTCGCTTGGTTCTGCCTGCGCTCGCAACCAAAGCATGAGCACATCGCCGCCGCTCACTTGCGCCAGAGAAGCGATGTTGAGGTCTTGGTACCGCGAATCCGTTTTAAACGCCTGACCCGCTACGGCCAGCTTTGGGTCACAGAAGCCCTGTTTCCAAATTACCTGTTTGCCCGTTTCGACTGGCACAGTTCCCTGCGCCAGATTTACCATTCACCCGGGGTCAGCGAAGTAGTCCATTTTGGCGCTCATTGGCCGGTGATTCCAGATGAAGCCATCAATGGGCTGCGAACCTCTCTGGGAAAAGATGAGATCCACATCATTCCGACGGACGTCTTGCCGGGTGATCCGGTTCAGATCGTCGGCGGATCTTTACATGGTCTTCATGCCGTGGTTTCCCGAGTCATGCCGGGGGCCAAACGGGTCGCGGTTTTGATGGATTTTCTGGGCAGCCAGACCACCTTTGAAATGGACCTCTGTCAGATCATTAAAGAGACAGATGGACGCAAATCAATCCGCGTGACACCCGCCGGGTCAAACCCTGCTAATCCTTGAGCCATTCACTTCACGGAAACAGACCGAAATCTCGTCGCGAACACTAAACCCTTTCTCTCACGGGAGACGGAAGACGCCAGCCATCATCTGAAGGCGGCGGTCTCAACGCAGTTGCGCCTGACAGTGCTCTGGCCAGGTTTGTTGTCGACAGCCACTTTACATCAACAATCCCTCACAGAATCATACATAAACAATAGATGACTCCATGTCCAGTTTTGACTGGGTCACACCACTCGACCCAGCTGATTGCGAAGGTAACGGTGAAGTTTGAGGGAGACCGTCCCATTTTTTTACAGAAAAGTCTTGGAGAAATGGGTGTTTCCATGTAAAATATTAAAAGCGAGGAGGAAGCTAATATGTTAGTATGCAGACCGGAGGAGGTTTCGCATCTAGAAAATTTAACCCAAAAAAAGTGCCATGCTTACACAGCCAACCAAAGTTTATCGGATCGTTAACCTTTTATTGTTGGTGATGGCGTGGACACTTCATGCCAACGCGGATGTAAGCGTATTGACTTACCACAACAACAACGCGCGTACCGGCGCGAACACCAACGAGACGATTTTGACGTTGTCAAATGTAAACTCCGCCAACTTCGGCAAGATTTTTTCGTGGTCCGTGGATGGTCAAGTTTATGCCCAGCCACTGGTCATGACCCAGGTGGTGATTCCTGGCAAGGGCGTCCATAACATAGTGTATGTCGCGACCGAACATGACACCGTGTATGCGTTCGATGCGGACAGCAACGTGGGGGGGGATGCGGCCCCGCTTTGGCAAGTGAGCTTCATTAATCCGGGCGCGGGCATCACCACCGTGCCCACTGCAGACGTGGGCGTAACGGATATCACGCCGGAAATCGGTATTACCAGCACGCCGGTAATTGATCCGACCACCGGAACGATTTATATTGAGGCCAAAACCAAGGAACTCGTGAACGGCAACCTGTCCTACCGTCACCGGTTGCATGCGCTGGATACCGCAACGGGCGCGGAGAAGTTTGGCGGCCCGGTGAGCATCCAGCCGAGCGTACCTGGCACCGGCGATGGCAGCAGCAGCGGGCAATTGGCGTTTGATGCGCTGCACCAACTCAACCGACCGGCGTTGCTATTAAACAACGGCAATGTTTACATGGCATACGCTTCGCATGGCGACATATCACCCTATCACGGGTGGCTGATCGGTTACAACGCCAAAACTCTGGCGCTCACCAATGTCTTCAACACCACGCCGAATGGCAGTGACGGCGGTATCTGGCAAACGGGCTGCGGCCCATCCAGCGATGCCGCCGGGAACATTTATTTTGTGTCTGGGAACGGTACTTTTGACAGCACCACGAACAATGATTACGGCGACTCTTTCTTAAAATTATCCACGACCAATGGCCTACAATTGGTTGATTATTTCACCCCGTATAATCAAGATTACATGAACGCCAACGATCTGGATCTAAATTCCGGTGGCAGCATATTGCTGCCAGATGAAGCCGGCGGGAGCACAACCAACCTCCACTTGATGGTGGCCGCGGGCAAGCCGGGCACAATCTATCTGGTCCGGCGCGATAATATGGGCCATTATAATCCGGCAAACGATAGCCAGATAGCCCAGTCCCTGATCGGCGCCATTGGAGCCAGCTTTGGCACTCCGGTATATTTCAACCGAACCCTCTATTATCTTGGAGTAAACGACGTATTGAAGGCGTTTGCGATTTCAAACGGCCTGATGACGCCGACGCCCACCTCGAAGAGTTCCGTCACTTTTGGTTATCCTGGAGCAACCCCGAGTGTAACCGCAAATGGCACGAACAACGCCATTATCTGGGCGTTGCAACGTGCTGGCAGCGGCCCGGGGGTTTTGCACGCCTTTAACGCCACCAATCTGGCCCTGGAATTGTATAACACTGCCCAAGCTCCCGGCGGGCGCGACACCCTCGATGCGGCGGTGAAATTTTCCGTCCCCACCGTGGCCAACGGCAAGGTTTATATCGGATCGCAAGCCGCCCTTACGTTTTTAGGCCCAATCAGTTTGACGCAATCGCCCACCATCACTCCCAACGGACTCACGGTGTTTACCAATGCGGTTTTAGTGACGATATCCAACGCCACGCCCGGTACCACCATTTACTATACGCTGGACGTGAGCAATCCGAGCACGAATTCGATTCTCTATACCGGGCCGTTTCTGATCACCAATTCCGCGTGTATTCGGGCGGCGGCTTTCCTTGGCGGGGCAGTGAATAGTGGTGTTGCGGTCGCTACATTCGTAAGTGGAGCCGCCGTCGGCAATGGCAACGGCTTGTCGGGCGCCTATTTCTCCGGCCAGCTACAGACCTTTAACCCGCCCGCGACCGTGGTGGAGACGGATGCCGTGGTCAATTTCAATTGGAGCGGAAATACGCCCACTCCGGGCGTCAGCGGCGCGATTTTTACTGTCCGGTGGACGGGATCGGTACTGCCCCAATTCACCGAGCCATATACCTTTTTCACGACTGCAGATGATGGCGTACGGTTGTGGGTTGATGGCCAGTTGCTAATTGACCAGTGGTCGTATCAGACGGCCAGCCAAGCGGCAGGTACAATTACGCTAGTGGCCGGTCGAAAATACGCGATCAGGATGGAATATTATCAAAATGGCGGCGGCTCCGGGGCCACACTTTCATGGCTCAGTCCCTCAGCGGTGGGCAAAACCATTATTCCCACTAGTCAGCTTTACCCGAACTATTTATTAGCCACGGTCAGTTCATCGGCAAATCCCATCGTGGTGGGAAGCCAAGTTACGTTTACGGCGACAGTCACCGGGAGCGGTGGAACCCCGACGGGATCGGTGGTCTTCTATAATGGCACCAATATCTTGGGTACGGGGGTTTTGAACGCAGCAGGGTTGGCTAACTTGACCACGGCGACCCTGCCGCAGGGCACGAATACCATAACAGCGGTTTATGGCGGGGACGCCAACTTTGCCAGCTACGCTTCCAGAGCCATGTCCCAAGTCATAGCGCCCGCAAACTCAGACATTACGAGCGGGTTGGTGTTGGATTATCCCCTGAGTGCGAACGGGAATGATATTGTGAGCGGCAATAATTTGACGCTGGTGGGTACGCCGACATTCAGCGGAGGGGCAATCAATTGGAACGGAGCGATACCTACGTTGGGTTATAGTGCAACACAGCAATGGCCGCAGACGGGGGTGACAGTGTCCGGCTGGATTAACATGAGCAATCCCAACGCCAACTATTCAGTGGCGGTGTGTTACGGGAACAGCGTGGGATCGATCACCACGGCATATCTGCAGTTTTACACCTATTCGGGCATGCTCGGCGCGCGGATCGTGCAAAATACGGATATAAACTATATTGGCCGATACACCCCGGCGTTGCTCACCACTGGCTGGCATTTTGTGGTGGCGACCTGGTCGGGTGGAACGATCGCTAGTTCGGTGAAGATTTATTTGGATGGATTGCAGGTGGATAATGCGGACAACAGTAGCGGGACCTTTACCGGACCCTATGCTGGCGGTGATGTGCCGTTTATGGTGGGGGCACAAGGATCGGTGGGGAGCGGGATCTTTGCAAAATTCACAGGGAGTGAACGGGATGTGCGGATGTATAACCGTCCCTTGGCGGTGAGCGAGATCGGGACGCTGTACGCGAATGGCGTCCCGGGGGGAATCACAAGCACGACGACAGCGGTGATTTCATCGACAAACCCGGCGGTGTCGGGGAGCGCGTTGACATTGACGGCGACGGTTACCGGGAGCAGCGGAACACCGGCTGGGACAGTGTTGTTCTATAATGGCATGAGCAACTTAGGGATGGGGATCTTAAATGGAGCAGGCGTGGCAACCTTGACCACAGCAACGCTGCCAGTGGGGACGAATGCAATCACGGCGGTGTACAGCGGCGGCAGTAGCTTTGCCAGCAGCACCTCGAGCGTGTTTAGCCAGGTGATCATGCCTGGGACGAACACGGATATCACAAGCGGGTTGGTGTTGGATTATCCCCTGAGTGCGAACGGGAATGATATTGTGCGCGGCAATAATTTGACGCTGGTGGGCTCGCCGACATTCAGCGGGGGAGCAATTAACTGGAATGGTGCGATCCCAACTCTCGGTTACAGTGCCTCACAGCAATGGCCGCAAACCAGCATGACAGTCTCGGCTTGGATTAACATGAGCGACCCGAACGCCAGCTATTCGGTGGTTAGTTGTTATGGCGATGGCGGAGGTTCCATCAACACAGCCTATCTTCAATTTTACACGTATTTTGGGAAACTGGGGGCGCGCGTCATACAAAACACGGACGCAAACTACATTGGCCGTTATACCCCACCACTGCTTACCGCTGGCTGGCATTTTGTGGTGGCCACCTGGTCCGGCGGGATGGCTGGCACCGCCATAGCAATATATATGGATGGAACCCAAATAGACAATGCGGACAACAGCGCCGGGACTTTTACCGGGCCGTATGCGGGAAGTGGGGTGCCGTTGATCGTGGGGGTGCAGGGATCGGTGGGAAGCGGGATATTCGCCAAGTTTACGGGCAGCGAAAGAGATGTACGCATTTATAATCGGCCCCTGGCATTAAGTGAGATTGCGACACTCTATGCCAACGGTTTACAGGGCGGGCTCAAGAGCGCAACGACCGTGGTTACCACATCAGGAAATCCGGTTCTGTCGGGGAATGCGGTAACGTTGACGGCGATGGTTAGCGGGAATGGTGGAATCCCGACCGGATCGGTTTTATTTTATGACGAAAATGGCAGCGGCAGCTTGGGAACGGGAACCTTGAACGGTGCGGGCGTGGCAACTTTGACGACTTCCGCGCTCCCGCCCGGCATCCATGCCATCACCGCAATTTATGGTGGGGATGCCAACTTTAGCGACAGCATTGCGAGCGTATTCACCCAAATCATCATCAACGCGGCGGATGTTCCTGACCTGCTGTGGTACTCAATGACTAACAATGAATATGGCGGATGGACGCAAGGAACCACCACATTTATCGACAACTCAACTTCGGGCGGATTGACTGGTTATTTCTACCAGCCAAGCATCCGGTCATGGCGGCCTGACCCGTTTGGCGGGATGAATGCGGCGCACTGGTCTGGCGATCAAACGCTCCTGACTGTATCGAACAGCGCCAGCCGAGTAAGCTTTACAAACCAAGACCGGACATTTTCATTCTGGGTTTTTCCCCAGACATACAATTGGCCGATCATGGGGAATGTTGATCCTTTGCTTCAAAACGGTTTCATTTTCACGTGCTCGAGCGCCGGGGCCTTTGGCGTGGCGACCTTCAATTACGGAGTTTACTCGGGTGCGAGTGAAACGATTCCATCGTTGCTCTCGCTGACTTGGATCCATGTTGAAGTTACCTTCCAAGGTGGAACCAATGTTTCGGTTTATATCAACGGCAAACTTGACAAGAATCTAGCACCTTTCACCATCAACCCGATGGGCCCGACGTTGCAAGACTTCCAAGTCGGGTATCCCGCCGGACCGGATATTGACGGCAATATATATTCTATTAAAATTTGGAGCTATGTCCGGACTCCGGCGCAAATCGGCACGGATCAATGATGATTTTTTAACCGCGCAAGGTGGTGCGTTTTAATATTTCTGTTAATGTGTGGCGTAAAGTCGTCTACTTTCTGGAAAAAAGTCGAAGTTGCCAAAAAACTCGCCCAAGTAGTATATCCGTTCTCGTTCGCTCGGGGATATGTGCGATAAGCTTGTCAGGTGCATAACCCAAAAAAAGGTGATTTTTTGAAGATTGCTTTATACTTGACTTTAAGTCGGATTAATGTAATGTCTAGTCATGGTTTAATTTATAGTTTTTCTTATGAAAAAAATAAAATACAAGAAACAGTGGAAAAAGCCTCAAATCAGGGTAATTCGTGTTTGCTGTGAAGCAACGGCATACGTGGCAGATTTTTGATCGTTTGGATTTTCAGGAGGCTTTATTCACATTCGCTTGCTAGGTGCCGCAGCTGGTGGCGGTTTGCCTCAGTGGAATTGTGGATGTAATAACTGTTGCGACGCTCGGTTGAAAATTGTTCAACCATTAAGGCAGTCTGGAATGGCGGTTGGCGATGATATTGGTAACTGGTTTTTAATTAACGCCTCCCCCGATTTGCCTGCTCAAATTGGGTCCTGCTCCGATCTCCATCCGCACCCGAATACGTTGCGTTGCAGTCTGATTTCCGGCGTTTTATTGACGAATGCAGACCTCGACCATGTTTTGGGTTTATTTTCTCTGCGCGAAGGCGGCAGACTGAATGTTCACGCGACCAGGGCGGTTCGCAACACCTTAGACGAATGCCTAGGCTTGACGAGCGTCATGTCTGCTTTTTGCGGTGTCGACTGGCATGAGCCGCCGGAAGGTGATTTTGTGACGATTATCGGAAATAACGGCAAACAGAGCAACCTGACTTATCGTGCCATCAGACTGCATGGAGGGCCGCCGTTATTTTCCCGTTCCGCGCGTCCTGACGATGTCCACAGTATTGCCTATCACATTGTGGATCGGAAGACGGGGGGGCGCCTGCTCGTGGCCCCGGATGTAGCTAGATGCAATAAAGCTTTGACTGACGCAATGGAAGATTCGGACGCCATATTTTTCGACGGGACTTTTTGGTCTGACGATGAGCTGTTGCAGATCAAGACCAATGGAAAAAAGGCTGCTGAAATGGGTCATCTACCGATTAAAGATTTCATGCTCCAGTTGGGATCATTTACAGCTAAACATAAGATTTACATCCACCTTAACAACACCAATCCGGTGCTGTCCCGCGATTCACAGGAGCGGGCGGCAGTAGAATCGGCGGGCATCCGCGTTGGACAGGATGGAATGGAGTTTAATCTATGAATGGCAAGCCATGGACCAAGCGAACTTTTACCTTGAGGCTCCATAAAATTGGGGAGCAGTCCTATCATCATCGGCATCCTTTTCATATATTGATGAATTCTGGACAGCTCAGCCGTCCGGCCATTCAGACATGGGTGACCAACCGTTTTTATTACCAGACCAACATCCCGGTCAAGGACGCCGCCATCATTTCGAATTGTCCACTGCGGGAAGTTCGGCGTACATGGCTGCACCGGATTATAGATCATGACGGGACATTGGAGGCGGAAGGAGGCATTGAGGCTTGGTTGCGTTTAGGGGAGGCGTGCGGTTTATCGCGGCGAGATTTATTGGCACACAAACATGTGATTCCTGGCGTGCGATTTTCCGTTGATGCCTATGTGAATTTTGCGCGATCTCGTCCATGGCCGGTGGCGGTGTCCTCATCGCTGACTGAATTATTTGCGCCGGACCTTATGGCGAAGAGGATCAAGGCGTTTAAGCGGTTTTATCCATGGGTTCAAACTTCCGGTCTCGATTATTTCGCAAGACGACTGACTCAGGCCCCGCGCGATTCCGGGGAAGCTTTGAAACTAACGTTGGAACACTGCCGCAGTCTCGAAATGCAGCAGGAAGCATTACAGGCGCTTCAGTTTAAGTGTGAGCTTTTGTGGACAATGCTTGATGTCATTCATGGAAAATGCTTTGATTTCGTCAACCAGCGGCGGGCCGCACCTGTTTAAAAATGATCTCTGTGGATGAACAAAGCTGTCCGATGCTCGCCCGTGGTGTCCGATTGAGGAATGACCCGTTCACCAATAATCCGGTTTTGCTTTTTCCAGAAGGTTTCCTTCAGCTGAACGACATCACTTACGATATTCTCCGGCGGTGCTCAGGTAAAGCGACGATAGCATCCATAATGGTTTCGCTGGCCGAAGAATATGAAACTGACAGGGATGTAATGCGGTCAGACGTGTGTGAATGTCTCGATCAACTGCGCCAACAGATGTTGATTGCCATGTCAAAATGAAATACCGGCCTTATTTGCTGCTGGCAGAATTGACGTATGGTTGCCCATTGCACTGCCCTTACTGTTCCAATCCCGTCAAATATCCGCGTGGAGCGGAACTTTCGACGGAAGAATGGGCCCGGGTATTCAAGGAAGCTGCCGAGCTAGGCGTTTTGCAGGTCGGATTTTCCGGCGGCGAACCACTCCAGCGTATGGACCTAGTGGAATTGGTGGCGGTTGCACATAAGGTGGGACTTTATACTAATCTCATCACCAGCGCTGTTGGCCTCAACCGACATCGTGCAGAACAATTACGCGAGGCCGGTCTGGATAGTGTTCAAATCAGTTTTCAATCTGATCAAACGCGTCTCGCTAACCATATAGCCGGGGCCAGGGCGCA
>Ga0302275_10001294_pt1 | contig 26946 bp, 25 predicted proteins | sample III_Bog_N2_2_FD_200229 | JGI IMG/M metagenome (GOLD analysis project Ga0302275, IMG submission 200229) | Peat permafrost microbial communities from Stordalen Mire near Abisko, Sweden - III_Bog_N2_2 | ecosystem: Environmental > Terrestrial > Soil > Wetlands > Peat | place: Sweden: Abisko... | reverse complement strand
CGCCGGATACGCGCATCCCTTCTACTGGGCGCCGTTTGTGCTGATGGGGAATTGGAGATAGAGTGCCGGCTGCTCGCCCGGGGATCCCGAGACCTGGAGCACCCGGCGCAGGACGGCATCCGATTCGCTGCTCCCGTGAACGTCACTGTACGTATTGTTTGCATCAACCAAAAGCCCATTACGCAGTTTTGCGTAACATCGATGCGCGTAACGCAAATCGGCAATGGTTCAAGCTGGCTTTTTAGGCTGTCCGGAAAGTGGGTCGGTCGCTGTGATACAGATAACGCTGAGAAGACTGCCTTGCGCGGTGGAATGCAATCGCTGTGCCGCTTGAGCGGAGTCCAGCGCAGCTTGGCAATCGCCCTCCCTCAGCGATTGCCGGGCGGCCCGGCGCAGGATGTAGGCGTGCGCTGCCAGCAGCATCAGTGACGTGAGGTCGGCGCCGCAACGAGAGCATTGCGACGAGCCTCGAAAACGAGCCTTGCAGACTGGACAAGAGGCGGGGCTGCGAAGATCGTCCTTCATGCGCGGCCCTCGACAAAGAACAGCATCTCGCGAAGATCGTGAACAGCCTGCTTGAGTGCGGCGGCATCGCGATCCTCGATTGCGGATTCGATCGCCTGATTCAAGTCGATCGCTTCTTCGCGGTCTTCGTCGTGGATTTTTCCGAGCAGGAGGCGGGAGCGCTCAATCATCTTCCGGCCCTCGTCCTCGGCCGCGCTCCAATCGTCTTCGGCCGCAGCCGTGTGCTCCGGCGCAGGATGCACTGTGAAATTACCCTCGCCCTCAATCACCTGCGCATGCTCGTGGCCGAACTCGGCGAGATCGTTGTCCTCATCGTCCTCATCCTGGAGATCGTCTTGGAGATCGTCGTCCTGGCGGGTGGCGTAGAGGGTTTCGAGACGTTTGCGGGCGGCGGCAATCTCCGCTTCGCTCCTGGCTTCCAGGGCACGGGCGATGGTGATGTGCTTGGACAATCCCGATTTTTTCTCGATCGCGGTTACGTTGAGGATGCCATCGAGATCCAGGCTCATGCGGCAAATCACTTCATTGTGATCGCGCATGGGAGTCAGGCCTTTGACCCTGAAGTCGCCGACCAGGATATTGCGCAGCGCATCCTCGTCTTCGCCTTCATACACGCGGACATCGACTTCTTCCTGGTATGGATGACTGGTGTAAAAGCGCTCGCTGCGGGTGACGGGCAGAGGGGTGTTGCGGCGGACGATGGGCTTGTAGCAATGCGGATAAGAGACGCCGCCGCGCTCGCCAAGGAAGGACACGCCGAATGAGTACGGAGTCACATCGACCAGCACTCGATCGACCTCATGCCCGGCGAGCCGCGAGGCCATTACACCCGCGCCCAGGGCAACGCACAGGTCTGGATGTATCTCTTCCCGCGGCGTCAAACCGGTGCGTTCCTCGATCATCCGCGCCACCAGCGGCGTGCGCGTCGAGCCACCCACCAGAAGAATCGCATCCAGATCCGAGGGTCCTTTGCCGGCATCGGCAAGCGCCTTGGACATATGTTCCAGCGTCTGCTCGACGAGGGGACGGATCATGTCCTCATACTCCTCGCGCTCGATTTCCAGTTCCAGATGCAGGGGTTTTCCGTCGACCGTGGCCAGCGCTTCTTCGCGAATGGTCACCTCCGGATCGAAGCTCAAGCGGCGCTTGGCCTCCTCGGCGGCCCACCAGATACGCGCGCTGGCCACGGGATGGCCGCTGCGCAGATCGATTCCGTGTTGCGATTGAAATTCGCTGAGCAGATGCTCGAAAAGCAGATCGTTGAAGTCGTCCCCGCCCAGGCGATTGTTGCCATGACTGGCAAGCACCTCGGTGATGTCGCCTTCGAGCGAGACAATGGACACGTCGAAGGTTCCTCCGCCCAGATCGTAGACCATGGCGGTGTGACGACTGCCTACTCCATACGCCAGGCTTGCGGCCGTCGGTTCATTGAGAATGCGGACCGCCTCAAGGCCCGCCAAAGTTGCGGCCTCGCGCGTGGCCTGGCGCTGCGCATCGGAGAAATAGGCGGGAACGGTAATGACCGCCTTTTGAACGGGCCGACCGAGTTGCCGGCTGGCCCAGGATGCAAGCTCGCGCAGGATCAGTGCCGAGATCTCGGGCGGCGTAAACTGGCGGTCTCCCAGCGTAACAGTCTCGTTGCTGCCCATCTTGCGCTTGATGCTGCGAACCGTGCGGTCGGGATAGAGCGCCAACTGATTGCGCGCCGCCTCTCCAACCAGCAAGTCTCCCGATGGGGAAAGGCCCACCACCGAGGGCAGCATATTCTTGTTGCCGGAGCTGAGAATTGCCACTTTGCCATCGACGAATGCTGCAATCTCGGAGTTAGTCGTACCCAAATCGATGCCAACAATCAATTCGCCCAAATCGCTCATGCGGATTTCCCTTCAGGTGTGCGCGCCACCTTGACCTGGGCGGTGCGATAGACTTCTCCATTCCACTCATAGCCGTTGCGGTAGACCTCGACAACAGTTCCCTCGGGCACGGAGCTTGTTTCTTCAATATCGACAGCCGTCATGCGTTGCGGATCGAAGATTTGGCCCCGGCACGCAATCCGGCTCACGCCCGAGCCCACAAGCGCCTCGTCCAGACTGTCCAGTGTGAGGCTGTAGCCATGGGAGAGCGCCGCGAGAATCTCCTGCGTGTGGCGCGCGTATCTGGCGCCCACACCCAGCCAGCGCGCCAACGGCGGCAACCGTTTTGGCGCCAACTCCTCGGCCGCGTTGCGCGCGGTGTTCGCTCCCCGCTCTACCCGGTCGCGCAGATCGAGCAGAACATTGAGGGGGAAGTGAATCTCCCGCTTCCGTAATTGCGCTGCTTCAGACTGCTGGATTCGAGAGGGCTCGGCTGGTGCATCTTCCCTTGCTTCGGCGGCGGATGCTTCCAGGCTCCGCGCGCTCTGGCTGAGGGTTTCGTTCAATTGCTTGAAGGTTCGCCCCTGAATCCGGACTTCCTGCGTGAGCGCTGTCATGGCCGCCCAGAGAGAATAAAGGTCGCAGCCGCTGCTGCCGGGCGGCTCGCTTTCCAGCGGCGGAAGCGGATCTCCGTTCTCAAGCGCAGCGAGCAACCCGGCGGTCAGTCCCTGCGGCGGTGGCTCATCGGCTATCGCGCGGTCAAGCCACGCCTCGAAACCGCGTACGATCCGTTCCCGCTCTTCCGGTGAAAACCCCGCGGAGGAGTTATCTTCTTCCATTTCCATCTATCTTTCCTTGAGTACCGCCAGCCACGGACCGGGGCCGACGAATTGTCTATCGTTGTCCTTGCCATCCAGCAGGGATTCCAGGTGCGCCTCCGGATTGACTGAAAACAGCGTGTGCTGTGCGCGCCTCCGCCGGTCGCGCAGAAGCTCGTATGCGTCGCGAACCTGCTCGAACTCGGCCGGCGACCTGTCGGGCGGAAACTGCTTGAGTTTGGCTAGATAAGCAGCTCGAATCTGCTCGTCCTCCGCACCGGGACCAAGACCAAGCACGGCATAGGGATCGGGAATTGGCAACGCATTATTTCTCATCGTTCACCCTAGAACAAGCTGCCCTGTTCCGGCGGCGGAACCCTGGCAGCTTTCTCCTTCTTGTTGTACCGCGATGACTCCGGCGATCCTGGCTCGGAGAATGTTTCGCCCAGAATTCTGTCAAGCGCGGTTTTGGGATCCTCGCCGCTGGCATAGGCTTTTTTCAGTTCCTTGATTTTCGCGTCGGAAAGGCCCATCAGCTTGCCAATTCCCTTGAGAAAATCAGGAATCGAAGAGGCGCCCGGTCCCACGAAACCGCCCTCCTCGTCGAAGTCGTCCTCATCGTCCTCTTCCTCATCGAAGAACTCACCATCCTCCACCGGCTCGCCCCGTTTTGCCCGGCACTTCGGGCAGTCGCAGGAAGAATAGCCAAGTTCCTCTGCATATTTCGGATCATCGCCAGGTTTGTAGCCGGGATACTGCTTCAGGGCCTGCTCTTCTTCCAGAATCTTCCCGAGCAGCTCCGGTGAAACGGGACGGCTGGCAATCTCTGGGTCATCTCCCATTCCGGAGCCGAGCCTCCAGCGTTTGCGTTGGTTCTCTTTCTTCCCGTTCAGGTGGTCCAGAATTCTGCCAGCCAGTCCGGTGTTGCGCTCCCTCCTGGCCAATTCCAGCGAAGCCGTCAAACAGCCCTCGCGTCTGATGGACGCCAACGGTGGCAGCGAGCGGGCGCGCAGAAAGAGAAACTCCGCGCTTGCAGTGCTGTTGGCCAGGCCCGCCGCCGAAACAGTATAGGCCAGTTCCGTTGAATAGCCGTCCAACGCAGCCTCGCCCATCATCAGCATCTGGGCCGCATGCAACGGGCAGTTGGGCAGGTTCAAGGCGGCAATCAGATGTTCATTCCAATCGCGCGGCAGAGCGATGGCAAGGCCGGCCCACTCGCCCAGGACACAGGCTCTGGCCACGCCACCCAGCAGTTCGGCGGCAGAGATCTTTGCAACTTTCAACACCTTCAACGAGATAGCAGAGAAAATCTCCGCCTTTTCCGCCATCGACACGATCAGCAGATGCGCGGCCACACTTCCCATCAACGTGTTCAGACGCGCTTCCTGCTCGTCCTGAACTGCCTTGTCCCGGCTAGCCACGGCCACGCACCAGCGCAGCGCCGTGGCCAGTGCTGCGACCTCCCCTGGCCTCACCTCGGGAACAGCTTCAATCTGCTCGATTCCACCCAGCGCCAATGGGCCCTTGCGCTGTTGCAGATGCCGCAAGGCCGCTGCAAGCAACAGCCGCAGCCTTGCCCGCCGCACCTCGGGATTCAGCCGATCGAGATGTTCCGCCTCCTCCAGATACTTCAACGATTTCTTGAATGCGTTGCGCTTCTCTGCGGACTCCATCAGGTAAAGCAGGGGTTGAATATCCGCGGCCCGCGCTTCTCGCCAGCGCTCGGCCACCTGGTCCGCCTCCTGCCAGGTTCCATGCTTCCGTGCCCAACTCAACCACTTCTGAAATGCTTCCGGATGAGGGTCGGCCTTGCAGGCGCGTTCATACAGCGTCTTCGCGGAAGGAAGCCCTCCCTCGTCCTGTTTCCATTGGCCGGGCCTCCGGTATGAGGCCATCTCGGCCTTCAGATCCTCAATGACATCGTCGGGCGCCTTCTCTATCAACTGCGCCATGTGCAGGGCCAGAACGCCATCCTCCACGCCGCCGGGGGCAAACCAGTTCTCCTTGATGGCCTCGCGGCGAAAGTCCGCCCAGATCGATGTCGCTTCCGCGTAGCCCTCCGCATTGTGCTCGTCTTCCAGTGATCTTGCCAGAAGGCGGAAGTAATAAGCGTCCCATCGTGGAGCGCCGCCAACAGCCGCGTTGACAGCCGATAGCTGCATGTCCAGCAAACCACAGCGCACGGCAATGTGCTGGCGGAGGCGTTCCCGCGTCGCCGCGTTGCAGTGATCGCTTGCAGCCATCGCGGTGCGCGCGGCATCGAGAATTCGCTTCACCTTCCTTGACTGCAGCGCATCTTCCACATCCCTCAAGGCGGAACGCAGAGCCGCGCCATGATCTCCGGCAGCGGCAACGAGCCTTTGGGCGGCCACGCTTGGTTTGGGATCGGTTCCGGCCACAGGCTTCGTCTTCAGCATGACAGTGAAGGCCGGAATCATGCGTGCTGGAACAGAATCGCTTGAGATCGTCTGGAGCCACTTGCCGCATTCTCCATCCTCGCACCGGTAATAGCAGGCAATCGCCCGGATCAGAGCCTTCCACGAAGCCAGCGGGCTGCGCCGCGACACCTCCGGCAGCGCCAGAGCTCCGTCCTCTACCGGCCCCGAGGTTACAGCTTGGAATGCGGCGGCCAGCGCCGATGCAGCCGTGCGCAGGGAATGCTCCGGCGGCAGGGACGAAACTGCGCCCAGAGCGGGCAGATCCCAGATCCGCTGCCGGATGAAGGTTTCAATGCGATCGCGCTCTTCGGCCGGAAGCCCTCGATCGGCGAGCGGTGCGACGACCACCTCCAGCTTGCCATCCTGCGCAGATATTTCCCGGCCGAGTTCTGTCAACCGCGGCAGCGCAGAAGGGAACCGCTCCCGGACAATCCCCAGCAGAGTCTTGGCCTCCACCGTCATTCCCAGCCTGAGCAGATCGTCGATGCGAGCCTTGTAGGCATCGGTCAGCAGGGCTTCGGACTCCAACGTCGCGCTGCGCTTGTAGAGATCCTTGGCAAGCTGCAGAGCAGTCTTGGAATGCTTGCCGGCAATCAGCTCCCGTACCCGCTCAATTTCCTCCTGCAACAGACCCGCGCCCCGCACATTGGAGGAGGCGCCTGGCGCTGGGCGATTTTTCTTGTCTTCTTTTCTTGACATGGGATAAGACGGTCAAAGACAGTCTAGAACGCTTGACTCCGACCGCTTCTGGAAAACTGTGCGAAACAGCTTGCTAAGAGATACGTTTTGCGGGGCAAGGTCACAGGAGCGCACAGCCGGCACAAAATGAAAACGCCAGAGACCGGAGTCTCTGGCATTTTCGGGTGCCCTTGCAGCTCATCGGATCACGATCATCCCGTCCAGCTTTGCGATGAAGCTTCGGGTTGCCCCGAATCCTGCATCTTCCGGCTGCCAGCGGTGAGGCTCCGGGTCGCCCCGAGTATTCGTTCTTCTGGCTACGCCGATGAAAGGTTCTCCGAGTTTCCTCGAATCGCGCATCCCTCAGCGGTGCCGAAGGTGAATCTCCGGGTTGCCCCGAATCCTGCATCGACGACCGGGTCGACGATGAATTCCCGTCTGTCTTCGAACTTTGCATCCTCAGCTTGCGCAGCGGATGAATCTTCGCGTCCAAGCGAGTCTTGCACATTCCTGCCTTACTCTGGATGCATTCTCAATCTCAATCCGGCCTTCCACCCGTCGCTTTCGCAGACTTATGAATCGCCTGATTCAATTGCACTCTGCATCGTCCTGCAAGGGGAGAAACTGCGTTACCAACTCGCCGCAGGGTTACCAACTGTTTGGAGATTAGGCCGGATCGATCTGTGGAAGCAAGTGCAAATCTAAGATGTATTTGTGGATATCACCATAGGTGGTGCAGTTATGTTTTGAGTCACTGGAATTTGTGAGTTTGCGCGGATTCACCATAACCGTAAGTTCTTTGTTTTGGCAGGTCATTTTGGGTTTTTTCGACGTAACGTCATTATTTTCATAGACGTGGGGTGAAATGGGGGGAGGGGTGGGGTAAATCATCACCGTCTGAGGGTGCGGCGGCGGTGTTTGCTGCTGTATTTGTGGTGCGGAGGAGGCCATAGAGTTCATTGTCTCCCTTTTCACGAATTGGACTGCAAACTCCGAGAAAATATCGGAGATTAGTTCTGTCGGCAGGTTTCTTCGTGCGATTGCCCCGCTTTGGGGATTTGAGATGCGTGGAAGCAGGCCGGAGTATGGCGGGGATTCTGATCAGCTAGGAACATCGCATTGAATAAGTGGGAAGGTGTATGAGTAGAGAGATCATCTAGGAAACCGAAGGGAGCAACCAGTGAAGCAGGGGGCCGTTCGAGTGGCGTCTAAGTTTGAGTCTGCGGAAGATCCAAAAAAGGCTTCGGGAAAACCGTACGTCGAAATCACCAGCCGGGCGAAGGTGAAATTCCGCCTGCCTGTGAACGACGCTGATCCGGGAGCTATAAAAGCCTACCGAGAGGCGAACAATCACTATCGCACCGTGCCGTGGCCTTCCCCCTTCGATAGAACCACTCATCGGTTACATCTGGGCGACTCCAGAGACCTGTCATGGTTACCTGATTCTTCGGTTCACTTAGTGGTCACGTCGCCTCCTTATTGGACTCTTAAGGAATACGCGCGGGGCAATCGCTCACAGCTTGGCGACATCGTCGAATATGAAAAATTCCTCGGAGAGCTGGACAAAGTCTGGGCTGAATGCGCACGTGTGCTTGTGCCTGGAGGGCGAATCTGCTGCGTCGTTGGCGACGTTTGTATCCCAAGAAAGCGTGAAGGCCGTCACTATGTGATGCCGCTTCATGCGGACATTCAGGTGCGCTCCCGGAATCTCGGGCTCGATTGCCTTACTCCGATACTGTGGCACAAAATCGCAAACGGAGCGACGGAGGCTGAGGGGAACGGCGCTGGATTCTACGGCAAGCCGTACCAACCCGGATCGATTGTCAAGAACGATACTGAGTACATTCTGCTTCTGCGCAAAGGGGGCAGGTATCGCTCCGTCACCCCGATTCAAAAGGCACTCTCCATGCTGACGAAGGAGGAGATGCAAAACTGGCTGCGTTCTGGCTGGGCGGACGTACCAGGCACATCAACAACGCGGACGGTGCATCCCGCTCCCTACCCAGTAGAGCTGGCCGAACGACTGATTAAACTCTTTTCATTCGCGGGTGACACCGTGCTCGACCCATTCCTCGGCACCGCATCGACCACTGCTGCGGCTATCAATTCTGGTAGGAATTCGATCGGAGTAGAGGTTGAGCCGTCCTACCTTGCGATTTCTTGTGAGAAGGTCTCAGCTCTTACCCGGGTGCGGCGCATGTCCGGCGCGACCACCTACGAGGTCGTCTGTGACTGATCACCGGTTGCTGGGCGAATTCCGGAAGCTCTTCGATGGACACAAGTACGAACACCGCCGATCGAATCTCGGGGACTTTGTTGCTATGCACCTGTACGAGGACCTCATGGCGATCAAAAAGTCCGAGCGTTATGTTCTGTCGGTCGAAAGCATGTCTCGGGTGCTCAATGTACAGAACAGGCGCAGGGGTATCGAAGCAAGACGGGGCGACGGCACATTTGGTGAACTCATTGTCGGCGAAGAGCCTCAGATTGATCCCGGTTACAGGGTTGCCAGAGGACCGGTGGCCACGATCGAGATCGGTGTTGAGGTGAAGATCCTAGCTAAGGCAATGATCAAACAGATCGACCGAGTAAAGAACGACTTGGCCAATCAAGTTCAGAACTTCAAATACCGGGCGGGTTCGGCCAAGCCCATTTGCGTCGGAGTGGTTGGCATCAACTATGCAGACGAAATGACCAGCATCGAGGGCGATCGATCCTACCCGACCGATGGTAAGAAGTACAAGCACCCGATCCAAGAGGCAGAACAGGCTAGACTGCGGCTGACTGATACGGCCAGGCTCTACGACGAGTTTCTAATCCTCAGGTTCAAGGCTCGCAACCAAGAGCCTTATGCATTCGAATGGGTGAACGAGCGGGATACTCGCCAAGATTACACGGCCGCTCTCCAGCGCATCAGTATCGAATATCAGCACCGCTTCTAAATTCTCAACAACATCGGTTCACTTCTCGCCGGGTTCGAAAGCTCACCACTATCCCTTCGCAAACATCTGCTTGATTCCGCGGAGGGCTTGGCGGGTGCGCTCTTCGTTTTCTATTAGCGAGAATCTTACGTGGGCGTCGCCGTAGTCGCCGAAACCTATGCCGGGAGAGACGGCCGTCTTGGCTTCGGTGAGCAGGAGCTTCGAAAACTCCAGCGAACCTAGCTTGCGGTATTGCTCGGGAATCTGCGCCCACACGAACATCGTCGCCCTGGGCAAGGCTACGTGCCAGCCCAGCTTGTTGAGGCCTTCTACCAGCACGTTGCGGCGGAGGCGGTAGTTTTCGCAGATTTCGTGGACGCACTCCTGCGGGCCTTCGAGCGCGGCAATGGATGCTACCTGGATTGGCGTGAACATGCCGTAGTCGAAGTAGCTCTTGAGGCGCGCTAACGCGCTAACCAGCACCGGATTGCCGACCATGAATCCTACGCGCCAGCCGGGCATGTTGTAGCTCTTCGACAGCGTGAAGAACTCGACTGCCACATCTTTCGCGCCGGGAACTTCAAGTACGCTGGGGGGCTTGTATCCGTCAAAGGCGATGTCGGCATAAGCAAGATCCTGGATCAGGTGAAATCCATACTCACGAGCCAGTTCGACGAGACGGACGAGGAAGGGGAGCTCGACGCACTCGGTGGTGGGGTTGGACGGGAAGTTCACGATGAGCGCCTTGGGACGGGGGACCATGCGCGGAATCAGGTCTTCAAGCTGTGCAAGAAACTCCTCGCGGTCGTGGACCGGGACGCTGACTACGTGGGCTCCGGCGATGACCGGGCCGTAGATGTGGATGGGATAGCTGGGGTTGGGCACCAGCACCGTGTCGCTCGAGTCGAGAATGGCCAGGCAGAGGTGGGCGATGCCTTCCTTGGAGCCGATGGTGACGATGGACTCGGAGTCCGGGTCGAGATCGACGTTGTAGCGCGTCTTGTACCAATTGCAGATGGCGCGGCGCAGGCGGGGAATGCCCCTCGAAACCGAGTAGCGGTGGGTGGCCGGCTTGAGCGCTGCTTCCACCAGCTTGTCCACAATGTGTTTGGGGGTGGCCCCGTCGGGGTTGCCCATTCCAAAATCGATAATGTCTTCGCCCGCGCGGCGAGCCTTGACCTTCATCTCCCCCGTAATGTTGAACACGTACGGCGGGAGGCGCTGTATACGGCTGAACTCTTCCATGATGACTCCATTATTAATCGCGCGCAGGCAATGAAGAACGAACAAGAATCGGGATTCCGGCGCGGGTGGACCTGATTCGGAACCTCTTGGTTGGATCTGGGATGAGAAAGGCAGGTATTTAGGCGGCGCGAGCCGCTGCAGCACGAGAGGCACGCGCGCTGAGAGTATGCGAGGAATTGAGGGCGCGAAGGAAGGCCGCAAACTGCATGGAGGAATTATAGCGCGGCCTGTGCAGGCTGGTGTTTGGGCACGCTCTACGCAGGGCGATCGTATGAAGGCGGCCGAGCGGGAGGGGAGCGGTTCACCGCGTCCTTACAGGACGCGGAAACCTGACTGGGATCCGTTCCCCGGACTTCGTCCGGGGCTATTTTCATGTCTTCCCTCCGGGAAGAGGGGCATCGCGTCGCGGAAAACTCAAACTTGTTTTTCCGCAGCCTGTGAAGCCGCGTTAGTTGCCCGTCGTCAGCACCACGCGGAAGCGCGCCTTGCCGCTCATCATGCGGTCAAAGGCTTCAGCCGCTTGTTCGAGCGGGTAGGTTTCTGTCATGGGCTTTACGCCGGCTAAAGCACTGAAGTTGAGCGCGTCTTCCGAATCCATGCCGGTGCCGGAGGCCCAGCCGGCGATGGAGCGGTTGCCCATGATCAGCGGAATGGTGCTGACTTCGAAGGGCTTGTCTGGAACGCCAAGTATGACTAGCTTGCCGTTGGGGCCGAGTCCGCCGACGGCAGTTGTCAGGCTTTCAGCGTTAGTCAGGGTGGACAGGATGACGGATGCTCCGCCCAGCTTCTGGAGCTCGGCGGCAAAGTTCTGGGTCGTGCTGTCGATGTAGATGTGCGCGCCCAGCTGTTTGGCGAGGGGGGCCTTGTCTTGTCCGCGGGCGATGGCGATGGTGCGGTATCCACTTTTGGCGGCGTATTGCACTGCAAGATGGCCCAAGCCGCCGATTCCCAGAATTGCTACGGTGTCGCCCGCCTTGGCGCCGCTGTGGCGCAGGCTGTTGTATGTGGTGACACCGGCGCAGAGCAGCGGGGCGGCGTCGATGTCAGACAGGTCGTCGGGGACCAGCGCAAGCGCGTTGGCGGGGGCAGTCACGTAGTCGGCATAACCGCCGTCAAAGGAGATGCCGGAGATTTGGGCGTTTTCGCAGAGGATGAAGTCGCCGCGGCGGCAAGGCGTGCAGTAATTGCAGTGGCCGCCATGCCAGCCAAGGCCCACGCGCTGGCCGACCTTGAAGAGCGGTACATCGGGGCCGACGGCGTCGACGATGCCGGCAACTTCATGGCCGGGAACGCGCGGATAGGCGAGGCCGGGAAGGAGGCCGAACTTGGTGATCGAATCGCTGTGGCAAACGCCGCAGGCCTGTACGCGGATGCGCACGTGGCCTGGGCCGGGTTCGGGAAACTCCTTTTGGACCAGTTGAAACTCCCCGCCTGCGGCGGGAACCTGCACTGCACGTCCAGATACGGAAGGCATAGGTTCTTTTCTCCTATGGCTATGGATGACGAAAAGTGTGGGGAAGTTTCATGAGGACATTCAGAATGGTCTGGATTGGTCCGTTGCTTCGGCTCTGGCGCGCCCCAAACTCTATACTTGTTGTGACACGCCGGAATTTCTGCCTGTAGCTGTGTCTTCCCAGCTATATTTGCTCCACTACCAGGAATTGATTTGCTCAAGCTGAAAAGTAACCTCATGGGAGGCGTTGGTAGCTCTGGAATTGTTACCTATTACACAGACTTGGAAATCCAGCCAGGGCGTGGCATTGGGTTTAAGTCAGTGGGGGGTTTACCGCGGCTTTGGACAATCAAGGAATCGGCCTTCTCGGGCAGGCCAGCTTTTCGAATACTACAACGAATGCTTCTATCAAAGGCAGCGGAAGTTCACTATCGAGACCACCTGAGCACTTTTTCAGCGACGCGCGAGTCGGGCCCCTACGCCATTCCGCGGGAAGACAATGACTTCCCGGTAGAATGGAACCATATGGCCTCTTTGAAGGAATTCCTAAAGCCGCTCGCCGAAGACGGCACCGCTCTCACCCGCGAGCAGGCCGCCCAGGTCCTCACTGAAATCCTCTCCGGCAACGTTCCAGATGTGGAAATCGCCGCGCTGCTTGCCGTCCTCGCCACTCGCGGCGAGCAAGCGCCCGAGTTGGCCGGCTTCGTTGAGGTCATGCGCCAGCGCGCGTTGCCCGTTCCCCTCACCGCGGAGGAACGCGCCGAGTTGGTCGACGTAGTCGGCACCGGCGGTGGTGGACCGCTCACCTTCAACATCTCTTCCGGCGCAGCCCTGGTCGCTGCAGCCGCCGGCGCCAAAGTCGCCAAGCACGGCAACCGCGCCATTACCTCCCGCTGCGGCGCCGCAGACGTACTTGAAGCCCTCGGCGTCCCCATCGAGCTCTCCCCCGAATTAGCCGCCGAGTGCCTCCGCGCCACCGGCTTCATGTTCCTCTTCGCGCCCCTCTACCACCCCGCCATGAAGGCCCTCGGCTCCCTCCGCCGCGCCCTCGGCTTTCGAACCATCTTCAACCTCTGCGGCCCATTAACCAACCCCGCCGGCGCGCGCAACCAGGTCATCGGCGTCCTCGCACCCAGCCGCGTCCTGCTGGTCGGCCGCACTCTCGCAGCATTGGGCGCAAAGCGCGCCTTCGTTGTCCACGGCACCGATGGAATTGACGAACTAACCACCACCGGCGAGTCCGTCGTCGCCCGCATCGAGGAATCGGAAAGCGGCCCACCGACTCTCAAAGCCGCCCGCATCACCCCTGAAATGGCCGGCCTGCCCCGCACCACGCTGGACCAATTCACCGGCGGCGATGTTGAGCTCAACACATCCCTCCTCTACGACGTCCTGACCGGCATTCCGGGCCCCCGCCGCGACATCGTTCTCCTGAATGCCGCCGCCGCCCTCGTAGCCGCCGGCCTCGCCGAGGACCTCAAGCAAGGCGTAGCCCAAGGCGCGGAAGCCATCGACTCCGGCCAGGCCGCCGCCACCCTCGCCAAACTCCGCCAATTCGGCAAAGCCCATACGTCGATTCAATGAGGCCTCGCGGAGCCGCCATTTTGGTATATACTTCGGTATATACCACTGCCGGGAGGGGCTCAATGAACCCAACAAACACCAAGCCGCAAGCAGCATCCCCGGCCCCGTCTGCGCCCGCCACCAAGACCGCCAAGCTTTTCAAAAACGGCCGCAGCCAGGCCGTCCGCCTGCCCAAGGAGTTCCGCTTCGAAGGCAAGGAAGTTGCCATCCGGCGGAATGAGGCAACCGGCGAAGTCGTCATTACACCGGTCCCGGCCGAACCGCCTTCCATCAGCTTTGACGAGTGGTTCGCCCTCTACGACGCCATCCCAGACGACGCATCCGAAGAGGAATTCGCGAAACTCCCCCCGAGACCAAAGAACCTGACGACCGCACAGCTTTTCAAAATCTTCGACCGGGCAAAATATCCAGAGGATTTTTTCGAGCGCCGCACCAGCATGCCTCGCGAGTTGGATCTCTTTTAGTCCATGGAGACCCTCTACCTGCTCGACACCAACACCGTCAGCTACTACATTGCGGACAATCCACCGCAAGTCCGAGAGCAGCTGCAAAGGGTGAACGTTCAGTCGACAGCAGTCTCAACCATCACTGAGGCCGAACTGCGCTACGGCGTGGCCCGGAACCCAAACGCATTGCGAAGACGCGCATCCGTCGAATCCTTCTTGACGGATGCGTTGATCCTGCCGTGGGGCTCCGCTGCGGCCCGGACCTATGGCCAATTGAGAGCCGCCCAGGAACGCAAAGGCCGCCCGCTCAGCGTGGAAGATCTGATGATCGCCGCCCACGCCTTGACACTGGATCTCACCCTTGTCACCCGTGACCACGCCTTCTCTTTCGTAGACGGCCTCAAAACCGAAGACTGGACTGTCGCCTAGTCCGCCTACAGCAGCCCCGCCCGCCCCACCAGCCTCCGCGCCAGCAGCCACGACGCCAGCGAAATCCCCAGCGCCAGAGCCACCCAACCCGCCTGTTCGATAGGCTGCGTCATCGCGAAAGACACATGAGGCACAGTCAGTGGCTGCGCCTTCATCGTCGGCACGGCCACCCGCGCCAGTTCCACCGCACCCCACCCAAACACCGCCGCAATCAGCACGAATCCCGGCACAGCCCGCTTCCACGGAAAGGGAATCGGCGCCGGCATTCTGGCCTCATCTTCCACTCGTTCCATCACCGCCGCCAGAAAGCCCGAAGACGGCACAAGCTCCTCTTCCGTAGCCAGAATCGAGTCGATCCTGCTCAACTCCATCGCATTGCTTTCTCTTTCCTTTCGTTCCATCTTCAAACCTCCTTTCCCGCGTCGTGAACAACTTTTGTGCCGCCAGGATCTGGGTGCCCCATCCTTCGCTTTTCTTGCGAAGGGTGGGAGTCCATTTTCCCCTCCAACCCCGGAAACCGTCTTCGCAGGAGCGCCCTCGCCCTCGATAGCCGCGCCTTCAGCGTTCCTTCCGGGAGCTCCATTGTCGCCGCCGCAGCCGCCACATCCATCTCATGAAAATAGAACAGCACCACCGGCTCCCGGTAGCGTTTTGGAAGCGTCAGCACCGCCCGCCTGACCGCATCCGAGCACTGCTGTTCCGCCAGCGCGTTGTGTTGTGCGGCAGGTCTGGATGGCTCAGCAACCTCCTCCAACGGCACGTCCACCGTCGGAAACCGCTTCAGCTCCGACCTAAATACATTCGCCGCCAGCGCAAACAGCCAAGTAGAGAATCTTCCTTCGCGCCTCCATCCGCGCAGTCCCCGCCACGCCCGGACAAAAGCCTCCTGCGCCAGTTCCTCGGCGCGTCCCCGGTCCCGGCAGTAGCGCCACGCCATATTCACCAGCGGCCCCTGCCAGCGCCTGACAATCCCCTCAAACGCCCGCACCTCGCCAGCCAGCACCCGCTCGACATCGGACAGGTCTTCTGCCGCATTGCTCGCAACCGCGCTGCTGGGACTCTCTGTCAACTCAGGCCCTCTCCGTGCAGTGGGACAGCAACCCTATCCGTCCGGTTGCATTTTCTACGCGGAAAAGAAATTCCCCAACAAAATGCAACCGCATTCAGCCGCCTCCGGTCCCACTAGACGCATGGGACAAAAACCCTGTAGCAGACTCAGGAGGATTCTATGTTGCATCTGATACTTTCGAACTTTGGCGGCGACGAATTATTTGCAAATCCCAACTTCGGCATGTGGATGTTTCTCTCCATCGGCGCAGTGGCTCTGTTTGCAGTCTTCATTCCGCTTGTCACCTGGATAGGCAGCCGGCAAAAGGAACGCGAGGCATTCTACCGGGCGGAGACCTTCCGCCGCCTAGCGGAAGCTTCCGGCGAGGGCGCCAAAGCAGCATTGGCGGTCTTGCGGCAAGAGGACGTCCTACGCAGCATCAGGGCGCGTGAAGGCATGAAAATTGCCGGCCTGATTTGCGTTGGCGTAGGCTCCGCGCTGATCGTCCTGTTATGGTCCCAGCACGATCCGTCCTTCCTGGTTGGACTCATCCCCGCCTTTGTCGGCATAGCATTGCTGGTATACGCTCTCATCCTCGCGCCGCCCATCGATCGCCACCCCAACGGATGAATCCCCGCCGCCGATCCTGCATCCGATAGAGTAGTTGTTCAAACAACTATTGCTCCGGCCTGGTTCCCCAGGCCGCGATGCACGGAGGAAACCTCATGATCGACACACCCCAGCGCCAGCCCGCAATCTTCATCCCCCACGGCGGCGGCCCCTGCTTCTTCATGGATTGGACCTGGGGCCCGGCCGACACCTGGCACCCCACCCAGCGCTTTCTCGAAGGCCTCGCCGCCTCGCTGCCCGCTCCTCCCAAAGCCCTGCTCGTAGTCAGCGGCCACTGGGAAGAGCCGGCCTTCACCGCCAGCGCCAACCCCGCGCCCCAGCTCATCTTCGACTACTCAGGCTTCCCCGAACAGACCTACCGCCTCACCTGGGCCGCCCCCGGCTCACCCGAGTTGGCCGCTCGCGTCGACGACCTCCTGACCCAGGCCGGCCTTCCCTCCGCGATCAGCCCCACCCGCGGATTCGACCACGGCGTCTTTGTGCCTTTGAAAGTAGCATTCCCCCAGGCCGAGATTCCTGTAGTCACGCTCTCGCTCGCCGCGTCGCTTGACCCCGCGCTCCATCTGGCCGCCGGTCGCGCCCTCGCGCCCCTCCGCGACGAAGGCGTCCTCATCGTCGGCAGCGGCATGAGCTTCCACAATCTCCGCGCCTACTTTCAACCCGAAACGCGCGACCGCGCCCATGAATTCGATACATGGCTAACCCGTGCGGTCGAATCGCCCGAACCCGAGCGCACCGCCCTGCTGACCGCCTGGCGCAAGGCCCCATTCGCAGCCTTCGCCCATCCTCGCGAAGAGCACCTGATCCCACTCCTGGTTGCCGCCGGGGCCGCGAGCGCATCCCGAGGCAAGCGCATCTTCACCGATGAGCCCATGGGCGCCGCCATCAGCGCCTACCGCTTCGATTGAGTGTCGGAAGTCTCAAGACAATCAACCTGAAAACTGACAACTGAAAACTGCGTTACTCACATCCCCTTCGACTGGTACCACGGCCTTCGCCGTCCCACGCGGAGACCCCGATCAATCGCCACCGCCGCCAGCCCGAAGATCATGCACAGGTCTACCCGCGCCTCGTGCAGGAAGCTCAACACTCCATAGTGGGGAAGCTTCCCCAGCGACAAGGGTCCCAACGGCCGTCCCAGCAGAATCGGGACCTTGGTCGTCACCAGCGCAGTCACCATCACTACCAACAGCACCAGTGCGGCGTCGCCCGCAAAAATGCCCATCGCAATCGCCAATCCGCCTGCAATCTCAACCCCTCCCACCAGCGGCGCCAGCGCATGCGGATAGGGAATCCCGATAGCCGCGAACCGGCCCCAGCCCAATTCATCCGGGCGAATGAATTTCAGAAGGCCCTCGGTTATAAACACGAGTCCCACAACCAAGCGAATCAGGATCATGGGAAGACTGCTGCGCATCGCTGCCTCCAGGCCCGGGCCAGCCTTGGCTATCTCGTAGCCTCGCAACCAGGGTCCGCGTTCGTGCCAGACATGCAACGAGCATACCGCAAAACCCACCGCCTGCCATGATCCAAGCCGGGTGCCCCATCCTTGACGCAGTTCTATCGCGCCAAGGGCGGGAGACCTCAAATCTCAATTGGAAACACGTTCATCACGCGCCCAGCAACTCCTCGATCTTTCCCGCCAGCGAACTCGGAGCCGTCGCAGAACCAAATCGCCCCACCACATTCCCCTTTCGGTCGACCAGAAACTTGGTAAAGTTCCACCGGATCCCATCCAGTCCAACAAACCCAAGCATTCCCGGCCTGTTCCGTTTCAGGAAGCGATACAAAGGGTGAGCCTCCGCGCCATTCACGTCGATCTTCTCGAACAGGGGAAAGCTTACCCCATAATTTCTCTCGCAGAAAGCGCCAATCTCGCCTGCCGGCCCCGGCTCCTGCCTGCCAAACTGGTTGCACGGAAACCCCAGCACCTCAAGCCCGCGCTCCTTATAAGTCCGGTAAAGCTCCTCCAAACCGGCATACTGGGGCGTGAATCCGCATTGGCTGGCCGTATTCACAATCAGAAGCACCCGGCCCCTGAATGCCTCAAGACTAACCGCGCGCCCATCCAGCATCCGGGCTGAAAACTCGTAAATCGACCCTTCCGGCCCTTGCATCGCTCTAAATCCTCCGTGCAGAGAGGATGCCATGTGAACCCTTTCTGCGTCTAAGAGCCATGCAGCGCAACACGGCTGGGTTGGAATCACACGTCAACCCGCCCGCGTCCGGTAGACTGTGGGATAGGCCCCAGTCCGAAGGCGATTCGCGCGGCAGGGAATTCTGGGAAGACACGGTTTCCGGGCCGTTCGACTGCCCATTGGTTTGGGCGGAGTCGCCGCGGTCCAATATAATCAATCTTTCCATGTGCAGGATCAGATTTTTTCAGCAGTGAGGGTGTCGATATTCTTCCCGTGAAGCCGAACCAGATGGCGAACTATGGCCCGCACCAGTATTTGTGCTCTAAGCAGGGCTCCGGCCCGGTAAAGATCAAGCACACTTCAATCTCCCGCGTTTTGCGGACCCCCGGCCGTTTGGCGCGTATTGCCCAATTGCTCGGTGTGTCCCTGGCGCTGCTTGTCACCGCCGGTACCGCTTTGGCGCAGGGATCGAATACCATCGATTCCATCCGCGTCATCGGAAACCGCCGCATTCCGAAAGAGACCGTGCTCGCACGCCTCTTTACCCACCCCGGCGATGCCTACGACCCGATCTCCATCGAGCGCGATTTCAACTCCCTCTGGAACACCGGGTATTTCGAGAACCTGCGCATTGAACGCGAAGACTCGGACAAAGGCATCATCCTCGACATCTTCGTCAAGGAAAAGCCCACCATCCGCGAGATCAACTACAAGGGCCTCAACGCCGTCTCGCAGTCCGACGTCCTCGACCGCTTCAAAAAGGAGAAGGTCGGCCTCACCGTTGAGAGCCAGTACGATGCTGCAAAGATTCTCCGCGCCACCACCGTTCTCAAGGACATCCTGTCCGAGCACGGTCACCAGTTTGCCATCGTCAAGCTCGACATCAAGGACATTCCTCCGGCTTCCGTGCAGGTCAACTTCAATATCAAGGAAGGTCCCACCGTTAAAGTGGGCAACATCAAATTCGTTGGCAATCAGCACCTCAGCGGCCTTATTCTGCGCCGCTCCATGAAGAACCTGAAACCCATCGGCATTCCTTATTCCATCATCCTCGAAGACATCTTTCCGCAGACTTTCGACGCCTCCAAGCTGGAGGAAGACACCGAGCGCGTTCGCCTGGCTTACCGCGACAAGGGCTATGCCAACGCCGCCATCGAAGAACCCAAAACGCAGATCCGCGACGAAGGCGGTCTGAATTGGTTCACCTTCCGCCCCAACAAAGGCAAGCGCATTGACATCCTGATGCCCGTTGAAGAGGGCGCGCGCTATCGCCTCGGCACCATCACCTTCACCGGCAACAAGGCAGTGTCCAACACCAAGGCCCTGCGCGGCACATTTGTTCTGAAGGACGGCGACTGGTTTAACGCCACCATGATCCAGAAGGGCCTGGAAAACCTCAAAAAGGCCTACGGCCAGTTGGGCTACATCAACTTCGGCGCCATCCCCAAGCCCATCTACGACGATCAGAAGAAGACGGTCTCGCTCGAAATCGACATCGACGAAGGCAAGCCCTTCTACGTTTCCCGTATCGAATTCCAGGGCAACACCATCACGCGCGACAAGGTTATTCGCCGCGAGCTCATGCTCGACGAAGGCTCGGTCTACAACTCACAGCTCTGGGAGTACAGCCTCCTCCGCTTAAACCAGTTGGAATACTTCGAAGCCCTCAAGGTCGATCAGGACTCCGAAGCCCATCAGGATGCGGAAGCAGGTACCGTCGATCTGCTGCTCAAGGTCAAGGAGAAGGGCAAGAACTCCATCGGCCTCAACGGCGGCGTCAGCGGCCTTTCTGGCGCCTTCCTCGGCGTCAATTACCAGACCAACAACTTCCTCGGCCTCGGCGAGACCCTCAGCCTGCAAGGCAACCTCGGCAACGTCAGCCGCCAGTTCATGTTCGGCTTCTCACAGCCTTACCTCAAGAACCGCCCTCTGAACCTGGGCTTCCAGCTCTTCAACACCAAGCAGGACTACAACGCCTCCAAGAGCTACCAGACCACCTCCGGGCTTTCGGCCAATCTGACCGCGGCGCAGCAGTCGCTTACCCAGAATTACAACCAGGCTTCCCAGGGCCTGACGCTCTCCCTCAGCTATCCGCTGAAGCGCCATGCCTTCCAGCGCATCGGCATGACCTACTCGCTCGCCAAGTCGAACATCACCGCTTTCTCGACAGCCTCGCAGACCTTCTTCCAGACCATCAGCTTCCGGTCCGGCATTCAAGGCAGCAACTCGTTGGCGGGTATCGTCAACAGCAACGCCTCGTTCAGCTACATCTACAACACCATCAACAACCCTCTCCGCCCGCGCAGTGGCAAGGAATACACAGCCGTTTTCCAGGTCGCCGGCATTGGCGGCAACGTGCGTTACATCTCACCGTTGGTGGCCTACAAGCGCTTCATGCCCATGCATTACCTCATTCCGTCGGCCAGTGGGCGCAACATCCTCGGGCTGCGCGCACAATTGGGTCATGTCCAGGGCTTTGGCGGAGACGTCGCCCCTCCCAACAATCGCTTCTACACCGGCGGCGAAGGCGATATTCGCGGCTTCGATATTCGCGGCGCTACCCCTTACGGCTACGTCCCCAATCGCGTCACCGTGCAGCTCACCAATCCAGACGGCACCTGCGTTCCGCGCGATCCCACCAATCCTCAGTTGAACCAGTGCCTCCAGGTGCCGCTGCCTATCTACGGCATCGCTTCCATCGGTGGCGACACCAGCCTGACCACCAACGTCGAGTACCGCATTCCCATCGCTGGCCCGGTCATGATCTCGTTCTTCGACGACTTCGGCATCGACGCCGCCCTGTTGAAGGGGCAGTTGAAGCAGAGCCCCGAGGGCTTTGCTTCGCTCACCGCTCCGCTCTATGGTTGCCCGGTCTTCAACAACGGCGCATGCCAGGGCGGTATCCCCGGCTCGCAGGTCGGCTTCCAGCAGAACATCCGCCCCATCTCCGGAACCAACTTCGTGCCCCGCATGTCTCTAGGCAGCGAGATTTCCGTCATCATGCCCGTCATCAACGCGCCGTTCCGCCTCTACTACGCGTATAACCCGCTCCGCCTTTATGAGACTCCCTATTGCAATTCCGTCCTCATCGGCGGAAACAAGGGCAGTTGCTCTGCCGAGCTCATTACCCGCGACCTGTTCCCCCCAGGCGGCGCAGGCGACTACACCTACAACGAAGCGATTCAGGCCTACGGCGCGCGCTATCTGTTCCGCGAACCCCGCAAAACCTTCCGCCTGACCGTCTCAACAACCTTCTAGTTCTTTCAGCAGCCCGGGTGCGCCTAGTTCGTCGACAGAAAATGTCCCGTGCCCCATCCTTTCGCCTTTTTTCTGGCGAAAGGGTGGGAAACCACGAACCTAGACCGCCCTCGTTTATACACAGACCCTGAGAAACAACCCCCCCCACCCATCCCCATTTCATCCAAAACGCTCCAAAATTAACCCGCCCCAGCTTTACCTCCCCAACCCTAGACCCCTATAATCCAAGCAGTTCCTACTGATGTCTCCACGTGCGTCTCTTTACGCCTCTGCCCATTTCCGGCGCGGAGCGTCAAACAAGAGAAGCCTAGGTTTCTCAGGAGGCACAGGCTTGGTCCAGCGATGATTTGCGGACCCGCACTTACAGGAATCCTGAAGGAGTTTTGCATTCAAATGAAGCGTACCCTAGCACTTGCTTTTACGCTGGCCTCGGGCCTTGCCCTCAGCGCCACCGCTCAAACTTCACCCGCTGCCTCGGCGCCGGCCGGCCCTGTCAAAGTTGCCGTCATCGAATTCCAGGCCGCTGTGGGCCAAACCAACGAGTTCCAACGCAACATCGCCGACCTCCAGAAAAAGTACGAGCCCAAGCGCGTTCAGCTCAAGACCATGGCCGACGAAATCGATAACCTGACCAAGCAGTTGCAGGCCCAGGGCGACAAGCTCAGCGATGCTGCCCGCGCCACACAGACCAAGACCATCGACGAAAAGAAGAAGCAGGCCCAGCGCTTCGCGGAAGATGCGCAGAACGACCTCAGCACGGAGATGAACGACGTCTACGGCAAGGTCGCTTCCAAGGTCTTTGACGTTCTGACAACCTACGTGCAGCAGCAGGGCATCACCCTGGTGTTGGATGCCAGCGAGTCCCAGCAGCAGTCCCCAATCGTTCTCTACCACGTTGAGAACTCTGACATCAGCAAGGCCATTGTCGATGCATACAACGTGAAGTCGGGCGTTCCTGCTCCGCCTGCGCAGCCTCCATCGGCGCCGACGGCTCCCAAGCCCGCCGCCAAGTCGCCTGCAGCCCACTAACACTCGACAGAAGCTTCAGCCTGACCAACCGGTCCCGCACTGCGGGGCCGGTTGATCTTTGGTCCAGGCTGGAACTATTCCCGCCCCCGGTCTTCGGGCAGAAGCGGATTGATCGGATTAGAAGGTGAATCTTGCTGTGGAAGCCTGGAGACGTGCCGCCATTTGACTCAACTCCAACGATGCCGTTTTGATGTCGTTCGCCCCCTGAGTGGTGTCTTTTGCCGAAGTTGCGACGCCGGCTATGTTCTTTGAGATATCGGAGACTCCCTGAGCTGCTTCGGTCACGCTGCGGCCAATTTCGTTGGTCGTCACTGTCTGTTCTTCCACGGCCGATGCGATGCTGTTGGAGATGTCATTGATCTGGTTGATGATCGCGCTAATTTCCCCGATCGCCGTAACTGCCCCCTTGGTGACTCCCTGGATGGCTTCGATCTTCTGGCTGATCTCCTCGGTCGCCTTGGCAGTCTGCTTGGCAAGTTCCTTCACCTCATTTGCCACTACCGCAAAGCCTTTGCCCGCTTCTCCCGCACGTGCGGCCTCGATGGTTGCATTCAACGCCAGCAGGTTGGTCTGCTGCGCGATAGAGGTAATTACCTTGATCACGTCGCCGATTTCATGACTGGATTGGCCAAGCTTCATAATCGTGTCCGTGGTCGATTGCGCCACGATGACTGCGTTCTTAGCCACGCGCGCGGAGTCGTTGGCGTTCTTTGAGATCTCGCGGATTGAAGCTTGCATCTCTTCGGAGGCCGTAGCTACCGAGGCGACATTCCTCGAGACCTGCTCGCTGGCCGCTGCCACAACGTTGGCCTGGACCGCGGTTTCCTCTGCGGTGCTGGCCATGACCTGGCTGACCGCCGTGAGTTCTTCCGAGGACGATGCCAGTGAACTTGCATTCTCGGCCGTAGCCTTGAGCGGCGCGACAATCGCCTCCAGAGTCTGGTTCATGCCCTCAACAATCTTGCGAAAGTCTCCGTGGTGCTTGCTGGCATCGGCGCGCGTGCCCACTCGCCCGGTGACGGCCGCGCCGGCCAGAATATCGATGTCGGCATTTACCGCCTTCAGGTTCCCACGGACCTGTTCGATTGTGTCGTTGATGAACGCCTTCTTGCCGGGGAACTTCTCTAACGGGGCTTCGAAGTTACCCTTGCCGAACTCCGCTACGCAAGCCATAGCTTTTCTCTTGACGGCGATGTGCCCGGCCACCATTTCGTTGACACCCTGAGCCATGACTCTGAAGGGGCCCTCGCACTTCTCCGCTGCGATAGTGGCGTCGATGTCACCCTTGCTGTGCTCTTCCGACATGCGGCTCATCTCAGCGATGAAGTTCCTGAGAGACCCGAGCAGATTCTTGACGCTCGACCCGATCGTCCATGAATCAAGGCTCGCATCTTTCATCAAGGCGTCAAAATCGGTGCTGCGAAGGTCGCCTTTCCCGAGGAGGGTCAGTTGTTCGAGCAATGCTGCGATCGCACTCTTCAACTCGGGCAGATGCTCTGTCACGTCGCCTTTGGCTTTGATGATCTCAACGTTGGCACCCAGGGATTCCGTAGTACTCATCAGGAAGGCATCGACAATAGCCTGCATATCCAAGTTGAGGATTTTCGAGACGGCCCGCTCTGCTTGCGCGATCTTCGCCAGATCTTTGAAGGACTTGCGCAGAAAAACATCCGTCAGTCGTTCATACTCTGCGTAGGAACCGATGTACCATTTCAGCGGGAGATCGATTTTGTCGTGCATCTTCCCCACCTTGAGGCGCCGCTCGAAGTATTCGACATCCCAATTAGTGGCGGCTCCCTCAAATATCTCGGTGTAGTAGCCAGCCTGGGCCGATTCCAGGTGCTGGCGCAGCGTGCCGATCGGCATGCCCCGCTTCTCCGCAAAACGGTCGAAGAATCTACGCGTGGGTGGAAAATTGAACTGCCATTCGTAAAACGCTTTGGCGATCTCAGGTGCTACCGACCGGGCCCAAGGAGCCAGCTCGGCCAATACCGTTCTTTCTTCTTCGCCAATTCTGAGGAATTCGCGGCGGGTTGACAGGTTTCCATCATCGATTCCGTATTTCCTGCAGAGTTCTCCCGCACCTCGCGCATGATTCGACGCGGTGGATGCGGAGGATTGATGTCTTGGCAGCGCATTTGCCGTCGTCGGCCATTCGCCGACTCCGTCTTCGATTGCTGCGCTCGGCGCTTTGCGATTGAATATCTTGGAAAACATTTTCCAATCTCTCCGTAATGTCGTGTAAATCGGTTTTGAGGCGGTTAGGGCCACTGTGAGGTGGGGGGAAGTCGGCGGGCGTTTACCCGCATCTGCGTCTCGATCCAGGCGGGGTTCTTATAGTGGTCCCGCATGGGGTGTCGATGGAATCAACTCCCCTGAGCGCTTTTCGCTCCAAACAACAAGTGTCCTGCTGTTTCTCTTTGCAGAACTGGCTGGTATTGAGCTATCGGCAGCGAGGACAAATAAGTTCAAGGGGATCGGGCAACTTATGGTGCACTCATGGGGATCGACTGTCTGGGCATCGCTAACAGTCTAAACGCTGAGATTCGAGAAAATGAGACCGTGGCCGACGGCATCAACAAAGTCCTCGGGATGTGTATTGCCGCTCTTCTGTCAGGGCAATGGCCTGGTGCCGCGACCGCTTGAATGAGTAATTAAGTGTCAGGCGCGCCAGCTTTCTGGTGAACTTCCATTGGATCTTGATTTTGCCACGGTTGGTGTGGCGATTCCAGGCCTTGGCTTGGCATCTCAATGTGGAGATATCCCAATCCTTCGCTTTCCAAGGCACTGGCGACTGAAGATGCCAATCTCAATTTCAGCCTGGTTGAGCCAACTTCCATGCTTCGGTGTGTAGTGAACGGTAAAGCGATCCCACAGCCACCAACCACACCAGGCGTCTGAGGTTTTAGCGAATCAGTATGGAGATTGCAAGGACAAGGACACCGCTCTGGAAGATCTTTTGCGTGCAAGGGGTTTTGCAACCGCGCCGGCGCTGATTAGGGTGGGGATTGCTCCAGTTCCCGAGGTACCGTCGCCGGCCATATTCAACCACGTGATCACCACGGTAGCCGCATTCATAGGTGCGCCTCATGAGCGCCGCGATTGTGCCGATCAAGTTAAGTAGCATTCTGTCGGACGACAACAATGTTCATTAGTGTTGGGTTCGGGACGCTTAAGAGAAAGTCCATGACTGTGCCCTTAAGCGTCAACTAAGCCAATCGAGGAAAGTGAGTGGCACTCTTGGATACATCTGATTAGCAAATGTCTCCGGTCGCGACCTGCCTGGCGATCAGATGGCTCAGTTTTTTGCTTTGGGGCAACGGTGAGGTGGTATCGCGAGACAACATTATCCATCGTCTAGTAGTTGAGCACCCCCAACGGGTTCCCGACTTAGGCGCGCGAGTGTACGAGCCCAAGATTCTCGGGCATGCATAAGACCCGAAGGGAGCAGAGATTATGAAGTGGTTCTATGACATGAAGATCGGTGCAAGACTCATTACGGCTTTCGTCATCGTGGGAGCTATCACCGCCATCGTTGGCTACATGGGAATCAACAGCATGGGCAACATTGCCGAACTGGCGGCCTCCTCCTATGCCAACCAGACCCTCGGAATCGCTTACATCAAGCAGGCTGACGTCGATCTTATCGTAAGCGTTCGAAGTTCCCATCTTGACTGGAAGAGAGTGTCCAACAGGTGTCCGCTTGTTTCTTAGCGGACACCTGATGAGTGGGCCTAAGCGGCCTTGGAAGAGTCGGCCTGGAGCGAGGCGGCGATGTTCCAGGGTAGGAGTTCTTCGATTCGATTGATTGGATGCTCGGCGATCGTTACCAGGACCGTGCGCAGGTAGAAGGCAGGATCGAGGCCGTTGAGCTTGGCTGTTCCGATGAGGCTGTAGAGCGATGCAGCTCGATGGCCGCCGGAATCAGCTCCCATGAAGAGGTAATTCTTCCGTCCGATGGCCACGGCACGCAACGTTCGCTCGGCGGCGTTGTTGTCGATCTCCAACAAGCCATCGTCAACGTAACGTGTCAGCGCACGCCAGTGTGAGATCGCATAGCGGATTGCGCCAGCGGTCTCGCTCTTGGTTGAGAGTGAGCGAAGCGTCTTGTCCATCCACTGGCGCAACTCATCGAGCAGTGGCCTGGAGCGGGTCTGACGGACGGAGCAGCGAAGCTCTGCCGGCTTGCCGCGGATCTGCTCTTCGATGCCGTACAGTGCTCCGATGCGTGCCAGGGCCTCGGTAGTCGTTGGCGATGCGTGGACCACATGGATGTCATGGAACTTGCGCCGGGTGTGCGCCTTATCCAGAACTCTGGATAAGGCTCATGCCCGGCGCGTATTTGTGAGCACGATGATACCGTACAACCCACTGACCAGCGGCGCAATCCGTCACCGGATTCGCGAATATGCACGGAAGGCCGGAATCTCCACCAAGGTGATTGGTGCACATG
>Ga0302275_10001286_pt1 | contig 27005 bp, 28 predicted proteins | sample III_Bog_N2_2_FD_200229 | JGI IMG/M metagenome (GOLD analysis project Ga0302275, IMG submission 200229) | Peat permafrost microbial communities from Stordalen Mire near Abisko, Sweden - III_Bog_N2_2 | ecosystem: Environmental > Terrestrial > Soil > Wetlands > Peat | place: Sweden: Abisko... | reverse complement strand
CCGGCTTGCGCAGCCGCCCGGCGCGCTTCAGCAGGGAGAAGTTCTGCATGTTGCGCGCCCCGATCTGCACCACGTCTGCCCATTCGGCCACCAGTTCCAGGCTCTCGTTGTCGATGGCCTCGGTGACGATGCGCAGGCCGAACTGAGCGCGAATCTCGGCCATGATGCGCAGAGCCTCCACTCCCAGCCCTTGAAATGCGTAGGGCGAAGTGCGGGGCTTGTAGGCGCCGCCGCGGAAAAACTGCGCGCCCGAGGCCGCCACCTGCTCGGCAATGGCGAAGGCCTGCTCGCGGCTCTCGATAGAGCATGGCCCGGCGACGATGGCCAGGTTGCGGTCGCCAATCGTCGCGTCTGTTCCGGCGAACCGGATGACGGTGTCCTCTTCCTTCACGTCCCGGCTGGCCAGTTTATAGGCCTTGGAGACCCGGATCACCTCGGCGACGCCGGAGAGCTCCTCCAGGTTGCCGCGGTCCACTTCGCCCTGGTTGCCGGTGATGCCGATGGCGGTGCGCTGGGCTCCGGGAAGCGGGTGGGCGCGGAATCCCAACTGTTCAATATATTCGCAAACCGCCTGAATCTCTTCTGGCGTTGCCTGTGCCTTCATCACAACCAGCATGGCTGACCCCCTTCAAAACCTCAGTCTAACGGTTGGAAGTGCCAAGGGCAATTGGCGGGTAATGGGCCACGTTGAAATCTGAGGGACCGAGCGCCTGAGGCCGTGGCATACTAAGGTAATCCCAAAGCGTAATAGCAACGCGCTCCCGACTGATGTAAATGAAGCGGAGCACAGTACGATCCAGCGTTCGCTAGGGAAGGAAGTTGGATAACGAACCTACCCATTCATCAAGATTCACCGCAGGCTGCGTTCAAGCCCTGCGATGGCTGCTGAGGTGACGGATCGGCTGTGGAAATCGTCCAATCTTGTTGCGCTGCGTGATTCGAATTAACGGGGGATGGAAAGGGCGGTAGCATGAGGACGGCCCGAGTGTTCGCGGGATGGTTTTGCGCATTCTTTCTAATGTGCGTTTTCTATACTTTCCATCGCGGGGTCGATTGGAAGGAAGCCGTTGTGTCTTCTCCTCTTTTCGCCGTCGTGGCGACGTTATGGTGAATACGAAAATTCGAGGGGAAATCAAAGTAGCCACTACTAGTTGGCGGGTCCGGCGCGGTTTGGTCCGGCGCGGTTTTCTGTTCCCTGTTCCCTATTCCCTATTCCATGTTCCCTGCTCCCTGCTCCTCCCCGGTTTGCTCCCTTCGCCGGGGGTGTGCTAACCTTGATTTCTGTGCCGTAATGCGTGCGGAGTGGTAGTGTGCCCGCACGGATTATCGGGTTACCGGGGCGGTTTTCCGGGTGGATTGGGCTGGCGTAGCTCAGCTGGTAGAGCATCTGATTTGTAATCAGAGGGTCGGGGGTTCAAATCCCTTCGCCAGCTCCACAAAAGGAAAGCGAATCGGGGCCTGAAGCGGCCAAAGGTTTTGCCGGCGTTTGAGATTCGCTTCTGCGCCGGGCCTGTCCTCCGCGGTGATTCCACTTCAGGTGCAGGCTCCCGATATGCCGGAGGTCTTCCGGGCGGGAGCTGACGTGCTGAAGCGGGTTGAGTGCCGAGGCGCAGGTGGTAGGGCGGGGCCCCCACGGACAGGTCTTCGTCCGAGGGGTGACTAGGCACAGGTGGCCGAGTGGTTAATGGCAGCAGACTGTAAATCTGCCGGTCTTTAGACCTACGGAGGTTCGAACCCTCCCCTGTGCACCATGTTTTGAGGGGCGGTATTTGCGAGGCTGGATTTCAGGAGTTGCAATGCAGCCTGGTGAACGCAAGGGCCGGAAGAGCACGGATTTGGATTTGGACCGGAAGTTCTGGATAGCTCTTGGGCTTTACGGAATTCTAGCTGGACTGGCTTGGTTTACTCTGGGCGAGGATAAGGTGCTCGTACCGTGGTTTGATTTGAGCGATTGGAAGATCGTCGCAGTCAGTAGGCCAGTTCAGATGCGCTTGATTCCGCTGATTGTTCTTGGCGGGTTCGCACTGCGCACGGTTTTGGCCCGTCAGGCGGAGAAGATCCGCCGCGGCGGGGATAAGGGCGGCGGTTCGGCGCCCAAGGGTTTGTAAGAGGGCTGATGTAGCTCAGTTGGTAGAGCACTCCCTTGGTAAGGGAGAGGTCACCAGTTCAATCCTGGTCATCAGCTCCAGAAATTCAGCTTCTAGCTGCTAGCTTTTAGCTTCTAGCCTGCGCGGTGGTGGTTCGGGCAAATGTGGCCTGTGGCGGCAAGAGAACGGCTAGAAGCTAGCGGCTAAAGGCTAGAAGCTGTTTTGCGGGAGTAACTCAGTGGTAGAGTCACAGCCTTCCAAGCTGTTGGTCGCGAGTTCGAACCTCGTCTCCCGCTCCAGATGTTGAAAGGCAGAAGGCTAACGAAGTCGAGGGCACAGAATGAAGTTCGAGCAGGCAGTGATAGCCGTTCAGGATGAGCAGGGATACGCGCGGCTTCATGCCCTCATTGACGCGGCCTTCGACTCCAGGGACGTGGAGGTATTTTTGAGCCGCGTCAGCCGGTCGAAGCTGCGGATTCGGGACTTCGAGGGCGCCATGCATCGCGGCCTGCTGGGCAAGGAGGCTGAGGGACTTTACCAGGCGCTCCCGGTCTCGGATCAGGCCCTGACCCGCGAGCGCTACCTGCAGAAGGTTGAAGCAGTGCCGCTCGAATTGCGGCAGAGGTATTTGAAGGTGTACGCCTACTATTGAAGGGGAGGAGGATTCTCGAATGCCGGATTTTCAAATCACGACGCGCGGTATGCCTGCTCGGGCTGAAGAGTGGTTCAGGGCTGAAGACGCTCCGGAATCCGAACTTCCCCAGCTTACCGAGGAGGATAGGCGGCGAGCTAGGCTTCGGCACATGACCGATGAGCAGTATGCGCGTCATCTCGTTCTCAAGGCCTACGCGAAGCGGCGGGAATTGGATGAGGCGGAGCGAATCGGCGGAATTATCCAGGACTTGTTTGGAGAACTTGGCGGAAAGTTCAAATTGAATGGTGTCGTGAAACGTGGATTTGAACCGGGCTGGCGCGTGCTGATTGAGTCTCATTCGCCCGGTACGGGATGGAAGTTTTTCGACGTTTCCCTTCCTACGGAGGATTTTTCTGACGAGCCGGGTAAGCGGGTTTTGAACATCTCGAATCCGGAGGAGATTCGAGCCTATTTACTGGCGGAGTTGGACCTTGGTGAAAGCCAAAGGATAGCAAGTTGAGCTACTGGAGAGGCAAGGATGTCGTGCTGAAGTTATCCCCGGAGGGGAAGCAGGCTCTCTCAGACGCTTACGATACGGAATTTGTTAAGGTGTTTGTGCAATGGGCGGACGATTTTGGGCTATGGGTTGTTCAAGATCGGCAGGAATCGGGCGAAATATCGGTTCTGCTGATCAAGTGGCACTTTTTTGAGACAGCACAATTGGATGTGATTTGGCCGGAGCCTATCACGGGTAAGATAGTGGGCTTCCACAAGCAAGGCTAGAGTCTAACGAAAGGGACTGAAGGACATGGGCAAGGAAAAGTTTGATCGCACAAAGCCGCATGTGAACGTGGGCACGATCGGTCACATCGATCACGGCAAGACGACGTTGACGGCGGCCATCACCAAGGTGTTGCAGAAGCACAACCCGAAGAATGTCTTCCGTTCGTTCGACTCGATCGACAACGCGCCGGAAGAGCGCGAGCGGGGCATCACCATCGCCACGGCGCACGTGGAGTACGAGACCAAGAATCGCCACTACGCGCACGTCGATTGCCCCGGCCACGCCGACTACATCAAGAACATGATCACCGGCGCGGCGCAGATGGACGGGGCGATTCTGGTGGTTGCGGCCACTGATGGTCCGATGCCGCAGACCAAGGAGCACGTTCTGCTGGCGCGCCAGGTGGGCGTGCCCTGCATGCTGGTGTTTCTGAACAAGTGCGACGCGGTCGAGGACGGCGAGCTGATTGACCTGGTGGAGATGGAAGTTCGCGAGCTTCTGTCGAAGTACCAGTTCCCCGGCGACGATGTGCCGGTGATTCGCGGCTCGGCTCTGGGCGCGCTGAATGGCGAGCCGGAGTGGGAAGCCAAGATCGACGAGCTGATGGAGGCGGTGGACGCCTACGTTCCGCGGCCGGATCGCGCCATCGACAAGCCCTTCCTGATGCCGATTGAAGACATCTTCTCGATCTCCGGGCGCGGCACGGTGGTCACGGGCAGGATCGAGCGCGGCAAGGTGAAGGTGGGCGAGGACGTCGAGATTGTGGGCTTCCGCGAGACGCGCAAGAGCGTGTGCACGGGCGTGGAAATGTTCAAGAAGCAATTGGACGAGGGCATGGCCGGGGACAACGCCGGCATCCTGCTGCGCGGCATTCCGAAGGAGGACGTCGAGCGCGGGATGGTGCTGGCGAAGCCTGGTTCGATCACGCCGCACACGGTCTTCAAGGGCGAAGTGTACGTGCTGAGCAAGGAAGAGGGTGGGCGGCACACGCCGTTTTTCAAGGGCTACCGGCCGCAGTTCTACTTCCGCACGACGGACGTGACGGGCGTGGCGGAGCTGCCCGAGGGCGTTGAGATGGTGATGCCGGGCGACAATGTGCAGTTGCAGGTGGAGCTGATCACGCCGGTGGCCTTGGAAAAGGGTCTCCGGTTTGCGATCCGCGAAGGCGGCCGCACGGTGGGCGCGGGCACTGTTTCGGAGATTGTCAAGTAAGAGCAGATGACAGATTGCAGATGACAGATGACGGTCATCGAATGCAAAGCTAGAGGCTGTCATCTGTAACCTGTCATCTGTTGGCTGAAAGGATTTGGAATGCGGGAAATTGTTACATTGCAGTGCACCGAGTGCAAGGAGCGGAATTACTCGACGACGAAGAACAAAAAGACGACCACCGGCCGTCTCGAGTTCAAGAAGTTCTGTAACCGCTGCCGCAAGCACCAGCCGCACAAGGAAACGAAGTAAGGACGGATGACAGATTGCAGATGACAGATTACAGTCCCGAAGTTCCAGGGTGAAAACTGTCATCTGTAACCTGTAATCTGACATCTGCATTTAGGGGCGTAAGCTCAACGGCTAAACTGTCGGTCTCCAAAACCGAACTTGGGGGTTCGAATCCCTCCGCCCCTGCCAGATTGATTCCTGATTGAATCAGGATGCGCCCGGCCAGGCCCGGCGCAAAGGAATGGAAGCATGGCATCAAAGGCAATAATGGCGAACGGCGATGATCGGCCGGTAAAGCGGCCGGGGATAAACCCCTTGTCGAAGTTTTTTGGCAATTTATCCGGCAATGTGGTGGGGCAGTGGAAGGAATTCACCGGCTTTCTGAGCGATGTGCGCTCGGAGATGCGCAAGGTGGTTGCGCCCTCGTGGAAAGAAGTGAAGGCCACCACCACGGTGGTGATCATCGCGGTGGGCATCTTCGGCCTGTTTTTCTTCGTGGTGGACACGATCTTCCAGTACGGCCTGCATGCGTTGCTGGGCAAATTGGGCGGATTTTAGCCGTAACTGCGCGGGCGCGAAACGAGAGCATGAAGATGGCAGAAGAATTGGAACAAGCCGGACAAGCTGAACAGGCCGCCGGGCAGGCCGCCCCGGAGCGCAACGAGCGCTTCCGGTGGTACATTTTGCACGCCTACTCGGGATTTGAGCGCAAGGTGCGCGAGTCCATTCAGAGCCGCGTCGAGGCCTTCGGGCTGGGCGACAAAGTGGGACGCGTGATGATTCCCACCGAGCCGGTGACGGAGATCGTCAATGGCAAAAAGCGTACCGTCGAGCGGGTCTTCCTCCCCGGCTACGTGCTGGTCGAGATGGAGCTGGACAACAACCTCTGGCACGTCTTGAAAGACACGCCCAAGGTGACGGGTTTTCTGGGCACGGGCGACAAGCCGGTGGCTCTCTCAGAGGAAGAGGTGAGTGGAATTCTCTTCCGCACCGAGACCTCCAAGGACAAGCCGCGGCTCAAGATCAAGTTTGAAAAGAACGAGCAGGTCCGCATTACCGACGGACCCTTTGCCAACTTCAATGGCGTGGTGGATGAGATCAACGAAGATCGCGAGACGATGAAGATCATGGTGACTATCTTCGGGCGCTCCACCCCGGTCGAGCTGGAGTTTGGCAAAGTCGAAAAGATTGAGTAGTTGGTTCAGCTTCTAGCTACTAGCTTCTAGCTTCTAGCCAGGTTGTCCACCTAGCGGGCTCTGGTTCAAGCGAACGCTAAAGCGCCAACACCAAAATTCGAAGAAGGAAAAAACCAGCCAATAGCTAGAAGCTAGGAGCTAGAAGCTGGTTCCAAAGGAAACGAACCAATGGCACCTCCGAAGAAAATCACGGGTTACGTCAAGCTCCAGATTGTTGCCGGCAAGGCCACGCCGGCGCCGCCGGTCGGCCCCGCGCTGGGCCAGGCGCAGGTCAACATCATGGAGTTCTGCAAGCAGTTCAACGCGCGCACCTCCAACAAGGAGATGGAAGGGCTGGTCATTCCGGTCGTCATCTCCGTCTATGCCGACCGCACCTTCAGCTTCATCACCAAGACGCCGCCGGCCGCGGTTCTGCTGAAGAAAGCCGCCGGGATCGAAAAAGGCTCCGGCACGCCCAACAAGGAAAAGAAGGGCAAGGTAACCGAGAAGCAGGTGCGCGAGATCGCCACGCAAAAGATGCCTGACCTCAACGCCTCCTCGGTCGAGACGGCCATCAAGAGCATCAAAGGCACCGCCCGCTCCATGGGCATTGAAGTCGTGGCGTAAGCCGCGGGCCTCAACATTGCAAACGCCAGAAGGCCCTCCCGCGCAGGAGGGCTTTCTGGCGTGTGGACGGCGTCAATTGAAATCATGCTATGATTCTGCATTATGGCCACGATTTTGCAAATCCCGCTCGATGAGTACCTCGGTATCACCTATAGGCCGGACCGCGAGTATGTGGATGGTGAAATCAGGGAGCGCAACGTGGGCAAGTACGAGCACGCGCGAATTCAGGCATTGCTGGCTGCTTGGTTTAACCAACACGAGAAGGCGTGGGGTGCGCAGGTTGTTACCGAACAGCGCGTCAGGGTGTCGCCAACACGTGTGCGGATTCCAGATGTGGCCCTGCTTACCCTCGGCGCCCAACCCGATGTGATCGTTGATCCGCCGCTGCTGGTCATCGAGATTTTATCTCCCGACGATAGTTATTCCGACACAGAGGAGCGCGCGCGGGACTACCGCGCGATGGGCGTCAAAACGGTTTGGATCATCAATCCAAAGATGCGCACCGGCCGCATGTGTGTTGGAAAAGAATGGGTCGAAGCCGCGCGTCTTGAAGTCAAAGGGACGCCCTTGTACCTCAATTTGACCGATATCTTCAGCCAATTGACGTCCGTCTGAGGATTGCACTTTCAACGGAACTTCCTGGTCTCAAAACCTAGGCCCGCAGCACTCGGCTCTCCCATCCGGGAGGGCTTCTTGGCGTTTTGGGAGCATTGTTGGCGAGAGGCGGCCTGGTCGAAACTCTGGCTGCGCATGGCGCCGGGAGTTCGTTCTATAATCGCGTACACGTAACGAAACAATTCATGTCCAATCAAACTCTCACAGCCAACGGGCAGTCAGACGCCTCAATAACGCAATCCTTGTGGGTCAATCGGCTCGAAGGGATGCCGGGAGTGGCGTTGGCATTTCTCTGGGGACTCGCGGAAGGCACGTTCTTCTTTATTCTGCCGGATGTGGCCATCTCTCTGTTGGCGCTGCTCAAGCCCCGCCACGTCTGGCGGCAGATTCTCGCGGCCACCGCGGGAAGCGTCGTTGCGGGAATGCTTTTGTTCAACTGGTCTTGCAGCAACCCGCGGGGCGCGCATGAAGCCGTCGCAAAAGTTCCATTTGTCACCGCGAAGATGTTTGAACGGGTGCATGCAAGTTATCGAATGCATGGGCTGGGCGCGGTCTTTCTCGGTCCCTTACTGGGAACTCCTTACAAGATCTATGCCGTCGAGGCGCCGGAGTTTCTAAGCAGAGCCGCGTTTCTTTGGGGCACGGTTCCGGCGCGAGCAGAGCGATTTCTGCTCGTTTGGGCCGCATTCGGCATTGCTGGAGCTTTGCTTCGCAGATTTCACAAATGGACAGTCTCGCAACTGGCCATCTTGCATGGATCTTTCTGGGCAGTTGTGTATGCCTGCTATTGGGGCATCATTGTTTTTCGATGAGAATGCGTGTCGAGGCGCAAGCAGAGTATGCCGAGTATTTACGATCTGAAACCGGGATTCCAGAGTCTCCTGCGGCCGCTGGTAAATGGGCTGGCGCGGTGCGGCGCAACCGCGAATCAGGTCACGCTTGCAGCCCTGCTGCTTTCGCTTGGCGCAGGATGCTTGATCGGGTGGGCGCATGGCGGCCGGATGCTGCTGATATTGCCGGCGGTGCTCTTCGTGCGAATGGCGCTCAACGCCATGGATGGAATGTTGGCGCGGGAACACAACCAAAAAAGCGCGCTGGGCGCCATCCTCAACGAACTTGGCGATGCAATCGCCGACGTTGGGCTTTATCTGCCGCTCGCGGTAGTGCCGCAATTCGATCCCCGCTTGGTGGTTGGCATTGTGATTCTCTCGATTCTGACGGAGATGACCGGCGTGATTGGCGTGCAGATCGGCGCGTCGCGGCGTTATGACGGCCCGCTCGGAAAGAGCGACCGCGCATTCCTCTTCGGGCTGATGGGATTGCTGCTCGGCCTTCGAGTGCATATCGAGCGCGCAATTCCATTCGTCCTCTATGCGATGATCCTCCTGCTGGTATGGACGATTTTCAATCGGGCGCGGCGCGCCTTGCGGGAAGTCTCCGTGAAGGGTGGGAAGAAATGAGCGCTGGAATTCATCCCCTGGCAGGCGTAATCGCGGCCCTGGCGCGCGGCATCAGCGGCGTGCAGGCGCGGTGGATCGGGTGCCGGCCGGAAGCCAAACAGCGCATCTACTTTGCCAACCACACCAGCCATCTGGATTTTGTCGTTCTGTGGTCGGCGCTGCCCGCCGAGGTCCGCGCGAGAACCCGGCCCGTGGCCGCGAAAGATTATTGGGAGAAAGGCGTGAGAGCCTACCTGGCGCAAAGAGTCTTTCGCGCAGTCCTGGTTCACCGCGGAGGAGTTGCACAGCCAGGCGGCAACGCTGCGGGGTTTGGTGAAGCTCGCATGGTGATCGACCAACTTGCAGAGGCAATGGGAGAGACGGAGTCGCTCATCTTCTTCCCGGAGGGCACCCGCGGCACCGGAGAAATGATTGCCCCGTTCCGCAGCGGGCTGTATCATCTCGCCCATAGGAAACCCGAAGTTGAACTCGTCCCGGTCTACATTGAAAACCTGGGGCGAATACTGCCCAAGGGCGAGGTTTTGCCGGTGCCGCTGATCTGTCTGCTGACGTTTGGGCCGCCGATGCACATTGCGGAAACCGAAGAAAAGCGGAGTTTTCTTGACCGCGCCTGCGCGGCGGTGAATGCGCTTCGCCGGAAAGGACAATCGTGAGTGCTGGTTCGCTGAACTACCCAGCAGTGCAAGCTGCTCTGACTGGTTGGGTTCTTCACGTGAAAGATCTCCAACTGGCGTCTCTGTTCTGCGGCGTTTTGGGCGTTCTCATCCTTGCGAGCGTGATCGGATCACTGCTCAAAAAGACAGCCCGAAGCGATGCGGCGCGGGCAACCATCGACAACTTGAATGCGCGGACCCGCGCATGGTGGAAGATGTGCGCAATCTTCGCCCTGACGCTGCTGATCGGGCAAATCGGCACGCTGATCTTGTTCGCGCTGCTCTCCCTGCTTGCGCTGCGCGAGTACATCACGCTGATCCCGACGCGGCGCGGCGATCATCGAACGCTGATCTGGACCTTCTTCGTCATCACGCCCCTGCAGTATTACCTGATCGGAATCCAATGGTATGGGTTCTTCGCGATCATGATTCCGGCGGTGGTGTTCTTGTTCATCCCCACGCGAATAGCGATGACGGGCGATACCGAGCACTTTCTGGAGCGCGCCGCCAAGATTCAATTCGGCATCATGATCTGCCTGTACTGCTTGAGTTATGCCCCGGCGTTGCTCATGCTGAGGATTCCCGGATTCGAGGGCCATGACGCGAGATTGCTCTTTTATCTCGTCCTCGTGGCGCAGATGGCCGACGTTTTGAAATACACCTGGGGAAAGCTCTTTGGCAGGCACAAGATTGTGCCGCACGTCAGCCCGAACAAGACATGGGAGGGCTTTCTCGGAGGGGTGCTGACGGCCACGGCGCTCGGCTCGGCGCTCTGGTGGATCACGCCCTTCACGCCGTTGCAGGCCGCGGGGATGTCGCTCGTGATCGCCTTGCTCGGCGCCGCGGGCGGCCTGGTGATGAGCGCAATCAAGCGCGACGCCCAGGTAAAGGATTTCGGCGCGATGATCGAGGGCCACGGCGGCATTCTCGACCGCATCGATTCGCTCTGCTTCGCCGCTCCCATCTTCTTTCACCTGGTCCGGTACTTCTTTGTCCCATGACGCATGGTGCCGATTGAGTGCGCCGGGCACCCATCCTTTTCGAGATCTCGCCGCGAAAGAGGTAAGAGCCAAACAATCTCCATCGGATTGCGCGGGGATCGACGTGTGCATCACCTGTGTCGGCGGCTATGGAATCGGCAGACCATCCTCGCGCGGCTGTCCTGGTCTCTACTCCAGGTGCCTGGATCCGGCTACTCCGCACGCAGGTATAACTCGATCCTGTTGCTGGTCCAGGTGGCGATGCCGCTCCCAAAGAAGTCCTGGTCTTCGGTCCAGATGGGCGCATCAATCAGCAGAGCCGTCGCTACGACGGGCCAATCGTCGGCATCGCGCGAGGAGATCCGCGCGCGGGCGCGCTCCTCGAATTCCTCGTAGAGACTGCGTTCCACAATATTGACGCAGAGTTGCAGAAGCTGGTTGAGGTTGGCTTCGCTCTCCACAGGGTCGAGTCTCCGGCGCAGCGCGATCGCTGGGACATACCGCAATGCTTCCTCGACACACACTTCTGGCGTGTAGAAGCCGATGAACTCCTGATAGGAACCGAGAAGGTCGCGGGCCCGCCTCCCGAAGACTCCACGCAAAAGGATATTGGCTTCGAGGACCAGCCGCTTAAACGTGCTCACTTGCGCCCCTCTTTTCGCCACCGCTGGAAGTCCTCGATGATCTCATCCTCGGTGACGCCGCTGGCCTTCATCATCTCTTCCATCCGCGCGCCGGCCTGGCGCAGAGCCTCCAACTCCGTCTCGCTGCGCTTGCGCCGCGCCGGTAGATAGTAGCCGATCGTGTCGCCATGCCGCGTGATGGCCAATGCACTCTCGGATTCCAACAGGTAAGTAGCAAGCTTATCCCGGAACTCCCTGATACCGACACTTTGCGTTTCCATGAACGCTCCTCTCCGACTGCTTGTGTACGCAAGTGTACCATATTCTTGGGCAACCAAATCAGACCCTTTGTCACAGGTCTCGACTCGGAGACCTTGGGAAGCACGATCTCCGGTGCGCGGTCGGCCCGCTGATCGAAGCGGCAGCCCTCAGAACCATCGCCCCAGCGTAAGAAAGACCTTGCGGTGGCCGGCATCGCCCGCCGAGACACCAAAGGTCATCAAGCCGAAGGGAGTATTGGCCGTCAGGCCAATGATGCCGTCCTGGCGCAAGATCGCCCGCGCTTCCGGCGACCAGATCTCGCCGGCCTCGTAGCTGAAGACGCCGTAGAGACCTTGTCCCAGGCCGGTGGGCAAAGCCGCCAGCCGGTGCAGGTAGCCGGCGCGCGCAAAATACGTGTCGGTGCCGCGATACTCGTCAAACGAGGACGCGGAGAGGCGCATCGGGCCGCCAAGTGTAAAGCGGTAGGGCTCGGCGACATTGGCACGCAGGTAGGAGTTCACCTCCCCGCTCATGCCGAAGATATTCCTCTCCTTCCAGGAGCGGGTTGCGCCGAAGGAGAACTTGACCAGCGGCGCGTTGTCGCTTGCCTCGGCGTGATAGAGCGCGCCGGCCGCGGCCGCCAGACGGAAGCCGTTGGGCGAGATTCCGCCGGCGGTAGCTCGATCGATCTCGATGCGCAGCAGGCCGGTCTGCGCGGTCCCGTTCAAGTAGGGCCCGCCGCCGGAGCCGGTTGTCAGGCTCCAGCGCGTGTCCTCGGCGCGCCAGTCGGCGGCGATCTGCAGTTGATTCGAGAATGTGCGGCCAGCCTCGATGCCTGCGTCGAGATTTTGCTGGAAGCGTTCCGCGACGCGCTTCTGCTTGACCCAGATAAAGACCGGCGCGCGCAGGATGCCGGCGCGAGGCTCGATGAAATAGCCGCCGGGGGCAAGCAGCCGGTAATACTCTGCCGAGAGGTCGGTCTTGTAGCCGATGCGGGCGTTGGCGCGCAGTTCTGATCCGTAGCCGCCCAGGTTCTGATCGAGGAAGCGGAGGGTCATTTCGCCGCGGCTGACATTGGATGTGGCCGCGGCCAGCTCGGCGCTGATGAGCAGATAGGGCGGGCCGGCGCGGTCGTTGCCGAGGTGAACCAGCAGGCCAGTGTCGGGTTCAGGCGCATTGGACGCAGGTGGCGTGGCGGATCCCGGCTCGGGCGCGGGGGAGAAGGTCTCCCAGGTGGCCGTGATGCCTTCGTTGGATTGGACGCGCTTCAGAGCGTCACGAGTCGAGGCGGGCGCGATGGGTTTGCCCTCAAGGGGCTTCAGGTCAGCGAGAACCTCACGGATGGCGCTCGGCTCCGGGCCGTCCACCCGGACCTGGCGCAGTGGGCCGGGCAGCGGGCGGCCGCGGCTTGCGCGCGCGGCCACGTAGGCCTTCCAGCCATCTTCGTCGAGGGCGTAGCGCAGCAGGATCGCGCGGTTCTTCTCGGCGGCCTTGTAGCCCGTGTCGATGAGTTGATCGGCGTGGGTGTAGTCGGTCGAGGAGAAGCTGCCCACCGGCACGTTCACCACGACATCGGCCAGCCGCTCGGCCTGCTCGACATTGCGCTGGATGCCGGCATCGAAGGCGCGTCCCAGCACACTCACGATGGAGCCGGTATCCGAGTTGGAAAAGGGCGCATCCTCGAGGTGGATGGCGATGATCGTGCCGGCGTGCAGTTCGCCCTTGAGCACATCGGTGGGAAGGTTGTCGAGAATGCCGCCGTCGACCAGATAGTGGCCATTCTGAGCCTGCGCGGGGGAGAAGACGCCGGGAATGGAGATGGAGGCGCGGATCGCCCGCGGCAGCGGCCCGGAGGCGAAGGTAACCGATTCCAGGGTGTTCAGGTCGGTGGCTACGCAGCGAAAGGGAATGGGGAGCTGGTCGTAGTCCAGATCCTCGCGGTTATAGCCGGGCATCACGCCGGCAAGAAACTCGTTGACGCCGCGATCGGTGAGTAGAGCGTTGCCCAGAGCCACGCGGTGACGGAGGCCGACGGTCAGCGCCGCGGGAAGTTCGCGCCGGTCCTGGCGGCGGCGGAAGCTCGAGTCGGAGTAAGGGGTTTGCAGCGCAAAGACGCGGGTGAAGGCGTTGCTGAGGGCGAGCGCGCGCATCTGGGCGGGCGTGGTTCCCGTGGCGTAGAAGGCGGCCACCAGCGCTCCCATGCTGGTGCCGGAGATGCGGTCGACGGGGATGTGATGCTCCTCAAGCCACTGGAGGACGCCGATGTGCGCCAGGCCCAGCGCGCCGCCTCCCTCCAGAGCGACGCCGATGGCAGGCCGGCCGGGCGGCTGGACTGGAGGCAGAAGCGAGGGCAGCGCCGCAGCGGCTGGCGCCGGGGCCGGATGCGCGCCATCCTGCGCCGCGGCGGCGGCTAAGAGCAGACTGGCGGCAAAAAGGGTTGCGGCTGATTTCCAACGCACGGATACACCCCCCGGTGAAGACCACCCTTCAAGATAATGCCTTCGAGGGGATGCCGCAGTGACGGGGGGCAGGGGCGCCCAGGCTTGGCCGTGGCCGCCCCGATGCCGGAATCAGACCAATAGCGCGGGAACAAGGGCGCTCTGAGGGCAAAAAATACCCTTCCGCGTCGCAAGCGCGGCGTGCTGGAGGCAGCAAGAGGCGATAACCCTACTTCGGCGGAGCCGGGGTGAAACCTTCGCGTCTCTGCGCGGGTTCTGGTTTTGGCTTCGGCTTGGGCGCCTTCTTGACTTCTTTCCTGCCTTTATCTTTGCTTCCCATGTGTGCAAGTGTGCCACAAAATGAGGCTTAGGGGAAGTCCCTGGGAGAAGAATGCCGGCTTTGCGCCGCGAAAACCGGCAGGAGCTTCTTAGCTGCCGATGACCGCGTCCGCGCCCCTCCGGCCGGGTTGCCCGCCAATTCTACCCGTCGCCCACAGATACCAGGCAAGCCAGGCGGGCGTCGTCCAAAGGTAGAAGAACGAGGTGACCTTGACGCCGGCCAGCACCTCGACGAGCACTGCTCCGGCAATCAATACCAGCGGCACAATCGAACGCCGCGCCTCGGCCGCCCGGTAGAGCCCCGCCAAGACGGCTGGCAGCAGCATGGATTCATCCGTCAGCCAGCCAAAGGGCGTGCACATCGCCCCGACGAGCAGCAGCAGCAGTCCCTCATCCATCCAGCTCCAGCGGTTGCGCCGGGTCCAGAAGTACCATAGCGCCCAGGCGCAGGCTCCGGCCTCGGGAAGAAACTGCAACCACGCCGCATTGCGATCCACAAGATTCCTGAAGGCCACGCTCAGCACGGGAACAGCCTCATTCACCGCTCCCCCGGCGCGCATCATCTGCCCGTATTGAGTCCACGCCTGAGGGTCGAGCCAGAATGAAAGCGCGCAACTGGCAGCCAGCGCGGCTGAGAATCCCGCCAGCATTCTCCAGGCCCTGCTACGCGCCGCCCATAGAAGCAACACCAGGGCGAAGGGCAAAAACAGGTGCGGCTTCAGGGCGCAGACCACCAGAGCCGCCCCCGCCAGGAATGGCCGCGAGCGGTGAAGCCACAGAAAGAGCGTCACCCCCAGCAAAAGAAAGATGCCAATCTGCCCCGCCATCAGGCAGGTCAGCGCGGGCGCGAAGAGGTAGCCGAAGAGATGAAAGCGGCTCTCCGTGCCTCCATTCAACAGCCAGAGAATCCAGATCGAGACGGAAAGCGCGCCAAGAAGGGTCAGCAGCCACAGAATCAGTGCGGTCTTGGGGCTCGCCAGGCCGAGCGGATACGCCAGAAAGAGGGCCACTGGCGGATTCCGCATCATCAGTAGAGGCTCGCCGGGATCGCGCCCCTCGGCCAGCTCCAGGCTCCGCACAGCCCCGAAGTCGTATGGATTTGCCCCGTGAGCGAGCTGCTCGCCGGCGGCCCAGTAGGAGATGAAATCCCGCTCCGCGGCGTTCTTGTCGCTCAGGCCGGCGACGTACATGCCGACGATAACGCACACGCCAGCGGCTATGATGCAGGCCGCTCCAACGATGCGCCAGGGAATCTTCTTCATGGGAGGTCTCCGCTCCTTGCGCCGGGGCGCCTGGGACCGCCCGCGTCAGATTCAGGCCAAGTCCATGGCGCTATCCCGGCGAGCGCTCTTTTGGTTGCCCTCACTCTACACGAGGGCGGGGAGATTCTCCAAAGCCGGCAATCGATGAATTGCAGGGACGGGCCACAGCTTCACTTCGGCAAAAGGTCCTTGTCTCCGTTGACTCCGGAGCGCAATTCCGGTATTCTGAAATCCTTGCGCGGTGTTGCGCCTGGGGTCTGTGTGTCTTCGCTCGGACCCGGCTGGTCGATGCTCTGAAGGGGAATCGGCTGGCACAGGCTGCCGGCTGCTGGATTTGAGTTATCTGGACGCGCTGTTGGGCGCCTCCGGTGCAGCCAGAGCCCTCCTTGAGGGCCAGCTCCCGCGATCCTCACCCGAACAGATTTGTTTGGCAGTGGGTGGAAATTGGGCCTGTGCGCTTGATCGCGCGGGCGTGAGCGCTTTGCGCTGGTTTTTTGGCTGGGCCGTTTTTTTTCAAGGCGTCTTAGAGGGTAGGAGAGAGATGGGTACCTTTGTTCCGAGCGGCAAGGATATTAGCCGCAAATGGTTTGTAGTGGATGCCAGCGGCAAGACGCTGGGCCGTCTGGCGACCAAGGCCGCCGATGTGCTGAGCGGCAAACTGAATCCCCAGTATGTGCCGTACATCGACGTGGGCGACCACGTAATCGTCATCAACGCTGAGAAGATCCGCCTCACCGGCCTGAAGGCGCAGAGCAAGGTCTATCGCCGCTACACCGGTTTTCCCGGCGGGTTGCGCGAGGAGTCTTTCACGCGCCTCTTGAACCGCAAGCCGGAGCAGATCCTGGAGCAGGCCATCAAGGGCATGTTGCCCAAGAGCAAGATGGGCCGCCAGATGGCCACCAAGCTCAAGGTCTATCGCGGCGACAAGCACCCCCACGAGGCGCAGATGCCCGTGGCGCTGGATATCGCATAAGAGCAGCCGCTAGCTGCTAGCTTCTAGCTGCTAGCTCAGGCAATTCAGATCAGGAGTTTTACGGCTTTTAGCTAGAGGCTAGAAGCTAGAAGCTAGGAGCTGAGAAAAGAATGGCAGATCTGGTTCAGTATTACGGGACGGGGCGCCGCAAGTCGGCGATTGCGCGCGTTTTTCTGCGTCCCGGCACGGGCGAGTGGAAGGTCAACGGCAAGGCGTTCGACGTGTATTTCGTCACCGAGCAGCAGCGTGTGGCCGCCAAGCGCACCCTGGCGCTGGTCGAAATGGCTTCGAACTTCGATGTGGTCACGACCGTCAGGAGCGGCGGCGTATGCGCGCAGGCCGATGCCGTCAAGCTGGGCGTTGCCCGCGCTCTGATCGAGTTTAACCCCGAGCTGCGCAAGGTGCTCAAGGCTGAAGGCCTGCTCACCCGCGACTCACGCATGAAGGAGCGCAAGAAGTACGGGCAGAAGGGCGCTCGCGCAAGGTTCCAGTTCAGCAAGAGATAGTTGTCAGATGACAGGTTACAGATGACAGTTCTTCCGAATCAGGCGTTTCGAGCCCAGTCTTGGCTGTCATCTGTCATCTGTAATCTGTAATCTGAGTTCCACCAATTTCCCGCATAAGCGGGTTCAATCCGGGCGCCGGCATCGACCACCCGGATGCAATCCACGAAGGAGGCCCATTGGCCACGATCACAATGAAGGAGCTGCTCGAAGCGGGTGTTCACTTCGGGCATCAGACAAAGCGCTGGAATCCCAAGATGAAGGAGTACATCTTTGGCGAGCGCAACGGAATCTACATCATCGACCTGCAGAAGACGCTCAAGCTCTTCAAGGAAGCGTCCAAATTCGTCACCGAGCTATGCTCCTCCGGCAAGACGATTCTCTTTGTCGGCACCAAGCGCCAGGCGCAGGACGCCGTGGCCGAGGAGGCCAACCGCGCCGGAATGCCCTACATCAACCAGCGTTGGCTGGGCGGCCTGCTCACCAACTGGGTGACCGTGCAGAAGTCGGTGAAGCGCCTTCAGGAACTCGATGAGATGGCCACCGATGGCCGCTATGAGCTGCTGACCAAGAAAGAAGTGATCAAGCTGGAGCGGGAGCGCAAGCACCTCCAGGCCAATCTGGCCGGCATCAAGAGCATGAAGCGCCTGCCGGACGCCCTGTTCATCGTGGACTCGAACAACGAAGCGATTGCCGTCAAGGAAGCCCGCAAGCTGGGCATCCCTGTGGTTGCCGTGGTGGACACGAACTGCGACCCGACGGTGGTCGATTACGTCATTCCCGGCAACGACGATGCGTTGCGCGCCATCCGCCTCTTCACCTCCAAGATAGCCGACTCGGCTGCCGAGGGCGTGAACCTGGTGGGCGACAAGGCATTCGTTGATGAGCTGCCCGAGCCGGTGGCCGAGGCCGCGCCCGCCGAGGAAGTGGATCTGGAGGCCGAACTGGGTGGCGGCATTCGCAAGGCCCCCGCGGCGGTTCTAGCTCTGCTGGACGAGGCCGACGTGGCCGAGGGCGGCATTTAATCCAGGCAGTTGTCAGTTGTCAGTTTTCAGAGACAACGAGCCTTGTTATGGCGCTGGCCGGTCTGAGCTGGACCGGCCATTGACAACTGAGAACTGACCACTGACAACTGATAACTGGAAAAGAGAGAACAAAACAGTGAGCGAGAAGATTCAAGCAAAATTGGTAAAGGAACTTCGGGAAAAATCCGGCGCGCCCATGGGCGACTGCCTGAAGGCGTTGCAGGAGACCAAGGGCAACATCGAGGATGCCTTTGTGGTGCTGCGCAAGCGGGGCATGGCCTCGGCGCAGAAGAAGTCCGCCCGCACCACCAACGAGGGCGCGGTGGGCGCCTATATTCATGCCGGCGGCAAGATCGGCGTGCTCGTCGAGCTGAACTGCGAGAGCGACTTCGTGGCCCGCACCGAGGACTTCCAGCAGCTCCTCAAGGACATCGCGATGCACATCGCCGCCTCCGACCCGCGCTATGTGAAGCCCGAGGATGTGACCGCGGCCGATCTGGAGCGCGAGAAAGAGATCTACCGCGCCCAGGCCGCCGCCACCGGCAAGCCGGCCCCGGTGATCGAGAAGATCGTCGAAGGCAAGATGGCTAAGTTCTACGAGGAGGTCTGCCTCATCGAGCAGCCCTTCATCAAGGACCAGGCGATCAGCATCAAGGAGTTGATCGGCCAGAGGGTGGGCAAGCTGGGCGAGAACATCACCGTTCGCCGCTTCGCCCGCTTCAAGGTCGGCGCGCCGGAGTGGACCGTGGCGACTACCAAGGCTGTGGAAGCGGCGGCTGAGTAAACAGGCTTTCTCACTCCAAACGAAAACGGTCCAGAGCCTCGGCTTTGGGCCGTTTTTGCGTTTTGCCACCACCAGGAGGAAGAAATGAATTGCCCTTCACGGTATGCAACTTTCTGCACATTGCCAAATCTTCTTGCAGCTAACTCTACTGTTTACAATATATTGAGCTGGCTCTCAAATTGCTTACTTATAAAAAATATCCCCAAATTCAGGCGCTCAGGATGATTCAACTTTGCGCGTCTTGAATCTGGCGATACGCACAGTGTGGAAAGGCTATACGACGATGAAGTTTCGGCTTTTTGTGCTCGGACTGCTTCTCTTTGATGCGCTGATGCTGGTTCCAGCAGCCTCCGCGGATGATGTCTATCAAACCTATAACCTTGCCTGGTCAGGAGCGTATTACAGTAACAGCGCCAGCGCCACAGGCCAGATCACGCTGGACCTCAGTACCCTGCCAAACCCCGACAGCTCCAGTGATAGCACTATCTTGCGCGATATTAAGAGCTTGAGCGTCACCGTGACCGGCGCTGATTTCGGGAATGGCACCTGGAGCCTGACGGACCTTAGCGATGCTTGGTGGTCGACGGGTGGCCTCACATTGAACATGGCGACAGAACTTGTCGGTCAACCTACAACTGCTCGCCCTTGGGGCTATCCGGATGGCGCAAGCGGAGATTTTAATCTCTTCTTCAGCGCTGGCACTGGTGGGCCTGTGGGCCTTACTAACTTTTCAATGCAGGCTGCTGGCGGGGACGGAGACGCGATGTTGCTGACCGAATTCGATCCAAGCTCGGGGTCGGTGGTGCCGGAGCCTGGCACGCTGCTTCTTCTCGGCAGCGGCTTGGCGGCTCTGGCCGGCATGGCGCGCCGCCGGATGAGCCGCCGCGCGTAACTCCACACCCTCTCCCGTGCAACCGAGGCCCAGGGCGAAAGCCTTGGGCCTTGTTCTTGGACGGGGTCTTATTGCCCTGCCCGCGCGGGCGGCAATGCCCCCAGCGCGGTCTCAGGCGCGGGAAAATGCAGTTGACCGATGAGATCCTGGAATCCCGGTTCGTTGCTGAGTTCGGCCAGGATGGGATCAGTGCGGATCAGGATGAATTCCTCCCGATGCTTCTGGTAATCTTCGCGGAGACACTCCAGGGCTTCCTCCCTCCTCCCCATCTGGACACAAGTTCTGGCCAGAAAGATACCAGCCAGCTTTCCCTGGTCATAGAGCTTCTTTTGGGTTGCGTATAACTCGCGCAACAGGCCGCGTTCTCCGGAGTTGCGAAAGCCTTCTCTGGCCGCGGCCGTTATCGCCTTCAGAGCCGGATCGTTCCTGAGTTGCGCCGCCTTCTCGCTCTCCGCAAGATACTCCGGCCAATCCCGGGAATTCATATAGACGCCGGCAAGGTAGCGATGCGGCGAGAGAAACCCTGGATTCTCGCGTTCAACCTGCTTGAGCAGATCGATTCCCTGCTGGGTTTGCCCTGCTCCGACGAGCATGGCGCCCTTGTCGGCAAGAATCGCCGGAGAGGAGGGGTCCAACTCCTGCGCTCGGTCCATCTCGCGAAGGCAGAAGGAATACCAACCCGGCCCCGCAAAGGCATTGGCAAACCACAGATGGGCGAGGGGATCGCGGGGATTCAGTTCGATGGCTCTCTCAAATTGCCATTCCGCGGATTGGAACTCCCAGTTTCCCCAATACTCGGCGAAGGCCAGCGAGCGATGCGCTTCGGCAAGGGAATCATCCAATTCGATTGCCTTGCTCGACGCCGCAATCGCGCGGCTGTAAGCCTCCCCCTGCGGCATCAGCGAATACTCGCGCAGCAGATTGTAGGTGTCGGCCAGGCCCACATACGTCTGGGCGTTGTCAGGGTCATGAACCAGCGATTGCGTAAAGTGGTCCAGCGCCCGGTTCAGGCTGTCGGGGGTGCGCTTGTCCCATTCGAATCTCCCGCGAAGATAAAGCTCGCGGGCGATCCGCTGCTCGGCAACCGAGGCAACAGGCCTGGCCGCGGTCGAGTGGGAAATGGAGGATGCTCGCGGGCTGGCCCCGCGCTCATTGAAGAGCAGCATTGCCGCGGCGAGGCCGATGAGGACAAGTGCGTAAGCGGAAGTTCTCGCACTCCATCCTCGGCGGCCGCTGCGGGCCGGGATCTCGCTCGCCGCCGGATCGGCCAACTCAGCAAGAACCTCCGCCGGCTCCGGCCTCTCGGGTTCCTTGCTCGATTCCTCTACCGGACCGGCCTCGGCTGCCATCTCCGGAACCTCATCCGCTGCAGAATTCAGCCACTCATCCAGTTCCGCGGTATACGCATAGACGCTGCCCCGGCCGCCCCCTGGCAGCCGATGAACCGGCAGCGCCCGCTCGCTCTCCCAGCGCTTCGCCGTCCGCTCGCCTCTGCCCAGATAGGCGGCAATCTCCTTCCACGAATCCAGGCGGCGCGAGGGTGCCTCATTCTGCGCATTGAACGTGGAGGAGGATTCAGATGGCATGAGATGGCCTCTGATTGCATGAGACGGCACTTGCTTGGAGGGGCATGTTCTCCCGATTATAAATCCCAGAAGGATTGGCGTCCGCTCATCAAGCGTATGCATACAGCGATTTGGTTGCTGAGCGTCGTCGTTGTTTTGCACTCTTTCTGGATCTCTTCATCTTCGGTGACGCGTTTTCTGCCGTCTTTGCGCCATCTAAGCAGTTCCTGTTTAATGCAAGCCTCTACGGGGGCCTGCCCTGGCAAATCGATCGGCTTCCCATCCGCTCCGCAAGAGGGGTGCTTGCCACATGCAAGACACCTTGTGGCAACCCCCTGGAGCGGAATCTCGGGAACCAACAACACTTCTTCATGGAGAATTGCGCATGACATTCAAAGTTGGATCTGTGGCACTTTCGCTATCTTTCCTCGTTGCGGCGTTCTCAGCGGCTCCCGCATTTGCCGGATCGCTGGACACATTCACCTACACATTCTCGATGCCGACCATCGTGGACGGAGTCGAGCAGACCGGTCCCATGTCGCAGTTCACAATAACCTTTGCGGACGGCGCGTTCGGCGCAGATGGCTCTACCTATGTCAGCAGTTCTTCATCGGGTTCGCCACTCGGGGACGGAAGCTCTCCCTTCTTCGCCTGGTCGGGCGCCTTCGACAATACGACAGATCCCTCCAGTGAAGTGAACGAGATCTTCCTCGAGTACCCGGATTCCAGCGCCGATGTCACCTCGTTCATGTTTATTGAGGCGGGATCCTTCTGGGCCACCCCCGGAACCAATCTGAGCTTCAATAACGGCGCCGCCGGAAGCGCGTACGGTCTCATGTATTGGGATCCCTTGGATTTGACCGTCTCGAACGACGGCTACACCAATATGGGCGCGTCGTTCGCAACCACTGGCGGAGGTGTCCCCGCCGACCCTCCCTGCGCTGGCTGCTCTGTCACGATTACTGAGGAAGCTCCCGCCGCTGCCACTCCGGAGCCGTCCACCCTCCTGCTGCTGGGCAGCGGCCTGGTGGGGTTGGCCGGCATGGTGCGGCGGAAGATCGCTTTGCGCGCCTGAGCCGGGAGAAGACTGTTGCCACATCCGGCTTGCATCGAATCTTTCCCGGATTTGCACGCCCTTTGCAGGCAATGCGAAGAGAAAGTTTCTCTGGAACGGCCCGGGGTGCACGCTCCGGGCCTCTTTTTCACGCAATTTCAGCCGCTGAAACGGAGGCCATTCCGCTTCCTGCCCGGTATGCGATACTCGAAAAGGCATGTATAAACGCATCGTTCTCAAGCTTTCGGGCGAAGTGCTGGCCGGCCCGCGCGGCTTCGGCCTTGACGCCACCAAGATCGCCGAAATTACCGGCGAGATTGTCGATGTGCACGCGCTGGGCGTCGAGATCGGCGTTGTCGTGGGCGGAGGCAACATCTTCCGCGGCGTCGCCGATCAGGCCAAGGAGATGGACCGCGTGGCCGCCGACAACATGGGTATGCTCTCCACGGTCATCAACGCCATCGCCATGCAGGACGCCCTGGAGCAGCGCGGCGTGCAGTGCCGCGTGATGACCGCCGTCTTCATGAACCAGGTGGCCGAGCCTTACATCCGCCGCCGCGCCGTGCGCCACCTCGAAAAGGGCCGCGTCGTCATCTTCGCCGCCGGCATCGGCAACCCCTTCTTCTCCACCGACACGGCCGCAAGCCTCCGCGCCATGGAAATCAAGGCAGATGTGCTCTTGAAGGCCACCAAGGTCGAAGGCGTCTACAGCGCCGATCCGGTGCTGGTCAAGGATGCCGTCAAATACGACAAGATTACCTACATGGAGATCCTGCGCCAGGGGCTGAAGGTGATGGATCTGACCGCCGTGAGCCTCTGCAAGGACAACAATCTGCCGATGATTATCTTCAACATGAACCAGCCGGGAAATATCCGGCGGGTCGTCCTGGGAGAGAAGGTCGGCTCGCTGGTCACGGCGTAAGAGCAGATGACAGATTACAGATGACAGATTACAGATGACAGATTACAGTTAAAAGCTTTCAGCTTGAGGCTCTTTGTGGCCGGCACTTGGTTCGTCACTGTCATCTGCAACCTGTCATCTGTCTTTCCCCCGGAGACGTCTAACAGGCAGTGGAAGAACGCAAACCAGCACGATTGGACGCACTGACGGGTTTGCGCTGCTTCGCGGCCATCAACATCGTCCTCTTTCATTTTTCCAATCCACTGTGGTTTGGCTGGCTGGCGCCGGTCGTCAACGCAGGCTACGTCTCCGTGAGCTACTTCATTCTGCTCTCGGGGTTTGTGCTCGGCTACAACTACAACGCGCGGGCGCGGGCCGGGGAACTGGACCGGCGCCGCTTCTGGGAGGCGCGCTTTACGCGCATCTACCCCATCTATCTGCTCAGCCTTGTGTTGAGCGTGGGCACGCTCACAAAGGAGTACGGCAGTCACACCCACGCCATGTTCTGGACCGGCGTTGTGCTCACGCCGCTCCTGCTGCAAGGCTTTATTCCCTCCATCGCCACCTTCATGAACACGCCTGCCTGGACCATGTCGGCCGAGTCCTTCTACTACATTCTCTTTCCCTGGGTGGCCCGCTGGAAGCGCCCGGAGCGCGCCGGACCGCATCTCTGGAAGATGGCCGGCATCTGGGTGCTGGGCCTGATTCCAGGCGCGCTCTACATAGCCCTCAATCCCGACGGCATCGCGCATCCTGACCGCTGGAGCTATGGCCGCTGGCTGTGGGCGCTCAAATACACGCCCTATGCGCACCTGGCCAGTTTCATCTTCGGCGTGATGCTGGCTGAGTTGGATGAGATCATTCCGCGCCCGGGCCAACTGCGCCTTTGGCTGGGACTGGGAGGCTTCGCCGGTATCTACGCCCTGCTGGCGCTGGGGCCGCTGGTACCCTATCCCATCATGCACGATGGCCTGCTGATGCCGCTCTTTGGCTGCATCGTCCTCGGGCTGGCTGGGCGGAACTGGCTCTCCCACGCTCTCGGTGTGCGCCCGCTGGTCTTTATCGGCGAGGCCAGCTACTGCCTTTACCTGCTCCACTTCAACCTGTGGCACCTGATCCACGACTCGCATGTGCTGGACTGGCTGGGTCTGGCCCGCTTCGATCCCTGGATCAGTTATGTAATCCTGATCGGGCTCGCCCTCCTGGCGCTGCACTTTGTCGAGAAGCCGGCGCAGCGCAAACTCCGCGACTGGATGCACGTGCGGAGGTAGCCTTCTATCGAGCCAGACTGCGCTGGCGGATGGCGAAGGCCGCGCTGAGGCCAAGCGCCAGCAGCACAAACGAGGGAGGCTCCGGGGTCACGGCAGGATTGCCCTCAATCGTGATCGAACCCACCGTCAGCGGGCCAGTATCGAAATCGGAGGTAAAGGCATCTCCCGCATTCAGGTCGAGGACATCGAAGAATGAGTCCGGGGTCCAGTAGCCAGGTTGGTTGTCCGTCAAGAACGAGAGTCCGGTCAGCGTGCTGCCGCTGAAAGTCGCGGAGAAGGATTCGATATCGCTCAGGCCATAGTTGAAGACATCGGTCTGCGGCGGCAGGCCGCAAGCATCGGAACTGCAAACCTGGTCAATGGTGAGGTTGAATGCGACCAGGTTGTCGCTGCCATCGACCGTAAAGGAACCGGTGCCGGTCGCGCCGGCGGTAAAGTCCTCGCCGCTATCCACGCCTGTGTACGTAAAGTCGACGGTGCCTGCCTTCGCGGAAACCGGCACAAGGCAAATGAAAGCCAGAACAGCCAGCACACCCAGGAACTTTCTCGATTGCATTCAGCTCTCCTCGATTCACTTTGACGACTTCGATCAGGCTACCATAAGGCAAATAGGAGAGAACATGTCTAATTAAGAAATATTCCGCGAATACTCTGGGAATCTTCGGCACTGATGCCTGGCATCGCGCCCGCGTCTGGAGCCAGCTCGCTCTCCGCGGCAAACTCATGGCAGACGGGTCTTACTCCTCGCTAAACGCCACAAAGCTGTGCGGGGGCGCCTCGATGTGAAACTCGGTGCGCGGCGGCCCATGCGGCCCGCGCCTGGTGCTCCCTGGTGTCGCAGCGTTGCCTTCCACCACCGCCCCCGTGGCCAGATTGCGCAGCTTGCTCGATGACCCTGTGACAGAAACCGTCACCTGCGCCGGCGCCTCCAGGAACGACTCCACCACGAAGCACTTGTTGTCGTAGGCAAACAGGCTCACCTTGCTGGGCGCATCCATCTGCACCGCGAAATCGCGCATCACGTATTGTTTGATCGCCGTCAGCACCGGCTGCGGCAGCGCATACAGATCGCTGGGATTCTCCGGAAGCGTCAGCACGAGGAGAATCCCCTTCGAGTAGCGATCCATAATCACCAGCGGCGCGCCGCGTCCGTTGGCCGTGCCGCGCACCACCGGCCACGCGTCGTTGGTCGCGAAAGCAATCTCGGGAACAAGAATCTCCACTGTCGCTCCCAGGTTGGCCCCGCTGCCCGCCCCGTATGCGCCCCAGTACTCCGTGACTTTGAGGATGTTGCCGGTCGAGTGGATCTCGGCGATTTGCTCGATCCCCTTGCCCTGAAGCGCGCGCAGCAGCCCCGAGGTAATCACCACCGTTCCGCCCTGCTCAAGATGCGTCTTGATCTTGCTCACAATCGCCGGATCGAACCTGGCTGATTCGGTAAGCAGCACGGTCTTTGCATCGGCCGGAAACTCCGGATGCAGATCGATGGGAACGCCGATCATCCCCAGGTAGTTGTGCAGGAAATCCTCGCCTGTGGATTGGTAAGGCTTGTAACTCGCAATCCCGATCGGCTTGCCCAGCTTGCCCACAACTCCGTTTACGGTCGCCAATGAATAGCCGGCCACAGTGGCGTAGTTCGCGGCCGCCGTCGAGCCCGTGGCCGCGCGCCATTTTTCCAATCCGGCCAGGGTGAAGCTAGTCTCCAGACCGCTCCACGCCTTGCGCTCTCCCGCCTCGGCCGGCTTCAGCAGATCGCTGTACTGGAAGAGCATGATCTGCGGCGCCTTGGCCAGCATCGTCTCCCACAACTGCTCGGCATAGCGGTCCAGATAGCGGTTGTCGTAGGTGTCCACCCAGCCGCCGCCGTTGCGCCCCGGAGCGACGTTGTCGAAGTAGCGCATGATCTGGTAGCTCTCGTACTGCTGCAGGTGCTGGTCGGTCGTCACCGGGTCGCGCGTTTCCGTTCCGGTGTAAATACCGTCGAAGATCTTCGGCTCCTGGTCCAGGTCGTAGCCGTTGGCCTGAAAGTGCTCATACCAGTTGGGAAACTTGATGACGATCTTCACCTTGGGATTGACGGCCCTCGCCGCTCCCACTATCAGCTCGCGTGAAACCCCGTCCATCAGCTTCAGCCGGAAATCGCTCCAGCTCGCGTCCCCTTTGGCGGCGATATCTGAGTCGCGCTTGGTGTTGTTGAAGAAAAAGTCGTCCAGGATGATTTCGTCGAAGTGCCGCGCGGTGACCTCGATGACGTTTTTCACATAGGCGCGCTGCTTCGGGTCAGTGTACGAAAACGAGACAAACTGGCCATCTCCGGCGCCCGACTCCGCCCCGGCCATATCCCCGCCGACCGAAAAGGCGATGCCTCCCGCCACCTCGACGCCGTGCGCCGTGAAGAAGCTCTTTACGCTCTCCAGCAGCGCATCGTCGGCCAGAACCCCGCTGCGGTAGCTCTCGATGTAGACCTTGTCCACTTTGACCTGGCTCGAGACCTGCTCCCAGGAACTCTCCAGCCAGGCCGGGTCCTTCATCCGCTCGACCACGGCAACGGGAATGTAGACCGCAACGCGAAAGTTGTCGTGCCCCGGCGCCGGAATTGGCTCCGGCGCTCCGCTGAGCTTGAGGCAGGGCAAGGCAAGAAGGAAGAGAAGCGGCAGGC
>Ga0302275_10001276_pt1 | contig 27181 bp, 23 predicted proteins | sample III_Bog_N2_2_FD_200229 | JGI IMG/M metagenome (GOLD analysis project Ga0302275, IMG submission 200229) | Peat permafrost microbial communities from Stordalen Mire near Abisko, Sweden - III_Bog_N2_2 | ecosystem: Environmental > Terrestrial > Soil > Wetlands > Peat | place: Sweden: Abisko... | reverse complement strand
CCAAGGAGCAGAAAATGGCCAGGGCGGATATCTTGAGCGTGATGACCAGGCCTTGGGCGATCCAACCGCCGTATTCCCCGCTCAGGACAAGCTTCCAGTCGAAAGTGTAAGCCAACAACGCCTCCGGCTAAGCAACCGTCCGGTTCATATCGATTTCCGTCCTCGGGCCGGAATAAAACCGGCCCGAGGACGACTTGGATCGTTCAGCCTAGGGCCACAGTTCCATTTTCCAGGTCAAGGGGATGTAGTTCTTGGTGTCCGGGCCGAACCACTTGGTGTAGACCTTCTGGTATTCGCCGGTTTCCCACATGTGCATCAGGGTCTGGTTGACGTAGTTGCGGAATTTGGAGTCGTTTTGCACCACGCCCAGGCCGTAGGGTTCGGCCGAGATGTAATCGCCGACGATATCCCACTCCTCGGGATGGTCGTCGCTGTACTTGATGCCGACCAGGATGGCCTCGTCCGTGGTCACGGCTTCGACCTTGCCCTGCTTGAGCGCCAGGAAGGCCTCGGGGTAGGTTTCAAAGGAGATCACGTTGGAGCTCGGCTCGGCCTTTTTCATGTTTTGCTCGGAAGTGGAGCCCTTGGCCGAACCGACTTTCTTGCCGGCCAGATCCTTGGCGGATTTGATGTCGCTGCCTTTCTTCACCAACAGGCGCTGGCCGGTCATGAAATAGGTGATGGAGAAATCGACCTGGCTTTCGCGCAGTTTCTGGTGGGTCATGGTGGCGGCGACGATGTCGACCTCGCCCTGGGTGAGCAGGGGGATGCGGGTGGCCGAAGTGACCGGTTTGAGCTCGAGCTTCACACCCATTTGGTCGGCGATGTATTTCACGATGTCGATTTCAAAACCGACGATATCCTTGGTTTTTTCATCGACAAAGCCAAAAGGCTGCTGCGAGTCCTTGATGCCCGCGACCAGCTTGCCCCGGGCCTTGATGTCCTCGAGCTTGCCCGCCTGGGCGGTGGAAACGGCAAACACAAGCGCCATGAGCGCCGCGAAAATTCCCATCCATTTACGCATGCGAAACCTCCCTCTCTTCAGGTGTTTCTCGGCGGCCTTCCGCCAAATATCTTCCCTTGCCGCCAGGTGGGCCGCTTCGGAGCCCTGGTCTATAAAATCTCCCGCAAGAAGGCCTGGGCCCTCTCATGCTTGGGACTGTTGAAAAACTCTTCGGGCGGCGCCTCTTCCAGGATCGTCCCGCCGTCCATGAAGATGATCCTGTCGGCGACCTCGCGGGCGAAACCCATTTCATGGGTGACGCAGAGCATGGTCATGCCGTCGCGCGCCAGATCCTTCATGACGTTTAAGACTTCGTTAATCATCTCCGGGTCAAGCGCCGAGGTCGGCTCGTCGAACAGCATGATCTTGGGTTTCATGGCCAGGGCCCGGGCGATGGCCACGCGCTGCTGCTGGCCGCCGGAAAGCTCGGCCGGATATTTGCGCGCCTGCTCGTGAATGCCGACGCGTTCGAGCAGCTCCAGGGCGTTTTTTTCGGCCTCGGCCTTGGGCACCCCCTTGACCTTGACCGGGGCCAGGGTGATGTTCTTGAGAACCGTCAGATGCGGATAGAGGTTGAACTGCTGGAAAACGATGCCGATGTGGGTGCGCAGTTCGTTGACATCGACATCCTTGCCGTGGATGTCGAGCCCTTCGATGAGAATCTTCCCCTGCTGGTATTCCTCCAGCCGGTTGATGCAGCGGATCAGGGTGCTTTTCCCCGAACCGCTCGGGCCGCAAATGACCAGCACCTCGCCGCGCTCGACGGTATCGGTGATATCCTTGAGGACGTGGAAATCCCCGAACCATTTGCTCAGGGATATGATTTCGATCATGCCCATGCGAGGGACCGCCAACTGATTCAAAAATTAAAACTTTTTAGCGTGTTACGGGAAGACACGTGCGCCATCCGTTCTTATGTAGGGGAAGCGGCCCATTGTCAAGAATGGAGCGGGGGGACGCAGGCTCCCCTCGCCCCAGACTTTTGACAATATAATAAGGTTTAATTATACTGCTTTGTTTCGCATCCATTCGCCACAACTATCCTGGAACGCACCATGGCCCAAATACACCGCATCAAAGGCTTCGCCGACCTGCTCCCGGACGACTGCCGGGTCTACGACTTCATGGAGCAAACCGCCCGCGAGGTCTTCACCCGGTACGGCTGCCAGGAGATCAGAATCCCCATCCTGGAAAAAACCGAGCTGTTCGCACGCTCCATCGGCGACGAAACCGACATTGTCCAAAAGGAAATGTACACCTTCGCCGACCGCAAGGGCAGGTCCCTGACCATGCGGCCCGAGGCCACGGCCGGAGTCCTGCGCGCCTTTATCGAGGAGAACCTCGGCGCCCAGGGCGACGACACGGTCAAGCTCTACACCTGCGGCCCGATGTTCCGCTATGAGCGGCCCCAAAAAGGCCGCATGCGCCAGTTCCATCAAATCAACGTCGAGGCGGTGGGGCAGGCCGCTCCCCAGCTCGACGCCGAAATGATCCTGATGCTGACCATGTTTTTGCGCCAATTGGGACTTTCCTCCCTCAGCCTGGAAATCAATTCCCTGGGCTGCCCGGACTGCCGCCCGGCCTACCAGGGCGCGCTCCAGGATTTTTTCAAGGGCATGCACAAGGAACGCCTGTGCGAGGACTGCCTGCGCCGCAAGCTGACCAACCCCTTGCGCGTGCTCGATTGCAAGGTCCCGGGCTGCCGCGAACTGGTGGCCGACGCCCCGGTCATTTCCGACTTTTTATGCCCCGACTGCCGGGCGCACAACGACACCGTCCTGAGCCTGCTCGACCGGGCCGGACAACGTTACGTGCTCAATGCGCGACTTGTCCGCGGGCTCGATTATTACATACGCACCACCTTCGAGGTCAGTTCGAGCGACATCGGCGCGCAGACCGCCGTGGCCGGCGGCGGCCGATACGACGGCCTGATCAAGTCGCTCGGCGGCCCGGACCTGCCCGGCATCGGTTTTGCCTGCGGCATGGAGCGCCTGGCCTTGCTGCTCGGGGAAAAAGCCGCCAAACCGGTTGACTTCTACCTCGCCGTGCTCGACCCTCGCGGCCTCGACCAGGCCCTGCTTATGGCCGAGACGTTGCGGCGCAGCGGACTTTGCGGTGAAGCCGCGCTCGAGGTCAAAAGCGTGAAAAGCCATTTGCGCCGCGCCAACAAGCTGCGGGCCACATACTGTCTGCTCCTCGGCGCGCAGGAGATCGAGGCCGGAAACGTGGAAGTCAAAAACATGCGCGACGCCTCCCAGCAAACCATCCCCATCGAGAACATCCTGGCGGTCTTGACCCCGGAGGAACTCTAACCACTCCGCCGCCGATTCACCCGCCGCCTCGGCGCGGCTGGCGCGGCCCCGGCGGCGACACGCACAAGGACGACCATGCAAGACGAACTCAAAGACGAAGACGCTCCCAGCCGTCACCTCGAACCCTTGGGCGGCTGGCGCCGCACCCACTCCTGCGGCGAGCTGACCCGCCAGGACATCGGCCAGGAAATCTGCATCATGGGCTGGGTGCAGTTCAGGCGCGATCACGGCGGGTTGATCTTCATCGACCTGCGCGACCGCGAGGGCCTGACCCAGATCGTGTTCAGCCCCGAGGAGAGCGCCGACGCCCACGGCCGGGCGCACCTGCTGCGCACCGAGTACGTGCTCGCGATCAAGGGCGTGGTGCGCGCCCGTCCCGAAGGCATGGCCAATCCAGCCATGGTCACCGGCATGATCGAAGTGGTTGTGGGCGAATGGAAACTGCTGGCCACTTCCAAGACGCCGCCCTTCGCCATCGAAGACCGCAGCGACGCCGCCGAATCCCTGCGCCTGAAGTACCGCTATCTCGACCTGCGCCGCCCGAAGCTGGCCAAAAATTTCATCCTGCGCCACAAAGCCGCCCAAAGCGTGCGCCGCTATCTCGACGGCCTGGGTTTCCTGGAAATCGAAACCCCCATCCTGACCAAAAGCACCCCCGAGGGGGCGCGCGACTTTCTCGTGCCCAGCCGGTTGAACCAGGGCCTTTTTTACGCCCTGCCCCAGTCCCCCCAACTTTTCAAACAGCTGCTCATGGTCTCCGGGCTCGAGCGCTATTACCAGATCGTCAAGTGTTTCCGCGACGAGGACCTGCGCGCCGACCGGCAGCCGGAATTCACCCAGATCGACATCGAGATGTCCTTTGTCGAGGAAGAGCAGGTCATGTCCATGGCCGAGGGGCTGATCAGGACCCTGTTCCGGGAAACCATCGGGGTGAGTCTGCCCGACCCCTTCCCGCGCATGACCTTCGCCCGGGCCATGGACGAATACGGCCTGGACAAACCCGACCTCCGCTTCGATCTGAAACTGCGCGACGTGACCGGGATCGTGCGCGGCTCGGAGTTCAAGCTCTTCGCCCAGGCCGAGCTGGTCAAGGCCCTGCCCGTTCCCGGCGGCGGCGAGCTGTCGCGCAAGGAAATCGACGAGTTGACCGAGTTCGTCAAAATTTACGGGGCCAAAGGCCTGGCCTGGATCAAGATCAAGGACGACGAATGGGTTTCCCCGATCGCCAAGTTCTTGAGCCAGGCCGAGCGCGACGCCCTGGTCGCGGCCTGCAAGCTCGCGCCCGGCGACATCGTCTTTTTCCAGGCCGGGGCACCGGCCATGGTCAACCAGGCCCTGGGCAACCTGCGCCTGCGGCTCGGCGAGCGCCTCGGCCTGATCGACGATACCCGTTTCGAGCCGCTGTGGGTCACGGACTTCCCCCTGCTCGAATACGACCCCGAGGAAAAACGCTTTGTGGCCATGCACCACCCCTTCACCTCGGCGCAAGACGGGCACATGGAGCTTTTGCTCCGCGACCCGGCCAAGGCCCTGGCCAAGGCCTACGACATCGTGCTCAACGGCAACGAGATCGGCGGCGGTTCGATCCGCATCCACAACACCGAGATGCAGTCCGCGATGTTCGATGCGCTCGGCATCAGCCGGGAAGAGGCGGAAAACCGCTTCGGATTTCTGCTCACCGCCCTGCAGTACGGCGCGCCGCCCCACGGCGGCATCGCCTTTGGCCTGGACCGGATCATCATGCTCCTGACCGGGGCGAAATCCATCCGCGACGTGATCGCTTTCCCGAAAACCCAAAAAGCGACCTGCCAAATGACCGAAGCGCCAAGCGACGTGTCTCCGGCGCAGCTGCGTGACCTCGGCCTCAAGCTCAGGGAACGGCCCGTTCAAAAAACAGCCGAGGAACAGGACCCGGGCCTGGACCTGTAACCGGTACGCGACACCAACTCAACGCAATTTCGGGAAAATACATGGCTCGCCACATACTCAAATATCCGCACCCTTTTTTGTGCGAGAAAGCCTATCCGATCGAGGAAATCACCCCGGATCTCAAGGACCTCGTCTCCGAGATGGCCGAAATCATGTATGAAAGCGAAGGCGTCGGGCTGGCCGCTCCCCAGATCGGGCAGTGCTCCCGGCTGGTGGTGATCGACCTGTCCGGGCCGGAAAAACGCGAGGCCCTTCAGGTGTTCATCAACCCCGAGATCGTTGCCGCCGACGGCGTCGAGGTCAAGGACGAGGGTTGCCTGAGCGTTCCCTTCGGCTACCGCGCCGACGTCAAGCGCGCCCAGACGGTCACGGTCACGGCCCTGGACCTGGAGGGCAAGCAGTTCGAGGTCCAGGCCGACGGCCTCTTGGCCCGCTGCCTACAGCATGAGATCGACCATCTGGACGGAAAACTTTTTATCGACCGCATCAGCAGGCTCAAGCGTTCCCTGTTCGACAGCCGGGTGAAAAAATCCCAGCGCCGCAAAAAAGACCCCGACTAACCGCCCGAGCCGGGCGACGCGCGCGAGGCGAACAAAACCATGCCCTTCAATTGTGTTTTCATGGGAACGCCGGAATTTTCGGCGAGCATCCTCTCGCGCCTGCTTGCCTGGCCGGGCTGCCGCATCAGCGGCGTCTTCACCCAGCCCGACCGGGCCTGCGGCCGGGGCCAAAAATGCAAGCCCACGCCGGTCAAGGCCCTGGCCCTGGAACAAGGGATTGCCGCGTACGACCCGCCTCATTTCAAGAGCCAAGAAAATATCGAACTCCTGCGCGCGCTGTCCCCGGACGTTTTGCTGGTCGCCGCCTATGGGCTCATTTTGCCCAAGGCGGTCCTGGACGTCCCAAAGCGTGGCGCCATCAACGTCCACACCTCGCTTTTGCCCAAATACCGGGGGGCGGCGCCCATCCAGCGCGCCATCCTGGCAGGGGAAAACTTCACCGGCGTGACCATCATGCGCGTGGAGGAACAGCTCGACTCCGGCCCCATTCTCATGCAGCGGGCCATGGCCATCGGCGCCGACGAAAGCGCCGGGGAAGTGGAGATGCAACTCGCCGACCTCGGCTCGCGCCTGCTCATCGAAACCTTGGAGAGGCTTGCCCAAGGCAAACTAAGCGCCATCCCCCAGGATCACACCCAGGCCACCTATGCCGCCAAAGTGGAAAAATCCGAAGGCCGCATCGACTTCAACCAGCCCGCGCAACACGTCCACAACCGCATCCGGGCCATGACGCCCCGGCCCGGCGCTTCCTTCGATTGGCGCGCCCCGGATCGCGACGCCCCAGTGCGCTTGTCGCTTCTCCCCGGGCGGATCGGCCCGGAGCTTGCTCCCGGCGAGGCCAGCCCGGGCACGATCCTCGGCCTGCAAGGCGAGGAACTGGCCGTTGCCTGCGCCGACCGGGCCTACCTCGTGCCGTGCCTGCAACCGGCGGGCAAGAAGGTCCAAAGCGCCAGGGCCTTCACCTGCGGCTATTTGAACAAGCTCGAATGCCGCTGAGGTTGCGCTCGCGCCTGGAAACAGCGCTCTTCCCCGAGCGGCGTGCCTGGTGCGCGCGGCGCGGCTGTATGCGGGATTAAAAATCGACGGGGGGGGAAGATGATCGTCGGAATGCTGTGGATGCTGTTGATATCGGTTTTGCTTTTTTGGCTTCCCGGCGGGGCGTTCGTGGCCGGGCTGGTCGGCGGGAAAAAGGCCGGTGACGTGGGTTCGGCGATATTGGCCGTGTTTTTCCCCGGGATCGTACTGTGTCTTTTACTTTTTTTCTTTTCCTCGCTTTTGACCGGGATGCCCCTGATCGGGGCCTTGGCCGCCTCCGGCGGTTTCTTTTGGTACTCCTCGAATATCGGCCTGCTGCTGCTCGGCGCCATCCTCGGCGGCTTGTTGCGCTAAGCCGCGCTTGCCCGCCAGAAGCCGGCGCCCCGGCGACCGCCCAGGCGGCGAACTAATCCTTCCCGGCCGGATGCACCGCCGCCGCGGCCAGCTCGTTGATGAGGCCGTCGATGATTTCGTATTTATTGATCAGATACGTCCCGGACCTGATTTTTTGCTTGAGTTCATCGATCCTGCGGAGCCGCTCGAGGTTTTCCCCTTCGGGACACTCGTGCGGGCGCGCCAATACAGCTGGAGATGTGGTGTTCATAGGCTCATCCTTGAGCAAATTCGTTCAGGCTTAAATCCCTCAAGCCTCGATCCTCTTATCGACATTCCAGGGGGCCATCTTTACACCCCGGGACAAAATAAAAGGAATTACCTTCGGAACTCCCGCAACCATTCGCGATCGGGGATATTTAATTTGGGACGGTCCTGGTTAAGGCGCTCTGTATCCGCTTTAATGAGGGCTGGGGGCGAAGCCCCCAGGAAAAATACCAGCCTTCTGGTTTTTCTCTTCAATGCACTGACGTGTTCAGGCTTGAAAGCAGAAAAACAGAACCGCTCTTTTTCCCCAAGGGGACTGCCGCCCCCAGCCGCTTAAAAAACAAGCCCGCAACTCATCACAACCGATTGATAACACAATTAAAATTGTGATTTATGCTCGTTGACCAGGACAGCCCCTCATTTTTTAGCCAAAAAATCACGCCTCCGGCGCCTGGTTGGCGATAGACAAAAAAAAGACCCATCCGCCGCCGGATGGGTCTTTTGTCGTCGATTGACTCGGATCAGACGCCTTCTTTCTCCATGCGGATCGACGTCGCGATCTTCCACAGAATCGTCAGAACCAGCGCGCCCACGGCGTAAACCATCAGGGCGACCATGAGTTCCGGTATGGTCGGCAGGTAGCTGGTTACTTTCTCGAAGGGGTTGGGGGTGAAACCGGCGACGATCAGCGCCATGCCCTTGTCGATCCAGGTCCCGACGACCAGCATGATCAAGGCGTAAGGCAACACGTTCTGATTGTAGCGGATTTTCACCGGAATGAGCAGGACCAGGCTGCCAAGCCCAAGCACCACGGCGGTCCACATGAAGGGCACCAGGGTGCGCACGCCTTCCAGGCCCGAGAACAGGAAGACCATCGGGTCGGTCTCGCCGGGAATGTTGCTGTAGAAGGCGGTGAACAGCTCGAGCAAGACGAAGAAGACGTTCACGCACATGGCGTAGGTGATGATCGTGGACAGGGCCTGGATGGCCTCCTTGCCGGGCTCGAACTTGGTCAGCTTGCGCAGGAACAAGATCAAAAGGAGCAGGAGCGAGGGACCGGAGCAAAAGGCCGAGGCCAAAAACCGGGCGGCCATGATGGCGGTCAGCCAATAATGGCGGCCGGGCAGGCCGGCGTACAGGAAGGCCGTGACCGTATGGATGGAAAAAGCCCAGATGATCGAAAGATAGACCAGGGGCTTGATCCAGGAAGGCGGCGGCACGTCCTTTTTATAGCATTGCAGGGTGGTCCAGCCGATGACCAGGTTCAGGATCAGGTAGCCGTTTAAGACCAGCATGTCCCAGAACAGGACCGAGTGGGGCGTGGCGTACAAGATCACGTTGAGCATGCGCTGGGGCTGCCCGATGTCCACGACGATAAATCCCAGGCACATGGTCACGGAGGCGATGGCCAGGAACTCGCCCAAAATGATCATCTTGCTGAAGGCTTTGAAGTGGTGAAAGTAGTAGGGCAAAACGAGCATGACGGTCGAGGCGGCCACGCCGACCAGATAAGTGAACTGGGCGATGTAGAAGCCCCAGGACACGTCTCGGCTCATGCCGGTGATCGTCAGACCAAAGCTTAACTGGTAGAGGTAGAACCCAAGTCCCAGGCCGATGACGGCCATAAGGACAAAGAGCAGACCCCAGTATCGCGGAGAACCTCGAAGCGCTTTTTCCAGCATGGCCTCACCTCATATGATGTAGTAGACGCCGGGCTGGGTGCCGGCATCCGGTTTGCGGCGGATGGCGAAATTGTCACGAAGCGCCTTGCGGACTTCGGAGCCCGGGTCTTCAAGATCGCCGAAGTAGATCGCACCGCCCGCCGCCTCGACGCAGGCCGGCATGAGCCCTTGCGCCAACCGTTCGACGCAGAAGGTGCACTTTTCCACAACGCCTCGGGTTCTGGTCGGGAACAGGGGGTTCTGCTCCTTGATATAGGGCCTCGGGTCCATGAAGTTGAAACTCCGGGCGCCGTACGGGCAGCCGGCCATGCAATAGCGGCAGCCGATGCAGCGGTGGTAGTCCATCATGACGATGCCGTCTTCGCGCTTGAAGGTGGCCTTGGTCGGGCACACCCGGACGCAGGGCGGTTCGGTGCAGTGGTTGCACAGCATCAGGAACTTGCGGTGCTCCACGCCCTCGGCGAGGAAATTATTCTGCTCGGTGGGAAAGGTTTCCTCGTAGTCGCCGGTGAACAGCCATTTGATGTTCTGCTTGGTCGGAATATCCGGCACGTTGTGGATCGTGTGGCAGACGTCGATGCATTTTTTCAGCAGGGCGTCATCGAATTTTTTGGTGTCGATGACCATGGCCCAGCGTTTGGCGTGCAGGGGGCTGTCATAGTTCGCGGCCGTGGGGAGAGCCGGAGCGGCCGAGGCGATCCCCTTGCCCAAGAGCCCCAGAGAACCGGCGCCCAGACCAAGGGCGGACGCGCCGGCAAGTTTCAGGATCGTTCTTCTGGTCTTGTCCATTATTTGCCCTCCTTCGGCGTGGTGCGATGGCAATTGAAGCAATAGGGGTTCACGCCCACCGAATTATGGCACTTGTCGCAGAACTTATCCTTTTCCGAGTGGCAGCTCAGGCAGGTGTTGGTCAGGCTCATGCTGTATTTCACGCCCTTGGCGTTGGTGTAGACACGTTCGCCATCCCGGACGACCTTGTCGCGCCACTGATCGAGAAGCTGCATGTGCGAGGTGCGCATGAACTCAGTGGACTCGATGCACTCGGTCTGGTTGGCGGGCAGCTTCAGATCGACCCGGTAGCCGGCCTTGCCTTTGGCCCAGAAGGGGAAGGTCACGACGGCCAAGAACACGATCAAGGCCGGGATGATGTATTTGGCGTGGTACATTATTCTTCCTCCTCCGCATCCTCAAAGCCGGGCAGCGGCTCTTGGCGCATATCCATGGTGCGCTCCTGCTCGCCCTCCATAACCAAGGCGTTGGCCACCAGTTCGTGCAGGCCGGCGACCTGGACCCCGGGCGCCCAGTAATCGCACAAGGGCGGCAGGGTGGCTCGGTCGATGGCGCAGATGGTGACCAGGGTGTTCACCTGGTTTTTTTCCTGGACATATTTGACGGCGCTTCCGCGCGGCAGGCCGCCGCGCATGCGCATTTCCATGAACTCCTCGTTGTTTAAGCCCGCGCCGCCGCCGCAGCAGAAGGTCTGCTCGCGGATGGTCTCCTCGGGCATGTCGACGAAGTTCTCGCAGACGTTTTTGAGAACGTAGCGGGGTTCTTCGAACAGGCCCATGCCCCGGGCCGGGTTGCAGGAGTCGTGGAAGGTGGTGCGCAGGTTGGCATTGCGGCTGGGATCGAGCTTGAGCTTGCCGTGCTTGATCAGGTCGGCGGTGAACTCGGCGATGTGGAGCATCTTGGTGCCGGCGGCGGCGTCGAACCGGGTGCCGGTGATCGGGCTGACCGGAGTCTCCAGGAAGTCGGCCGGACCGTTCATGGTGTCCATGTATTGGTTGATGACGCGCCACATGTGCCCGCATTCGCCGCCCAGGATCCATTTGACGCCCAGGCGTTTGGCTTCGGCGTACATCTTGCCGTTGAGCTTCTTCATCATCACGTCGGAGGTGAACAGGCCGAAGTTGCCGCCCTCCGAGGCGTAGGTGCTCCAGGTATAATCCAGGCCCAGCTCATGGAAGAGCATGATGTAGCCCATGTAGGTGTAGATGCCCGGATCGGCGAAGATGTCGCCCGAGGGGGTGATGAACAAGATCTCGGCGCCTTTTTTGTTGACCGGCGGCTCGATGTGGATGCCGGTGATGGTCTCGATGTCTTCGCACAGGAAGTCCATCATGTCCTTGTAGGCGTGCGGCTGGATGCCCAGGTGGTTGCCGGTGCGGTTGCAGTTGGCCGCCGGCTCCAGGATCCAGTTGATGTTGCAGCCGACCAGGCTGAGCAGCTCGCGGGCCATCATGGTGATTTCCGCGGTGTCGATGCCGTACGGGCAAAAGAGCGAGCAGCGGCGGCATTCGGTGCACTGGTAGAAGTACATGAACCATTCTTTGACGACGTCTTCCTCGAGCTTGCGCGCGCCGGCCATCTTGGAAAGAATCTTGCCGGCCACGGTGAACTCGCCCCGGTAGACCGAGCGCAAAAGCTCGGCGCGCAGCACCGGCATGTTCTTGGGATCGCCCGAGCCGATGTAGAAGTGGCATTTGTCGGCGCAGGCCCCGCAGCGCACGCAGATGTCCATGAAGACCTTGAAGGAGCGGTACTTGTCCAGACGCTCCCGGAAACCCTTCATGATGATTTCGCGCCAGTCCGGGGGAAGCTTCCAGTCCGGGTCGACCGGGGACCATTCGCGGGGATTGGGGAAGCCCAAATACTTCAGGATGTCGGGCTTGCCGGGATAACTGAACGTGCCGGGCCGAAACTCGTTCGGAACGTCCATCCACCCCTTCACCGGGGTGGAATAATTGATTTTCACAAGCTCTTCTGGCGGTGGAAGCTTAGCCATAGTCGCTCCTTTTTGCACCTATGCGGTTGCCTGGCCCTTAGGCCTCTTTTTCAACGGGAAGTCCCGCCTCGATCATCTTCTCCCGGAAGTCGTCCTCGTAAGCCGCATAGGAATGGGGCTTGATCGCGGGGTCGTTCCAGGGATTGGTGTAATGTTGCCGGCGGGTGTTGTTGGGGAGGTTCCGGGTCGGGCTCAGGAACACACCGGCCAGATGCATCAGCTTGCTGAATGGAAAATAGGCGAACAGGCAGCTGACCAAGAACAGGTGCACGAAGAAGGTGGTTTCCAAGGGCTTTTCCGGCAGTTTGGGCTTAAACGACAGCAGGCCCATGGTGAGTTCCTTGATGGAAATCACGTCGGCCTTGATGAAGTAGCGCATGTAGATGCCGGAAATGGCGATGCCTAGAAGAAGAAACAGCGGGAAGTAGTCCTGGGCCAGGGATATGTAGTTGACCTTGGCGTCAACGATGCGGCGCAGCAGGAGAAAGGCGAGGCCGACCAGGATGAGCAGGTCGGTCTGGTACAGGGTCGGGATGCCGATTTGCAGGATGCTGTCCAAAAATTCGATCATCTTGATGCAGCCGGGAACGGGTTCCAGGAACAGGCGCATATGCCGGATCAGGATGGTGAAGAAAGCCATGTGGAAGATCAAGGCGAACAGCCACAGGAACTTGGCCGAGCCGTAAACGACCTTGACGCTGTCGGTGCGCAGGTCGATCTTGGTGTTGCGGAACAGGGAGCGGAAGGTCACGACCTCGAGGATCATGCGGATGACCGTTCCGGAGACATTGTAGGGGTTGTCCCAGGGGCTGTTTTTGATCCACGGCAAGGACTTTTGCTGGCCGCCGGTGGTGGCGATGCTAAACGGCACCGGCGATTTGGCCCAGTAAACGATCCTGTAAATGAATCCCGCCAGGAAGATGAGCAGGGCGATGTACGGGACGGCCACCCCGAACACCGTATACATCCCCACCGATCCCGCCCCGATGGCCGCGATGAAGACCAGCGCCAACACCGCCATAAAGGAGTAAAATGCTGCCATGTGCCCTCACCTCGCTTGAAGCCGCCTCGGGAGGCTTCGTTTATAATTGGGACCCCCCGGTCACAAGCGAGCCCGGCGCCGGGCAAAGGCCAACCTGCCCGGGGCCGGGCGCTCACTCCACGGGAGTTGCGCACCTCGTGACGTTATGCCGGGAGCATCGCTCCGGCTATCCCCAGGCCGCAAAAAACCGGCCGCGGGGCGATGCGGCGAGAACTCAACCGTCCCGAAACCGGGACGTATCGCATTGAAAGCTAGGCGATTTTTGGCAGACCGCTACTTCGGGACGTCTTCGTCGTCTCCGGCCTGCGACTGCGCGTCGGAATACCCGCAAATTATATTGGCGCGTTCAAGGAGACGCTTTTGCACGTTTTTGACTTCCTTGATGCGCATCTCGTACAGCTTTTCCCGGCATTTGGCATATATGTCAAGAGATAGCAAGGCTAAAGAGTCGATTTTCGACTCCAGGGCGAGCAATTCGACAAACAAATCAGCGGTCTTGATTTCCGCCCACAGATCTTCACGCAAGACCTTCTTGAGCAGGTAAATAAAGGCCACCGCCTCGGACGGCTTGAAATCCTGAACCGCCCTGACCCGGACGATATCGTCCAGGAAAACCGCGGCCTGTTCGTGATACGACCCGTTGGCCTCCGCCCGCAAACAGGTCAGAATGCCCTGGATGCCGTCGCGAATCCGGTTGCCGACCGGGTTTGTGAACTGATTTCGCTGATGCTTCCATAGAAGGGCCGTTTCCTTGGGGTAGGTCGCCAGAATCAAATCGAACCACCGCGACAGGATGGCCTCTTTTTTTTGCTCGATCAGGTCGGACAGGGTGGGCATGGGCACTTCTGGAGGGTAGCTCCCCGGGCCTTGAAGGCCAGGAGAATTGTTTATTTTTTCACAAACGCGGGGAAAGTACCAAAACACGGCAAAAAGTAAAGGTCAAAACCGCGGACGGGCGACGCCGCCGCCTCGGCAACCCCGGCGCGGCCGCACAAACGAAGGCATCCCGGCGTATTGCATCGCAATACGCCGGTTCGGGCATGACCTGCCGGCCTCGATGGCGCGGCGGCGGGGCCGGCCGCAACGGCAAAGGAGAAGCGCTGGTCCGGCTCGGCCTCCCCCGGCGTCAGGGCGTCCCGCGTTTCCAGGCCATCTTCAGGCTGATCCGCTCCTCATCCTTTTTCCTGGCCGCCTTGATCTCGATCTCGACATCCAAGGCCGGGCGCAGTGTGATGAACTCGTTGTCCGCGCTGACAACCGCCTCGCCGGAGGTCAGCCCGGCAACGATTTTTTCGAATTGCGCGGCGGCATCGGCGAAAGGCATGACCCCCTTGATTTTGACCTTGTCCGACGCCTGTCCGGCGGGCGGCGCATTGTCCCCGGGGCGGGGCGCCCGGGCCTCGGTCGACGGTTCGGACGGTTTGGGCGGCCTGGCCGGCGAGGGCTTTTCCGTTTTCACCTCCGGCTGATCGACCGCGCGAACGCCCGGAAGTCCCGGCATCTTGACTTCGGGCAGGCCGTTGCCCTTGACCTCCAATTGCGATTGCGCCTTGAGCGCGGGCAGGCTTCCGGTTTTGGGCGCGGCGGCCGAGGCTTTGGGCTTGGGACGCCGTTTCGCGGTGTCGGATTTGACCATGGATTTACCCCCTTGGCTTATGAAGATGGTTCCAGTCTTATGGACAACAAAACATTTTTGTCAAACATCCCGGAGCCGGCCATGCGCCCCCCCCCGGAGCGCGGGGCCGTCAGCTCCGGCCGGCGGTTCTCACATAGGTACCAAGCAGCGCGGCAAGCTCTTCAAATGAAAACGGCTTGGCCAGGTAGCCGTTCATGCCCGCGTCCTGGAACGTCCTGCGGTCTTCCTGGGCGGTATAGGCGGAGAGCGCGATGATGGGGATTTCCGGGTCAAAACTCGGGGACGCTTGATCCCGGATGCGTTTGGCCGTCTCCACCCCATCGAGCCTGGGCATCTGGATGTCCATGAGGATGATGTCGAAATGGCCGCTCGTGAGCGCTTCCAAGACCTGCACCCCGTCGGCCACGGCCGTGACCAGGTAGCCCGCGGCCTCAAGGGCGTTTTTGGCCGCGAGCTGGTTGATGACGTTGTCCTCGGCCAGCAGGACATGGGCGGGGGTCGCGCGCGGCGCCTCGGGCCTCGTTTTTTCGGCCCGGACTCCGGGCTGTTCCGGCCCGGGCACGTCGAACCCCAGGTCGAAATACACGGTCGTGCCCCGTCCGGGTTCGCTGTCCAAGGCCACAACCCCGCCCATGATGTCCACCAGGCGTTTGACGATGGCCAGCCCCAGGCCCAACCCCTGGTACTTGCGCCCATAGGAACCGTCGGTCTGGGTGAACGGATCAAAGACCGCGTCGATTTTGTCCTTGGGAATGCCGATTCCGGTATCGGTCACGGTGAAAATGAGCCGGACGCGGCCATTCGTGACGTCCGATCTGACCGGAGCGACATGCAGGCGGATCTCGCCGCGTTCGGTGAATTTCAAGGCGTTGCCAAGCACGATGGAGAGAATTTGGCGCAACCGGCCGGCGTCGCCGGCCAACAGTTTGGGGACGCCCGGATCGAGCGCGCTGAAAAACGCGAGCCCTCTGCCCTTCACGGCGGCATCCAAGGATGCCGCCACGGCGGCGATCTCCTCGGCCGGATTAAACACTTCGCGCTCCACGATAAAACGGCCGGCCTCGATATTGGCGATATCTAGAATGTCGCTTATGGCCGCGACCAGCCCCTTGGCGGAGAGCATGGCGGCGTCGAGGTAGTTTTGCTGCGAAGCCTCCAGGGCCGTGGCCTTGACCAGCTGGATCATGCCCATGATGCCGTTGAGCGGCGTTCGCAACTCGTGGCTGACCGTGGCCAAAAACTCGCTTTTGGCCCTGTTGGCGGATTCGGCGGCCTCTTTGGCCTGGCGCAAATCGTGTTCGATTTCGATGCGCCGGGTTATTTCACGCTCCAACTCGCTCGTGCGCTTTCGGACCTCTTCCTCCAGGTGTTCGCGGTAGCGCCTGTTTTCCCGCAAGAGGCGAGCCCGGTCCAGGGCCTTGCGCAGGGCCAACTCCACCATGGCCATATCCCCGACCGGCTTGATTATGTAATCCCAGGCGCCACGGTGCATGGCCTCGACGACATCCGCCAGCGAACCGGTTCCCGATATGACGATGATCGGCGTTTCCGGGGCCTCCCGGGTCACGGCGGCCAGGACCTCCAATCCGTCCACCTCGGGCATGCGCAGATCGACCAGGACGGCTTGGGGATCTTCACCGCGAAAGAGTTCCAAGCCCTCGCGCCCGTCGGCCGCGGTCACGACATCAAAGCCGCTGTCCTCAAGATAGGACGCGAGGGATTCGCGGATCACCTCTTCGTCGTCGATGCACAGGACGCGGGGCGTCAGTTCCATCCGGGCCTCCGGCTATTTGGCCAATAATCCCGATGATCGCTTCCAGGCGAACGCGGGAATCGTTCGCACGGCGGCTTTTCTCCGGGCGCACCACGCAGATTGCCCTATTGTTACTCCCTTTCGCGGCAAAATGAAAGCCCGCCCTTGATTATAATCGGCCCTCGCCCGACATGGCGCCCGCCTGGCCGCATTGTCAGGCCGCCTCGACTTGACGCAACGATCCAATGCGGATATAAATATAATTAGCAGTAATTAAAATAGTGATATACAAACATTCCGGCAACTGACGCAATGACCATTTCCAACCCCGACGACGCAAAGACGCTCACACACGAAGACCTCGCCCGAGCCCTCGGGGTTTCGGTCACGACGATCAAAAATTACCGTCGCCAGTTCGGCGCGTTTTTGCCGATTGCGCGGGAAGGCAGGCCGCTTCGGTTCCATGCCTCGGCTCTGGATGTGTGCCTCAAAATTCGCGCCCTGTTCGCCGATGGATTGTCCGTTAAAAATATATTCTCATCATTAAACTCTGAATTTCCATCATTTTTCAATAATCGTCACTTATCGAAAGTGTCAATTTCAGATCCTCAAGCAACCTCTTCGGAGAATTTGGCCACACCGGAAAGCGAACATCCCGGGGCCGCCGACGGCTTGCTCGAACGGCTGCGAGCCGTGGAAACCCTGTTTGAAAACACCAGTCGCCGCGTCGGCCGGGTGGAAAAACTCCTCGAAGACCTTTTCACCCTGCACAACCGGTCCAACACGCTGCAAAACGAGCTGCTCGCCAAACTCGAATCCTTGGCCGACGTACCCGGCCAAATCGACTATGCCGCGAGACCGTCCTCAAGCGGCTCCCCGCAAGAGCCCGAACCGGCGGTTGCCGAGGAACCGGCCGCCCCGGAGTACGCCCCCAGAGCGCACACGAGTGTTTTATTCGAGCCTCCGTCCGATCTCGCCCCCCTGCCGGTCGTCATTTTTTCCGAACTCGGCGAATTCCTTGGCGTCACGGACAAAAAGGGCCGGCCGTTCACATTGAAGGAATTTCAGGCTTTTCTGGAAAGGCGGGCGGCCGGGCTGGGCAAGTTCGATTCCACATGGTCACTCGACCAGGATGCCTGGGTGCTGACGTTCGGCGGCAGCGGCCAAAGCAGCGGCCAGATCCATGACCACTATTTCCGGCGCACGAAAACCACCAAGGGCAATCTCGTGGCCCACTTCTATCAGCTGCGGATCAACGGGAACATCGTGACCAAGGCCTTTTTACATGCCTTTTTGCGCCAAATAAAAGACTCCCTGGAGTAGAGCCCTCTAGCGGCCCGGGAAAGGCGAGCCCGGCAGGTCCGGCAAAAAGCGGACGTCGCCGAGCAGTACGCCCAAATCGCGGTTGTCCGGGCCCGACCCGCGCGCGGCGGGATTGTCGGCGCGGTCCAATGTGCCGCTTACGCGCACGGTTTCGCCAATGAAGCCGCCGGTGCGGTAGCAAAGCCGCATGGTCGCCGCCGAATCCAAGACCACTTCGTCAAGCACCCGGCCGTCAAGGAAAAGCGTAAGCCGTTGCCGGCCGCCCGGGACATTGGGCGCGGCGCCCTGAAACTCCAAAAGCATTGCGTCGCCCTCAACCTTCACGGGAAAACCGAATTCCCGCATGGTCCACCGCCGCCCCAGGGAGTCGCCGGATTCGCTTGGATACAGCCCGTACGCGGCGCTTTCGGCCGACCGGCCGCCCGGGACGGCCAAAAGCTGATATCCGGCCACGACCGCGACCGCGACGATAAGAAAGAAAGACCATTCGCGCCGGGGACTTTTTTCGGGCGTTCGCGGACACAACCAGGCCAGCAAGAAAAAGATCGCATATTGTTGCGTGTTGAGGATCAGATGATGACTCGCCAGGCAGGACGCCGCATAGGCGGCCAGCCCAAAAGCCAGGGCGCGCCTGGTCGGGCTCGCGCCCGAGGTTCCCGGCCTGCCCGGCGAAACGCAGGTCCAAACAAGGCCCAGCATGAGCAAAAAACCAGGCAGGCCGAGTTCGGCGAGCAGTTGCAAATACCAATTGTGGGCATTCTGGCGCACGGCCGTGGCGGCCTTTTCCCCGCCCTGCTCTTCGGAGGCGTCCGAATTCCTGTAAAACGAACCAATGCCCGCGCCGGCGACCGGATCGCGCCAGGCCAATTCCAACGCCCGTTTCCAGAGGCTGAGCCGGCCGTTCACGGTCTGCACTTCGCCCCCGCTCTGGTGCGTCAGAAATTCCCCTGGCAGGCTGATGAGATTGCGGATGCGCACGACGATGTTGTGGCGCATCGAGGTGGACAGCGTGTCGCCGTAGTTCCTGGTCGCGGCGTGGAATATCCCGCTCAGGACGACCAGGGACAACAGCCCCGCCGCAAGCCAGGTCAGCGCCTGGCGCCGGCTGGTCCGGGAGAGGAGCGTGGCCGCGACGGCGACCAAGGCGACCAGCCACGTGCTGCGGGAATTGGACAACATGATGCTGAGCAAAAACACTCCGGCCAAACCGGCCGACAGCGCCCTACGCCCCGGCCCGGCCCGCTCTGGTCCGGCCACGGCGGGAGAGAGGGCCAGGGAGAAAAAGAAAACAAACAGCAACAGGACGTATCCGGCAAAGGAATGGATGTCGGCAAACGGCGAAAAAAGGCCCGGCAAACGCATGACCGGGTACTGGAAAAAAAGCTGGATAGCTCCGAACAGGGCGATGATCCCGGCCTGCACGGCCACGGTCCGGTAGAGACGCTCCGCCGTCAGCCAGGCCGACCCCTCGCGCCCGGCCATTTCAAAAAGGCACAGGGCGCAGGTCAAGGTCAAGCCCGCCCGGTAGGAAAAGAGCGGATCCATCTGGTCGAGCGGCTGGGTGAAGAGGATGCGGTAGAGGAAGAATTCCGGCGTAAAAAACCGCAATATCCCGAGCATCGAGCAACAAATCACGATGATCAGCCCATGGGAGCACACAATCGCCGGGGACGTGTCCCGGCCCAGCAACTCGCGGAAAACGGCCTTGCGCGCCGCCCAACCCAGGTACAGGCCGCAAAAAAGCGTTTCCAGAAGGGTGTTTTCAAGGCCCAGACGCAAGTGCAGAAAGCCGGTCGCCGGAATGAGAAGGAAAAAACCGATCAGACCGGCAACGGCAAACCGCCAGCCGACGAAAATAAGCCCCGCCGCCAGACCAAGCCGCAGCCATTGGCTGGGGATCTGATAGGGATTTTGCAGAATAAAGCCGGCCAGTTGCAGGAGGCACAAGCACAGGGCCAGGACCTGGGCCGACGCGTGAAACGAAAGCTTCACCAAATCCTTGGGCTTCATGGAGCGGCCCGCCTGGCGGCCAGGACCTGTCGATAAAACTCCGCCATGTCCGTGGCCGTGCGCCTGATGTCGAAACGGACGCGCAGGGCTTCCGTGCGTTCCAGGCGTTCGCGTACGGGCATGGGGTCGCTGGCGAGCACGGCCAGCTTTTCCGCCCACCTGTCCGGATCGCGCGGCAAGGCGAAACCCAACCCCGTGGCCGCCGCCTCGTGGCGAAATCCGACCTGGTCCGAGACCAGGGCCGTACAACCGCAGGCCATGGCCTCCAGCACGGCGTTGCCGAAATTTTCGTGGCGGCTGGGCAAGACAAAGATGTCGGCGGCCGAATAGACCGCCCGCAAGTCCTCCGGAGGCAAGCGGTCATAAAAGAACACCCGCCCGGACAGGCCGAGCCGGTCAAACGCGGCGGCAAGCGAGGCCTTGGTTCCGTCGTCGTCGCCGCCCACGAAAACCATCCGGAAATCGAGGTCCGTCAGCCGCCCGAGCGCCGCCGGCAACAAATCCAGGCCTTTTTTGTGGTGCAGCCTGCCGGCGCTCAAGAAAATCCTGGCCTCGGAGCCAAACCCTTTGTCCCGGCGCCAGGCCTGCCCTCCGGCCTCGTCGCGCCGCCACAGCGCGGTGTCGATGCCGTTGGGGATGATGCGGGCCAGGCCGGGAAACCGGAAGCGGGCGCATTCTTCGCGCTCCATTTCCGAGGTATAGTGCAGGCCGGAGGCGCAGCGCATGTTGGCGCGCTCGGCGAGCAGATAATACACACTTTTTTTAAGCCGCTTTTGGCCCCAGGAATACACCCCGAGCGCGCCCCGGGGCGAGACCACATAGGGCGTTTCCGCCGCCAGGGCGGCGACGCGCGCGGCCCGGCTGACCCGCTGCCAGACCCCGGTGACGTGGATGATGTCCGCCCAGCCGGCGCGCTCGAAAATGGCCGCCTCCATGTCCGGACTTTTTATGCCCAGTCCCGGGACACGCTTATGATACGTCACCGCGACCCCGTTGCGGGTCAGGCGCGCGCCGGGGGCGATGCCCTCTTCCGGGGCGATCCCCGCGTCGGTTGTCACGACCTCCAGCTCATGGCCCTGCCCGGCCAAGGCCTCGCACAACTGGCTGACGCTCAGCACCGGGCCGCCGAATTTCCAGGCCGGGGCATAGGTGGGGATGTAATGGATGATTTTCACGTCGCGTTCACCGGCTTGGGCTCACATTCCGGGGCGGCCGAGATAGCTGCCCAGGGCGTACAGGGCGAAGACCCGCCGCGCTAATTTGTCAGCGCCCGGGCCGTCCAGGCCCTGAAGCAGGGCCTCGGGCTTGAGGCTGAACCCGTAGCTCCCATTCAGGGTCGCGGCGGCTTGGACGAACCGCTCGCGCAACGGTCCGGCCAGCATCGGGCCGTAGTCCAGCTCGAAGCCGGTTTTGGGCCGGGTAATCACTTGCCGGTTGCGCGCGGAGATCATGCCCGCGAGCAGCGGCTTGTTGACTTGGCCCCGCCTGGACTTGAGCCGCCAGGGCAGGCTCAGGACCAACTCCATATAGGCCTTTCCCAGATAGGGGACGCGCAGTTCCTGTTGGTTGGCCATGGCCGCCCAGTCGGCGTCGCGCAACAGGGTGTTCTTGAGGTAGCCCGAGATCTCGGCCAGGGCGATTTGGCTCAGCAGAGGCAACGCGGACGAACGGGCCGTCTCTTCGGCCTCGGCGCGCCCGCGAACCCGGGCGGCCTCCGGCCACAGCGAGGCGATCTGGCCGGGCGTGAAAAACCGGCGCTTTTCCACCACCATGGCGGCGATCTCCGGGGCGGCCCCGAGCAGGAGCCCGGCCCGGTCGGCCAGGCCCTGGCCTGACCGCAGTGTGGCCAGCGTGGGAACAAACGCGCGCAGGAGCGGCAACAGGCCCGGCAGACGGGCGGCCGCCGCCAGCTTGGCCAGGGTCGCAAAATGCCCGTAGCCGCCATGGAGTTCGTCGGCCCCGGCGCCGCACAGGGCCACGATGATGCCGGCCTGCCTCGCGGCCTTGGAGACCAGAAAAACGTTGACCCCGTCGTGCGAGGGCTGGTCCATGGCCGCCAGGCCTTCGCGCGTCCAGTCCAGGATGTCCTGCTCGCTCAAGTCGCAGACGGTATGGCGGATACCCAGATTACGCGCGGTTTGGGCCGCGAGTTGGGCTTCGTTGGCGGCGGCCGATCGCCTGGACACGGTAAAGGCGTACAGGCGCGGCCGGACGGTCATCGGCACGGTCTCGGCCAGGGCCGTGGAATCGATCCCGGCGGAAAGGAAAAGGCCCACCGGCACGTCGGCGACCAGCTGCTCGTCGACCGTCGCGGCCAGGAGCCTTGCATGCGCCGCTTCGAGTGACACCGGGGAACCGGCCGGAAGTTCGCTCCGGCAGGCGCCAGCGATGTCCCAATAGCATACGGGCTTGCCAAGCTCCGGGCTTGGCGCGGCCAGATCCACCACGGCGTAGTGCGCCGGGGGGAAAGCGTAGACTCCGGTCAGGATGGTGTACGGCTCGCGGATCGACCCGGAAGCGAGATAATCGCCCAGGCTCTCGGCACTGACCCTGCCGCTCCACAGTCCGCTGTCCTTGATCGCCCTGACCTCGGAGGCGAAGAGCAGCCCGCCGCTGACGGTCTTGGCGTAATACAGGGGCTTGATGCCCACGTGGTCGCGGGCCACGATCAGTTTGCGGCCGCCGTGGTCGTAGAGCAGCAGGGCGAACATGCCGTCCAGGCGCGAAAAAAGGCTCTCCCCCCACAGGGCGTAGCCCCGAAGCAGAACCTCGGTGTCGGACGTCGAAAAAAAAGCCGCTCCAGGGTCCCCGGCCTCGACGTCCTGCCTCAGTTCCCGGAAATTGTATATCTCGCCGTTAAAAACAATGACGTTGCCGGTGGCGGGATCGACCATGGGCTGGGCCCCGGCCGGGGACAGGTCGATGATGGCCAGGCGGGTGTGGACCAGGCGCAGGCGGTCTTGCGCCCGCGGCGCGCTCCAGGTTCCTTGGGAATCGGGCCCCCGGTGCGCCAGCGAATGCAACAACCTGCCCGTCGCCTCGGCGAATTCGGCTGGGGCCGCGTCCCCGACTATGCCTGCTATGCCGCACACGCTCTCGCCCCCCTTAAGACGACCGCCCGGTCGCCCCTATCACCAGGTCAAGGGCGGCCCGGACGCGGCGCTTGAAATGTTCGGCCGTGAATTCGGTTTGGTAGCGCGCCCGGCCGGCCTCGCCGAAACGGCGGCGCAACCCCTCGTCGGCCAGCAAGCGCCCCAACCCCTCGGCCACGGCCACGGGGTCGCCGGGGGGCAGGCAATACCCGGTCAGGCCGTCGGCCACGACCTCGGCGGAAGCGTCCCGGTCCCCGCAAACGCAGGGCAGGCCGTGGGCCATGGCTTCCAAGAACACCAAGCCGAAGCCCTCCCCGGCCGAAGGCAGGGCAAACACGGCGCTTTGCCCGTACAACTGGTCAAGCCGCGCATCCGGCACCCGGCCGACAAATTCGATGTGCCTGGCATGGCCCGTGGCGGCGGCGTAGGCCTCGATGTCCGCCCGGTCGTCGCCGTCGCCGGCAATCGTGAGCCGGACGTCCGGGAAGCGCTCGGTCAAAAGCCCCAAGGCCTGGATCAAAACGCGGTGGCCCTTGTAGTCGTCGGCCTTGTCCATCCGGGACACGATCAGGATGCGCCGGTTTGGCTCACTGCCGGCATCCGGCGCCGGTTTGGGCTCGCCGATGCCGAGCGGCGTGACGACGGCGGGCAGACCGGCGCACTCGGGATTGGCCTGAACGAAACGGTTTAGGGTGAATTGGGAATTGGCCATGAGCAAGGCCGCCTTGGCCAGCCCCCAGCGGCCTCGGCCGCGAAGCCGCTTCCAGGCCTCGACCCCGTGGAGAAACACGACGTAGGGCGCCTCGGTTCTCGCGGCCAGGAGCCGGGCCGCCGGGGACAGGCCCAGATGCAGGCAGGCGACGACCGAAGGCGCGGGCCGGGCCATGCGCCCGAAAGCGGCGGCCAGCATCATCTTGACATAATTGCGGCCAAAACCCCGGCCGCCCTGTTCGCGGCAGCGGACCTCAGGTTCGTTGGCCGACCAGACCAGGGGAGAGCGGCCCATGTCGGTGAAGCAATCGTAAAAAACGCCGCTGACGCGGCCGATGCCGTTGGCGCGGCCGTCGAAAAACTCGGGGCACAGTATCATTTGCGCCCGTCCGGCATTGCGTCCAACCGTGCGGCCAAAAACTCGAACCCCTCCCGGCGCGCCTTCCCGGCCAGATACCAGACAGCCAAGCCCACCGTGGCCACGCACACAATAATGACCGCGTCCCGGGTAAAGCCGTAGGTCACGGCGCTGAGCGTCCCCAGCACCGAACGGGGGTACATTTCAAGGCAGACAATGGAGCAGTGCATCAGCACCATGGCGCGCAGGCAGGGATCGCGCAACCCGGTGAGAAGCCTGCCCACCACGGTCAACCAAAATCCAAGCAGCACGGCGCAGACGAAAACCCACCACTCGCCCCCGCGCTCAAAGGCGTCGGCCATGAAGGTGATCGGCGCGCTGGTCCCGGGGTCGTCGCGGAAATTGTGGTCCTCGATCAGCCGTTCATAGCCGTCGTCGGCCGGTTTTTTGTCCCCCACGATCACCTTGGGCAGAAAAAAGGTCCAAATGCGCTCGAAATTGAGAAACCCGCGCCTTTCCCCTGTTTCGATCACGTCGTCGATGACCGTTTGCCCTTGGGGCGTGGCCAGGCGTTCGAAGAGGGAAAAGACCGGATAGTTCTGCAATTCGCCTTTGGCTTCCAGTTTGCCGGTGAGCGCGTCGGCCATCAGGCCGAGGCGCTCCTGCAATCCGACCTCGGCGAAGTTCGTGCCGCCCCGCGCCGCCCCGACAACGAAGGTGAAGACCAGGGCCAGGGGCACAAATTTCGCAAGTCCGGACAAAATCCGCCGCAGCGGCAGGGAACTGAACAGCAGGCCCGCCAAGAAATAAATGCCCAGGCGAAGGCCGAAGGCCCTGCTTCCGGAAAAACCGATGACGACCAGGCCCAAGGCCAAAAGGCCAAGGCGCGCCAAATTGGCCCGGTTGCCGAACCCCGGCCGCATCGAGGCGCCGAGGAAGAAATAAAAACAATAGAGTACAATAAACACGGCATCGAGATAGTAGCGGATGCTCCCGGCTTCGAGATGGCTCCAGCGGGCGCTGATCGCCCCGGCCGCCAGGGAAAGCATGGCGTAGCACAAGCTGACGCCCCCAAAGGCGTAGACCAACTTTCGCAGCTCCGCGCCGGGCAAGGAAAAAAAGGCGCCCGCCGGCCGCCGGGCCTTCCCCGGGGGCATGGCCAGCAGACTGCCCACGATCACGCCCCAGATCGAAAGATTGGCCAAAAACATGCTGCGGCCGGTCTGCACGCCGAGTTCGAAGTCTTCGGGCTTGGGCAGATAATAATAGCCCAAAAAGCCGATGACCCAGGCCAGATTCTGCCCGATCAGCCAGGTCAGAGCCAAAAATCTTGCTTCCGGCCGAGCCGTCCCGAGGGCGAGCCGAAAAAAGCCCAGCGTGATCCCCACGGCGCACAGCCCAAGGGCTATCTCCGTCAGGGCCAAGCAGCCGCACACGCCACCGCCGGCCAAGGCCGCCAGCGCCCACGCTCCGAGCGGCCCGGCCAAGCGTTGCAGCTCAAGCAGCCGGCTTGGCTTTGCCCGCGCGCAATCCACGTCGTTCACAAGATCGCTCCCAACTCCGGCTCCCTCTTAGTGCAGCAGGGTTTCATACAAGGCCACGTTGCGCGCGGCATAGGCGGCCCAATCCAGGCGTTTTTCATGGATTTGCAGGGCGGCCTCCCGTTTCGTCCCCAGAAGGCTCCTGTCTTCATAAAGCGCCCGCAGGCACCAGGCAATAGCCCCGGGATCGCGCGCCGGCACGACGTATCCGGCCGGGTACTCCAGGATGCCGCCTGGATGCGGCCGGGGCTGCTCGTCCGAGCATAGGCGCAACAGGTCCTCTCCGCCGGTATTGGTGGTGCAGACCAAGGGCAGTCCGCAGGCCAAAGCCTGGGCCTGGACCATGGCCAAGCCTTCCTCGATGCTGGCGATGGCGAAGACGTCGGCCGCTTGATAATGCCGCACCAGCTGCGCCTGGGGAACATGCCCCAGGGTGACGACCCGCTCGTCCGCTCCCGCAAGAAGCAACGCCGTCTCCTCGGCCGCGCCGCCGATGAGTTGCAGTTCGGCGCCTGGCAGGGTCGCCCGCAAAAATCCTTCTTTCAGATAATGAATCCCCTTGCGGTAGCTGAGCGTGCCGGCAAAAACGACCCGGAACGGGCCCGTCCCTCTCGGCCCGGGCCGAAACTGGTCGAGCCTGACGCCGTACGGATTGTAGGCCAGCTTGTCCGGGGGCGTCCCTTGCGCCAGGAAACTTTCGCGAACAAAGGCGCTGGGCACGGCGATGCGGCTCGCGGCCTGATATTCACCCAGTTCCATGGCCACGATCTTGGGATGGGTGATCGGGCAATCAAGCCCCAAAAGCCGCTGCTCCGCGCGCAGGATTTCGGTCTGATAGGTTATGTGCGACGATCCCCGTTCGAGCACGACCGGCAGGCCCCGCTTGCCGCACCAGTCGATGGCCGGGGCGGCGAAGCTCGACCAGGCGTGGACCAGGTCGCTTCCTTCCAGGTATTTCGCGGCTTGACGGGCGAACACCACATGCCGAAAATATTGCATCGGGACGTTGAGGCCTCCGTCGCCCAGCCGGGAGGTCGCCCTTTCCAGGAGATAGGTCGCGGGCAGGCTCACGACCTTGTCGTCCGGTATGCCGAAAACCCTGGTTTTGCTCTTGAAATAATTGGTGATAAGACGGTGAAGCAGTCCCATCGTGTGCAGTTCGCGGGCGAGATCGAAGGCATGCCAGCGCCCCCCGACTATGACCGTGATCTTCATGACGCCCGCCCATCCCCGCCGAACATGACGCCCGCGCAGATCACGGTGCGCAACAACCCGTTGGCGATAAGTCCGATCACTATGCCCATGGGTCCGAACAAGGCCCCGCAGGCCACGGCCAGGACAAGCCGCGCCACCGGAGTCGCCGCCTGGATGACGAGATAGGCCCTCTCCCGGCCGGAAAGCTGCAAGGCGATGTGGAACTGGAAACCGGCGGCGTTGGCCAGCACGATTCCGGCCACCCACGGTATCATCCAGGCCGAGTCGGCGAAGCTCTTGCCCAAGACGAAGTTCAGGGTCGACTCGCCGAAGGCCAAACCCAGCACCGAGACCAGGATCGTGAAGCCGAGCAGGATGAGTATGCTCTTGACCAGGTAGCGCAGCACGGCGGCCTGGTCGCTCCAATTGAGCTTGGCCGTGGCCGCGTTGAGCATGGCGTTGGAAATGAGATTCATGGGCATCATCAGGGCGCTGATGGCGGCGTACGATCCGAGGGTGGCGAGATTGGTGAAAAAGGAAAAGGCCCAGTCGTCGGCCCGTCCGCCCAAGGTCTCCAGGGCGAACGGCATAAATCCCTTGCGCAGCGGCGACAAG
>Ga0302275_10001262_pt1 | contig 27330 bp, 16 predicted proteins | sample III_Bog_N2_2_FD_200229 | JGI IMG/M metagenome (GOLD analysis project Ga0302275, IMG submission 200229) | Peat permafrost microbial communities from Stordalen Mire near Abisko, Sweden - III_Bog_N2_2 | ecosystem: Environmental > Terrestrial > Soil > Wetlands > Peat | place: Sweden: Abisko... | reverse complement strand
CCGGCCTGCGGGTGAGCACACAGCATCTGTGGCGAGTGGTGAAGCGGCTGGGCTTCCGGCTTAAAAAGAGTCGCTCAACGCCCAAGAGTGGGACACGGACGAGAACCGCAAGCGGCGCGAACAGTTCGTCGAGGTGATTGGCAGGATCGACCTGGACGGGTTGATCTTCCTCAATGAAAGCGGCGTCTCTACGCAGATGACACGCCTCTACGCGCGTTGTGCGGGAGGCGCGCGCATTCATGAAACCGCCCCCGACGGCAGATGGAAAATCCTCACCATTCTGGGCGCCATCTGCACGCGCGGCATGATCGCCACCATGACCATCGAGGCGGCCACGGATCGAGAGATATTCCTCGCCGATTTGGATGAGGTCTTGTGCCCGAAACTGCGCATGGGCGACGTGGTGATCATGGACAATCTCAGTTCGCACAAGGTCCAAGGAGTGCGCGAAAGAATTGAAGCGGCAGGAGCCCAGTTGCTCTACCTGCCGCCTTACTCGCCGGACTTGAACCCCATTGAAAAGGCATGGGCCAAGCTCAAACAACTGCTGCGCGGCCAAGGCCCGCACAAAAGAGACCCTCGAACAAGCCATTGCCGAACTGCTACCAATGCTTACTGCCGAAGATGCAAGAGCCTGGTTCAGGCTCCCTTTCAATGCTCTACAACAGTAGGAGAAATGCTCTAGCATCAATAAGACCTGCACGGTCTCGACTCACAGAGGCAAAGCCGCGAAATGGCTGATCTCGCTGATTTCCTTGCAACGTACATATAAGGGCTGAAAACAACCTAAATCGTCCCAACCCATCCTAAATTGCCTTCGAGATAAATCCCTTGTCTTCAATCATTTCTGCTGATTCCAGACCACTTGCTTCCTATCGGTAGGAGGCCCTGAACAGGCTGGCTCCGTAGATGGGCAAACTTTGACCGGTAGTGGAGTTTATGAAGTTCCGAAACTCTGTAGGTGGCTCCGCCGGGAGCGCCGTTTGTTGAACTGGATTTCGCGCGTTGGATGGCCGGGACAGTTGCTCAGTATCTGAGTAATTGCCATTTGCGGGGAAAGGCGTCGATCGCATTGCAGGAGCCAATCCCAGAGTGAAGTCTCCTTGAGTCTGTCCTGGGCAAGACGAAGCGCTTGCCAACAAGGGGTCGGAGCTATCCTGCGTACTCGGGCTCTGCGTAGATCCCGGATTGGTGCTCCGGGAGTAAACTGCCGTTGCAAGAGACCCGATAAGGAGAAGAAGTCCAACCGCCCCTATCTTATGAAGTCGTCTCGCACGCCAATCAAAGGCAAAATGGCGTTTGCAATCTACAACAGCCATTCCGCACCCGTAGTAACTCATATTGGTTGAGTTTATCAAGTTGCATTGGCCTGACCTGACCCCAAATTCCGCCCAGTTCGGCGAATAAAATCATGGCCTATATCTTTCTATTTCGTTTTCGTAAAAAGCTTTGTCTGGCCCGGGGATCAGCCGGGTCAAGGCCGGAGCGAATCGGAGGCCGTCAAGGTTGCTTTGATGTCGCTGATCCGCGGCACTATCCTCATCTGGTCGAAGACGGAGCTGTGCGCCATTGCTGCGCGAACTTGTTTGGCCCCCGGAATGCCAGCGCCGCGTGAGACCGGGTTGAGTTATAGGCATTTTGCCATGCATCGAACTTGCACCTTTTTCGCTGACTCGTCATCAGTTCTCCTCTTCCAAGCTTTCCCCAACGCGCTCATGGCCGGTTCCACTCTGCAGTTCGATAGATTGAATCTTCCAATGAAACCGTCTCACTTAGTCCTAGAAGCTGCTCCGCGCGATCTACGCAAGGAACGTAACGTGCAGCGGCCGCGCCTGGCGTCGGCTTGCGTGCAACATAAATCTCGGTTTTGGGGTGGAGTGTTGCCGCAACTGTCTGAGCGAGTTCGAAAATGCTAACATCGTGTGACGATCCTACGTTGATCGGCATCAGCGCCGGAGCACGAAACAGAATGGTCCATAACCATACAGCCAAATCGGCCGCATAGAGGTACGAGCGCCTTGGAGTCCCGTCTCCTTGAATCTGAATCGGCTTAGCCGCCAAAACGTCTCCGATGAAGTTACCGATGGCAAAGTGCTCATTGAGCGGAAGGTGCGGTCCGCAGAAAGCCCAGCATCGTGCAATCTTGCACTCGACACCGGACTTCTCTTGGAATATTGCACATAAAAGCTCGGATAGTCGTTTCCCTTCCGCATAGACATTTCCAGGGTTCAATGGGTCAGGAGCTCCGCCGTAAGTCTCCGAGACGTGCGTCAAATCTCCAGGCTGCGCACCGTATACCGCACCCGAGCTTGTGAACAGCAACTTCCTTGTTCCATGGGTCGAGGCAAATTCAAGGGTCCGCTCTGTGCCCGCAACCATCGTTGAAAGCATCTCAAGGGGCGCTTCCGCTGCCTGCCTGGCGCGAGCTTCGGTTGCCGCATGAATTACATAAGCAAACTCGCCGGCTGGAAATGTGAAACTGCGAACATCCCCCGCGTGAAGAACTACAGCCGGATCGGTAGCAAGATGTGGACATTTCTCAGTGAATGCATTCGGATTCCGCGTGAGTATCGTAATTTCCGCGCCCAGACCGAGCAAACGATTCGCATGGCAAAAACTCTCCACGAGCCAGCAGCCGAAAAAACCAGTGCCGCCAGTGAGAAAAAGACGCTGTCCGCGCACTTCGTCCCAGAGCGAAGCCGTTCGCGCCTGAATCAGTTCGAGGTCCTGCTGGGTGAGCCTACGCGAGGGCACGACTAATCCTCCGGCATGAAATGGGCGCCGACCCTTTCTTCCGGAATCGCATAGCAAACCAAGTCCCAGGACTCAGCGCCATGCGGACAGAGGAAGAAGTTATATCGTTCCTGCAACAGGGAGGCCAAAAGAAGAGGAACCTTCCAAAGATGATCCTGCACGTGGTAAGACTGACAGCCAGGATCGGCCGGGTCCGTGAGAGTACTTGCGCCGCGCCCATCAGCGCCTCGAGCTCGAATCCTTCAACATCGAATTTTATATAAGTGGGCTCCACGGTTGCGAGGGCGGAATCGAGATCCGTCACAGGAACGACACTCGATCCGGAACCCGTAGTCGAAAGCATGGTTCCGGTCGCTTGAAAGTCGATCGTCCCTGGCTTCCGCCCAGTGGCTTCTTGGCGTATCTTGATTCTTTCGCGGATCCCGCCATCAAGGCTCTCAACCCGCGCCTGCAGCCTTGGGTAAGTGATCGGATCTGGTTCGAAGGCCAGAAACTCGCGAAAGCGTCCCCCGGTCTGCTGAACGAAGTCCGCCATCGTATCTCCGTCAAATGCGCCGCAATCGACAAACACTTCATCGTCAGTAATTGAAAACAGACCAGGCGGAAAGTAGTGCTTTCCTTCAACGGACCGGCTAATCAAATCAAAATCCAGTGATGTGCGGAATCCAACCTGCGCCACAAACTCTTCCCGCGAAGAATTATCGCTCCAGAGTTGCATCGCAGCCCGGACAAGATGCTTCTGGGTCAACAACTTTTCTGGCAGGTCCAAACAATAATGCGGCAAGAAGGCCTCATGGTACTTCCAAAAAAGATGGCCGAAGGGCAGTACGACGCGGCATCCGAGAGATTTGAGTTGACGGACCCGATCACCCATGCGATCGGCGGCTTCTCCGTTCCATATCGAAACCACAAACACCGCGTGTTGCCCATACAGCGAGGCCGCTTGCATTGGCGATATGACTTCGGTACCGTCAATCCGCTTGCCCCAAAGGGCTTGGTTGTTGTCGGCGAATGCAAGTGGTTGAATCTGGAGTTCGCGTAACTTGCGGTTAATCGATCTGCCAAACCCGCCAGCGCCAAAGAGGACCAAATTGTCCTTGAGTCCTCCCGCCGCCAAATCAAAAGACACTTCAGCGCGGGTCTTTGCGTGCAGGACTTCTTCGTCGAGCAATTCATCCAGCCGAAGCTCAGGGGTGCTTGTCTTCACGGTGCATATCCTTCTTTTCCGCGGCAAATCAGGGTTGCTCTTCCAGCGGAGCAACAATCATCTCCGAGAGAAATACTTCGCGCGGCAGCCGGGGAGCCATGTCCTCCATGGGCAGGCTTACGATGGTTCCGTCAGGCCGCACGGAAGACGTTGCCCGGGGTGCGGTTGCCTGATCTGAGGAAACGCGCACCGCGCATACCACGGGCCCCGGCCGGTCCAGTACACCCCTGACCTCTTCGCGGATGTTGTTGTGATCCCGAATCTCGTGGCTGGCAATACCGTAGGCCTCGGCAACCTTCCGGACGTCAGGTAATGTCATGTGGCTGGAGGGGTCGCTTCCGACCATGCGGCTTTCAAAATAGTTGTGCTGCGTGGCCATGATGGAGGCATATGTGCCATTGCACAGGATGAAGTATTTGATCGGCAGATTGAGTCGATGAACCGTCTCCAACTCTTGAATGTTGAGTTGGAACCCGCCGTCGCCGTTGACGCAGATGGTGCGCCTGCCGCCGGATGCAAGGCAGGTGCCAATGGAGCCCGGCAAGCCTGTTCCCATGGCTCCTAGAGAGGGCGAGTTGACTACGCGCTGGCCCTCTTTCAACCTGAAACACTGCAAGAAAATATCGCTGCAGGCACCGGAACTTCCCGGCGCAAGGACATCTTCAGGCGTACACAGGTCGGAGAGTACGTCGACCAGAACATAAGGATTAACAAACTCTTGATTCTGGTCGCGATACTCGGGCAAGATCACTGGATATTTCTCACGCCACTCCCTGGTCTTCGCCAGCCAAGTCGAAACCTCGGGAATCCGCGCCGTATCGAGCTGGGCAAGCATCTCTTCCAGGAAATCCGCAGCATCGGCGTTCACTGGGACATCGATGTGCATATCGAATTTTGCAATTTCGTGGGGATCGACGTCGACCAGCACCTTCTTCGCTGCGCGCGCAAAGTTGCGGTGGCTGAAAGCAGTCTGCGGCATGTCAAGCCTGGCGCCAAGTACAAAAATGCAATCTGCATTTTGCTGCGTAAAATTGGCTCCGCGCGATGCGACCGAGCCCGGCCGCCCGGCAAAATACGGATAGTCCTCCGCAAACATGTCCATCGACTTCCAGGTCAACAACACGGGCACCTTGAGCAACTCGGTCAAGCGACGCACCAGGCCCTTCCGGTAGGCCGTGCGCGCCCCGTTACCGATGAGAAGCACTGGACGCTCGGCCCGCTCGAGCAGGCCGAGCGCCGTGGAGACCTTCTGCCGCAGTTCTTCGCGGTTCGAAGACGCCGGTTCAGGAAAATAGCCGCGCAAGGCAGTCTCGTCAATCATCTGCGCCTGGACATCCAGAGGAATGTCGAGCCAGACCGGTCCGCGCCGTCCGCTGTTGGCAAGGTGGAGCGCGCGCTCAAGCTCATATCGTATGTCGGAGGGCTCGAGGATGGTCTTCGCATACTTGGTCAGCGGGCTGACCACGGCAACGATATCGACCTCTTGCGGCCCCATCGAACGAACCCCGCGGCTGGTCAACAAGTCCGCACGCTTTACCTGGCCAGAAAGAAAGATGCAGGGATTGGAATCCAACCATGCCGCCGCAAGACCGCTGACGGCGTTCGTTCCGCCAGGGCCAGTGGTCACCAGAGCGGCGGCCAGACTGCCGGTAAACTCAGCATGGGCCTGTGTGGCATATGCGACGGCCTGCTCGTGCAGGCAGCAAACATACTCCAATCCAGGCTGCCGGCCGACCGAGTCGACCAGATGCATGCAACCGCCGCCGGTAAGCATAAAGATGCGCTTGACGCCAACCTGGCTGAGAAATCCGATGACATAGTCCGACAGTTTGATCAATTACTTTGCCGCCATTTCCGTAAGCTGCCGTAACAGTTCACAGGTCGTAGATTTGCCGTTGTTCCAGGGCTGCCGGACCAGCAGAGTCTTGAGGCCGAGCGCTGCCGCCTGCCGATTGTTCTCCATCGAATCGTCTACCAAGACGTCTCCCCGTCCGAGCCAGGCCAGGTATTCACCCTTGCTGCGATCGTACAAAGGTGCGCCAATTTCGGTGCGCGTCGGCACAACTCCAAAGCAGCGAATCCAATTCCCGAAGTGACGCATCACCCAATGAGCCACTTCCGGAGCCGTTTCGAGAGGACGAGCGGTCAGAGCAATATGCCTGAAGCGATATCCCTGCTCGCGAAACCAGGCCAGCACTTCAGGGTTGGGGAGCATATTGGACGCTCGCTCGGTCTTTCTGAAAACGTCCATTGACGCGAGATAATCCTCGCAATCAACGCCGAGAACCGCGTGCGGAGGGTTGGCCGCCAGGTCGGCATAGTACAGCCGACAGTCGGGATGCTCTTTCCTCCACCCGTGCGTGAACCATTGGACCATCAAATCGTTCAGGACATCGTCCACATCCCAGACCACTGTCAGCATTATCCCAACCAATAAGTCACGAAGGTCTTGCGGTTTGGATTCGCAGCGATCGCCGGGTCGGTGTAAAGGGAATCGCCGACGGCGTAGCTGGAAGAAACTTCCTCAATCACCGCTCCGCCTTTGGTCCAGAACGAATGCCGGATGCCGTGCGAGATCGTCACAACATCGTTTGCCTTGTGAACCGTCCGCTTTCCATCCAGTTCAACAGTTACATCTCCGTACAGGATGTGATAAGTCTCGTCCTTTACGTTATGCCACTGCTCCGGATGTTTCTGTCCCGGCAGCACAACCATCAGGCGTTTGCAGTATTCGCGGTTAATGACCGTAATCGCTGTGAGGCCGAACTCGCGGAATCTTTCAAGCCCATAATGGTGGGAGATTTCAAGTTCGCACTGCCCCGGCACCAGAACCTTGCTTTTTCGTATGAGGGCTTTTACCCCGGCAACGATTTCAAGAACTAACTCGCGGGTATTGTGCGCCGTGACCTGTTCCCGCATCACAGGCCCGTTGGCGGATATCTCCTGCCCCGCCGCGAATTCCGCGTACTTCGAAAAATCCTGCGCAACCAGTTGTCCCTTGACGTTCGGCATGGCAAAGAACACGTTCGACGGCTTGATCAGTTCTCCAGCCGCTACCGGGCTCCGTACAAAGGCTCCGCGGGCCAATTCTCCTAGAGCAAGTTGTTCTCCTGCAGGGGCGGCGTAGCGCTTGTTCGGATCGCCAATCATGGCATAAGCCTCTGCTGCCGACTGGAGCCATTTACGCACTTGGCTCGGATTGGCACTATAGCCGTTGAGCGCGTATTTTTCTGTTGGGACTCCCACGTGCTTCTCGAACATAATGGCGCCGAGGGCCACGGCGATCTTCACAGCTTCGAAATTATCGGGCCGTTCGTGGGTTGAATAGCCAATGGGAATCTCGGGGTAGCGATTCCTAAGTAAGGATATCTGGCCCAGGTGCAGGTGTTCGTCCGGCGCGGGATATTCGCCGACACAGTGCATGATCGTAAGCTCTTTGTTGCGGTGCCGGAGGAAACTTACCACGCGATCGATCTCCTCCAGCGGCTCGCCGGCGGTCGATGCAACGATGGGAAGATCGTACTTGGCAATCTCCTCCAAAAGCGGCCAGTCGGTCATGTAGCAACTGGGTACTTTCATGAAATCGAAGCCCTGCTCAACAATCTTGCCCACAGAAACTTCGTCCCAGGGTGTACACATCGCCAGAAAACCGGCGTCGACAATCGCATCCTTGATTTGCCGGTACTTATCCCAGGGAAGATGGGTTTCAGAGAAACGTTTGACATACTTAAGGTCGTAGCGCCCCTGGTAGTCCGGATGAATGCAACTGCTGATATCGCGATATTGAAGCTTCACACAGAAGCGAAACGGAAATCCCTCGGAAGCTGCCTTGAGTTCCCGGATGATGCGGATGCCATGCTCCACGTCACCCATATGATTGTTAGCCATTTCATAAATGAATAAAGGTTGCCGATTGAGTTCCTGCATTGTCCGTTTCTCCTCATTCAAATCAGTTGCGCGAAGGGCGCCCTTGCGGAGTCGTGCCCATCCTTGGCTTGCGCAATGAAGGTGGTGATACTGGTTGCGGCAAAATCGAGCATGGAACTTGTAAGTCCCGGATACACGCCAATCCAAAACACGTTGTTCATCACGAAATCCGTGTTAGGCAAGTCGCCGATAACTCGGTATTCGCAGCCTTCATAGGCTGGCTGTCGGAGGAGATTCCCTCCAAACAGGAGACGCGTTCCAATCTTCTTGGAATCAAGGGCTCGAATTAAGTCCCCGCGATTGAAAGGCGCTTCCTTTCTAACTCCGATAGGAAAACCAAACCAGGATGGATCCGATCCCGGCGTAGCTTCCGGCAGCAGCAGGTACTCTTCCATTCCCTTCAGCGCGGAGTGCAGATAGCGAAAATTCTCTTTGCGCCGCTCAATGAACTGGGGCAGCTTTTCAATCTGCGATGAACCAAGAGCGGCCTGCATGTCCGTAGCTTTCAGGTTATAGCCAATATGGGAGTAAGTGTATTTGTGATCGTATCCATACGGCAAACTGCCGAGTTGCCATTCAAAGCGCTTGCCGCAGGTATTGTCCTTGCCGGGATCGCACCAGCAATCGCGGCCCCAGTCACGGAACGACTCAATCAGAACCTGCAGGTTGGGCTTATCGGTAAGCACCGCACCACCCTCGCCCATTGTGATGTGATGCGCAGGGTAGAAGCTGAGCGTAGCAATGTCGCCAAACGTGCCAACACGCCGCCCCTTCCATGTGGAGCCAAGGGCATCGCAACAGTCCTCAATCAGCCAAAGATCGTACTTCCGGACAAACGCCACGACCGCATCCAGGTCGAATACGTTTCCGAGTGTGTGGGCAATGATGACAGCCCTCGTCCTCTCGCTACGGGCTGCTTCGAGCTGGGTAACATCTATTTCGTAGCTTGGCATCGTGACATCTACGAACACGGGCACCAGGCCATTTTGAATGATCGGATTGATCGTGGTAGGAAAACCAGCCGCTACAGTAATAACCTCGTCGCCAGGTTTCAGCCGCCGATCTCCGAGTTTCGGCGATGTGAGCGCACTCACAGCCAAGAGGTTAGCGGAGGAGCCGGAATTAACGAGCGATGCGCACCGCACGCCGACAAAGCGAGCCAGTTTCCGTTCGAATTCTTCGGCAAAACGACCCGTGGTAAACCATGCGTCAAGCGCCGAATCCACGACCGCGCTCACATCGCAACCATCGATTAGCTTTCCGGATACCGGAATCGCGGAAAAGCCAGGTTTAAACTCCCCCGCAGGTAATGTTTCTGCGGCATATTGAGCCGATAGATCGAGGATTTGCTGTCGAAGTTGTGTCGCTCTATCTGTCATAGGCTCGATGGCTCAGGATACACGATGCGACCCCTGCGGCATAGTGTATTGTAGGAACGAGAGATCGACATTCCATAATAGAAGTGCGTTTGCGTGCCGGGGAGAATCGGCACAATGTCAATCTAAGAGGCTGAAATGAAAGCGGTTATTCTGGCTGGTGGACTGGGGACACGCCTCAGTGAAGAGACAGGCTCGCGCCCTAAGCCGATGGTGGAGATTGGTGGCCGCCCGATCCTCTGGCACATACTGAAAATCTACTCGCAGCACGGAATCAATGACTTTATTATTTGTTGTGGTTACAAGGGTTATTTGATCAAGGAGTATTTCGCGAATTACTTCATGCATATGTCCGATGTGACCTTCGATCTGCGCGAAAACAGGATGCAAGTCCACCAGAGCGTAGCGGAACCTTGGCAAGTTACGCTTGTAGATACGGGTGATAACTCAGGCACGGGCGGACGCTTGAAAAGAGTCGCGCCTTATTTGGCCGGAGAAGACGCCTTCTGCATGACATACGGGGATGGCGTGAGCGACTTGAATATCTCGGCAACGATCGATTTTCACACCAAACACGGCAAGGCCGTCACGGTGACCGCGGTGCAGCCACCAGCCCGATTTGGCAGTCTGGACGTTGACGGAACGACCATTCTAGAATTCCAGGAAAAGCCCAAAGGCGAGGGAGGGTGGGTCAATGGTGGTTTCTTTGTTCTTTCTCCATCGGTCATAAGCGAGATACACGACGAACGCTGGATGTTTGAAAAGGAGCCCATGCAAAGCTTGACCTCAAAGCGGCAAGTGGAAGCCTTTTTTCATAACGGCTTTTGGCAACCCATGGACACCTTGCGTGACAAGTACAGATTGGAAGAACTTTGGGCCAGCGGGAGTGCGCCGTGGAAGACTTGGTAAGTCCGTGGAAAGGCCGGCGCGTTTTTCTGACCGGACACACCGGCTTTAAGGGAGGTTGGTTAGCGCTTTGGCTTGCCAGCCGGGGAGCACATGTCCGGGGCTATGCACTGGCCCCAGCAACCGAGCCCAACTTGTTTACGGTGGCATCCATAGCTGACGCCGTTGAAGACATCCGCGGCGACATTCGAGATGACTCCAGGCTAGAAAGAGCCCTGATCGAATTCGCTCCAGAGGTCGTCTTTCATCTCGCGGCGCAGCCCTTGGTGCGGCGCTCCTATGCGGATCCGCTGGGAACCTATGCAACAAACGTGATGGGCACGGCGCATGTCCTTGAGGCTGTTCGTAACTCTCCTGCTGTCCGCGCTGTCGTTTGCGTAACTACCGACAAGTGTTACGAAAACAAGGAATGGGTTTGGCCCTATCGGGAGACGGACCCGCTGGGCGGATACGATCCATACTCCTCCAGCAAGGCTTGTGCGGAAATTGTAACGGCGGCGTATCGCAGTTCATTCTTCCCAGTGGCTCGTCTCAGCGAACACCACGTAGCCGTGGCAACGGCTCGCGCCGGCAATGTGATTGGTGGAGGCGACTGGTCCGAGGATAGGCTCGTACCCGACCTGATTCGCGGTTTCCAGAACAAACAGCCTGTGCGCATCCGGCGTCCAAAGGCTCTTCGTCCCTGGCAGCATGTGTTGGAACCCCTGCATGGGTACGTTATGTTGGCGGAACAGCTACTCGTCGGACACGCAAACTTCGCCACCGCGTACAACTTCGGCCCCGGCAGCGACGAGATATGGACCGTAGAGAAGGTTGCCAATCACATGGTTGCGACGTGGGGCGGCGATGCGAGGTGGATATGTGACCCCGACCCGGGAGTCCACGAAGCAGGTACCCTGCAACTGGATGTGAGCAAAGCTCGGTCAGAGCTCTTCTGGAAACCGCTTTTGAGTACCGAAACCGCGCTCGATTGGGTGGTCGAATGGTACCGGCTCTGGCAGCAGGGCGCGGACATGCGGTCTTTCACACTTACGCAGATTGCCGCATACGAAGAGCTCTTGCCATAAGTCCCCTTCAGCTCTAAATGGAATGACGGGCCGCGCCATGGAGAACCTCCGGGTGCATCATCGAGCGGCACAGGGGCGATTTGGGTGTTCGTACGCTCGGCTGTGCCGGCTTGTTTCCCGACATGGTCTTTTCGCAACTTACCTGGCGTGAGTCGCTGAGCGACATTAAAGTATGCCTGGAAGCCAATCAAGCCAAGCTGTTTCACGTGGGTATTGCCACGTTGGGGGCCTGCCACTCTCTTTCCTCCATCCTGCAAGGGTGGTTACCCAAATCCAGCTATTTAAGCACGCTCAACGCCGCTGCGCCCAACGCGAATTGCGAGAACATCTGGGACCAGTCGACTATGCCGCGCAACGCGGACGCTCTAAATGTCTTTTCCGGGACTACGATTGTATCTCCAGGATACAGTCGCAGCTTTTCGAAATCGTCGGACCACAGTCCCCTGCTTCGATCGCGGCTGATAACTTCGCCGTTTGCACGAATGATGAATTCATGTGCGCGATCTCCATCCCTGTTGGCTCCCCCGGCATAGTGAAGGTACGTCACAACACGTGCCCCACGCGCGTAAAGGAACGAATTCTGGTCATATACCGCGCCTACAACATTGACGGTGGCTGGGAGCGGTGGAACCAGGAAGGCGTCTCCATTCTCCAAAGTCAGATCGGGAATTTGGTCTGTGCCGTTGTTCTGCGGCTCGAACCTGAGGACAATACGCCCCGTTGCGCGAATCTGGCGCAGGTTGTTTACAAGACTCTGTCCACCGATCTGTGCTGCGGCGCCACTTGCCAAATCCTGGGGCGAACTCACTGCGGACGCGGTCAATGCAAGGTTGCTTCTCTGGATTTGCATGCTCAGGCTCTGCACGTATTCATCGATTCTTGCCTGTTGCACCACGCGAGTCGCCTCTCGCGTAAAATCTGACCCGAACAGATAGGCATTCGCCGTAAGCCCACCCGCGCGCTCAATCAGATGGCGCAATGACTCTCCTGGCTGAGCTGTGTATATCCCCGAGTGGGCAAATTCACCGTCCAACCTGACCTGCTTAGTCTGATGTCCGATGGGGACCCTGAAATCGGCCTGAGAAAAGATCGAAACTACATCTCCAGGCTGTAGTTCCAGATCCTGGGATGCATCGTGCTGCATAACCAGCTTGCCCAGGTCAAACGGGATCACAATGGCCTTCAGCGTTTCAGGGTCAAGACGCTCGATGACTGCATAATCCCAGTCGATTTCCGGCGCGAGTTCCTTGATTTCGGTTCGCTGTGCAGGGGCGGAAACCCGAGCAGCCGCCGCTGCTGCCTGCGCGGCCGCCAGAGAGGAACCGCCCGCACGTTGTTGGGCGCTGAGGTTCTGGGTGAGGTTCTGGGTGAGGTTCTGGCTCGTTTGCTGGTCAGCCTGAGTCGATGCATCCACTTCTTCCGGAGCAGGCAATCCGAGCCGCGCCCGCTTCCACCAGTAATTCCGCGTAATCAACGAATCTTTGTCAGGGATCAGATCGCTGACGTGCATGCCGGCGTGCCACGCGAACCTTCCAGGGTTGGATGTGTTGCCTCTGAGAGTGACAGTCTTCTGGTACTTGGGCGCGATGGAATAAACGCGCACCAGGTCGCCATCAGCCACCGGAGTGGCCAGTCCCGCGGGATCGTAAGCCACTTCCATCGCATGGCGGTCTTGATGATTCTCAATTCGCTCGATCGAGACCCGTGCTTCCGCTGCAACGGAAGATACGCCCCCCGCATTGGCGATGAGGCTAGCAAGCGATTCGTTCGCGAGCAATTCATAGATAGCGGGGTCTCTGATACTGCCCGTTAAAGCGGCTTGAGGACCGACAGGGGGAATGAAGATAACATCGCCCGACTGGAGCTTTACATCCATCGACTTATCACCATGGATAAGCAAGTCATATAAGTCAAAATCGGTTATAACCGCACTTCCACGACGCAGTTGGATATGGCGCATGGAACCCTGAACCGAAGGCCCGCCGCTGGTGAAGATCGCGTCGACAAGACTACTAAGAGAACTTACTGTATAGACTCCGGGCCGGCGCGCTTCGCCCGAAACATAAACCTGGATGGCGCGAATCTGACCAACATCCACGGTTAGATCGAAGTTATGGTAAACACGTCCTACAGCACTCCGCAAATGTGCTTCGAGTTCAGAAAAAGGCAAGCCTGCTACATGGACCGGACCAACCTGCGAAAGGAAGATATCGCCGGAACGGTCCACACGCACGTTGGCTTGGAAACCCAGTTGCCCCCAGACTCGGATGCGAAGTTCATCGCCGGGCCCCACGACGTAATCGGGTGGCACAGGAGCCATGTCAACCGGTGCGAAAGTCGACGGGACGCCTTTGAAAAGGCTGGCTCCGTAGATGGCCAGACTCTCTCCAGTGGTCGATGTTATAAATTTCTGGAATTCGGTCGGTTGCTCAGGCGGCAGCACCGCTTGTTGCGTCTGATTGCGCGTATTCGGCTGACGGGACAACTGCTCCGTATCCGAATAATTGCCATTTGCCGGAGACGGTGTCGACCGCAGTTGAGGAGTCAATCCCGGATCGAAGTCTCCTTGATTGCGTCCTGGATTCTGCCCTGTACACGGCGAAGCGCTCGCTAACAAGGAGTCGGAGCAATCCTGCGTGCTTGGACTCGGCGTAGCTCCCGGATTGATGCTCTGTGAGTAAGCTGCCGTGGCAACCGACCCTATCAGGGCAAGAAAGCCAATCTCCGCAAATCTACAAAGCCGCCGGGCGCGCCGATCAAAGGCAGAACGGAGACTGCAACCACCGACATCCATTCCGCGCTGATAAAGACTCATATGAGTTGAGTTTACCACGCGCCATCGGCCGTCTTTCAGACTGCAATCGCGCACCTGGAGAAGCAGTCAAATGCCCGCAAGCACACTATCTATTGTCACTATTCTTGAGAGGGCATCTGGTAGACACGGCGGTGCCTTTCCTTCGGAATCGCCAATTCCGGGCCGTACTGGAAACTGAAAAGAAAGCTCCCGGCCTTGCCTCTCAATTATTAACTAAATAATTATTAAGTGAATGACTATGGTAACGATTACCTAATTATTGAAGGTTGCGAAAGGGAAGCTTCACGCGTCCCGACTCACCTTCTAACTTCTAGCGGGCTCGCGAGAACACAGAACGAGGCTAAAGAATCAAAGACATACAACGATGCGATTGCAATCACTGCCAACTCTCCAGCATTGTTGCTAATCGGAAACACACATCTTGGTGTTTCTAAGCTTGTGAAACTCAATAGTGACTCTTTTATAAATAGAGCTCTTAGGTCACTAGGTACCAACAATTTCAATTACATTGTTTTACCAATTTTTCTCCGCCACTTGCCTGCAATCTGCTAGACTGGCGCTAAATGCTCTGTCATCGAATTCAATTCGCGGGGCGGACGGTATTCCGTTTTGCGTTCTCCCTCGACTCGTAGAAGGTGATAAAGGGAATGGCTCCTATAAAACACGACTCAGGTCGAGTCTTCAGCAGAGTGAAACCGCTAACGCCAACCAGAGCGTAAAAGCATTTTGAGCTTTTCCCGGCTTTCTGACCAGATCGTAAGTGTTCTTCTGTGGAGGGTCTTTGTGAGCACCGAGTCTTATCTGTCCAAAGCTTCTGAGCTTCGAAAGATGAATCGACCCTCGCTGGAAAACTCTTCCGAACACAGCGGAATCTTTGGAGGTTTGCCAACTGTTCGAAAGGCCCGAGAGATCTCAAGTTCAACAAACTTTGTGCTGAGGAGGGATCTGAGCCCCTGGTCTCGATCGAATGCAAAGCGGGTATTCGATTGTGTTTGCGTCTTGTCGATGATGCCTGTCATCATCCCGGTATTTCTCGCCGTTGGCTTGGCGGTGCGGCTTACATCCTCAGGCCCCGTTCTCTTCCTCCAACAGCGCATGGGCCGGTACGGTCGAATCTTCACCATTTTGAAATTCCGAACCATGACCCATTGCTCGGATAGCGAGCATCAGCCGGTAACGACCTCCGGCAACCAGTGCTTCACGTCAGTGGGGCCATTTCTCCGCCGTTGGAAGCTAGATGAGTTACCTCAATTGTTCAACGTACTTGCCGGACACATGAGCCTCGTGGGCCCCCGTCCCAAGTTGCCTGAACATGCAATTTCCAACCTTCCCTGCCGTGCCGGGATCACTGGCGCCGCCACAATCGCTTTCGCTCGTGAGGAAGCGATCCTGGACCGTGTACCCCGGAATCATTTGAAGTCTTTCTATCACTCTGTGGTTCTGCCGGCCAAACACCAACTCGATGCGGATTACATGGCGCACGCCACGTTTGTTTCCGATCTCAAGCTCATTCTGGACAGCGTGTTGCGCCACTGGGACAGCGCGATCCTGGAGAACCTTCTTGAAGACTGGTCGTTTGAACAAAGGAATAGTATTCCCTTGCACAGCATGACAGAATCCGAGCACCCCTTTTCACACGCGCAAAAGTTACCCCAGATGGACAGGCCCGCATCCACTGGGGAAGTCAGGGCGTACTGACTGGCCCCGCTTGGAAACCGCTCCGGCGAGAAGCAATGCCGAAGCATCTGCAGCGCAATCCCCCGCCTGTTGAATAACTGGCGATTGGCCATTTTTTCGCTTGTGCCCAATTCCGGAAGATTGACCCAATTCGAGAATCAAGCGCACCAACTATAGGGCTGATTGTCTCCTATTTGCATTCTCTTATTCTGTTGCAACTGCCCGCGCAATTCCCGGCCCTCAAGAACCGCCCCAGCCCCCTCCGCCGGGCGTTTCTATCCGTATTACAGCCCCTGCGTCGACATGCCGGCTGCATTTCCCTGGCAGTCGCGTCTCTTCGGAAGTGCCGGCCTCCACGACCCATGCTGCTCCTGCCGCTCCCTCTCCACCACCCTGAAGTCCATACGGCCGAAATCGTCTGCGCTCAGCCAGTAACGTCAGTTGCACCGGGGCCAGCATTTCGACTTCGCGGATCAGACCATCGCCTCCGCGGAACTGCCCTGAGCCACCCGATCCATCGCGGTAGGCATAACGCCGCACGCGCAATGGATAGGCGTATTCGAGAGCTTCAATGGGTGTATTCAGCGAATTAGTCATATGAGTCTGGACACCCGAGATGCCGTCGATTCCCTGGCGCGCACCCATCCCGCCAGCCGCAGTCTCGTAGTAGGTAAAGGGATCCCCAGAGCGCGGGTCAACTCCTCCAATCGTCAGGTTGCTCATTGTGCCCGCACTGGCCGCTGGAATCCGGTCGGGGATAGCTTTTGCCAGGGCGCGAAGCAATACGTCCACAATGCGCTGAGATGTCTCCACGTTGCCTCCGGCCACCGCTGCGGGCGGTAAAGCGTTGACGATGCTTCCTGACGGCGCATCCAGAGTAAGTGGTCGCAAGACTCCCGCAGTGGCCGGCGCATCCTCCGGGAGCATGCACCGCAGCACGTAAAAACAAGCTGACAACGTAATAGCCCGGACCGCATTCACGCTTCCCGCAACTTGAGGAGACGATCCCGCAAAATCCACGCGGATGCCGCCGGCTTCTGGATCAAGTTCGATGCGCACAGCAATCTTCCGCGGAAGATCCGTCACTCCATCGTCATCCATCCAGTCTTCGGCGCTGAATTCTCCAGCCGGCATGGATCGCAATTGCGCCCGCACCAGCCGCTCTGAATAATCGAGCAGTTCCTCAATCAGCGCATGCAGCCTCCGCTCTCCATATTTCACCGCGATTTCGAGAATCCTCCGCTCGCCAACGCGACAAGCGCCAATCTGCGACTGAAGATCGCCCTCGCGCTCCCTGGGAGTTCGCACGTTCAATAAGATCAGGTCCAACATCTCGCGGTCGAGCTTGCCGCCGCGCACAATCCGCACCGGGGGAATGCGGATCCCTTCCTGAAAGATCTCTTCCGCCGGTCCCATGGATCCTGCAAATCTTCCGCCCACATCGGCATGGTGGGCACGATTCGATACATAGAAGGCCGGCCGTTCTTCACAAGGCAGGAACACCGGAAGCACCATGGTGATGTCAGGCAAATGCGTTCCGCCGGCATAGGGGTCGTTGAGGATGGCAATATCGCCTGGCTCAAAGTCTATTGCGGCCACCGCGGCCTGCACCGACATGGGCATGGAGCCAAGATGCACCGGCATGTGGTCGCCCATGGTGATCACTCTTGCCTGACCATCGAAAATGGCACAAGAATAGTCGCGTCGTTCCTTGATGTTGGGAGACAGCGCAGTGCGACGCAGTGCCGCGCCCATCTCTTCGGCGATGGAATGCACCGCGCTCTGAAAGATTGCCAGCTCTATAGGATCAGTTTCCTGCGGCCTCATGCGTTTGCTCCGCGCGCAATCGAAATGACAATATTTCCAAAGCCATCCACCTGCGCCCTGTCACCCGGCGGCAGCACTGTGGCGGCGGTGTATTCGGTAATCATCGCCGGTCCCGAAATCACGTCGCCCGGCACAAGTCCATCGCGACGATAGAAACGAGACTTGAGAAACCGCCCATCGAAGAACACATCCCGCTGCGCATAGCAGGCGAGAGAGCCATCCCCTGGCACCGGTTCTCGCCGCATTGGTGCAAACGGTTCACCCTCTGCGATCATGCGCAGGCGCAGGTTTACGATCTCCACCGGTCGATCTTCATCGGAGAATCCGTATCTTAGTTTGTGGAGCTGGTGGAACGCTTCAATGGAGTCCTGCGGAGACTTCTCGTCCCAACCCACATTCAGTTCATAACCCTGGCGCGCATAGCGCAGGTCCAGGGTTCGCCGCGCCACACCGTCAAGGCCCTCCGCGGCAAACTCTGCCCGGCCGCGCTCGTCCAACTCGGCAAAGTAGTTCCCGAGCTTTTCCATCTCACGCCCCGGCAGCATCACGGTGCGGGAGTAATCCCTCACTGTATCGGCAAGCAGAATGCCCACTGCGGAGAGCGCCCCCGGTGCAGCAGGAATCAACACAGTAGGAACCCGCAGTGCCCTGGCCAGCGAGCAGGCATGCAACGGCCCACCCCCTCCGAATGCCACAAGTGTGAACTCACGCGGGTCGTGGCCTCGCTCAATGGAGATGACGCGAATCGCCTTCTCCATCTCCGACTCAACAACCCGAAGAATCCCGGCGGCGAACTCTTCAACAGACTTCAGCGGCCCCTTCTGTTCGCGCAGAATTCGCTCAGCCCGCTCGCGGTCCAGCTTTACCTCTCCACCAAGAAAGCTGTCCGGATCCAACCGCCCCAACAAAAAATTCGCGTCAGTGACTGTGGGCCTTGTTCCGCGCCCGAAGCAAATTGGTCCCGGCTCCGCTCCCGCCGATTCCGGCCCCACGCGTAACATTCCACCGGTATCGAAGCGGGCAATCGATCCTCCACCGGCGCCGGCCGTATGAATGTCAAGCATAGGCACGCCAATAGGCACGCCGGCTACAACAGACTCGCGCGTCAACCGCGCGCCGCCTGCTTCGGCATCCACCAGAAATACATCCGTAGACGTGCCGCCCATGTCGAACCCGATGATCCGCTCGAAGCCTGCCATCTGCGCCACTCGGCAGGCGCCTACAACGCCTCCAGCCGGCCCAGACAACACCGTCCGCACAGGCTCCCGCGCCGCAACCCTCGCTGGAAGAATGCCCCCCGAAGATTGCATCACATCGACGCGCCCGCCCGCATGTTCGACGGCCACGCGCTGTTCCAACCTATCGAGGTAGCTTTCGATCCGAGGTGACAAGTATGCATTAACGACAGTCGTCGAAGCCCGCTCATACTCCCTGAACTCAGGCAAGATCCGGTGCGATGCGCAGACAGGAACTCCAAGCTTCAGTAATGCAGCCTCAACCCGCTGCTCAGTTTCAGGGTTTGCGAACGCGAACAGCAGAGAGATAGCCACCGCCTCCGCTCCACTGGCGCGCACCTTGTCCATCAGGGCAGCCAGGTCCTCATCTGAAGGGGCCAGCAGAATCTTGCCTTCCGCGCTCACCCGTTCCGGAACACCGAAGCGCAATTCCCTGGGAATCAGGCACACCGGTACTGGAGCAAACCAGTCATAAAGCCGGCTCCGCGCCTGGCGGCCGATAGCAATTGTGTCCTCGAAGCCCGCTGTCGTCACAAACGCAACGCGCGCCCCAGTCCGCTCCAGCATGGTGTTCGTACCGACGGTTGTCCCGTGGCGCACATCGATTGCACGCCCTGCGCCAATCTGTTGCAGGCAGTTGAGTACCGCCTGCGACGGGTCGCTGGGCGTGGAAAACAGCTTCAGTACCTGGAGCTGACCATCCGCCAGGTAAACACAGTCCGTAAATGTTCCGCCGGTATCGATCGCTACGCGCAATTGGGCCTTCTCTCACATGCCTGGAACTCCAAATCGCCAGGATGCCTCAAGAGTTCCCGCACAACTGCGTCTAGAGGATTCCTACGGGAAAATCTCCGCATCCCGCAGCGTTGAACCTGCGCGGTCCTTGTCGGAAACAATGGCGTCATTGGGGTTGATTGGCCATGGAATCGCAAGCTCCGGATCGTTCCATACGATGGTTCGTTCGCCGGCCGGTGAGTAATAGTCGGTTACCTTGTATGCGAATCCTACATCGTCGGTGAGTGCTAGAAACGCGTGCCCGAAACCTTCCGGAATCCATAGCATCTCGCCGGATTCCGCGCTCAGCTCGACGGCACAATGCTTGGCAAACGTCGGCGAAGTACGTCGCAGATCCACGGCAACATCGAGAACCGCGCCGTGAGTTATCCGCACCAGTTTTCCCTGCGGCTGAGTTATCTGATAATGGATCCCGCGCAGCACATTCTTCTTCGAAAGCGAGAAGTTATCCTGCAGCCACACGCTTGGCAACCCGGCCTCTTCTATCTTCCGCTGATTAAATGTCTCGCAGAATGCTCCGCGAGAGTCGCGAAAGATTGCCGCCGTCAGCACCAGCACTCCAGGCAACGATGTCTTTGTAGTCTTCATGATTGTCTCAATTTCGATGAATAGCCTGGCTCGCGCAGCAAGGCAAGCAGGTACTGCCCGTATCCGCTCTTGATCACTGGCTGCGCAAGTGCCTCCAGTTGTTCCGCCGTGATGAATTCCTGCCGGTAGGCGATCTCCTCCGGGCAGGCTATGCTTAGTCCCTGGCGGCGTTCGATGGTATGGACAAACAACCCGGCTTCAAGCAATGATTCATGCGTCCCGGTATCCAGCCATGCCATGCCGCGGCTCATAATCTCCACGTTCAACTTCCCTGCTTCCAGATAGCGCCGGTTGAGATCCGTGATCTCCAACTCACCCCGTGCGGACGGCTTCAGCGATGAGGCCAGGCTGACCACCTCGCTATCGTAGAAATACAGTCCCGTCACCGCATAACGCGACTTCGGAACACTGGGCTTCTCTTCCAGGCTGATCGCGCGTCCCGATTTGTCGAATTCCACCACTCCATACCGCTGCGGATCTTCAACCCGATAAGCGAAAACTGTCGCGCCCTGTTCGAGTTTCGCGGCCGACTGAAGCTGGCCGGAGAAACCCTGTCCATAGAAGATGTTATCCCCCAGCACCAGTGCGCTCGGGTCATCGGCAATGAAATCCTTGCCGATGATGAAGGCTTGCGCCAATCCGTCCGGGCTGGGCTGCACAGCATAACGGATATCGATGCCCCAGCGCTTGCCATCGCCAAGCAACTCCACAAACCGTCCCGTATCCTGAGGCGTGGAAATGATCAGAATGTCGCGCAACCCAGCCAGCATCAGCGTGCTCAGCGGGTAGTAAATCATCGGCTTGTTATAGACCGGCAAAAGCTGCTTCGATACCACGTGAGTTACGGGATAAAGACGCGTGCCCGAACCTCCCGCAAGGATAATTCCCTTCATAGCGCGACTCGCTCCGTATAGTTCTTGTTGATCCACTCCAGGTACGCGCCAGTGCGAACACTCTCAATCCAGGCGGAATGGTCGAGATACCAGCGAACCGTCTTGCGTAGCCCGCTTTCAAACTCTGCCGCGGGCCGCCACCCCAATTCGCTGGATATTTTTGCAGCATCGATGGCATAGCGGCGATCGTGACCGGGCCGATCTTTGACATACGCGATCAAATCCCTGCGCGAACCGCCCGCCGCATGGGGACGCATCTCATCAACCAGATCGCAGATCGTATTCACCACATCGATATTTGCGCGCTCGCTGTTACCGCCGATGTTATAGGTCTCACCCACGCGGCCATTCTCCAGCACAGCTCGAATCGCCGAGCAATGGTCTTCCACAAAGAGCCAGTCCCGCACGTTCATGCCGTCGCCGTAAACAGGCAATGGCTTGGATTCAAGCGCATTGAGAATCATCAGCGGAATCAGTTTTTCCGGAAACTGAAACGGCCCGTAATTGTTGGAGCAGTTCGTCGTCAGAACCGGAAAACCCCAGGTGTGGCGATATGCCCGAACCAGGTGGTCCGAAGCCGCCTTCGACGCCGCATAAGGGCTATTGGGAGCGTAGGCTGTGGTTTCCGAGAAAGCCGGATCATTCGGCCCAAGCGTCCCGTACACCTCGTCCGTCGATACGTGTAGAAACCGAAACGCGTGCCGATCCGCTTCGCTCAGCGCAGACCAGTAGGCCTTCGCCTGTTCCAGAAGCACAAATGTGCCCTGAACATTCGTGGTGATAAATGCTTGCGGAGAAGCGATCGACCGATCGACATGGCTCTCGGCGGCAAAATGCACAATAGCCCTGGGCCGATGTCTTTTCAGCAGTGAACCCACAAACGCAGCATCGCCGATATCGCCGCGGACCAGCAGATGCCTTGCATCCCCCTCAAGCGTGGAGAGATTCTTCGGATTGCCTGCGTACGTCAACAGGTCCAGATTGACCACGGATCTCCCCGTGGTTCCCACCCAACTCAAAACAAAATTTGAACCGATGAACCCTGCCCCGCCCGTGACGAGGATTGAATCTTCCATATATACTCCAAGCCACCAGTATAGGACATGGGTACGGACAGCCCAGAGTGCATTCCAGCGCTGCTATCTCCTTCGCAAAGCCGGAGCTTGTCGATAGGATTATCCGGGTTAGGCTGCCATCGATTTCACGCGCTGTCCGCCACCCGTCGACCCTTTTCTAAACGAGAATCGAGCCCCAAGCGCGCCCGTCTCCATCCTGATCCAAGTGTCCCGCGCAGCCCCGGTTCCCTTACATGCGGCACTGGAATCGAATACCTATACCCCTTTCCAAACCCAATTCAGCTTTCGCCGCCAAAGGAAGTTCAACAGAAAAGACAAATTTTCGATATAGTAAAGAGTCAGCTACGTCCCATTCGAGGCCAGACCTGCCCGGCAGGCCTATTCATTCATGACCTGGACGATTTCCGCACCGGAGATCGCGACGTGTTTGTGTATCTCCACTACGCAATGCAGTCTGCAACGAAATAGTTCACTGAGAAGGTTGCCATGGATACATCGGATTATCCTCTCCGCACACCAAACCCGCAGGGGCTTTATCATCCACGGAATGAACACGATGCCTGCGGGATGGGGCTCGTCGCGAGCATTCGCGGCGATAAGAGCCACGAGATTATTCGAAAGGGACTTGAGGTCCTCATCAACCTCACCCATCGCGGAGCCGCGGGTTGCGACCCGGAGACTGGCGACGGCGCCGGCATCCTGATTCAGATTCCGCACGTCTTTTTCGCTCGCGAGTGTGGCGAACTGGGAATGCGCCTGCCTGAATCTGGCAGTTATGGCGTAGGCATGTGTTTTTTGCCGGTAGAAAAGCACAACCGCCTACAGTGCGAAGGTGTGTTCGAACGTATTGCGCAGGAAGAGGGCCTGGCCGTGCTCGGCTGGCGCGATACGCCGGTCAACGGAGACGCCATTGGCCGTGAAGCGCGTGCTTCCCAACCCTATATTGAGCAACTGTTTGTAGGCCGGCCGAAAGGCCTGGAAGAGGAAGCCTTCGAGCGCCTGCTTTACCGGGTTCGCCGCCGCACGGAAAACGAGATCGCCTCCTCTGAAATCGAAGACAAGGAGACTTTCTACATCCCCTCGCTCTCCTGTCGAACCATCATCTACAAGGGCCTGATGCTGGCGCCCCAGATTGAGAAGTTCTACTTCGAACTCGCCAACCCGCTCGTCACCAGCGCGCTCTGCCTGGTTCACCAGCGCTTTTCCACCAACACCTTCCCCAGTTGGAAGCTTGCGCACCCGTACCGCTATGTGGCCCACAACGGCGAAATCAACACCATCCGCGGCAACGTCAGTTGGATGAACGCCCGCCAGTCAGTCCTGGCCAGCGACCTTCACAACGGCCAGATCGATAAACTCTATCCTGTGATCACGCCCGATGGCAGCGACTCCGGTTCGCTCGACAACGCGGTCGAGTTCCTTTACCAGTCCGGCCGCTCTTTGCCGCACGTCATGGCCATGCTCATTCCCGAAGCCTGGTCGGGCAATCCCGACATGGATGAGGAGAAGCGCGCCTTCTACGAGTACCACGCCTCGCTCATGGAGCCATGGGACGGCCCGGCAGCCATCGCGTTCACCGACGGAAAAGTCATTGGCGCCACCCTCGACCGCAACGGCCTCAGGCCCGGCCGCTACATCGTCACCAAGGACGATCTCGTCGTCCTGGCTTCTGAAGCCGGCGTGCTCGACGTGCCCGCTGAAGACATCCGCAAGAAGGGCCGCCTGCAGCCCGGCCGCATGTTCCTCGTCGATACCGTCCAGAAACGCATCATCTCCGACACGGAGATCAAGAAGCAGCTCGCCGCCCGTCAGCCCTACGCAGCATGGCTCAAGGAACAGCAGGTGCTGATCGATCAACTGCCAGAACCTTCGCGTGTCATCGCTTCGAATCCTGAGACACTGCTGCGCCGCCAGCGTGCCTACGGCTACAGCGAAGAAGACCTGAGAATATTACTGGGCCCCATGGGCGCAACGGGCGCGGAACCGATCGGCTCCATGGGCACGGACGTTCCGCTGGCCTGTCTCTCCGACCGTCCTCAGCCGCTGTTCAATTACTTCAAGCAACTCTTCGCGCAGGTGACCAATCCGCCCATCGATCCCATCCGTGAAGAATTGGTCATGTCGCTCATCAGCTACATCGGAACAGAGCGCAACATCCTGGACGAAGCGCCGGAAAACTGCCATACGCTCAAGCTCCCCCATCCCATCCTGACCAACCGGGATCTTGAAAAACTGCGCCGCATCTCTTCCGGCGACCTGCTCGCCACTACGCTGCCAGCGCTCTTCCGCGCCGCCGACGGCGAAAAAGGCCTCAAGCACGCGCTCGACGATCTAAGCGCCCGCTCCGCGCACGCTGTGCATTCCGGTTACACGCTGCTGATTCTTTCCGATCGCGGCGTCGATCCCACCTATGCGCCCATCCCCAGCCTTCTTGCCATGGCTGCCGTACACAATCGCCTGGTCCGCGAGAAGACCCGCACCCAGGTCGCGCTCATCATCGAAAGCGGTGAGCCGCGCGAAGTGATGCACTTCGCCCTGTTGATCGGATACGGCGCCAGCGCCATCAACCCCTATCTCGCCATCGAAACGCTGCACGACCTCAAGCGGCGCGGGCTGTTGCCCGAAAAAATCACCGGCGAATACGCCGAGAAGAACTTCATCAAGGCCATCAACAAGGGCCTGCTCAAGACCTTCTCGAAGATGGGCATAAGTACGCTGCAGAGTTATCGCGGCGCTCAGGTCTTTGAAGCCGTAGGCCTCAACAAAGCCCTCGTCGACGCATACTTCTCCAACACCGCGTCCCGCATCGAAGGCGTTGGACTCGATGTCCTCGCCCGCGAAGCCCTGCTCAAGCACGCCTACGCCTTCCAGCCGCTCACCGACTCAGAAACCGACCTCGTCGTTGGCGGCCAGTATCAATACCGAGAAGGCGGCGAGTATCACCTGCTCAATCCGCAGACCATCAGCAAGCTGCAACACAGCGTGCGCCAGAACAACCCGGCCACCTTCCAGGAATACACCGATCTCCTCGACGATCGGAACCGCACTCTCTGTACCCTGCGCGGCCTGCTCAAACTGAAGTATTCCGACGAGCCCATTCCAATCGAAGAAGTGGAGCCAGCGAAGGAAATCGTCAAGCGCTTCACGACCGGCGCCATGAGCTACGGGTCCATCAGCAAAGAGGCGCATGAGACTCTGGCCATCGCCATGAATCGCATCGGCGGCATGTCCAACACCGGCGAGGGCGGCGAAGACGAAGAGCGCTTCACGCGCGACGAGAATGGCGATCTGCGCCGCAGCGCCGTCAAGCAGGTAGCCAGCGGACGCTTCGGCGTTACCACCAACTACCTAGTCAATGCCGACGAACTCCAGATCAAGATGGCTCAGGGCGCCAAGCCGGGTGAAGGCGGCCAGTTGCCCGGACACAAAGTAGATGAGGTCATCGCCAAGACGCGTCACTCCATCCCCGGCGTTGGACTCATTTCGCCGCCGCCGCACCACGACATTTACTCCATCGAAGATCTGGCCCAGCTCATCTACGACCTGAAGAACGTCAACCCGCAGGCGCGCATCGCCGTCAAGCTGGTCTCTGAAGTCGGCGTCGGAACGGTTGCCGCAGGCGTTTCGAAAGCCCATGCCGATGTCGTGCTCATTTCCGGCGACACAGGCGGCACCGGTGCTTCGCCGCTCAGTTCCATCAAGCACGCAGGACTTCCCTGGGAACTCGGCCTCGCGGAGACACAACAAGTGCTGTTGCTCAACGATCTGCGGAGCCGCATCAAGGTGCAGACCGACGGCAAACTCCAGACCGGCCGTGATGTTGTTATCGCCGCGCTGCTCGGCGCAGAGGAGTTCGGCTTCGCCACCACGCCGCTCATCGCCATGGGCTGCATCATGATGCGCAAGTGCCATCTGAACACCTGCTCGGTCGGCATCGCAACTCAGGACCCAGTGTTACGCGCCCGCTTCACCGGCCAGCCCGAGCACGTCATCAACTTCTTCTTCTTCCTTGCCGAGCAGGTACGCCAGCACATGGCCAAACTCGGCTTCCGCACTGTCGATGAAATGGTAGGCCGCGTGGACCGGATCGATGCCGCCGTCGCCGACCTGCATTGGAAGGCCAAGGGCATCGATCTGTCCTCTATCCTCTACACCCCGACCCTGCCATCGCGCGTAGCCCGCCGCAAGATGCAAGCGCAGGATCACGGCCTCGATCAGGCTCTCGATCACGCACTGATCGCCAAAGCCACTCCGGCACTTGAATCGAAGACTCCCGTTACCGGAAGCTTCGCCATTCGCAACGTGCATCGCACAGTGGGCGCCATGCTGGGCGGCGATATCGCCCGGCGCTACGGATCAGCCGGACTCCCCGACGGCACCATCCACTTCAAGTTCACCGGCTCAGCCGGACAAAGCTTCGGCGCATTCGTTCCCAACGGCGTCACGCTCGAACTCGAGGGCGATGCCAACGACTATGTCGGCAAAGGCCTTTCCGGTGGCCGCATCATTGCTTATCCGCCCAAGACCTCCAGCTTCCTTCCCGAAGAAAGCATCCTCGTCGGCAACGTTGTACTCTACGGCGCAACTACAGGCGAAGCGTTCCTCAACGGCATCGCCGGCGAGCGATTTGCCGTGCGTAACTCCGGGGCTACAGCGGTCGTTGAAGGCGTCGGCGATCATGGCTGCGAATACATGACCAACGGCACCGTCATCGTTCTCGGAACCACAGGCCGCAACTTCGCAGCCGGCATGAGCGGCGGCATCGCCTATGTCTACGACGATCAGGGCGACTTCGAAGCACGGCGGTGCAACAAGGCCAGCGTCGATCTCGAGCCGCTCGTGTTAGCTGAAGACGTAGACCGCGTCCGTGGCCTCCTCGAGCGTCATCGCGACCTTACAGGCAGCCCGCGCGCCGCCTGGATTCTCGAGCATTGGGCCGACGCGCAGCCGCGGTTCATCAAGATCTTCCCGCACGAATACAAGCGCGTTCTCGGACTCACTCGCACCGAAGCAGTCTCTGGAGCGTCCCATATTTCTCCCATTATTTCGTCGCCCAGCGTGGCGGCCGCAGAGGTGCAGCATGGGTAAGGATACCGGCTTTCTTGAAATTCCACGCGAACAGCCTCAACGCCGCAAGGTGGAAGACCGCGTCCGCGACTGGTTTGAAATCTATCAAACATTCCCCGA
>Ga0302275_10001256_pt1 | contig 27371 bp, 27 predicted proteins | sample III_Bog_N2_2_FD_200229 | JGI IMG/M metagenome (GOLD analysis project Ga0302275, IMG submission 200229) | Peat permafrost microbial communities from Stordalen Mire near Abisko, Sweden - III_Bog_N2_2 | ecosystem: Environmental > Terrestrial > Soil > Wetlands > Peat | place: Sweden: Abisko... | reverse complement strand
GGGCAACGTCACCTACGGCGCCGAGGCGATCCAGACCATCAACGGGGTGGTGACCGGTCAGAAGAACGACGGCGCCCCCGAGGGCAGCGTCAACGTCACCTACGGACCCAGCGCCACGCCGCTATGCAGCGCGACGCTGGTTGCGGGCACGGGCGACACGTCGACCTATAAGTGTGCGTTGACGTCGAACACTCAGCTCAACGCGTTCAACTACCTGACCGTTCGGGCCACGTTCGTCCCGGCGACGGTGTCATCCACCAGTGCCAATTTTGTCTACACGACCTCGATGTCGGGAGCGTTCTCGGGCGACAACTTCCTGGTGAAGAAGGACTCGACGACGACCAAGGTCACCGTGTCGCCCAATAGCGTGACGTCGGGAGCTGAGTCGTCCGCCGTATTCTCGGTGAGCGTGAAGACCGGTAACGGCGAGACCGTGCCCAACGGCGAGATCGTCACTGTCAAGGTCGGATCGACGAGTTGCATGGTCACCTTGAGCGCGGGCGCGGGCACCTGTTTCATTGCCAACAGCGCTCTCGGTGTTGGTACTTACTCGGTGAGCGCCACCTACTCAGGGGACACGAACCTCTCGAACTCGAGTGGATCGGGACCGCAATTGACGGTGAAGAGGAAGTAGCAGCCGACCGGAAATACGCAGAACGCACCTGGCCAAAGCCAAGGCTGGACCCGAACCGTTCAAGGAGCTAGGGGTCCAGCCACGGAGTAGAACTAACACGGTTTAGGCCACGCGCCAATGCAGGGTTGCATGACTAACACGTCGGGCGTCTGACACCAGCAACGTAGAACGAACTCAGTACTGTGGCTGACGGAGGCATCATGAAATTTCTGCTCACATCCTCTGGCATCAGCAACCCGAGCATCAACGACGCGCTGGTGGAACTACTTGGCAAACCGATTGCCGAGTCGAGCGCACTCTGCATTCCCACCGGGACCTACCCGTTTCCTAATGGAGCAGAAGGGGCCTATAGGTTCATCCGCGGAGTCGCCAAAAGCCCCATGTGCGAATTGGGGTGGAAGTCGTTGGGAGTGCTGGAACTCACTGCTCTGCCCAGCATCAAAGAATCCGATTGGATTCCGGTGGTCCGAGAGACTGACGCCTTGCTGGTGTGGGGTGGCGAACCACTGTATTTGTGTTACTGGATGCGGCAATCCGGATTGGCGGACGTGCTCGCGACGTTAGGGAACGAGACGGTCTACGTGGGCGTGAGCGGCGGGAGCATGGTGGTGGCTCCCAACTTCGGAGTGACCTATGACGGTCTGAACCCGCCCGTCGGCAGTGAAGAAGGTTTGGGGATGGTTGACTTTGCCATGATCGGTCACCTCGATAATCCGGACATGCCGGACTTTTCCTTGGCAGGTCTCGAAGAATGGGCCGCCGGGGTACCGGGGCCGGCGTACGGGATTGACGATGAGACCGCAATAAAAGTGGTCGACGGAACTGTCGAAGTCGTCTCTGAAGGTCACTGGAAATTGTTTAATCCTCGAAACGGCGGCACTGAGTTCAACTGAGGTTGAGCTGCCAGTGAATGGTTGCAGTTCGGTGGCGTCGAGCCTCCGACACGTGGCGACGGGACCCAGCGGTCTCGCGTGATGATGCCGTGAACAGTCCGATCTCTAAGCTGCTGTCTTCAAGCCGAGACCATGGCAATCTCTCACCCCGTTGGTGAGTGCACGAATCATGGCAACTGTGTTCTGCGCACTTGCGGCGGCGTCGTAGGCGCGAACGACCTGCTGGAGAGAGTTGTCGTCCGTCTTCTTCAGAGCAAACAACGTGGAGATTGGCATAGATATCGCTTCGGACATTCCCGGAGTCGGTGTCGGTGGGACGCTGATGAGCTTGCAGGCGGCTGTTTCAAGTTGTCGTCGGTGTGCCGGAGCTTTCTGCGTGGACGCCGTGGTGGTGCACGCTGCCAGCAGTAAGCCGCATACCAAAACGCCGATGATTTCGCGCTTCGCGTATTTGGTCATTATCAAACACTTTAAGCACCGAGTCTTGCGTATGATCAGCGAGCATCGTGCTAAAACTACCTCCGGAAATCCGCAGTAAAAAGGTCGCATTCCGGTGACGCCGTACCGACGACGTCACGGCCCTTCTCAGTGAGGCGTGCTTGAGACCGCCGACATGAAAAGTGCACCAACGGGCAACTCGCTTTCATCTCCTTCGTGAGTCATTCGCCGCGTCCTCGGAGCGGTGATACTTGGTCCATGAGTTTGACGAACCCTACGTTTCCGAATCGGCCCGATAAACATCAAGGAACACCGCTGATTCGACCGGAGAGTGTCGTTCGCAACCTCCTTGACAATGCCGACGTGATTATCCCGGAGTGTGTGATTATCGGCTACAGCAGTCGATTACACCCGTTGCTCGAAGCGCGAGGGTTTCAAAATGTTCGCGCCTACTCGGCACCTTGGCACTCGATGTGGCTGCAAGAACAGTCCGGCGCCGCTCGAGTCGGCGTGGTCGAGGGGTTCGGCTTCGGCGCGCCCGGAGCGGCCATTGTCATCGAAGAACTGACGGCTCTGGGCGTTCGTCGTTTTGTCAATGTGGGCCTGGCCGGCGCACTGCCCAATGACGTTGATTTTGGTGACGTCGTGCTCTGCACCGCCGCAATCCGAGACGAGGGAGTCTCACACCACTACGTACCCGCCACTCGCTACGCGTACCCGTCAGCGGGTCTCACGGACGAATTGCGCCAAGCAATGTTGAGAAAGGGTGACCCGTTCACCGAGGGAATGACGTGGACCCTCGACGCCGTCTATCGAGAGACCGTGGAAGAGGCGCTCGCGTATCGAGAGGAAGGGGTGGTGACGGTCGAGATGGAAGCGGCCGCCCTGTTCACTATCGCCGAGGTACGGAGCGTCGAGATCGCGTCACTTTTCACGATCAGCGATCATCTCTTGGCTGATTCCGAGTGGCGCCCAGCGCCCAACAAGCAGTTGTTAACCGATGGATTGGCGCGAATCCTGGACGTTGCGCTCCGGGTGTTGTCTCCCGAGGGTCGCATTGAATCGAGCGTGTTGTTCGACAGTGACGTCGAGACAGAAGGACCCTTTACTTAGTATCGAATCTGCCAAAACGTATTCGTCACATGAGTCATTCTGCGGTCGATTTATTTTTGTTGGATCGGGCGATGAGTAAATTGCCACGTCTCGACAACACGCATGTCTCGTCGGACATCGCGAAGGAGAGGCTCAATTCTCAAGGTAGTTGCGGCGTGAAGCGAGCCGCGAAGTTATGGATGTCGCCAATCGCAGCCAGGTTCGAATTCTCAGTCCAGTACTGGCCGACCACTTCGCAAGTTCGGACTACGGGACAACTCAGCCCGTCGACTTGACCCTCGTTGATCGCGCCGCTGTGGTATCCGATCAGGGTGCCATTACTCCACTTGCCGTTAGTCTCGCTGGCTAGCCAAGCGACGCTGCTCATACTGACTTTTCCGTTCCTCTTAGCGTGCGGTCCGTCCACGAGGCCAGCGACGACACAGTCCGTGGCACTGTGACACGAAAGGAGGTTGGCTGACGACCGAGAGTTTCCGTCCACCGTCCAGGCTTTGCCAACTTGGACGGGTTGGGACCACTGACCAACTCGACCCGAGGATACGAACGCTTCGCTGCCGCTGGGGGAGGAGATCCGTCCACCAACGGTGCAGTCACGCATCGCTGGGCACGAGACACTGAGCACGGTCCAATCAGCCGGGAATGTGTCCACGGCGTCGGACCATCGACCGTTCGACTCCACGGCCTCGATCGAGCCGTACGTGCCGTGGACCGAACCAAGGCCGACCGCGACGCAGTTGCCTTCGCTGGGACACGACACATCGAGGAACTCAGTTACCCGCCCCACTGCGGACACTCGGGCGCCGAGCGGTCGCGGGGCGCCCCAGCGTCCCGCCTTCTCGGTGAGCACCGCGGGGGCGTAGGTTGGGGTCGAGGCCGACTCATTGGAGTACCGGAGGGTCCCGACGACCACGCAGTTGCGTCGGTCACTGCAAGTGATCTTGAACTCTTGGAAGGCTTTCGCGGACCCCAGGTTGAGCGACAGAGGAATTGCCTTCGCCCAACGGCCAGTTGCGTAGGAGACGGTGAAGTGCTCATCCTTCGTCGAGGTCTGCGACTTGATGTACCTACCGAACGCAACGCAGCCGCTGGCGTAACACGACGTCGTAATCAAGATTGAGTTCACGATCTTGCCGAGCTTCTTCGTGGGGTCGATCGGCGGTCCCCACCTCCCGTCTCGCTCCGTTTGGACCATGGCCTGACCGTCGGATACGTACCCGCTCACGACGCAGTTGCCCACGCTCATGCACGCCACTGACGTCGGACCGGATTTTCCGAACGACGCCGACGTGCTCAGCTTCGTGACGCTCACCGCCGCGGTCGTGGCGGCACTCACTGGGACGCTAAGGCCCAGCCCGATCACGGCCAATCCAATCGCCACTACGGCCCGTACGTGCATGGTCTTTCCCCTCTTTGACAGGATCGGCACCTCACGCAGTCAGGACTGGGCGCCCCAAATTGTATGTGATTGCGCTCTCGTACTGTCGCCCCTAACGGCAATCTCAGTTCCCCTGTGTAGCGGGGGCACTCACGATCAGCGGACTCACTCTCGGTAAGCGAACGGGGGGACTCAACCCAGTGAGGTAGGTCGTGAGTTCTTTCGCTGGACACGCGGCGGCGAAAGTGCGATTACCGAGCCCGAGAGAGTGCGCCCAAATTGGGCCGGTCTCGGCATCGGCGACTTCTCGACACAACATTTCCTATGGCTTCAATGGCGTCCTCGTACTGGCGAAAAACGGCGAGGATGTGTCGGCGGAATAACTACCGACGACGGCACAATTATTGTCGTTCCCACACGAAACCGCCTGAACGTAGTCATAGTTTCCGGCATCGAGTTTTGCCATTCCCGGGACTTCTATTGCCCGATTCCATTTGCCGTCGATCTCGTCGGCGACGAATGGAGCGTTTCCAGAGCTGAACTTTCCACTGACGGTGTACATTCCGCCAACCACACAGTTACGCGGTGAGCCGCACGACAGCGTCCCGTTGTTGAAGCCCTCATACGACGCGTTCGTCGGTCCTCGGAGATTCAGTGCCCGTCCCCATGTTCCCTTCGTCTCTCGAAGAACAAACAGCTTTCCGCCGTTTCCGCGGTAAAGGCTGCTGCCGAGCGCGGTGCAGTCACCCGACGCGCGACATGACAACGAAGTGATCCCGGAATTGCTGTTCAGATGAAGGTCCGGCGGCCCGGTGACCGTTTCCATCTGGCGCCACGTTCCGTCGACTTCGTTGGTCACGAAGCCGATTCGGTCGCCCGAGCGATTGGCGTACGTGCCACCCGCGCTGCAACTGTTCGCGCTGCCGCAGGAGATTGACGAGACGCTCGAGCTGAACCGACCGAACGCCGTGACTCCCGGCACGGGAATCGCCTTTCCCCATACGCCATTCGTCTCAGAGTCGATGAGTGCGTTCTGAGTACTCGCGAACGCACCACCAATGGAGCAGTTGCCAACTGACCGGCACGCCACCGATGAGACATTGACATACGGCGTGTTCGACGGCGGTAACGGCATCGCCATTGCACGTTGCCACTGACCGTTCACTTCATCGATGATGAAGGGCCTGGGCGGATTTGCTGCTTGGGCCGTGACATTTCCCTCGTAATTGCCACTCACCACACAGTCAATTGCCGACGCGCACGCGATGACGTCCGAAAGGATGGCGTTACCTCGCGGTATCGTCAGACCACTGATCGTGAACGCGCGAGACCATTTGCCGTGTGATTGGCGCACCGCGAACACCTTGGTCAGCTGAGAGGCAGTCGTGTACCAACCAATAGCGGTGCAGTGCTGCCCCGTGGTGCACGAGAGGGCATCCAACTGGCCACTATTTTCCTGACTGATTGTCGTCAACCCTGGAGGGATCGTGGCTCGCGACCACACGCCGTTGCGTTCACTGTCGACAAAGGGCTGCGTGACGTGGCTATTCGAGATGAAGCCGACCGCGCTACACGAATGACGCGAAGCGCACGCGACTGAATTGACAGCAACTTCATCCCCGACGTTGTTGAATCCAACGGGACCCTTGACCTGCTGCGCCCCTCGCCACGGACTCACCGAGAGTGGTACCGCGAGTGGCCCCGAACTCAGAGCCGCCGCCAGATCGGAAGCGTCGGATTTAGTGACGGCCGACAACTGCATCTGACCTTCGAACGAACTGAACGAGGCGTTCGCCGGTTGGATAAATGGCGCTTCAACGATGACGCCGTTGAGGTCCACCGCGAGTTGCCGATGAAAGTACGTCTTGGCCACCTGGTCCCATTGTCGAGACTCAATTGAGTCAAGAGTTACGTCCACAATCCATACGCCGGAGAGAGGTTTACGAACAATTGCGGCCGATACCACCCTGGACGTGAGCGTCAAGAGTGTTGGGCCGACCAAGTAGCGCGGCGTGTCACTGGTTTCTCCATTGAGGAGCGGTAGTAGAGCCCAGGAGTTCGGCGACTTCGCATCTTGAGCGGGAGTGGTGGTGGCCCGGGTCGTGAGGGCCGGATCGGACTTCAGGCTCGGTGACGAGAATCCTGAGACGGTCGGGGAATCATATTGCGGACTCGAGCATACGGACGGAAGTGGGACCGGTGAGACGGGACCGCTTTGCAATCGGGCATAACAGGCCACCGATCGAACGAGCAGTTCGGGTGACGACGTGAGAAACGAAGTCGAACTTGCCAGTTCCTTGGGTCCGTTGATAACGACCAACTTGCCGTGCGACACGGCAACCGAGGCGTTCGTGAAACCCACGGCGTGCAAACGCGCGGTCATCACTCGTTGATCGGCCGAAAGCTGCGTCGTGCTCGACGACCCCGAACCATAGGGATAGAGCGTGACGGCGAAGGCGGTGTTGGAGGCCAGACCAATGACGAGCACTGATGCGCTTACGGCAACCGCAAGCAGACACGCGCCAATCGTTGATACCCGAGCTCGAATCCGTCGCTGATGGAGGCGAGCGTGCAACGCGTGAGTTGGAAGTGGTGTGCGTGGGGAGACCGAAGCGATGGCTCGGTCGAAAAGCTCTTGTACTTGATCAGTCGGTGACATTGAGTGTGTCCTTCACTTGGAGCGACGCCTTGGAGATGGCGGCGTGCAAAGTGGCCTTGACGGTACCCTCCGCGCATCCCATCACCTTGGCGATCTCGGGAATAGTGAGCTGAGAAACGTAGCGCAGCAGTAATGCCTCTCGTTGGCGGTCGCCGAGGCCGTCGAGGAGTTCGGTGACCATAATTCGCGCGTCGACCTGTGCCTCTTTCAAGTCAGTTGTCGGGGGCCCAGCCAGGAGTTCGTACTTCGTTGTTTGCCGGACACGCCGCCGATGATCGTCGCGTCCCTTATTCAGGGCCACGATCATCGTCCAACCCTCGGGGTGATCGAGTCGTGAGATCCTCTTCCATCGTCGAAGCGTTTGGAAGAAGGCTTCTTGAGTTATTTCCTCCGCGAAATCGGGGTCACGAAACGCCAGGGTCATTGCTCGGCGTACGCGGTCGTAACTCGCTTCGTAGTAGGCATCAAAATCCATCTGGCGGAACGCTCCGTTCGGCCTCGCGCTTGGGTGTCCGATAATAAGACGAACGGGAGGACCATTTCGTTTATTCGAGAAGGCCGTTGACTGAAGGAATTGCGAATGTCTTTTCAGATTCGACCGCTCTGCATTCGCGGTCGGTCCGAGAGAAGTGCCGTCTCGTACACTGAGCACATGGTGCGTCGCCTGTTTACGTGGAGGATGAACCTCTACCGACTCATCGTTGGCGTCATTGTGCTGGCTATCGTTATCCCGGCATGGATATCCGGGGTCCAGGCGATGTGGCTTGTCGCAATAGTGTGCATCCTTGTCGTCATTGGCGCCGTCGCTGCGGGCACACGTGTTCGGTCACTTCGAAACTGGTTGCGTCACTGATCGCGTGCAGCGTTCCATTGGCAGATTTCTAGACGCCCGTCGGAGAATTTGTGCGTTGGACCTCCGACGCGAGCGAGGACCGTCTGCTCCACATGGCACAGCGCTGACGGTACGTCGGATCGCTGGTTTAGAAAACGGTCTTGGATAGCCAAATGACAAGGTCTATTCGAAGCAGTTGTGAGACGCGTAAAGTCGTCGGGTGCATCTCAATGACGATGACTACGTCCGCGATCAGTACCGCACCACGGAGAAGTTGGAAACGCGAATTTCGGTCTGGTGCGCGGAGGACCCAGGTGGCTCACCCCAAGACGTCGCGATCCTGGCGCTGAGTGATATTCATCCGCACCGGGTTCTCGAAGTCGGTTCCGGCAAAGGAAGCCTCGCTGTGCGGATCGCTGAAGCAATTCCGTGCGATCTCGTCGCACTTGACTCCTCAGTGGCGATGGTCTCGGCGAGTCGCTCTCTCGGCGTCGAAACGGTTCTGGCGGACGTTCGTGACCTCCCGTTCGCGGACGGTTCATTCGATGCCGTTGTCGCCGCCTGGATGCTCTATCACGTTTCCCCTCTCGAACAGGGACTGGCGGAAATAGCGCGAGTCCTTCGTCCGAGCGGGAGATTGGTCGCCATTACAAATGGGAGGTCTCATCTCGAGGAGCTCTGGACAGCCGCCGGGGAAGAACATGACGAGCCCGCATTCAGCATTGAGAACGGTGACGACCACCTTCGCGCGTATTTCTCAAAAGTGGAGCGACTTGACGTGGCTACACATGCGGTGTTCCCGGACCGGGATGCCGCCGCGGCGTATCTGCGAAGCATCGGCAGGAGCGATCTGGCGAAACGTCTGCCGCGCTTTGATGGGCCGCTTCATGCGCGAGGGGCGACTGCGGTCTTCGTTGCAGATCAGCCCAAATGATGCCAGTCAATCCGGAAAGTCGCCAATGCGAGGCGCCCCCTCTGCGTGGTGTCGCGACATGTGTTCAGCACCGTCAGCGATTTGTGTCGACAGCAGAGACCAGTATCGTCGCGCTGCTTCCGTGGCAAGTCGCACGTTGAATCGACAATCTTACGCTGCGTCCTTCACCAGGATGGCAACGTAGGGCTCACTCGGGTGTGCTCCCAACGTACGTTCAACGTGCCAGCCAGTCCCAACCAGGATCGATTGCATTTCGCTTCGAGACACGTAGAGCCAGCGGAACCAGGGGCCGACTAAGTGCTCATAGTGGTAGCGCAACTTCACTTGTCCGGGGCTAAGGCCACGTGCCTTGTTCATGCGATAGTACGAACGGTCGAAAGCGGGAGCGCCCCCGAAATATGCGCTGGTGCTCTCAGCGAAGATCCGGGCGTCCGGCTTGGTTCGTTTGGCCAAGTGGATCAACAGTCGCCGAGCACGTGCCGGAGTCTCAAAGATTCCGAAGTTGTTGCCGAACAACACTATTGAATCAAAGGCTTCGATCCTCCAATCCAGGTCCTCAATCGGCGTTGACCACACTTCATTCACGCCTCGAATCAGGGCCGCTTTCGCCGCGAGGGGCGACGCGTCGAGACCAACGATCTCGACGCCGCGATTTTGCAGCTCCAGAGCCACCCTGCCAGCTCCGCAACCAACGTCCAACACGCGTCCGTGCAGGTAACGAATGGACTTTCGTTCCGCGGTAGGCCAACCTTTGAAATCTGAGAGATAGACATCGGGTCCAGCGCCGACTTGAGTGAATCCATCTTCGCGCTCGAGTACCTCGGGCGACGTGGCGCCCATTGCCCAATCGAGCAGCGCACGTCCAAATACATCGCTGTCCGGTGCCATAGCGCTCCAAATTCCCTGTTCACCTATCGCCTGACATTGACCACGGTAGTTCGGATGGTCACCAATGCCGATCTATAACGGCGCAGTGCTGCTTCGTGTGCTCAACGAAGTGGACGTCGAACATTTCAGTCGAAAGCCTCTCTGGCGCCACTGCTCACGAGATGTGCCTCCAAGCGCTCAGCGACATTATCGGTGAGACAGTAATCTCACCACACACGAGTCTCTGAATCGTTGCGCCACCGTAGGCCTGAACCTCGAGGTGAAGATCGTGCGAGGCGAGATCACCCGGCGGCGTTATTCGAAGCGTGTGCGCCGTGGGACACTTGGCAACGCCGTAGCCGGTCATGTCGGCGTATCCCAACATGAACACCGCGGTGCCACCGGGCTTGATTCGGGTGATCCGTGGTGCGATGAACGGCACCGTGTAATCCGTACCGAACGTGACTTCCGTGGGGACCAGGTGCGTGGTGCTCCCGATCATCTGAACGGTCGGGAATCCATCGAGTTCGCACGCTCGTTTCCCGACGTTCTTGAGGAGGAAATTCATTCCGATGTGACCCATCGCGACTCCCGAGTGTCCCAACGTGATTCGCAAATGTGATGTTGCGCACTGCGGCGTCACGCTCACGGTCGAGCCGGTGGTGGGCAGTGTCACCTTCTCCCACCCCACACCCCCGTTCGACGTCTCGTACGTCGTGTCGTACCCGTAGGGAATTGGGAGGGTGAGGAGCGCGTCGTTGGCATTCAGGGCAGCGAGGTCCGACTGGCCCGTCGTGGCGGGTAAGTCCTTCACGTCGTAGGAGGTGATGCCCGCTCCGTTGGCAGTCACGACCGTTCGGGTCGTCTGGCCCTTGGGCCCCGGCTGAAGAATCCACCAGGTCGAGGGACTCGCGGTTGCGACGATCGCTACGTGGCCCGACGACGCGCGAAGATCCAGACTGCAGACCCGCGTGGCGGTCTGCGGGTTGATTGTCAGCTCACCACTCACGTCGATCGGCAGGTGTGAACCGACCTCCCGTCTCCAGGTGACGCCACCGTTGCGGGTTGCGTAGAAGTAGATGCTCTGGTGGCGGCCAGCGGGATAGTCCACGGGCACCACGCCGTTGGGACCGGAGAACTCCGGCTCGCCGTAGAGTCCGCGAGCGCTGGGTCCTATCGGGGACGGAGGAGGGAACGTCAACGTGGACCAGAGGACGCCGCCGTCCTGGGTGCGCCAGAGGTGCGTAGAGTTAGTCGCGCTCGCCCAGGGTGCGGAAGCGAATCCTAGAGACGCCGACGAGAAGACGTCGTTGGTGATCGCGCACCAGCCGCGAGGATCGGGCGAGCGGGTCGGCCACGTCGTTCCGCCGTCGATAGTTCGTTGGAGTGCGTACGCACCGTTGGAGCCAACGCCGAACTGTTGACGCCACCCAACCAGAGAGTTGACGAAACTGATCGTCTCACCCCCGGCATTGCTCCCCGTGTCACCGCCGGGTTGCGTGATCCAAGATCTTCCTCCGTCAACGGTGTGGCGCAGAATCGTCTGCGTGCTTCCTCCGTTGCGAGCCAAGAGCCAGCCAACGGTTGGTGAGGTGAAGCTCGCGTCGCTCCAGACGTAGAGGCACTGACCTTTCGCAACGGACTTCGGAATCTTCAGTGGCGGAGTGATGTTTCGCCAGTGGATGAAATCAGTGGTGAGGAAAACCTCGCCGCAACCAGTGTTGGGATTCGTCGTGGCGGCCACTCCGACGTCGTGGCCGACGTAGAGGAGATACGTACTCGTCGTTACTTTGGTGGAAGCCGAGGCGTTCGACAGTGCGATCACACTGAACAGTGCGAGGACCGTAATGACGGCCGCCATCAATCGGCCGCCCGCGCTCTGACTGGTGCTCTTTCGACGAATGTGCATTTCCGCTGACCATAGTCTTTGTCGCCGCGGCACTTCAAAGTTCGCTACCTCTCGAGCGCTTGAGTTCGATCCATGTGACCTTTGCTCTCCGTTGAATCGCCAGCTCGATGCAACGAAGGCGACCGACGGAGGCCGCTGAGGGTTTCGATCTCATCGTGGCCCGAGATCGTTGTCGTCAGCCCGGAAGGTCGCAATGCGTCAACGCCGACCCGTGTCGAAGAAGCAGTGGAAGAATCAATTCGTGAGCAGGAGTGGCAATCGAGTAACGGCACTGGGGACGGTCGTCGCCATTGCGGCGGTGACCGTCGCACTCTCGACGACGGCGGGCGCATCGCACGTTGTTCCACCGGTTTCGTTGATTTCGCTGAATAGTCCTGTAAAGACGTTGGCCACGATTGACATGTTGAGCGCCCACGTTGGCTACGCCATAGGAGGTACCGGACAAAAGGAGAGTAGAGCGTATCTCCTGACCACTTCGAACGGTGGCGCGACCTGGAGCGAACGGAGTGAACTTTCGTATGAACTGCCCAGCGATGCGTGGTCAGTTCCGCACCTGGACTTCGTCTCGAAGCAAGTTGGCTACACCGACGCAAACGTCGCGGGGGGTCCGGCTTCAAATCAAAGCGTCTACGTCACAACCAATGGTGGCGTCAGTTGGCGACGTCTTCGCTTCGCCGGGTATACGCCGACGTTTGCGACCCCGACACTTGGTGATCCACCCGTCAACGAGAGCTACCAGATTGCGGAGGGGACTCTGACGCTCGTGACACTTCGCTGCACTTCGCGTGAACTCAAAGTGGAAGCCGGCAACTGGTGTCCGTCGTATGTCGACGAATTCCGGGTTGGTGCTGTGCGACCTTTCAGGGTGGAACCCATCCCATCGCGTCAAGCCCGTGCCGGTGAGTCTGCTCAGCTCGAGAGCGTGAGGCTCATCGCTGCGACGGGTCCCTCGAGCGCCATCGTCGCCCTCGGCGACATGGAAGGTTCCTTTCCAGTCATTGACTCCTCAAACGGGGGTTCCACGTGGAGGACATGGTCGAATCCTTGCTACCACCTTCGGGGATCGACGGGGCTCACGATCAAGGATGCGATTCAGGACCTTCGAATCACTCCCACCGGCTGGTATCTCACGTGTTACCAAGGTGGGGGGATGAGTCAAGGAACCATCTATCTTGGCAAGTCGTCAAATCAGGGTCGGAGTTGGACACTTCTCTCCCAGGGCAGCATGGGCGCAACGGCGGGCAGCATCCCCTTCGTGGGCAATATCGGCGACACCGATGTTGAGATGTGGGAGAGCAATGACGGCACGACCCTTTGGGCCTGGTACCGATACAACAGCGGATTGCTCTATTACAGCAGTGGCGGGGGCCGCCATTGGGTAGCGCTTTCGACGCCTGGCTCGACGTTGCCCCGTTCGCTCACTGATCTCACTCTCGATCCCGTTGGCGCGCACGGGGCGATCGCCATCTTTCCCAAGGGCGTGGTGTACTCGACGTCGAACGGGCGTAACTGGCTTCGGGTGGTCGAGAAGTCGGTCGGACTGTCGGTCACGACAACATCGAAAGTGCCGGTAGCACCGTCAGCAACTTAGATGAAGTGACCAACATTCGAGTGAATCTCGGCGAATCAAAGTATCAGCAAATGACGTGAAAACGGACGATCACGATCGTCGAGGAATGACTCATGCCTTCTACGGCTCCACTACTACTATTCAACCGAGAACGGACGTTACCCGTCCCAACCGTTAGAGGATGGATATGTTCGAATCGATAAAGCGTTCACGAGGTCGAAGGTTGCGCGACACGACCACCGCACTCATCTTGAGCGGAATGTTATTTTCTGGTGCGGTGGCACTGGTCGCTCCGTCCACGGCCAGTGCGGGCGGAGCGTCGAATACCTTCACGTTCAAGGGCGCCTACAGTGGAACGCTCAAACTCACACCCTCGTCCTTTAACTGCTCCTACGGCAAGACCTACAGCGGCAAGGGGTTCCTCGTGACCCTCTCTCATATGAAGGGGACCATCACCGGCGCGGGGACGGGTGCGTGGGCGATGTCGGCGTACCCCACCAAGAAGGGAACGACGCACGTGGGCGCGGCGAACGTGCAGTCGCTCACCGACTCGTCGTTCCAAAGCAACGGCACTCCCATCATCTCCTTTCTCGAGAAATCCGGGAGCGTCACCTACGAAGGATCAACCGGTTCGATCAACATGACGGTCGAGTACCACGCCGTCGGCAGCACCACCTACGGCAAGGTTGCCACGGTCACCGGGAGTTGGAACTGCGGTTCTTGACATTGCGCGAACGCGCTGAGTTCAACCGCCCTCATCGAAGTCGGGGGCCGTGAAGTCCCCGCCCATGAGAATCGACTGCTCGGGGTCGAGGTCGTAGGGAGCGGGCGACACCGTGTCGCGGTAGCGTTCGGCGTCGTCGAGGGGGCGATAACCAATGGCTGACGCCTCGTCGAGTGAGACGACGCGCGTGGTGTTGGCCGATACTCCCCAGACGATCCGAAAACCCGGCGCGGGGCTCTGCAGTGCCGCTTCGAAGAGGCGGGTGCAGTCGTCGGGCGAGAGCCAGTTCCACAACGAGCGTCGGTCGCTCGGGCGTTCCCGGAAGGAGCCGATGCGCAGGCACACGACGTCCATCGCGTGGCGGTCGTGGTAGAGACGGCCCAGTGCCTCTCCGGCAACCTTCGACACCGCGTAGTAACTGTCCGGTTCGGGTGCCTCGTACTCGCTAATCGGTTCGGTGACGTCAATACGGTGTTGGCCCATGACGTGGTGGCTGCTAGCGAAGACCACGCGCGTCACGCCCGAGCGCCGCGCCGCTTCGAAGACGAACCTGGTGCCCGTGATGTTGGTGTCGACGTAGTCGGCCCACGTGTAGCCGCCGGTGGCGAGCCCCCCGAGGTGGATGACGGCGTCGACGCCCCGCATCGCAGCGTCGAGGGCCGCCTCGTCGAGGAACGAGGCGGTCGCGAATTCGACGGCTTCGTTGTCGTCGCGCGCGGACATGGCCACGCGGTCCATGAGCCGCAACGTGCGATCCGCTCGGGCGAGCGTGCGGCGTAAGTGTGTTCCGATCTGGCCCGCCGCCCCGGTGATGAGAACGCGCTCGCTCACGCGTTCTCCTCGCGAAGTATTGCCATGACGTCGCGTGCGGCCTGCCACTGGGAGTCGGACCACAGGCCGAGATGGTAGAGGTGAAGTTCGTCCACGCCGGCCGCCGCGAGGCGGCCGAGTTCGCGGCGGACGTGGTAGCCGGGCCACCCCTTGTCCAGGCGGAGGTACGTGCCGAGCGCGCGTGAGTGGCCCGCGATCTCCCGCAAGTGAGCGAGGCGGGATTGACGGGTCTCGTCGTCCCAGCCATTGGCCACGACGGCATCGACTCTCTCGTACCCCGTGGCGCCGAGCGCGCAGAACGAACCCGTGGTCCAGGGGTCGGCGGCTCCAAAAACGGTGACCCGCGCTTCGGGCGAGGCGCGGCGAATGCGCTCGATACAGCCGCGCAGCAGCGTGGCCACGAGGCCCTGTCGCAGCGTGGCGAGGGTCGGTGCCACGTCGGCGCCGAGTGCCTCTTCGACGCTTCGCGCCGGACCGCCTACGGCGCCGCGTATGCGCTCGGCGAGTTCATCTGCGTCAAGACCGACCGTGCGCATCGCGAGTCGACAGGCGTCACAGAAGCAGAGCGAGAGAAGGGCCAGGTCCGTCGCGCTCCAGCTGGCGAACTCGACCTTGTCGTGAAGCGCGGCGTGTTCCACGCCCACGGGACCGCAGGCCTCGAGAACGACGCCGCGCACATGGTGGGCGAGGACCACCTCCTCGCTCAGGGTCTCGGCGTACTCGCGTACGTCGGGCGATGCCGGACAGAGTGCGTACGGGTAGCGATCGCCGAAGGCGTTGCGGGTCACGAGCTCGGGGTGGAGTTGGCCGAGCGTGTCGTCGTGACAGAGCACGACCCAGGCGTCAGTGGCGATGCCGGAGGCGGCGAGCGCGTCGCGCGCCGCGCCGAAGGCGTCGGGACCTTCCAACCAGTCGGGTGGCGAAGGCCGCAGACGATGGCCGCGCCACGCCTCGTCGCGCACCGGGACGTAGCAGGCCGAATCCGTGATCTCGAGCACGCGTCGACTCGGGTGCAGCGGCGTCCCCAATCGAGCCGCGTGGTAGGTCGCAGCCAGCGCCACCGCGTCGAGTTCGAGCGCCGCGACGCGCGCCACGAACTCGTCATCGCCGACGAAGTCCCAGGGGTAGGCGTAGCCGGTGAGTTTCACCAGCGTGGAGACAGCGGCTCGTAGTCGGGCGCGACACTCTGCATGTACGCCGTGTCGTCACGCTTCGTGAGACCGCAGTCGAGGTACTGCTGATGCAGGCGCGCCAGGGCCTCCTCGTCGAGTTCGACGCCGAGTCCCGGTCCCGTGGGCACGGATACGGCACCGTCGACGAAGCTGAGTACTCCCGGCACGACGACGTCCTCGTCCTTCCACGGCCAGTGGGTGTCGAGGGCGTAGGTGAGGTTGGGCACGGTTGCGGCGAGGTGGGTCATCGCCGCGAGACTTATCCCGAGGTGTGAGTTCGAGTGCATGGAGAGCCCGAGATCGAAGGTGCGACAGATGCCGGCCAGGTCGACGCTGGCGCGCAAACCGCCCCAGTAGTGGTGGTCCGAAAGGATCACCCCGACCGCAAGACGCTCCACGGCGTCGGGGATGTCCTCGAAGCCGACCACGCACATGTTGGTCGCCAGGGGCATCTCGGCCTCGCGCGCGACCGCACTCATCCCGGCGCGAGTGGGCGTCGGATCCTCGAGATACTCGAGCACCCCGGCCAGGCGCGTGGCGACGCGAATCGAGGTCGCCACGCTCCACGCCGCGTTCGGGTCGAGCCGTAGGGGAACGTCGGGGAATGCCTCGCGCAACGCCAGTACGGTGTCGATCTCTTCGTCGGGCTCGAAGACACCGCCCTTCAATTTGATGGCGCCGAAGCCGTAGGTGTCGAGCATCCAGTGGGCCTGGGCCACGATGCCAGCGGGGTCGAGTGCTTCGCCGTAGGCGTCGGGGTGAGTGCCCGGATGGCCCGCCCACTTGTAGAAGAGGTAGGCGGAGTAGGGCACACGTTCGCGCACCACGCCGCCGAGCAGGTCACTGACCGGGCGGCCGAGGACCTTGCCCTGCAGGTCAAGGCAGGCGACCTCGAAACTGGCGAAGGTCCTCAGCGCCGTGCCCGCGGCGCTGATGTGGCCGGTCAACCCGTGGGTGTCGCTGCCCACTTGACCGCCCAGGACCCGCACGGTGAGTTCGCGCAGTCGGTGCGTGTGGAAGGGGTCGAGCCCCGTCATCGACTCACCGACTACGCGCAGGCGTTCGAGGTGGGCGCCGTCACCGTAGGACTCGCCCAGACCCACGAGACCGTCGTTGGTGTGCAGTTGAATGATCGAGCGCAGCGCGAAGGGTTCGTGAACGCCGACCGCATTCAGCAGGGGTGGGTCGCGAAACGCGACGGGCGTGATGGTGACGCGCTCGATTGTGGTCATGGTGACGTACTCCCTCAGGCCGAGGCCGCGGCTTACGCCCGTGAGCGTACGCTACTCTGACGCTCAGTGGGCATTTAGAACGTCCACCATTCCCTGTTCGTCAATTCGGAGGAATAGCGCCGTGTCTCCATCACTCGTTCAACGCGTACGCCACGGTGAGTACCTACGCGGCACCTTCCTCAATCTCGGCTCAGCGCTGGTGGCCGAGGTGTGCGCCCTCAGCGGATTCGACTGGCTCTTGGTCGACCTCGAGCACGGCGCCGGGGGTGAAGAGGGCCTGGCCGACCAGTTGCTGGCCGGCGCGGCCCACGGCGTCTCGGTCATCGCGCGCACCGAGTCGGCGGAGCGCATTCGGGTCGGTCACCTGCTCGACCTCGGGGTCGAGGGCGTCATGTTTCCCCGATTGGAGACGCCGGAGGAGGTTCGCGCCGCGTTAGCGCACCTCTGGTATCCGCCGCGCGGGGATCGTGGTATCGCCGGCTACAACCGGGCTCGCCGCTTCGGCGGCGACGGCCTCACGGGCGACGAAGTCAACGAGGGCATTTTGGCCGTCGTCCAAGTGGAGTCCGTCACGGCTCTCGAGAACCTCGACGAAATAGCCGCCCTCGACGGCGTCGACGCGCTCTTTATCGGTCCGGCCGACCTCTCGGCGGCACTCGGGGTGGCCGGTCAGCTGGAGCATCCAGTGTTCCAGGACGCCCTCGACAAGGTCGTCGCGGCGGCAACCAGGAACGACGTCGCGGCCGGCATCTTCGTGGGCGATCCCACCCAAGTCCCGACCTACCGCAACCGGGGATTTCGCTTCCTCTCCGTAGGTTCGGACTCGTCGTTACTACGTGGTGCGGCCCTCGAGGCGTTGCACCTTGACTAGGTAGCCTGCAAAACATGACCACTTCCCACCTCGACCCTCAGGCTGTTCACGAGCGCGTCGGCTTCGTTGGCATGGGTACCATGGGTGCCGCCATGGCGCTCAACCTCGCCAAAGCCGGTTTCGCCTTGACGGTCTGGAACCGCACTCCCGGGCGCGCGTCCCAGATTGTGGCCGCCGGTGCCGTCGAGGTCGCCACAGCGCAGGAACTGGCCGCCGCGTCCGACGTCGTCGTCATGTGTCTCACCGACTCGCCCCAGGTCGAGGCGGTGCTGTTCGGAGAGACGGGTCTGGCCAGCGGCCTCGCCCCGGGCTCGATTGTCGTCGACTGCACCACTCTCAGTCCGCTCAAGGCACGCGAGTTCGCGACGCGACTTCACACGCAAGGGGTGAGCGCCGTCGACGCGCCCGTGTCGGGCGGTTCCGAGGGCGCGCGGCACGCAACGCTCACCATCATGGTCGGCGGTTCGAACCAGGACGTCGCTCGAATCGATCCCGTTTTGCGAGCGATGGGCAAGTCCATCAACCATCTCGGTCCGGTCGGAGCGGGTCAGTGGGCCAAGGCCATCAACCAGGTCATTCTCTCGGGCGTCTACCTCGGGGTGGCGGAAGGAGTCACGCTCGCGTTGAAGGCGGACCTTGACGCCCAGAAGGTGGTCGATGCCTTGGTCGGCGGAGCCGCCGATTCGTGGGTGCTGAAGAACCGCGCCGGTCGAATGATCGAGAACGAGTATCCCCTGGGCTTCAAGATTGCACTGCACCGCAAGGATCTCGCCATCGGTCTCGAGCTCGCTCGCAGCGTCGGGGCGCAGTTGCCGGTGACGACGCTGGCCGCGGGCTACGAGGACGCGTTGATTGAAGAAGGTCACGGCGACGACGACAACTCGGCGTTGGCCCGCACGATTCGTCGACTCTCGGGCCTTGAGGGTTAGCGTCAGATTGACGAGGCCACGGCGCCAGGTTTTCGATCAGGGTTAGAACCGGCCCGCTTTCACTAGGGATGCGGAATGGCGTCACTCGGAAACGAGTGACGCTTTGTGGGTTGCGAGAACCTTGTCGAGGGTCGCGGGACTGAGCGCGCGGTGGGGGAGATCAGAAGCGGCGGGCCGCATACCGGCGATTAAGAGGTCGAGGTGGCGTCGCCACGCGTCCGGAGCGACGGGAAGCGTCGCTTCGAGGACGCCGAGCAAGGAAAACATTGCGAGCGACAGGTCGGTGTTGGTGAGGTCGTGGCGAATCAGGTCGTGCTTCTTCGCGTCGACGAGAAGTCGGGCGATGAGTTGACGGGCGGTCTTCACCATCTCGTGGTCGGTATTCCAAAGTCGCCGCAGGTATCCCGCGTGCTCGGCTTGATAGGCGCTGGACGCCTCCAAGAACCTTTCGAGTCCAGTGCCTCCCGGTGACTTCAAGGCGTCGCGGGCCATCTGAATGGTGGTGTCGAGGATTTCACGCACGAGCGCGTCGACGAGCGCTTCCTTGGTGGGAAAGCGCCGGTAGAGCGTACCGACACCGACTCCGGCGACCCGCGCTATCTCGGTGACACTGGCGTCCAGGCCCTGTTCGTTAAAGACCAGCACGGCCGCGGTGAGAAGTTGCTGGCGGTGTTGTTCCGCGTCCTTGCGTAAGGGTCTCTGAGCGTGGGTGGCGAGGGTCACGGAGGTCACTCGGATTCGTCGCCGACGAGCGTGCCACCGGCGACCATGCCGAGCTCGGCGTGCGGCAACGTGGCCTCGGTCACCGAGGTGGGCGGGCGCAGCCTTCCGGGAACGAAGAAGGCCGCGATCGTCGCGGCGACGGCGGCGACGGTTAACAGCGCAAAGCCGTGGGTGTAACCCGACTCACGCGGAAACGAACCGGCGCGCATGCCCGAGGTCACGATGCTGCTCATGACCGCTGCGCCAATCGAACCGCCAATGGTACGGACGTTGGCGTTCATGCCGCTCGCGACGCCCGTCTGCTCGGGCGGAACGGCCACCACGACGAGGGCCGACATCGACGCGAAGGCCAGACCGAAACCGACGCCTTCGACAACCATCGCGAGAAGAATCTGCCACTGAGCGGCGTGAGCGAAGGTGAGGAGCGCGAACGTGATGATCCCGACCAGTAGTCCGGTGATGAGCACGGACTTACTGCCAAAGCGCTTCGAGAGGGGTCCGGAGAGCATGCCAAAGATGAACATGAACACGCTTGCCGGCAAAAGGATCAGTCCCGAGTGGGTGATACTCACGCCGAAGCCGTAGCCGGCTGAAGTTGGGGTCTGCAGGAACTCGGGCAGGAACGCGAAGACGGCGTACATCCCGACGCCGAGCAGCAGCGCCACCAGGTTCGTCGTCCACACGGCGGGAATCCTCATCATCTTCATGTCGATCAAGGGGTGCGCGGATCGTGATTCGACGACGACCCATACGACGGCGACGACGACCGCGACGATCAAGAGACCAATGACGCTCGTTGAGCCCCAGCCCCACGTCGGTGCCTCGCTGATGCCGAGGATCAGGGCCACGAGCCACGCCGAGAGCAAGACGACGCCCGCCCAACTGATCCTTCCGAGGGTGCGAACCTGCGACTCGGGAATGACGAGATGCGCGGCGATCACGGTCAGAGCCATCACGATCATCGGAATCCAGAACAGCCAGTGGTAGTCGAGCGCGTCCACGATCGGTCCCGCCAGGACGATGCCGAGTCCGGCGCCCGCCGCGGCTAACGCCGCGATGACGCCGATCGCGCCCATCACCTTTTCCTTCGGGAACTCGTCACGGATGAGCCCGAAGGACAGGGGAAGGACCCCACCACCGACGCCCTGGATGACGCGAGCCACGATCATCAGCGTGATGGAGCTCGCGACCGCAGCCAAGAGCGATCCGAGCGTGAGCGCCACCAACGTCACGACGAGCAGTCGCTCCTTACCGTGCATGTCGCCGAGTCGGCCCATGATGGGAGTGAAGATGGCCGCCGACAATAGGTAGGCGGTGAGGACCCACGTGACGGAATTCTGCGAGGTGTGCAGTCCAGCTTCGATCGTGGGGAGTACGGGTATGACCAGTGACTGCAACAAGGCGTAGCCCCCGACCGCGAGGGCCAATACGGCGTACGTTGCCTGATACGGCCTCCGCGACTTCTCTACCGGCATTGCTCGCCCCTGATGTCTAAGCGGAGTGTTCACTCCGTATCGTAGACACTCTACAGTCAAGCGGAGAAGACGCTCCGCTTAGAATCCACCGGTATTTTGAATCGTCGCGCGCGAGTGTTCTCTCGAACCCAATCTGGTGAGTGCTCCAAGTGCAATAAGCGCCGGACGATTGTTGTCGCGATCGTCGCCGGAGAACTCGGCGACAACGCGGTCCCCCCATGGCATTCCAAGAAACTCGTGCGGGGGAGTGCGCAATCGTGCGCGGAGACGAGTGATTCGTCCGATATGACGATGCTCGGAATTCGTGACATTTGACCCTAGCGGGCCACGGTGTGCTCGCCCACTATGAAGACGTGTGGTTGCGTTGAAGTCGATACGCGGAGGTGGAAATGGTGATCACGAGACAATTGAATCGCCAATGGCACGAGCAGCACCAAATGGGCGCCCGAGCCGATATTGATGAGCGCGTTCGGTGGCACCTTGAACATGCCGAAGTCTGCGGATGTCGCCCAATACCACTCGGGGTGCTCGGAGAGATCGAGCGGCGAGGCTTCTGCGCAACGAAGTGAGACGTGTCAGCTCGATGACACGTCTCGACTGCGAGCGCTCGCGGACAGCCTTGAAGAATTCAGTGGTGCGCCAGATTGAATTGACATTCGCTGCGTGTCGTGAACAGTTGATTCTCAACCGTCAGGGAACTAAGACGATCTTGCCGTGCGAGTGACCGCCCGCGAGTTGCCGGTGCGCTGCAGCGGCCTCGACCAGCGGGTACGTCGCCTCGATGAACACTCGCAGGGAACCTGCCTCGACTCGTCGAATCAGCTCCAGTCTCGCCGCCGAGCGGATTTCTTTGCCCGGGTCAGCTCCGGGACCGCCGCCAAGTGCTTGTATGCCGTTGGCCTTACTTCGGGCAGAAGAGACAATCGTCGCGATCCGTTCGCGGTTCGCGACGAGGGCCACGGAAACGTCGACCGCTTCGTCGGTGCCGACCAGATCGATAGCGGCCGTGACGCCCTCGGGCGCGAGGGCGCGAATTCGCTCGAGCAGTCCATCGCCATAGACGACCGGCTCTACTCCGAGACCGCGAAGTCGCTCCTGCTCGTTCTCACTCGCGGTTCCGATCACTCGGGCGCCGTCGGCTACCGCGAGTTGCACGGCCATCAGGCCCACGCCTCCGGCCGCCCCGTGCACCAACAAAGTGTCCCCGGCGCTCGTCCCGGACGCTCGCAGTGCGTGGATCGCCGTGACGCCCGTCAGCATCAATCCGCTCGCCTCTTCGAAGGACATCGTCGAGGGCTTTGGCAACACGCTGCTCGGCGGCGCAAGAAGACCGGTGGCGTAGGCCCCGGACGCGCCATAAACAATGACTTCATCTCCCACGGCGATTGGCCCGCCGGGACCTTCGAGTTCGCCACCAATCTTTGCGACGACCCCCGCAGCCTCTAAGCCGAGTGACATCGGAAGTTTGGATGGATCGTCACCATACGTGCCGCTGTAGAGCTTGTAGTCGACGGGATTGGTCCCCGCCGCGCGAACCTCGATCACTACCTCGTCGGGACCGGGATCGTTGAGATTCGATTCGACGACTGAGAGGACTTCAGGTCCGCCGTAGGCGGTCGCGACGACCGAAGATATCTTCACTCGGTGAAGGTTATAGGGGCAACGCGTCAGGCGTTACGGGAGCGGTACGCAGTGGCGACCTCGCACGGCACCGTGGCGTCATCGTGTGGTGAAGGTGATAGGCCTTCATACGGTACGACGAAATTGAGTGGTATTTCAAGGAGAGGTGGCGACCATGGCGAAGCAGCGCATCTGTGTGACGGGAGCGAGTGGGAAGGCGGGGCGTTCGGTGGTGCGAGATCTGCTCGAACACGGCTACGACGTCGTCGCCACCGACGTTGCATCGTCGAAAGTAGACGTGGAGCACGGTGCCGTCCGGGCGGACCTCACCGATTATGGTCAAGCGATCCAAGTGCTGAAGGACGTCGACGCAGTCGTTCACCTCGCCAATATTCCCGCACCCGGCATCTACACTCCGGCGGTCACGTTCAATACGAATATGGCCATGAACTTCAACGTCTTTCATGCCGCCGCCAGTTGTGGTCTCAGCCGTGTGGTGTGGGCTTCAAGTGAGACGACGCTCGGCCTGCCGTTCACTGCAACCAACGGACTACCACCGCGGTACGCGCCGGTGGACGAAGATCACTACCCGGTACCGACCTCGACGTACGCACTGTCGAAGGTCGCGAGCGAGACGATCGCCCATCACATCTCGCAGTGGTCGGGGACGCCGTTCGTAGCGCTTCGCTTCTCCAACATCATGGATCCCGACGACTACCAAGCGTTCCCCTCGATGTGGGCGGATCCACACTCGCGCAAGTGGAACCTGTGGGGCTACGTCGACGGTCGCGACGTCGCGAGCGCCTGCCGCCTATCCCTGACGGCGCCCTCGGAGGCGCTCGCGGGAAGCCCGGGATTGATCATTGCGGCGGCGGACACCGTCATGAACCGCCCGTCGGCGGCGCTCTTTGGCGAGGTGTTCCCTGGTGTGCCGCTCACTCGCGACATCGGGGAGTTCGAGACGTTGCTCGCCATCGACCGCGCCCGCGAGGTCATCGGCTACGAACCCCGTCACTCTTGGCGAGATCACATTTCCGAGTCCTGACTGCAGCCGCTGTGACGTCACCGGCTCTAGTCCCTCGACGCGGTCGATCGATCCCTGGCCATCTTCGAGCGACAAGTGACATTTGACTGACTTCGTGGGATCGCTCGCGGCCTAGTTGGGACCGCACTCTTCTCTGACCGGAGCAATATTCTTCAACGAAGGTCCGTTGACGCCGACGAAGATTCGAGCGGTCGCGGGACGTTGATCGCCCGCAACCATGAGGTCGGCAGAGGTCGCGACGTCCTCGAGCGACATCTGGAGGAAGCGAATAGTCGTCGACGTCACCACGCCAAAGGCCGCCGCGTCCACGCCGTCGAACGGTGGCAGGTGGTGGGCCGTCTGAAGCTCGAGGAACCACTTGTTGGACTGGTGAATGCCGTCGTAGAGCTGTACGCCAAAGCGCATGGGATTGCACTGGTCGGCGAGGCTTTGGACCACCAACAGGTCCGGTCGGCTGGCTTCGGTGGCGTAGGACTGGAACGTGTCCTCAGCCCCCGACAGGATGATCACCGCCCGGTAGGCGATTCCCGAGCGCAGGTTCGCGTAGTTCACGCCTTGGGGATCGTCGCCGTGGTCGTAGGCCAACATCCCTACCACCTCCGCGCCGTCCGAGTGACCGGCGAGGGCGATTTCCGACGGTTCGACCAGACCGCTGACGATGGGACAGCCGGTGGTCTCGTTGGCCGAGGCCTGGAGCACGGACCTGGTGACAAAGGTGAGGTCCCCGGCTTCATTGGGGAGATCGCCTTCGGTATTCGCGCCGCGTTGTGACGCCACTTCTGAAGCGCTCTCGTCGGGAAAGAACGGCGCCACGACGACGAATCCCGCTCGCACCCACGCGTCCAACAGCGCGGCGTACGTGTCGGGCGTCACGTCGTAGCCGTGGGCGAAGACGACCATCGGATATCCACCGGTTCGCGGGGACGGAGGAGCTCCGTCCGATTCGGCCGGCTGATCGGGTTGGCGTTGTATCGGATACCTGACTTCAGTCACCAACCGCCGACCGCCGGGAATGATTCGGTACGGCGTCGTGGAATAGTTCAGCGCGGAGCGCGAATGATCAACGAATGTGCAGCGGGCGATTCCGACCCCGTACAGTGCTGTCGGCGTGGACAGATGTCGGTGGCTCGATTCTGCCCCGAGCGGGGCGGCCGTAGAGGTCGTCAATACAAATGTCGATGCGATGAGAAGCGCGAAGCGCGTGGCGAGTGCACCGCGACGGGGCTTCGATAATCGATTGTTCCAGCTCACATTCATCGAGTCCGGCCCTCAGTTTTCACTTGATTCGGCGCGGTACGAACCGCCTACGGAAGGATAATCACTCGGAATCCTGGGCCTCATCCATAGCGTTCAACTTCTCTGACGAAGGCGTTCACTCTGTGAACTGGCCTGGAGTACGGCCATTCACGCCCGCACCGCCGCGCGCCAAATGGCGCTGGCTCGATTCACTGGAATCGACGACGATTCAGGATAGGTACCAGCGTGATTGATCTAATTCGTCGCCTCGTACGTACTATCTGTTGATGAGAAGGCAAGGACATTACGGGGATGGAGCTTCGGACGAGGCTCTTCTTTCGGGCGTCGCGCTCGGTGACGAGCGCGCCGTGCTCATCTTTGTCCGGCGCTATCAGCGACGCCTGTTCGGTTTGGCGTTGGGTATTGTCGGTGACTCGGGCATGGCCGAAGACGTCGCTCAAGAAGCGTTCATACGAATACTGCGTCACGCCGCCGTCTACGACGTGCGCCGCGGATCGGTCGCGACCTGGACTCTCACGATCACTCGCAACCTCGCCATCGACGCGCTGCGGGTCCGGCGACCAATTCCCACGGCTCCGGAGGACCGCGCATTCCTCGACCTGATCAGCAGTGAACGTTTGCCGGACGACGCCGCCGCGATGTCAGAATCCGTGGCCCAGGCGCGTTCCGCTCTCGCCGCTCTTCCCATGGATCAACGACGAGCGATCGTCCTCGCCGTGATGTACGGCAGAACCGTCGCCGAGGTCGCGACACTCGAGTCCATACCGCTCGGTACGGCGAAAAGTCGAATTCGATTGGGACTGGCCAAGCTTCGCGAAGCCGCGACCGTGATGGAGATCCCGTGAGCCACGTCCCCGAGAGATCAAAAGAGTGTGAGGCACTGAGCGACGACCTGATCGAATTCGCTCTAGGAACCCTTTCGGGTCGAAGCCGATCTCTGGTTCTCGACCACCTGGAAACGTGCGCGCACTGCAACGCCGAATCCGAATCGCTGGCCGACGTCGCCGACACGATGTTGTGGCTCGCTCCCGATGCCGAACCGCCCTTGGGATTCGAGACGCGTGTGATTGAGAGGTTCCGAGGCAGTGAGGCGCAGCGTCGAATCGTTCGACGCCGACGGGCGAGCGTGTTCGCCGTGGCCGCGATGCTGGTTGCGGTGCTCGGCGTCGGCGTTGGTGCGGTGGTGACGAGCCACGATGGCGCGAATTTGCCTTCGGCAACGGTGCGGCCCTCGACCGGTCGCCTGATGTCGGGCGGACAGGTGCTGGGCGAGGTCACCATCTCTTCCGGCAGTCCCTCGTGGATGATCATGGACGTCGATACTGGGAAGGTGTCGGGCGTCGTGTGGTGCGAAGTTACTTTCGCCAACGGCCGATCAGAGACCGTCGGGAAGTTCACAATCTCTCACGGCTACGGATCATGGATCGCGCCCATTAAGGCGTCGGGAAGCGACGTCCGTTCTGCGCGAATAGTAAAGGCGAACGGCGCAGTCGTCGCTCAGGCCACGTTCACGACGTAGCCGAAATGAGAGACGAATAGATCGATGAAGAAAGTGCTCGTCATGAAAGTCCGTAGGTGACCGAAGGATGAGAAGGAGTAGTTGGGACCGAGTGATCCGTTCGAGCGTTTCGACCGTAGTACTGATCAAGATTGAAGAGTTTGGTTTGTTGCATCAAATCGCCGCATCGCATTCTGCACTTCGTTCATAACCGACCGCTATACGACATCCGAATTCACGAGGAGACCTACGACATGACTCAGACACGAAGCGACATGAAATCCCACGGGAGCCTAAAGACGCGCATCGCCGTGGCGTTCCTCGTCGCAGGGGGACTCGCCCCCTCATTCGGCGTGACCGGCGCGTCGGCTGCGTTGCACAGTCACGCGACGAGTTCCGTCATCTCGACTTTCAAGAGCGCCAAACTGGGCACCATCTTGGTTGACGGCAAGACGCTTTACACCCTGAAGCCGAACGCGACGGCCTGCACCGCCGCGTGCCACAAAATTTGGATCCCGGTCCTCTTGCCGACTGGCGTGACCAAGGCCACGGCCGGTACCGGCGTTAGCGCCGCCAAGCTCGGGACACTGAAGATCGCCGGTGGTCTTCAAGTGACTTACGGGGGCAAGGCCCTCTTCTGGTTCTTCCAGGACAAGTCACTCGGCCAGGTGAAGGGCAACGTCACCGACACGTGGGGCAAGTGGGTCGACGTGGTGCTGGTGAAGCCCGCGGGCAAGTCGACCACGACGACAACCGTCAGTGGTGGCGGC
>Ga0302275_10001248_pt1 | contig 27474 bp, 26 predicted proteins | sample III_Bog_N2_2_FD_200229 | JGI IMG/M metagenome (GOLD analysis project Ga0302275, IMG submission 200229) | Peat permafrost microbial communities from Stordalen Mire near Abisko, Sweden - III_Bog_N2_2 | ecosystem: Environmental > Terrestrial > Soil > Wetlands > Peat | place: Sweden: Abisko... | reverse complement strand
GGCGGCGCCGAGCCGGGCGGTCGTCTGTCCTTTAGCGTTGCCGATCTCGAAAACGATGCGGGATGGCCGGAAGCAGTGGAGGGATGCGAGTTTGTGCTGCATGTGGCGTCGCCGTTTCCAGCAGGCGTTCCCAAGCACGAGGATGAGCTGATCGTGCCTGCGCGCGACGGCGCACTCCGGGTGTTGCGCGCCTCGCGAGATGCCGGCGTCAAGCGCGTGGTGCTGACCTCCTCGTTCGCGGCGATCGGTTATGGCAATGACCAGAGGCCAGGGAAGACTCTATTCGATGAGACGGACTGGACAGACCCCAACGGCGACATCTCCGCCTACGCTAAGTCGAAGACTCTGGCTGAACGCGCGGCCTGGGATTTCATTGAACGCGAGGGTGGCGGCCTGGAACTCTCCGTCGTCAATCCAGTGGGCGTCTTCGGCCCGGTTCTGGGGCCAGACTATTCAACCTCGATCGCTCTGGTGAAGCGCATGATGGACGGCGGCCTGCCCGGCTGCCTGCAGCTTTTTCTCGGCGTAGTGGATGTGCGCGATGTGGTTGATCTCCACATCCGAGCAATGACCGATCCCGCCGCCAAAGGCGAGCGCTTCCTTGCGGCAGCCGGTGATTTTCTTTCAATGCTCGACATTGCAAAGGTACTGAGAAGGCGCGTGGGCGCTTCGGCCAGGAAGGCGCCGACCAGGAACCTACCCAACTGGCTGGTGCGCGTTCTGGCGTTGCATTACCGGGAAGTGAGGCAGACCCTGCCAGAGCTGGGCAAGATGAAGAACGCTACCCATGAAAAGGCCAGGCGCGTGCTGGGCTGGACGCCGCGTTCAAATGAGGAGTGCATCGTGGCCACGGCCGAGAGCCTTGTGCACCTTGGGCTGTTGAGAGACAGCCCAAGTAAGGTAGAATCAGGCTCCTAGGCCCCATCTGGTGAGCTGCATCACAGTATACTGTCTATTTGCACCAGTAAGGTGACGATTGAAATGTACCTCCTTTGGCTCAGAGTTGCGGCGATCCTCTATGCGGCGGCCTCTATTGCCGTTTTTCCGGCTGTACTTTACGGACTGATTCGCTGGCGCAAAACATGTGTTCACCTGGGCGGTCTAGCCTACTTCTTCCATTTCGTCTCGTGTGTCGAGATGCTCGTTCAGGCTCATCGCATTGTGCCGGTGGGCACCCGCGAGATCGAGTCGTTGCTGGGCTTTGCCATCGCCGGATTATTTTTTCTGGTCTGGTGGTTCTACGACGCGATCTCGCTTGGAATCTTTGCTTTGCCCGTCACGTTTCTCGCTGTTCTGGTCCCCGCGCTGGGCCCGGAGCGCTACGTTTTTCCCTCCAGCGGCGTACGCATCAGCTGGCTCATCGCGCACATAGCCGCGTTGCTGGCTGCCTACGTTGCGCTCGGATTCAGTCTGCTGGCCTCGGTGCTTTATCTGATCCAGGAGCGCCGCCTCAAGAGTAAGCGCAAGCCCGGCGAAGACTCCTGGTGGCTTCCGCTGGACTGGCTGCCGCCGCTCGACACCCTGGAGCGCATCGCCCATGCGACGCTGGAGTTCGGTTTTCCCTGCATGACCGTCGGTCTGGTGATTGGCTCTGTTCTGGCCCAAGAGACGCCTCTTGGCGCTGCGTATTTCCTTGACCCTAAAGTCATTGCGTCCTTCATCTTGTGGGTGGTTTACGTTACGCTGCTGCTGGTGCGGCGCTCGGCAGGCCTGCGTGGCCGACGCGCGGCTTATCTCTCCGGGGCCGTCTTCCTTGTGATGCTGGCCGTCTTCGCCGTCAATGTCATCAGCCGGGTTCACAGGTACGGTCCGTAATGACTTTGACCATCATCGGCGTCAATCACAAGACCGCGCCCATCGAGGTGCGGGAGCGGATCGCGATCTCGCGTGAAGATTTGCCGGAGACGACCCGCGCTCTGGCTGCCGTCGCCGGCGTGGCCGAGTGCATGATCGTATCTACATGCAACAGAGTTGAGATCCTGGCCGCGGTCGAGTCGCCGAGCGCCGATTTGACCGCCTTCCTGCAACGCCATTTCAGCCTGGACTCGGCGCTGCTGGCTCCGCACCTTTACGAACACCGCGATCAGGAGGCGGTACGGCATCTATTTCGCGTGGCAGCCAGCCTGGACTCGATGGTGGTGGGCGAGCCGCAGATTCTGGGCCAGGTGAAGGAGGCCTTTGCCGTGGCCCGCGCCTCGGGAACCGTGGGCGGACAGCTCGAACACCTGCTGCAGAGCGCCTTTGCCGCTGCAAAGAAGGTGAGGACCGAGACGGAGATCGGGTCCAATTCTGTTTCCATTGCTTCTGTGGCCGTGGAACTGGCGCGGAAGATCTTTGGATCGCTGCAAGGACGCACCGTTTTTCTGGTTGGCGCGGGCAAGATGAGCGAACTGGCGGCGCGGCATCTGGTGCAACAAGGGGCAGGTGCAATCCTGGTCACGAATCGGACGCAGGAACGTGCGCGGCGAATGGCCGAGAGCTTTCAGGGACGCGTGATTCCATTTGACCAACTGTACGAAACCGCGAGCCAGGCGGACATCGTGATCAGCTCGACGGGCGCGCCGCATCCGATCTTCCGCCGTGAGCACGGGCGGGCATTTCTCCAACAGCGGCGCAACCGGCCGATGTTCTTTATCGATATTGCCGTACCGCGTGACGTGGACCCGGCGATGGGCAAGCTGGAGGGAATCTTCGTCTACGACATCGACGACCTGCAGCAGGTGGCTGCCTCGCACATGGCGGAGCGAAGCCGAGAGGCGATGGACGCAGAGGCGCTGATCGAGGGCGAGGTTGAGCGGTTCCAACAGCGGCAGCGTACGGTAAATGTGGCTCCGGCGATTGTAGCGCTGCAACAGCAGGCCGAGGAGATTCGTCAGGCGGAGTTGAAGCGCGCGCAGACACGGTTGGGTTCGCTGACTGCGGAGCAGATCGCGGCGGTCGAGGCGTTGACCCGCGGGCTGGTCAACAAGTTTCTCCATCCGCCGATGCAGGCGCTCAAGCAGGCTGCTCGCGAGAACGATGCGGCGCGGCTTGAAACGCTTTGCGAGACCTGGTCGCTGACGGCCGGAAGCATTGTGCGGGACGCTGCCGATGCAGGGGGCCTCGCCGACGCAGGGAGTCCTGTGACAGAGAGAGCTGAAGGAACAGAATTGAGCGAGAGCAGCGGGGTGGAGCGCGAATGAAGCTGCGCATCGGAAGCCGGGGATCGCAACTTGCCTTGTGGCAGGCAAACCACATTGCAGGGCTGCTTCGCGGCCAGGGACACACAGTCGAGATCGAAATCATCAAGACAACCGGCGACCGGCTTCAAGAGGTTACTTTCGCCCAGGTGGGCTCCAAAGGAATGTTCACCAAGGAGATTGAGGAGGCGCTGGCGGATGGGCGCGTAGACCTGGCCGTGCATTCGCTCAAGGACCTGCCGACCGAGTTGGCGGAGCCGTTCGCATTGGCGGCAACGCCCCCGCGCGTGGACCCGCGGGATGCATTCGTGTCGGTGAAGTTTGAGAATCTCGCTGCATTGCCGCAGGGCGCGCGCGTTGGCACCAGCAGCCAACGCCGACGGGCGCAGTTGAAGGCCTTGCGGCCTGACATCGAGGCGGTCGAGTTTCGCGGCAACGTGGACACACGCCTGCGCAAGCTGGCCGAGGGACAGGTAGACGCAATTCTGTTGGCTTCCGCGGGGCTGGATCGGTTGGAGAAAACCGAGTGGGTGCGCGAGCGAATGGAGCCGAAGGAGTTCTGTCCGGCGGCGGGGCAAGGAGCGCTGGGTATTGAGACGCGCAAGGATGACGCAAGGACGCTTGCGGCGGTTGCTTTTCTCGACGATCTGGCGACGCGCTTTGCCGTGACGGTCGAGCGCACGGCACTGGCGGCGCTCGGCGGAGGCTGCCAGGTGCCAATCGGGATTCATTGCCGGCCATGGATGAATCAAAGCGACGAACTTTGGGACGAGGTTTATGCCGTGGTAGCCGATCCTGCGACAGGTACGCAGGTTCGCGTCTACCACACCGTTCACCATTGGGAGAAGGACGCGGCGACCCTTGGCCGAGAGACTGCTGAGAAGCTGATGGAAGCAGGCGCAGGACCGCTGCTTGCGGCTGAGATTGAGGGCTCGCGGTGAGGGCGCTGCCGTTGGCAGGCCGCCGAGTGCTCGTCACCCGCGCTTTGCAGCAGGCAGGCAAGCTCAGCGAAGGGCTGCGCGCGCTGGGAGCCGAGCCGGTCGAGGTGCCGGTGCTGGAGATTCGTCCACCGGAGAGTTTTGCCCAGCTTGACGCGGCACTGAACCAGTTTCACCGGTACGACTGGCTGATTTTAACAAGCGCGAACACGGTCCATGCCCTCGCAGAACGCACGGCGGCGCTCGGCATCTCGCTTGCGCAGACGTCATGGTTGCAGGTTGCCGCAATCGGAGAAGGGACCGCCGCTGCTGCCCGATTGGCGGGATTGCAAGTCACGTTTGTCCCGGAGTCGAACGTGGCCGAAAGCCTCGTCGAAGGGTTGCTGGCGCGAGCGGCTGGGCAGCGGATTCTCTTGACGCGGACAGGACAGCGCATTCTCCTGGCGCGAGCCGCCGTCGCGCGGGATGTAATTCCCGATGTCTTGCGGAGGGCCGGTAATGAGGTTGATGTGGTTGAGGCTTACAGGAATGTCATGCCCGAAGCTGCGTCGGAACAGTTGCGCCAAGCGGTTGCCGGCGGGCTGGAAGCGGCGACATTCACCAGCTCTTCCAGCGTGACGCACTTGGCCGAGGCCGCGCGCACGGCGGGAGTCGCATGGCCGCTGGCAGGCGTTCCGGCGGTGTCAATTGGGCCGATCACCAGCCAAACGCTGCGTGATCTCGGCTGGCCGCCCGCGGCCGAAGCGAATCCTTCTGACATTTCAGGTCTGATCGCCGCCGTCAAGCGGGTTTTGCGCGCCTGACTCGCCTGATCGACGACGCTGCCAGGCAGGAAAGGATGAGATGCACAGGTTACCGACTGCGGAATCCGTAACGAATCATGTCTGAATTCAATTATTTAGCATGGGTCCTGTTATCGAAATAATTACCTGCAAGTTTTGGAAAATAAATAGAGGGGGGGAGGGGGTAGCTAAAGGCAGGAAAGGGGAGGTTGGAGACGATCGGTTGCCGGTAATGCTCCGTTCGCTCTCATATTTGGATTATGCGCCGATAAACGGGAATTATCTGCAAAGAGGAAACAGATTCCGCTGCTAACTCCGCCAAGTCTTATCCTTCGAGGTGCAAAGCTGCTCCAGATTGCAGCGGTCGCACTTGGGCTTGCGGGCCACGCAGACCTGGCGGCCGTGGTGGATGATCTGGTGGGAGAAGTCGATCCAGCGGCTTTGCGGGAGGATGCGCATCAGTTCCTGCTCGACCTTTTGCGGCGTCTCGGCTTTGGCCAGGCCGAGGCGGCGGGCGATGCGAAGGACGTGCGTATCGACGACGACTCCTTCGGCTTTGTTGAAGCAGACGCCGAGGACGACGTTGGCCGTCTTGCGTGCCGCGCCGGGAATGGTGATTAACTCAGCCAAGGTCTGCGGAACCTGGCCGTTGAATTCGGCGACGATTTTGTGGGCTGCGCCTTGAATGGATTTGGCCTTGTTGCGGAAGAAGCCCGTGGTCCGGATGAGGGCTTCGAGTTGCGGGAGCGTCGCTTTGGCCATTTTCTGCGGGGTAGGGAAGCGGCGGAACAGCTCAGGCGTCACCATGTTGACGCGCACGTCGGTGCATTGCGCGGAGAGGATCGTGGCTACAAGTAGTTCCCAGGGCGAGGTGTGAGTTAGTGCGCACTCGGCGCGGGGATAGGCTTCGTCAAGGGCTTTGAGGATGGCGGCTATGCGGTCAGGGGCGAGAGGGCCGCGTTGCGACTTGGGTAGCTTCTTTGCAAGCGTCTTGCGGGATGGATTCGTCATTAGCATCGTTTTCGGTTGATCGAGGTTCGTGGTATCCCACCCTTGGCACAAAAACAAAAACGTGCCAAGGATGGGGCACCCGGCCATCTCTGATTTATGTCGAGACGATTTCGATGTCTGGAGGGTTCTCGGCGGCGACGTCCACGAGATGATTCAAGCACGTGACCTTATAGTGAAGCAGAGGATTGGAATGCGCGCCAGTGTCCCGGGACAGATGGTCCAGAAAGTGTGACTTGGTATACAAGCGAAAAAGCCGTCCCTCGTACAGTTCGTCATCATAGTTTCCGCAGCTGCCTACCATCTCTTCAGTTACAAGATAAGCTGCATAGTGCTTCCAATAGAGACGGAAAGTTGGACAGCTTGGAGTTGACTCGATCGGAGCAGCGTCCCTTGCTATTTCGGCTAGCTCGGGACGGCCGCTACCGGCAAATGGCTGGCCGCGCTTTCCCTCGTTCGCAACTGCTTCTTCAATGAATACTTCCAATTGATTGTCACTAGGCTCTTGGATTGAACGCAAGTACAGATACTCCGCCTGATTAATCCGTGCGGCCACTTCTTGAGTGGGATGCATTTTGCAGACCTTCCTTATGTGCGTAGATGCCCAAACTGCGCCGAGCCGGCTTCCAAGTTTCTCGATGGGCAGCCTTATGCCGATGAAGAATTGGCCGAACAGGGCGTAAACGGCGCTGACTTTGTCGAAGCGCATGTTGGAAGAATAAGCGAAAGGCCCGTGGCTAAAGCCAGTTCAATGGAATGGCCGCTTTTCAGTGGCCTGAAGGCCACTGCTCCCTCCGGCGGAACGAGCGGGCGTTCTCCCGCCGGAGTCATAGTCAGGTGAGAAGGCGGACACGCTTGCCTTGCGACTTCAGTAAGGAGACGGCTTGCTTGTCGAAGCTGACAAACTCGTCTGCTCCCAGCCAATTCCCTTCGTAGGCGATGGCGCCGTCGGCGAAGTCGCCGCCTCGATCGAGAAGCGCCAGGCCTGCCTCGGCGGCGGGAAGATTTGTTACAACGTTGGGGCTGGCCACCAGAGCACGGATTGAACGAGCGACCTCGGTCGATGACCATTTATAGGCGCCACGCGTCACCCACGCAAATTCGCAGAGAGCCGAGATTGAGACCGCAACCAAGTCTGCCGAGCGAAGTAGACGGGCTGCGGAGATGGCTTGTTGCGGGTCGTCGCGCACCGCGGCTCGCAGTAAAACGTTCGTATCCGCGGCGATCTTCATCGTTTGCCCGCCCAGGCGGCTTCGGTGATCTTCTTGATTTGTGCGATGGTGAGCCTCGGGCCGCCCTTTTGTTCGAGGCTGCCGATGAAGTCGTCGATGGAGCCGGTTTGCAAGGCGGGCTGTACGACAAGCCGGCCATCCGGGAGCTTATCGACCTGGACCTTCTGGCCGGGCGCGATGTTCAAATGGCGGAGTAGTTCCTGCTTCAGGGTGATCTGGCCCTTTGCGGTAATCGTGAGCACGGTCATCGATTTGCCCTCTTCTGCATTGTAAGGCAAATCATCATTACTGACCAGGCCTTCTCCATTATTGATTGCGGCTAAGGGACCTCTGGCAAACGATCGCGGTTCAATACACGTTCCCTCAGGGGCTAAAGCCCGGCGTTCTTTTGTGGCATTTGCGGCACGACTGAAGTCGTGCCCTGACACTTCTTGACTTGGTCTTGAGTGCTCTTGCGGCACGGCTAAAGCCGTGCCCTTTCAAAGCATCGATCATGCAAGAATTACTTGGCCTTACAAGCTGCCGCTGAGCCAGTGGCCTAGTTTGTCGATTGGCAGCCTTATGCCGAGGAAGAACTGGCCGAAGAGGGCGTAGACGGCGCTGACTTCGTCGAAGCGCATCTCGTAGATGAGCTTCTTGAAGACCACCGGATCGTTGGCGAAGAGGTCTACGCCCCACTCCCAATCATCCATGCCGATGGAGCCGGAGATGATCTGCTTGACCTGGTCGCCGTAACGGCGGCCGATCAGCCCGTGGTCGTGCATCATGCGCTGGCGCTCGGCGAAGGGCACGGTGTACCAGTTGACCTGCTCACCGCGCTTGCGGTCCATGGGATAGAAGCTCAAGTATTTTCCGTCGGGAACGACGGGAAAGAGGCGCGAGGCCATGGCATCGCCCTGTCGGTCGAGAGTGGCGGCGATCTCGGCGTTCCACTCGGGGGTGAACTCCACGAGGCCCTTTTCGGCGGCGGCTTCGTAGGTCTTGCGGGTGGATTCGTAGAGGCCGAGTTCAACGACAGAGACGTAGGAGTGGCGCAGTTCGAAGAAATCATTGAGCTCGGTCTGGGCCAGGTCGAGTTCGACCTGGTTGAGGGCTTCGAGCGTGGGGCGGAAGTGGATGGCGATCATGTCGCCTTTGTGGCCGAGCTGGGAGTAGAGGGCAGAGCGAAGAGGCGCGTTGGGGGACTCACGTTCAAGATGGCGCAGAGCGGTGACGGCGTGGGCTGCGACGCGTTCGCGCTCCGGGGGAGTGATTCGGCGCCAGGCCTTCCAGTCGAAGTGAAAGAACTGGTGGAGGAGGAATGAGCCTTCAAGGGTAAGCGGAACAGGGGGGAAGCCGGCCACGGGGTATCTCCTTAGAACACCAAATCATAGCAGGGACTTGCCGTTCTGGCATACGCCTTCTGTTGGCCGGCCACCTGCGGTGGGGCCAATAGCTCGCTGAGCGCTCGCAGTAGTTTTCAGGCCCGCGCCGGAAGAAAGGCGCGTGAATAGGGAACGGTGCGTTGGTTGCAGGTGTGCTGAAAAGCAAGAGGCAGGTCCTTCGACTCCCTTCGCTCCGCTATGGTCGCTCAGGATGAGGGGGAAAATAGTAAGCGAGTCGGACCTGAGGTCAGACCTTATATACTGGTAACGCCCATGAGCGAAAAGATGATTGGTCTTCTGGTTCAATTTGTAACCCACGTGATCGACATGGGCGGCTATGGCGGCATTCTGCTGCTGATGGGGATCGAGTCGGCGTGCATTCCGCTGCCTTCGGAGATCATCATGCCGTTTGCCGGCTACCTGGTTTATCTGGGCCACTTCAACCTGTTCTGGGCCGCTACCGCAGGGGCCGTGGGCTGCAACCTGGGCTCATTGGCGGCTTATTGGATTGGCGCCAAGGGCGGTCGGCCGCTGGTGGAGCGCTACGGCAAATGGGTGCTGATGAGCCGCCACGATCTGGACCGGATGACGGTTTTTTTTGCCAAATACGGTTCGATCGCGGTGCTGCTGGCGCGGCTGCTGCCGGTGGTGCGGACGTTCATCGCCTTTCCGGCGGGCATTGCGAAGATGCCGCAGCTTCGTTTTCACATTTACACATTCCTGGGTTCGTGGCCGTGGTGTTTTGCCCTGGCCTACGCAGGCATGAAGCTGGGTGAGGCCTGGCATACGGACCCGCGCTTTTATGCGGCGTTCCATCGCTTTCACCTTGGGGTCGAGCTGGCGCTGGTGGCGGGGATCGTCTGGTTTGTGTGGTCGCATGTGAAGCGAGGCGGACGGGCGGAGACGGCGTAAGACATCATTTGAGACGAGGGCGCGCGGCAGGGTTTACACTGTTGCATTCGCCGGTAAACAAGTTCAAAAGGACCCCGGAATCCGGGGCTATCCATATGAGGTTAGGAGAAACGATGGGAATTGAAGAGCAAGGCGGCCAGAAGTCAGCGGGCACGGTTGCACCCGCGACGGGCAAGCTTGGAGTGATGGTCATCGGCCTGGGCGCCGTCGCCACTACGTTTATCGCGGGAGTCGAGGCCGTGCGCAAGGGACTGGCCAAGCCGATTGGGTCGCTGACCCAGATGGGGACGATCCGGTTAGGCAAGCGGACAGACAATAAATCGCCGCGGATCAAGGATTTTGTGCCGCTGGCCGATCTGAACGACCTGGTCTTTACCGGCTGGGACATCTTCGAGGACAACGTCTACGAGGCAGCCGCACATGCCGCGGTGCTGGAGAAGGAAACTCTAGTTCAACTGAAGCCGTATCTCGAGACGATCAAGCCTCTGCCGGCGGTCTTTGACCAGTACTATGTGAAGCGTCTCAACGGGACGCACATCAAGGAGGGCAAGAACAAGCGCGATCTGGCCGAACAGGTGCGGGCGGACATTCAGGCTTTCAAGAAGACTGTGGACAGGGTGGTGATCATCTGGTGTGCGTCGACGGAGATTTTTATCGAGCCGACGGCTGTGCATCAGAGCATCGAGGCCTTTGAGAAGGGGCTGGAGGAAAACGACATCGCGATTGCGCCGTCGCAGATTTACGCGTACGCTGCGCTGACCGAAGGCGTGCCCTTTGCCAACGGTGCGCCGAATCTGACGGTGGACTTCCCGGCCATGGTTGAGCTCTCGAAGAAGAATGCGGCGCCGATCTGCGGCAAGGACTTCAAGACCGGGCAGACCTTGATGAAGACCGTGCTGGCGCCAGCCTTCAAGGCGCGCATGCTGGGCGTCTCGGGCTGGTTCTCGACCAACATTCTGGGCAATCGGGACGGCGAGGTGCTGGACGATCCGCAGTCCTTCAAGACAAAAGAGGAATCGAAGCTGGGTTCGCTCGACTACATCTTTCAGCCGGAGCTTTACCCGGATCTCTACAAGGATCTCTACCACAAGATTCGCATCAACTACTATCCTCCTCGCGGCGACGAGAAGGAGGCCTGGGACAATATCGACATCTTCGGCTGGCTGGGCTACCCGATGCAGATCAAGGTGAATTTCCTGTGCAGGGATTCGATTCTGGCCGCGCCGATCGCGCTGGACCTGGTCTTGTTCATGGACCTGGCGAAGCGCGCGCCGGAGCTGCGGTCGAAGGGGATTCAGGAGTGGCTGAGCTTCTATTTGAAGTCGCCGCAGAGTGCGCCGGGGCTCTATCCGGAGCACGACCTGTTCATCCAGTCGATGAAGCTGAAGAACACGCTGCGGCACATCATGGGCGCGGATCTGATTACGCACCTCGGCCTGGAATACTACGACTAGGATTTGCCATCCAGGCAGACGCTCCCGTTGGTCGCAAAACCACCTGCGGTGGGGCCAAACGCCTCCCTTCGGTCGGCAAAGACAACAACAGCTCCCGTTGGTCGCAGAAGCAAGAGCGCCTCACCCACAAGGGTGGGGCGTTTTTTGTGTGGATCAAAACGTTCACACCGCGGAAACCTTAAGAATTGTTATGCCCCCGGTTATCCAATCGGGACTATGCGACAATTTGGACTGGCAAATCGATTCGTGGTAGCAGGGCATGAGACCGTTGCGATGGTAACTCCAGAAAAACCGTTGTCGCTGCTGCTGGTGGATGACGACGTCGAGTTATGCGGGATGATGAAGGAGTTCTTTGGCGGGGCCGGGCACTGTCTGGATCTGGCTCACAACGGCCGCGAGGGTCTGGCGAGCGCACTGCACGGCAGCTACGATCTGCTGATTCTCGATGTAATGCTGCCGGAGATCGACGGGTTCACCGTCCTCAAGCAGTTGCGGCGCAGCAAGAGTCTGCCGGTGATCATGCTGACGGCGCGTGTTCATCGCGAGGACCGGATTCGCGGATTGAACACGGGCGCCGACGATTATCTTCCCAAGCCGTTCGACCCGGATGAATTGATGGCGCGGATTCAGGCCGTGTTGCGGCGGAGCGCGGCCGGCCTGCAGCCGGGAGACTCGACGCTCACCGCGGGCAAGATCCGCATGGACCTCGGCACACGCGAGGTATGGAGCGCAGGTTCTCTGGTCGAGTTGACCGGAATGGAATTTGACCTGCTGGAATTGCTGATGCGTTCCAAGGGCAGCGTGGTTTCAAGGGAAGAAATCACGGCGCTGCTGTTTGAGCGCGAAGCCACGCCCTATGACCGCTTTCTCGATGTTCATGTCAGCCATCTGCGCACCAAGCTGCACGGTGGCCGGGGTCTGATTCGCGCAGTTCGTGGAGTTGGCTATGTTCTTCATGGAAAAGATTAGAGCAATCACCGTCCGATCGCTGAACGCCCGCGTGGCGATCGCGATGACGGTCATACTATCCATTTCCTTTCTTGTGTTCCACATGGTTTCGGATCACATGCAGAACCAGTTGCTCAACCCGCTCTTTGAGCGGTTTGACGAGCTCCAACTGAGAAGCGCACAGGAGGCGTACGAAGAACACGGCAAGATAGCACTGCACGAGTATTTGATGGGTCTGGACGCCACCTTCGGAGGCGGTAGTCATTACCTTTTGAACGGATCCGGAATCGATCTTTATTCGGGAGAGAACAGGTCGGCCCTTCTTCCCCCGGCATCGGCTCACAGTTTGCGGACAAAGATGCACGGGACCTGGATCATCGCGCATCGGTCTGACGATGGGAGATACTGCTTTGCCGCCGAGGGCCAGGTCCCCAGGCCTCGCATCTGGACCTTCCTGCCGTACTATTTCATCGTTCTTGGCGCCACCGGCGTTCTTGGCTGGCTGGCGTGGATCGGTGTCGTGCTGCCGATTCGCAGAATCGCTTCCACCATCGCGGTATTTGGCCATGGCAATTTCTCCTTGCGCGTTCAGACCCGGCGAGAGGATGAGATTGGGCAGCTCGGCCGCTCGTTCAATCAGATGGCCGAACGGCTGGAGCGGTTGATTTTGAACGAGAGGCGGCTGCTGGCCGACATCTCGCATGAGCTGCGGTCTCCGCTGGCGCGTCTCAAGTTTGCCGTGAAACTTGCCAGGACCTCGCAAGACAGCAATGCGGCGCTGGACCGGATTGAGCGCGACATCAACCGCATGGCGTGCCTGGTGGCCGATCTGCTAGAAATCACATCGGTCGAAGATGACCCGGCTTTGCAGGAGATGAGCCCGGTGCCGCTCAGGGAAGTGGTGGACGAGGTGGTGCGGGACTGTTCGGTGGAAGCCGATTTTCGCGGCTGCGGCATCCAGGTGGAAGGCGCGCTGTCAGGAGCTCTCACGAGCAACAGGGAACTGCTGCGACGGGCTGTAGAGAATGTCCTGCGCAATGCGATCCGCTATTCGCCGCGCGATTCAGCGATCCGCGTCACTCTCGCAGAGGCCGATCATAAGGTACTTGTGGTGGTGCGAGACTACGGTCCGGGAGTTTCTCCGGAGTTCTTAGGCCGGATCTTCGATCCCTTTTTTCGCGTGGAAGAGGCGCGCGTGGCGAGTGGCGGAGGTTCAGGGTTGGGATTGTCGATTGCCAAGCGTGCGGTGCAATTGCATCGGGGAACGATCGTAGCTGAGAATGCGTCGCCAGGCCTGCGGATATGCATTACGATTCCGATGCAAACGACCGTCAGCGCTTAAGGAAGTACTGAACAAGTTGATTTTGCGGACCAGCATTCCCTCAGGTGCTGAAGCCCAGACTGATTTTGCAGCATTTGCGGCACGGCTCAACAGGCCGCGGAAAAAGCCCTGATTCCAGGCGAAGTGATCGGAAAGCGTGCCTCAGGGGCTAAAGCCCACGTTGGTGCCAAGCGCCCTGCGGCACGACTCAAGTCGTGCCCTGATACAAAGCATCGTTTTTCGGCAACCTATAAAATCGTGCCCTTTCAAGACATCCGCTTGACCAGAGGTTCCTTAAAGTTTCTTAAGCTTCAAATCTCGCGTTGAATGGTTTACTTATCTCAGATGCTTCGCAGGTTCTTGAGCAATGGCGGGGCAATTGAGGAGAAAAACATGAAGCGTCTTTTTGGATTCGTATTCGTCTGCACACTTCTTGCAGTTCCCGCGTTCGCCGCAACCAAATCGCAAACGGTGCAGCTTCCCACGGCCGTGCAGGTTGGATCGACAGTTTTGCCCGCTGGAGACTACAAGGTCACCTGGACCGGGACAGGCACCAGCGCACAGGTTACACTGGCGGCCAAAGGATTAGCGACAGTCACTGTTCCAGCGAAGGTTGTGGAACAGCAGAACAACCATAGCGGCATCTCCACAAGCACGCAGGGCGGAAAAGAAGTGCTCCAGACGATTCTTTTGAGCAACGTCAACCTGGTGCTCTAGAGCATTTTCGGAAATAGTGTGAACTTTATTACGTCATCCTAGGTCGTCGCTCCCTGCTGGTCGCGCCGACTTGAGGTCATGGTTTCTGACTACAGCATTTCCGAAAATGCTATAGTCACACCCCTCGCAGGCGACGGAAATCAGCAATCGCCCTAACGGCGTAGATGATCGATGCTATGCCCCGATCTCGAATGGATCATCGCTTCCTACCCCCTTTCCTCACGGAGAGGGGGCTTTTTTTTGTGCAGAATTCATACCGAATGAGTTTGCTGTTTTGCTATGACCGCGCGAGATCAGACCGTCGCAGGGGACGACTCTTACGCCGCGGCGGCTTGCGCCAAGCGGCGAATCGTCAGAACGGTGATGTCGTCTTCCTGGCCGAATTCCTTGGCGGCGTCGGCGATGTAGAAGGCGGACTGGTTGCTCAGGTTGTGGACGCGGTCGAAGCCGAAGAGCTCGCCGGAGGGCAGGCGGGCCTCGACCACTCCATCGGACATGAGAAGAATGCGGTCGCCGGGGTGCAGATAGAGGCGGACCTCGGGATAGCTGACGCTTGAGAGCACGCCCAGGGGCAGGCCGCCGGGGAGCGCGACCTCCTGACTGTTGAGGTAGGGCGGCAGGTGGCCGGCGTTGGCCAGCACGAGCTCTCCGCTGGGACCAAACCACGCGGCCTGGCAGGTGGTGAAGCTGTCGCTGCCGACGAGCACGCGGTTCAGGGATTCGAGGATCTTTGCCGGGCTTCGTTCCGGTGTACTGCGCAGCGCGCCCATCAGCATGGAGACGTTCATCGCGGCCTGGAGGCCCTTGCCGGCAACGTCGCCGATAATCACCAGCAGTCCGCCGTCTGAGGTGGGTTGAAGGTGGTAGAAGTCGCCGCCCACTTCATTGGCCGGGTTGTAGATGGAATCGACCTCATAGCCTGGAGTTTCAAGCTTCTCCTGCGGAATCATCAGCTCCTGCACGCTGCGGGCGGCGGCCAACTCGCTGGAGGCCCGCTCCTGGTCGCGCTGCACGCGCAGGAAGCGAACGAAGATGATGAGCACAATGACGAAGACCCCGACAAATCCGGCAATCACTTCAAAATTGATCGGGATGGGTCCGGCCTGGAGGGTGAGCGGTGAGCGGTAAGCCTGGCCGCCGAAGGCGCTCTTGAAGGTCGTCGTCACGGCCTCGACCCAGGCGACACCGCTGAGCACCAGCGAGAGCAGCAGGAGTGCGGCCTCAAAGTTGCGCCGCAGCGTTGCAATGATGAGCGTGCTAAAGATGAAGATGACCCAAAGCGTCACCCAAAGGAAGCTGCAGAGCATGACGGTGAACAAGCCGGCCTCCATCAGCTTGCTGCGACCCCCGAGGAGCATCATCGGTCCAGCGGCGGCCAAAATCGGAGCGGTGTAGCGCATCAGCAGGATATACCAGCGGCGGCGCAGCGACAGGAATGCAACCAGGAACTCAAAGTAAAGGTAGGCCGAGGTCACGAGCAACTGAACGACGATTGCCTTGTACCACAGACTATCGAGGTAGGCGGCGCTTCCGGCCAGTTCCGCAAACGCGATCGGCGCCAGAATGGCCTCATAGAGCGCCAGCCAAAGATACTCGATGTGGCCCTTTTGCGTGAGATAGAGCGCGACCAAAAAGAGCGCCAGAACGAAGACGAGGATCGCGTTCACCAATCCGGGAAGGCGCAGAAAGAGATTGTGTGCAGACCAAAGTTCGAGTGAGCGGTCGAGGTCATCGCGGTTGCCGAGGCGAATCTTACGGTTGGCAAAGAAGCTGGTGTAGGCACCATATCCGAAGGGGAAGTAGAGGGTGCGCACTGCCAGGGTAAGAGAGGTCTCGGAGCGATCCATGTGCAGGTTGTAAATGCGAGAGATCTGCTGGTAGCGCTCGGGAGCATCTCCGTGAGGTCCCTCCGGTAAAATCTGGCGGCCGTTGGCGAAGACATCCACATTCAACAACTCCGGACCGGTGGAGGAGTTCTCAGAGGGCGGCAACTCGATAATGAGAACCATAGGCACGTGGTTTGGAGCCAGATTGATGTGCTGCCGAAACCAGGCGAAGGGGCGCTGATGTCCGTTGGGGGGAGGGGAGTTCTGATCCCAACCGGGAGCGCCGGCGGGATGATCTTCGTCGGGAACCTCGTCAAAGGACTCTTTGGCATCGCGGATGGCCCAGGCGGAGTCGTCAAAATCAGGTGTTGCAGCGGCTGGATCGGCGGTGATGCCGATCCGCCATCCCTTGTCGAGCAAGAGCGGAGAACCTAAGTTGGTGGCATCGAAGACTGCTGCTGGAGTGTGGCGGGGGTTGGCGGGGGCAGCGGCGGCGTGGGTGTGCGGGAGCAGTAGTCCTTCCAGCGGGGGATGTGGCGACGGTTGCTGGGCAGCAAGCTGCATCGCACCGCAAACGGCCATGGCTGCAATTCCCAGGATTGTCCGGCGCAAGATCTCTCTCCTAAATGCCTGTGCTCTCAACTCTAACCCAGACGGATGGGCTCTCCAAGCGGAAGGTGCAAGCAAATAAGGGAGGCGGAAGTTCGACATATTCCGTCATTGCGGGGTGGGATCGGGGCCGTGGACAAAATATTCCTCGGAATTGTTGTCAAACCGGCGGATACTAGCGTCTAAGGAATGGAGCGAAGCGGAGCGGGCCTCAGAACGATGGCTGGCCGCGGATGAAGCGAGAAGATCGGCGAGCTTCCCGAAAGATATTCCTCAGGGGCTAAAGCCCGCTCTCTTCTTGAGGTACTTACGGCACGACTGAAGTCGTGCCCTGACACAAAGCCACATTCTTTCAAAGACCTGTCTGCGCTGCGAGAATGGGGTGGTACCGGAGGTGAGGTCATGAGGACAGTTCGGATAGCTCGCAAAGCAACGGTGCTGGCAGGATTGACCCTGGGGCTTGCCTTGGGCACGATGTGCTGGGCACAGGCGACGACCGCAAGCGCGCCCTCGTCTGATACCCCAAGCGTTACCCCCGCAGCACAGCCTGCGCCGGGAACGACGCCGGTGGGAGCGGACACTCCCGCACCGGCTCCGGCGGCGACAACTCCCAAGGACGACAAGCCCGCGAACACCGATTCAAAGGAAGGCAAGCCCGCGCCGGGAACCACTCCGGTGGGAGGCGACAGCGCGGCCACCACCGTCAACACGGACAAGGTGGTCGAGCCGGGCAGCCAGAAGATCAATGTGAAAGCGGGCTCAATCGACGATGTGAGCGCCGTGGGCAATCGCGACATCGGCGCCCGGGGAATGGGGAATTGGTACTCGACCGACTATGAGATCAAGATGGGCAAATCGTTTGCCATGGATGTGGAGAAGAGCACCAAGCTCATTACCGATCCGGTGGTCACCGAATATGTGAACCGCATCGGCCAGAACATCGTCAAGAACTCAGATTGCAAGGTGCCTTTCACGATCAAGGTCATCGATTCAGACGAAATCAACGCGTTTGCGCTGCCGGGGGGCTTCTTTTTTGTCAACTCGGGCCTGATTCTGAATGCCGACGAAGAGGCGGAGCTGGCCGGGGTGATGGCCCATGAGACCGCCCACGTCTGCGCACACCATGCAGTGCGCGAGCAGACGCGGCTGAACTACACCCAGATTGGCATGATTCCGCTGATCTTCATCGGCGGCTGGACGGGTTACGGGATCTACGAGGCAGCGAACTTTGCCGTGCCGATCACTTTCATGAAGTTCTCACGCGAGTTTGAGGGGCAGGCCGACTACCTGGGCGTGCAATACATGTACCGGGCAGGGTACGACCCGCAGGCCTTCATCACCTTCTTTGAGAAGATACAAGCGCTGGAGAAGCGCAAGCCCGGCGCGGTGGCCAAGGTCTTTGCCGATCACCCGCAGACCCCGGACCGCATTCTGCACTCGCAGGAGGAGATTGCGCGCATCCTGCCGCCTCGCGACGAGTATACGGTGACCACATCGGAGTTTGACGACGTGAAGGCGCGGCTGGCGAGGATCGAGAACAAGCGCAGGCTGACCGACTCCAAGGATACGAAAAAGCCATCTCTGCGCCGGGCAAGCACGGACAGCGGCGATCCGACGAGCACGTCAAGCGCATCGGACCCGAACAGCTCGAGCGGCGACGACAAGCCGACGCTCCACAGGCGGGATGACACCAACTAGGGCGCTTCTTCGAAGATTCCTGGCGAGACGGGCAATCCCTCGGGGGGCTAAAGCCCGGGTTGATTATGCGGCCCTTAGGGCACGACTGAAGTCGTGCCCTGACTCTTGTCGCAGCTTCGCAGGAGTTTTTCCGCAGCCTGGGAAGCCAGCGCCGGTTTTTGTCGACTTAATCTACGGGCTGAAGCTCGTACCCTTCAAAACGACGGAACAGCCGGAGGTTCCAGAGTGCCGGAGTGCACCATCCGTCGCAATGACCCGAGCGATTGGGGTAGGGTGAATCGGCGACCCAACAGGTTGGGTTTTCCGATCTGATGCTTGGGAAGCATCACCCGGAAAAAGGAAGCAAACTCAGGTTAATTTCCTGCAACTGCCTGAAAATCCTTGAAATTCCGGGTGAATCCGCGCTATATACAAGAGTACCGGCAGGATTGCCGGAATCTTGTCCGGGGGGTCCCCGCCTCCAGGAGCCAATCATGCGCAGCTCAGCTCTCCGCTCCAATCTGCTGGTACCCGAAGTGCGCGAGGTCATGGATATTCGCCAGGCTTCGGAGTACCTGGGCATCTCGCCCGACACGCTCTATAAATATGCATCGGAGGGCTTCGTGCCGGCCTTCAAGCTGGGCAACCGCTGGCGCTTCAAGCGCTCGCGACTCGACGAGTGGATGGACCGGCAGAGCGACCAGCACGCCGCCGACCTGAATGTGGACCCCGAGCAGAGGAAGCCGGTGCGGCCGGCGATGTAAGAGCAGGGAATAGGAAGAACCGCAATGCTGGCACGAAAGCTGAAGATCGCAATCCTGCTGCTTTCTCTGATTCAGAACACAGGCGGACAGCAGGAACAACGCTGGGTGCTGCTTCCCGCGAGTGAAGCGATTCAAATTGGTAGCAAGGATAGTTGGCAGCCAACCAAAGCGGATATTGAAGGCCTTGAAGCAAATCTGCCATACATGTCGGAGTTACCGGCGAGAGACTGGAACCCCGCACGAGTCGTTCTGCATCCTGAAAGGTACTTCCGGCAATATGTAGCCATCATTGATGCTGGCAAAAGGAAGATTTTCGTAAATGCGATGTGCAATGTGCCGTCGGTACCTGACTGGCACGTTCGTTTCATTTCAACTGCGGATGGTGGAAGCTGTTTTTGGCATGTGACGTACGATCCGGCCACAAGGAAGTTCTCAGTTCTGGAGATCAACGGCCTGGGCTGAGTCAGTGCGTCACCACTGCATACAATTCCCTGTCCCCTATTCCCTGATCCCTATTCCCTAGCCCCTGCTATGCTTACCCCGTGGATCACTTTCGCCGTATCGGGCTGTTGCGCCGCCGTTTGACCAAGGCCGGGCTTCATGGGCTGCTGGTCACCCATCTTCCCGATCTGCGCTATCTCTCTGGATTTACAGGTTCGAGCGCCGCGCTGGCCATCACGCGCAGGAGCGCGCGGCTCTTTACTGACAGCCGGTACAGGACGCAGGCTGCCGAAGAGGTCGCTGGTGCCGAGGTTGAGATCGTCTCCGGCTCGCCGGCTGTTGCCGCCGTCGAGTGGCTGGCGGCGCAGCCGGGCGTCGTTTTTGCCGGCTTCGATCCCGCGAGGACCAGCGTGGACGATCTGGCTCGATGGAGGGCCGCTCTGCCGGTGCGGCTTCGCCGGGGGCTGCTTACTCCGCTGGCCGCTCCGCTGGTTGAGCCGCTGCGCGAAGTCAAGGACGAAGACGAACTGGCGTTGATGATCGAGGCGGCGCTGGTGGGCTGCCAGCTCTTCGAGCACATTCTGGAGTTCATCGAGCCGGGCCTCAGGGAGTTTGAGGTGGCCGCGGAGCTGGAGTATCAGGCTCGCCTGCTCGGGGCCGAGGGAATGTCGTTCGAGACGATCGTCGCTTCTGGTGTTCGTTCTGCTCTGCCGCATGGACGCGCTACCTCGGCCAAGCTGCCCCGCAACGGCTTCGTGACGCTCGACTACGGTGTTATTCTCAAGGGTTACTGCTCGGATATGACCCGCACTGTGCACCTGGGCAAGCCGACGGTCTACGAGCGCTTTGCCTATGAGGCGGTTCTTGAGGCACAGGAGGCTGGAATCGCCGCAGTGGCTCCCGGCATGAGCTGCGGAGAGGTCGATGAGGCAGCACGCGGGGTGCTGCGCAAGGCAGGATTGGCGGAGGCATTTTCGCACTCCACCGGTCATGCTCTTGGGCTGGAGATTCACGAGCCGCCGCGCATTGGCGCCGGGCAGACGATCAGGCTGCAGGCCGGGATGGTCATTACCATCGAACCGGGAATCTATCTTCCGGAGCGATTTGGCATACGGATCGAAGATATGGTCGCTGTGACGCGAAGCGGAGGCCAGGTGCTTACCCCGGCGCCCAAGGCCCTGATTGAGCTATGAGAAAATCCCCAGGTAAATTTGGAGAGTCAAGGGACGAATGAAACCACAAGACATCGAAGATCTGAAGCAACTGATTGAGTTTCTGAAGCAGTATCAGGTTGCTGAATTCGACCTGGACCGGGGCGACCTGAAGATCCGGCTCAAGTTCAATCCGCCGGAGACGTCTTCGGCTGGATTGGGCGAACTGGCGCGGGTGTTGGCCGCTGCGACTCCCACGGCTAACGCGCCGGCTGAGGTTGTTTCTTCTGAGTCTCAGGGGAGTGCCCCTGTCAGCGCGGACGACGTTGGCCTGCACATCGTCAAGTCGCCTCTTGTCGGGACGTTTTATGGCTCGCCTGCGCCCGGCGCGGAGGCCTTCGTTTCCCCCGGCGATCATGTGGCCAAGGGGCAGGTGATTGGCATCGTCGAGGCCATGAAGCTGATGAACGAGATTGAGTCGGATGCCGCAGGGGAGATCGTCAAGTGCCTTGTTTCGAATGGACAGCCGGTTGAGTTTGGGCAGCCGCTGTATTCCATCCGAATGGGGTGAAAAAGCAGCGGAGCTAGCGCGGTTAGCGGAGTTGGCGGAGTTAGCCTGGCCAATCAGCACCGCTAACCTCGCTAACTCCGCGAACACCGCTTAAAGGACCTCCATGTTTCGTAAGGTATTGATTGCCAATCGCGGCGAGATCGCTCTGCGCGTGCTGAACGCCTGCCGCGAACTGGGTATTCGCACGGTCGCTGTCTACAGCGAGGCCGACCGCAACTCGCTGCACGTGCGCTTTGCCGACGAGGCCATCTGCATCGGGCCGCCACGGCTGGCGGAGAGCTATCTGAACGTGCCGGCTGTGATCTCGGCGGCCGAAATCGCCGACGTGGACGCGATCCATCCCGGCTATGGGTTGTTGAGCGAGAACGCGAACTTCGCCGAGGTCTGCCGCGCGTCCAACTTAAAATTCATCGGCCCACCGCCGGAGATTACGCGGCTGATGGGCGAAAAGGACAGGGCGCGCCAGGCGATGAAGCGGGCCAATGTGCCGATTCTGCCCGGCTCCGACGGGGTGATCGCTACCGTCGAAGAGGCGCAGGAGTGGGCAAAGAAGGTCGGCTTTCCGGTAATTTTGAAGGCCAAGGCGGGCGGCGGCGGGCGCGGGATGAGGATCGTGCGCGCAGCGGAGGAACTGCCTAACCTCTTCCACGCGGCGTACACCGAAGCGGCTAACGCATTCGGCAACGGCGAGCTGTATATGGAGAAGTTCATCGAGAACCCGAGGCACATCGAGTTTCAAATACTGGCTGACGAACACGGCAACGTGAGGACGCTCTTTGAGCGCGAGTGCTCGATCCAGCGGCGCCATCAAAAACTGATCGAAGAGGCGCCAAGCTTGCGGGTCACGCCTGCGATGCGCGAGGAGATCAGCAGGACACTGTGCCGTTGCCTGTCGGAGATCGGGTATCAGAACGCTGGGACGGTTGAGTTCCTGATGGATGAAGACGGCCAACTACACTTCATCGAGATGAATACACGGGTGCAGGTGGAGCATCCGATTACCGAAGCGATCACGGGCGTGGACATTGTGAAGGCACAGTTGCTGATCGCGTCGGGAGAGCGGCTGGATGCGATCTTGCCTGCGAAACTGGAGATCCGCGGCCACGCCATCGAGTGCCGCATCAACGCCGAACATCCGGTGAAGTTTACCCCGTCGGCAGGCAAGATTACGGCCTTCAATGTGCCGGGCGGCAACGGCGTGCGCGTGGATACGGCGCAGTACGCCGAGGGCGTAGTGCCGCCTTATTATGACTCGCTGATTGCCAAGCTGATTGTGCATGGGCGCGATCGAGCCGAGGCGATTGCGAAGATGGAGCGGGCGCTGAGTCAATTCATCGTGCAGGGGATTGACACCTCGATCCCGTTGCATCAGGCGATCTTCGCCGACCCCGGCTTTCGAGCGGGCGAGTTCGACACCAAGTTCATGGAGAAGTTCCTGGCGGCGAAGGCGGACGGATAGGCTGCGATACAGAGACAAGAGCAAGGGCTGGATTCTGGTGAGGGGTCCGGCCTTTGCTTTTGTGGCGGGGTTCGAGCCTCACTGGAAGAGCAGGATATCGCCGCGCGATCCACAGGGCACCCAAAAGATTCTCTTTACTGCCCCGCTATTCGCCTGTAAAGTTACCGGAAGAAAGGGGATGTCACTCATGATCCTAGCGAATCTTCCTCAGGCGATTACAGCGATTGGTGGGTTGGGTACCGCGGCCTTTGGGCTACTGGATGCCATCAAGCCGGTCCTCCCAGGGATCAATCACATGGGGTTCGAGCGAATTCGCACGACGGTATTGGGGCTAACGCCGGATGAGGCGGGCGCAGGCCAACCGTTGAACGCGCTGCCGCAGGCGAATATTGTGGAATCGCTGCTTGCCAACTGGGTGAACGGCACCGATCTGGGCAGCCAGAAGTCGATTGCCAAGTCTTTGATCAAGCTGCATCTGAGCACCGGGAATGCCGCGGCACTGGCGGCGAAGACGAATGTCGATCCGGCTCTGCTGACTGCGGTGGCGCAAGGCATGGCATCCGTAACGGCGCTCACCCAGCAACAGAGCGACGCGTATGCGCGATTTGACCTGATTGTGACGGCACTGCTCGATGAGGCCTACCAGCATGCAGACCAGGTTTATCGCAACAGCACACGCGGCCTGGCTGCTTTGCTCGCGGTTGGGCTGGCCTTGGCCGGGGGATTGAGCATGGTGGGTTCCTGGGGGGCATTCTGGTGGAAGCCCGATATGTTCATGGCCCTACTGGTTGGACTGCTTGCCACTCCACTGGCGCCGATCGCCAAGGACCTTTCCAGCGCGCTCGCAACGGCTGTGAATACCATGCAGATGGTGAAGAAGTAGGTTGCCATGACTTTATTCCTCGATCTACGCATACAGCCGGTTGGCGGAGGCCTGGCGAACTCTGTAAGCACCAACCAGGGAACCAGCATCGGCGACTATACGGGAATTCGCCTGAACGATCTGCTCGATGTGGTCCAAGGCAGGCATTTACTGATCGCCGCGCATGGCTTCAACGTGAATCGCGCGGATGGGATCGCGCACCTTTCAAATTGGAACAGGCTGCTGCAGCTTCCGCAGCCGGGCTCTGCCTTTTTGGGGTTGCTGTGGCCCGGCGACTCGGTGTGGGCGCACGGACTCGACTATCCCGATGAGCCGAAGATTGCCGACGAGGCGGGAATTCTGGCTGCCAAGTTTATCAATACAAATTTTCAGCAGGCGGCGAGCATCTCATTCGCTTCGCACAGCCTGGGAGCTCGGGTAGTGCTGGCGACGATCGCGCATCTGAGCTTGCCGGTTCGGCGCGTGACGCTGATGGCGCCGGCAATCGACGACAACTGTCTGGCAACGGAGTTTCAGGCAGCGGCAGGGAATATCGGGACCATCTCCGTGCTCGCATCGAAGAAGGACATCGTGCTCTCGGCATGCTTTCCGCTGGGCAATCTGTTTGCGGGGATCATCGCGGCGGGGCATCCGTGGTGGCATGCGGCACTGGGCCATTGCGGTCCGATCACACCTTGGCCGGCGAACTTCCAGGCGCCCTTCGAGATTCCGGACGAATGGAAGTTCGAGCACAGCAACTACTTGCAGATTGACGATCCTGAGCCTCCGGCCTGGCGGCTGCCGGTCGATGTGCCGCCCCAGGGCACTCCTGCACCGGCGGGTACGGGCTGGCAGGAGTCCTTCTCCTCGGCGTTTGTCTCGACCCGATTCCGGTAGGGTCGAGCGGCGAGATTATGAGGTTAGATTAATTTATCGCTTTTTCTTCGCTTTTTTGGGCTGTCCTGTTGTATGCTGGCTTCGCAACACAGGAGGTTGCTCAATGGACTTTCAAAAGGAACTGATTGCCGAATACGACCGCGAGACCGCCAAGACACGCAAGATGCTTGAGGCGATCCCGGCCGATGCCGATTTCACTTACAAACCCCACCCCAAATCCATGAGCCTGGGCCGGTTGGCCGGGCATCTTGCGGAGACCGCCGGAGAGTGGGCGACTACGACATTTACCACCGACAAGCTGGAGTTCCCGGCGGACCACAAGTTCGAGGCCTACATTCCTGCATCCACCACGGCCCTTCTAGAGCGCTTTGACAAGGAGACAGCCGAAGCCAAGAAGGCGTTCGCTGATTTTGCGCCGGCAAAGTGGGACGAGAACTGGAAGTTCGTTGCCGGAGGCCAAGCCTGGATCGACGACTCAAAGTACCGCGTCTTCCGTGATTGGGTCATGGACCATATGATCCACCACCGGGCCCAGTTGGGCGTCTACCTGCGGCTGCTCGACAAGCCCATCCCTGGGGCGTACGGGCCTTCGGCGGACGAAATGCCGGGACAGTGAACAGTTAACAGTGAACAGTGGTCAGTCCGCAGGCTCATCGGCGGGCAATCATTTGAGCTTGAGCCGGTGCCGCCTCAACCGCTTGAGCGCCCTTTCGGGCTGACCACTGACAACTGATGGCTGCTCCAGCTACTCTTGATTCATGTCCTTCTCATTTCCAAAGATTTACCCAATACTCGATGTCTCATTCATTCCAACCTCCGGGCGGGGGGAGTTTCTGCGCAGACTGGGCAGCGAACTGACTAATGCCGGCGTGACGCTGCTTGAATACCGCAACAAGACCGGCGCGGATGCTGAATTGCTTGCGGATGCGGGGATTCTGCGGGCGGCGATGCCTGCGGAGAAGGTGAAGCTAATTCTGGATGATCGTGCTGCTCTTATTGAGCAGATTAGCTTTGATGGAGTGCATGTGGATGCGGACGACTTGAGACCTGATGAGGCGCGCAAACTGCTGGGAGCGGATCGCATCGTTGGAACGTTCGGGGGCGGCGCGGCGGGGATGGTTCCTGGGATTCTCGCGACACCGGCAGATTACTTCTCGATCGGGCCGGTTTTTGCGACGCGCACCAAGCAGACCAGTTCGCCGTTGATCGGTATGGAGGGCGTGCGGCGGTTGCGCGGGGAGGCTGGAGCTGGGCCTGTTCTGGTCGCAATCGGGGGCGTCACGCTGGCCACGGCGACTGAGGCGCTGGCTGCCGGAGCGACGGTTGTGGCGGTCGCTGGGGCGATTTTTCGCCATCCGGAGCCGGCGGCCGAGTTTCGGCGATGGGTGGCGGAGCTGGGGTAGGCGAACCACCTTGGGTTCGTGATTTCCCACCCAAGCCGCAAATACAAAGACGCGGCGAGGGTGGGGCACCCATTGTTTCTGGGGCGCCCTGTCATCTCGCGCCTTCTTTGATTCGGTTCTGACCGCTTACTGGTTGGGGTGCTGGTCGTGCTGATCGTGGTGATGATGATGGTGGTGGTGATGATGGGGATGTACTTCCACCACAACCTGCGCCTGCGCCACATAAGGTACTGCGAGGCAGAAGAGGAGCATCGTTCCAAACAGAAATTTTTTCATACCCTCATCATGACGCGCTGCTCGGCTCATTGCTGAGCTACTATGACCTGTCCGTGCAGGAACCGTTTCATGGGCTGAACGGCGCATAGTATGCTTCTTCAAGTGACGAACCGTAAACCCCTCTGAATCTTGCCTCAAGTCAGGAGACCGCCTTGCCGGATCGCGAACTGGAAGACAATTCAACCAGCGGTCCGCGGCTGGTGCAAAGTCTTGGACTCTTCAGCTCGACTGCGCTGGTTGTCGGGTCGATGATCGGATCGGGCGTTTTCATCGTCGATGCGGATATTGCGCGAGGAACGAACTCACCGGCGCTCTTGCTGGGCGCGTGGGTGTTGACGGCTGTTCTGACGATGACGGCGGCGCTGAGCTACGGCGAGCTGGCGGCGATGATGCCCAAGGCCGGCGGGCAGTACGTTTACCTGCGCGAGTCGCTGGGACCGCTGTGGGGTTTCCTTTACGGCTGGACGCTTTTTCTGGTGATTCAGACGGGCACAATCGCAGCGGTTGCGGTGGCCTTCGGAAAGTTTCTTGGCGTATTCTTTCCTGCAATTTCGACGACCCACTGGCTGTGGCACATCGCGCATGTCCCTCCGCTTCGCGTGGGGCCGATGGTGCTGGGCAATATGGAGATCGGCGTCAACACGGCCAACCTGACGGGCATAGTGGTCGTCATTTTCCTGGCCATCGTGAACATCTTTGGCGTGAAGCTGGGCGCGCTGATCCAGAATATCTTCACCACGGCCAAGGCGCTGAGCCTGGGGGCTTTGATTCTGCTGACCTTCACGGTGGGGCGTAATGCGACGGCCTGGGAGGCCAACTTTGGAGCGGGCTGGGGTGAGTTCTGGCGGAATGCCGGCTGGAGTTCGCTGCACCCGGTCGAGGTGGGCGTTGGCGGGCCGCTGGTGCTGGTGAATCTGTTTGTGATTCTGGCGGTGGTGCAGGTGGGGTCGCTGTTTTCAGCCGACGCATGGAACAACGTCACCTTTACGGCAGGCGAGACAAAGAACCCCAAGCGGAACATTCCGCTCTCGCTGATTCTGGGCACGGGATTCGTGTTGACGATCTATTTCCTAGTGTCGCTGGGCTACCTGCTGGTTCTGCCGATGCACGGCGATGCGAACGGCGCGACGGTGATGGCGCGGGGGATTCAGTATGCAACAGAGGATCGCGTGGCTACGGCGGTGCTGGAGCAGATCTTCCACTCGGGCGGGGCGTGGCTCATGGCGGGGGCGATTCTGATCTCGACCTTCGGCTGCGCGAACGGAATGTCGCTGGCGGGCGCGCGCGTCTACTATGCGATGAGCCAGGACGGATTGTTTTTCAAGTCGGTGGGCAAGCTGCACCCACGCTATAAAACTCCAGCCGCCGGCTTGCTGGTGCAGGCCTGCTGGGCGGTAGTGCTGTGCATCTCGGGCTCCTACAGCCAACTGCTGGACTACATCATCTTTGCGGTGCTGGTCTTTTACATTCTCACGATCGTAGGACTCTTCGTGCTGCGCTTTAAGCGGCCCGATGCGCCGCGGCCTTACAGAGCGCTGGGCTATCCCGTGCTGCCTGCGCTCTATATCGCGCTGGCTGCATGGATTTGTATCGTATTATTGCGTTACAAGCCTCAGTACACATGGCCGGGCTTGGTGTTGGTTCTGCTCGGCATTCCCGTCTATCTATTCTGGTCCAAGAAGA
>Ga0302275_10001247_pt1 | contig 27480 bp, 23 predicted proteins | sample III_Bog_N2_2_FD_200229 | JGI IMG/M metagenome (GOLD analysis project Ga0302275, IMG submission 200229) | Peat permafrost microbial communities from Stordalen Mire near Abisko, Sweden - III_Bog_N2_2 | ecosystem: Environmental > Terrestrial > Soil > Wetlands > Peat | place: Sweden: Abisko... | reverse complement strand
GGCCGGATGCGCGCATCCGGCCGCCGCGGACCGTCGTTCATGGCTTATCGGTTTTCTCCAGGAAGAGCTGTTCGCGCGAGGAGGTGGAATAACGCTCGCGCAGCTTCCGGGATATTTGGTCCATGGTGCCGACAATGATGGCCTCGGCCTGGCAGGCCGCTTCGCAGGCCGTGGGCAGCCCAAGGTCCAGCCGCTGGTAGCACATGTTGCATTTTTCCATCTTGTTGTCCGCGCCGAATTGGGGCGCGCCGAATTCGCAGGCCCAGAGGCATTGGTGGCACCCGATGCATTTGTTCTTGTCCACCAGGACGATGCCGTCCTCGGCCCGTTTGGAGATGGCTCCCACCGGACAGGCCTTCATGCAGGCGGGATCGCCGCAATGCATGCAGGACAGGGGCAGAAACTCGCATTTGTCGACGCCGTCGATCGTGAGTTCCACTTCACTGACCATGATGTAGCGGGGCCCGGCCGGCAATTCGTTTTCCACCTTGCAGGCGGTTTCGCACGCGCGGCAATTCATGCACCGCTTCGCGTCGATATAGATGGTCTTGTGGCGAGTATTCATCTTTTCTCCCCCTTCTGCATCTTTTCGATTTTGACGAGGGTGTTGAAGTAGGCGGTGGTGTTGCCGTCCAACAGGGGATGGTATTCGTCCATGATGCCCACGCCCACGTCGCGGGGACCGCCCACGGACTGGCTGGTGAGCACGTTCACGCTGGCGCCGAGTTTCACCCACATGCCGCTGGACAATTCGGCGACGCCCTTGCGAACGCGCACGGTGGGCGCGGCGAGCACGTTGAGGAGTTCGCCCCGGTCGTTGGCGATGCGCACCTTGTCCCCGGCCTTGAGGCCCAGGGCGTTGGCGTCGGCGTGGTTGATGAACACCTTGGGCGGACCTTCGATTTCCTTGATCCAGGGCAGGTTGTAGCCTTGCGAGTGGGTACGGAAGGCCGGGTGCTGGGAGATGAGGGTGAAGGGATACTTGGCGAAGAGTTCCGGGGTGGCCGTGGGGCTCTCGTCCGTATCCATGTTCCAGGGCACGGGATTCCAGTCGCCGGGGAATTTCTTGCCTCGCTCCACCATGCCTTGGGCGTAGAATTCAAACTTTCCCGAAGGCGTTTTGAAATTGTAGTCCGCGTACGGCACCCTGGGACACCAGCGTTCGGGGATGCGAATGGGACCATTGGGGGAAGTGCATTCCTCCAGCTTCACGTCGTCGGGCAGCATCCAGCGGATGTAGTCCAGCCCGGTGTCCTCCTTGGGGAAGTACTCCGCAAAGCCCATGCGCCGGCCGAGCTCCTGCCAGATTTCGATGTCCGGCACGGCCTCGTGGTAGGGCTGGCATACCGGCACGAGGACTTGGAAGTAGCTGTGCCAATAAGAGGGATGGAAGCCGTACTGCTCCAGGAAATGGCAGCCCGGCAGCACCAGGTCGGCATAGTCCGTATCGTCGGTCATGAACTGCTCGATGGCCACGTACATGTCGAGCTGCTTGACCGCCTTGATGGTCTCGGACACGTAAGGCTGTTGCGACACCAGGCCTCCCCGGTAGGAGATGCAGCCCTTGATGGGCGGGTCCTTGGCGGCCAACACCGCCTGGGCGAAGGTCGAGATGTTGATCAGGCGGGTCTTCGGGATCGTGGCTCCTTCGGGCGCGGCCACCTTGGCGGCGTTCATGAAGCCGGGTATGCTCGGAAAGCCCATATGATTGATATAGTTGAGGTTGCCTGTTTCCTTGCCGATGTGCCCGCACACGGCCGCGAGGCAGGAAACGGCGCGTTGGGTCTGGTGTCCGTTGGAGTAGCGTTGGTGGCCGTAGCCGCATTCGGTCTGGGTTTTGTGGGTGGCGTACATGACCGCGGCTTGTTTGAGCTGCTCCACGTCCATGTCGCAGATCTGCGCGGCGCGCTCGATGGGCATTTTGCGCACTTCTTCCATGAACTCGTCGAAACCGAAGCCGTGCTCCGCGATGAAGTCCTTGTCGTGCAGGTCGTTGGCCACGATATAGTTGGTCATGCCCATGATCATTTGCAAAACGGTGGTCGGGCGCGGCCGCAGGTGGATGTCGGCCTTGGAGCCCACCGGCGTGAGGTAGGGATCGACCACGATGAGCTTGGCTCCGCGCTCCGTGGCCTTGTAAAGGAACGGGTAGAGGTGCGGATTGGTGAAGGACGGGTTGCGGCCGATAAGGAAAATACACTCGGTTTTATCGGCCCAGACCTCGGGCGACATCACGTTCTGCTCGCCGATGCTGTAGTAGGACCCGGCCGCGCCGCTGAGCAGACAGAAGCTGCCCACCAGCTTGGAAGAGCCGAACAGGTTGTGGAACCGGCTCGAGGCCGCCTTGATCATGTGCTCGCGGTTGCCCGAGTACAGGTATTCGCAGAAAGACTCCGGCCCGTAGGTGTCCCGGAGCATGGTCAGCTTCTCCGTCATCCAGTCGAAGGCCTCGTCCCAGGATATCCGTTTGAACTTGCGCTCGCCCCGTTCGCCCACGCGCAGCATGGGGTATTTCACACGGTCGGGGCTGTTGATCTTCTGCACGTTGGCGTAGCCCTTGAGACACAGGTGCCCTCGGGTGATTGGGTGGTCCGGATCGCCCTCGACCTTGATGACTTTCTCGTCCTTGACATAGGCGAGAAAGCCGCAGGTGTCGTAGCAGTTGTGAGGGCATGCGGTTTTGACCACACGGTCGGCGATGACGATTTTACCGCCCAGGGTGATGGGCACGTCGGTCGCCATGGCGAACTTGTCGAGATCCTCGTGTAATCTGGAAAATGACGACATATACCAGTTACCTCCCGGATGTTGCTGTTGGCCGTTCACAGGCACGTTTCAGGTCCCGCTTCGCGGAGGAAAGCGCCGTTCGGATCAGTTCCGCGCACCGGTCGCAGAAGCTCAGGGGCTTGCGCCGCACGTGCCCGGTGGTCCGCGAAACCTGCATGACGCACCTCGCCTTGCAATGTCCCAATCCCAGCAGGTGGCCCACTTCATGGCAGGCCACCTTGGCCACGTCTTGCTCACTTTCCAAACGCCGTCCGGAAACGACGGCCCTGTCGGGCGCGGCCGCCCCGAAAACCCAAGCCAGCCAAGGGTCGCCGATGTCCTCGCCAACCAGCCAGAGCGCCGCGTCGCACCGTTGCGGGAGAGGCAGGTCGCTGTCGAGCAGGTAGTGTACATCAAAGTGTCCCTTGGCCGTGTCCCACGCCGCATGGGGCAAGTCCCTGATTTGCGCCGGCTCCGCTTCCAGGCCCGGGAACAGGCCCGGAAAGGCGGCGAGAACCGCGCGGGTCGGCGCGTCCAACCCGGACTCCCGATATATGCCCAGACGATAGGCCATGATCCCTACTTCTTTCCGGCACACATGAGTTCGGCTTGGGGATGGCGGCGCAGGAACATGGCCATCAAGGGCGCCACCAAGGCGCCGACGCCCAGGACGATGAACGCCGGACCCCAGTGGACGGCTTCGGTGGGATTGGCGATGCCGGTATTGTACGCCTGCAAAACCTTGCCGAAGACGATCGGGGCGATGATGGTCATGGAGAAGCCCACCGCCGACTGGATGCCCAGCATGGTGGTGCGGATGCGCGAGGCGCACATTTCCGTCAGGCCGGCCTTGTAGATGGCCGAATCGGAAATGACCCAGAACCCGATCCACAGGCCGACGATCACGACCACGGCCATGGGGCCGCCGAGCAGGTAGCCGAAGAAGAACTCGGGAACGAGGCTGGCGAGGGCGCACAGGACGATGGCCCTGGTCCGGCCCAGTTTGTCGGCGATCTTGCCCATGATCCAGACGGCGGGAGCGCCGGCCAGGGTGATGCAGGCCGCGAGCAGGCCGCCCAGGCGCACGGCTTCCTTGGTGTCCATGCCGCTCGCCGTGGCGCAGGCCACCATGAACGGTCCGATCCAGGCCCAGAAGGCATACAGTTCCCACATATGCCCCATGTAACTGGAGGTGATCAGCGCCGAACCGCCGTAGCCGCCATCTGGGGCGCACTGCGGGCCGTCGAATTGCTTGGCCGTTTCAGCCGGCTTGTCCTGCACAAAGAAGAGGATGATCAGAAAGGCGGCAAACACGGGGACGGACGTCCACAACATGCCCGTGCGCCAGCCGGCTTCGGCCGCGATGGGACCGGCCACGAAATATCCGCCGGCGGAGGCCGCCGTCAAGGCGGCGGTATACGCTCCCAAGGCTCCGCCGCGTTCATTGGGCGGGAACCAGTTGGCCAAAAGGGCCATGCCCGGCGCGTAGATGGCGCCGCAGGCGCAGCCGGTCAAAAGGCGCATGATCATGACCGTCCACTTGTCGGTCACCACGAAGACGAAGGAGGTGGCGAAAATGCCGGTCAGCAGCGTGGCGTACATGACCACTCGTTTGGGGCCGATTTTGTCGGCCAGCCAGCCGGTGATCAGCACGATCAGAACGTAGCCTGCCTGGAAGCAGGCGATGATGGTTCCCGTGTCGGACGAGGTCAGTTTGAATTCTTGTGAAATATACCTGAGGACCGCAGAGAAATTGTACCATGGCAAGTAACCGATGACCATGGACACGCACATCAACAAAAGTATCTGGTTCTTTTTTTGCACGGCGATCTCCTTTTAGGTGTCAGTTCTTGCAGTAATTATTGTAACGCCGTTTACCGGCTTGGTTTTCCAGTTTTGTGAAAAAAATCACAAAAAGTTACAAAACAACAATACATATCAATGAACGGTAAAACGATAAAATCAAACTCCGTCGGGTAGGAAACAGCAAAAAATGTTCCATCCCGGAAAATGGCTCACTACTTGGAGGAAAACCGTGACACACAAATGCCGATGATTCAATTTGGGACAACCCTGTCTTAAATTTGGGATGATGCCCCAAAATGGCACAATTTGTGAAAGCGTAGGTATTTTAATGTGTTCTCGCCAATTTGAAAAATGCGACACCGGTCTCGCCTCATCGAGAAAACCGCGTTCCGGGGTGACGATGCGAAAAAGGTCAAAGAAGATCCTCTTGTTTCCCGGGTGTGTCGCCCTGTACCGGTTTGTGGATTACGAAGTCGCGGCGCGCAAGGTTCTGGAGGCCCTGGGGCTGGAAGTCCTGTCGCCGGGCACGGCCCTGTGCTGCGGCGCTTTTCTGGAAGGAAGGCATCCGCATTGGATGCGGTATTCCGCCTTCATATTGGCCGAAGCGGCCCGGCGCGAAGCGTTCGTGGTGACGCTGTGCGGCGGGTGCGCCAATGCCTTCGCCCGCACCCGCCAGACCCTGTCGGCGGACTCCGGGGCCGGCGCGGACCTCAAGGATTGGCTGCATTCCCAGGGGTTTGAGGACCGGGACCCGGCCGATTCCATGCACCTGCTCGAGTTTCTGACCATCCGCCGCGAGGAGCTCGCGCGCGGGATCGTCTGCAGCCTGCCCTGGCGGGTGGCCCCTGTCTATCCCTGTCAGGTCTTCCGTCCCGGACCGGTCATGGGCTTCGACGATCCCTTGCGGCCTCGGTCCCTGGACGATTTGATCCGACTCGCGGGCGCCCAGGTGGTCGAATATCCCCTGAAATATTCGTGTTGCGGCGCCAGCGCGGAAATCGACGGACCGGCCGTGGCCCACGGTCTGGCCCGGGCCCGTCTGGACCAATTGCGCGCCGCGCGGGCCCGGGTGTTGGTGACGGCCTGCGGCAACTGCCACCGGCTCCTGCAGAAGCTCCAGCCCCTGTATGCGCCCGGTCCTTTCTTTCCCGGGCTGTTCATTCCGCAATTGCTCGGGCTGGCCATGGGCATGACTCCGGAGGCGCTGCGGTTGGACCGGCGGGTGGTGCGGGCGCTGGGTTACGACGAAGCGCCGCAAGCAATTGCGGTTTACGACGCGGCGGCCGCCGCGTCGTCGCGGCAAGGGCCGGCCCCCGGGCGCCGGCGGCCCGCGTCTTCCGGGAGGTCGCGGCGCTGCACCGAATGCGGCGCCTGCCGGGGCGTTTGCCCCGTGGAGCGCGGCGGCTGGCCGTCATTGGCCGCCGAGATGCTGGATGCCAAGGCCGGGCCCGGGCATTGCTCCAACTGCTGGCTATGCCATGAGGTCTGTCCCGAGGGCGTGGATGTTTGGCGGCGCCGTCTAGAGACGCTTGCCCGCCATCCCCTGTCCGCCGCCAGACGCGAATCCCTGGAAGAAGTCGCGAGAAGCGGGTTTTGTCTGCCCATCGGCGAGGAAACCAACGAATACCGGGTGTTTTCCGGCCTGCCCCCGGTCGGCTTGCCGACGTTGGAGCTTTTGAAGCTGTTGGAGTTTTCAATGGCCGATGTCTCAAAATGAGACATCGGCTACAATGGAATAACTGAATATTTGCAGCCAGTAAGACAAAATCAGAGGGATTCGTCGCGCTCTTCGCAAATGCCCCAGCCTTGGTTTTCTCATTTTGCGACAACCAATGACCCAAAATGGGACAGAAAGGCCTCGCATCCTGGGTGTCCTCGGCACAATGTCCGCCTCGATTCCCCCTCTCGGCCGTTCCCGGTCTTTTGATCTCTTGGAAATGATGTTCGGATTTTGCTTTTCGTGAACCAAGCCGTTTCGGGGTACGGCGCGCTTGTTCTTCCCGCCGCATCCTCCTGGGATGCCCGCTTTCGCGGTTTGGGCGGGCGAAGGCGCCTGCTTGGTCGCGGCTCTGGCGTACTTCTTGCTTGGTCTGGTTGGAACGCAGTGGAAGGCAATAAAGCCGTTTTGCTTCTCTTTTGTCTTAATGAAGACGGGAAATTGGATGCAGCGTCTTTTAACTGTCGACAGGGTGATGATGTTTCCACTTCAAGAATTCAAGACAACAAAGGAGAATATTGATGCTCGTCGATAAATACACATTTCCGGATGAACTATACTATGACAAACATCATTTCTGGACACGGTTGGAAGGCGATGTGGCGGTGATGGGCATGACCGAATACGCCGTGACCATGTCCGGGGAATTGGTTTTCTTCGAAGTGGTCGCGCCGGGCAAGAAGGTGCAGCAGGATAAGGCCTTCATGTCGGCGGAGTCGGGCAAGTGGGTGGGCCGCGTCTTCTCGCCGTTCACCGGCCAGTTGGTGGCCTTCAACGAGGAGCTGGAGTTCGAGCCCATCGTGGCCAACAAGGACCCCTACGGCGCCGGCTGGATAGCCAAGATCAAGCCGGACAATCTGCAAGGCGAGCTGGGCAACCTGCTCACCGTGCACACCCTCAACGAATGGCTCCTGCCGGAAATCGAGCGGCAGAAGAAGCTCGCCGCCAAGCGCGGCTGATGCTTTCACGTCGGAATCTTGGGCAGGGCAACATGGTTGTCAACGGGCACCCGACCTCTAACCGATAACGACAAGGAGCAGTGACATGGCTGAAAACAGGTCCCAAAAGATTTTGAAGGATTTCGAGGAAGGGCTGGCGCGCGCCCAGGTTGCAATGCCTAAAACAATCCAGGCCTACATTGACCTCGAGAAGTATGCCGTCGCCAACTACGGGGTCTTCGACAACAAGATGAAAGAGCTGTTCATGCTCGCCCAGGGCGTGCGCACCCCCTGCAAGTACTGCATCTGCATCCATACCTACAACGCCATCAGCGAAGGGGCCACCAAGGAAGAGATTTACGACGCCGTGAGTTCCTGCATCCCGTTCGGCGGCGCCAAGACGTTTGCCTATGCCTGCACGTATCTGACCGAAGCCGTGGAGGCGTTCTGGGTCGACTGAGGCCGGGCGGCCACGGTGCCGCCGTTGTGTCCGAGCTTGGGCGCGGGGGGCAGCGCCGCCCGCGCCCAAGCCGGATTCCTGTTCGGGAGAAAACGGCCCCCAACCGAAAACCGGGCGCGAGCGAAATTATGGAACTGAGCATCTGCGGCGAAAACAGCCCCACCGGAGCCCGGGTCCTGTGGGCCGGCGATCGGCGGGCTTGCGGCCGGCAGTGCCTGTATTGCCGGGAGTGCGGCACGGTCCTGCCGCTGGCTGCCGATCAGCTGCGGCCGTGGGCCGCGCTTGAAGCGGGCCGGCCCGTGAATCTGCTGTGGCCGGGACGGGACGGCCGCGCCGAGGCGCTGGCTTCCCTGGCCGCCCGGCTGGTTTCCTTTGGCGCGGGCGAGGTCCGGCTCACGCTCGGACCGGCAAGCGTCTTGTCCCGAAGCGATTTCAAATCGTTCAAGGAAGCCGGGATCACGAGCCTGGGCGTCGCCCAGCTCGCGGTTTGGAAAGACCTGGACGCGGCGCTGCGTCCGGGCGATCCGGCGCGGGACTGGTGGGAAGGCGCCTGGAGCATGCTTCCGGAGGCCCTGGCCGTGTTCGGCCCCGGCCGAGTCCGCCTGCATTTGGTCCTAGGGCCGGGAGAAACCGAAGAGCAGGCCGTCGGCGCCGTGCAGGCGGCCCACCTCCTGGGCGTGCGGCCCCTGGTGCGGCCGCTGCGGCCCAATCCGGACCTGAAGTTCACCCCGGTCAGCCAGGGGAAGATCTATCGCATCCTGGCGGCGCGCAGCTTGATTCAAAGCGGGCTGAGCTCGGCGGAGCAAATGCAGTTCAACGAGTACGGCCAGGTGATCCATTACGGGGTGGCGGTCGAGCGGCTTGAAAGCGTCATGCGCGGCGGCGTCGCGGGCGAGGACCTGCTCGATTGCGTCGATTGCGAAAATTTCTGCCGCCAGCGGGAATGGGCGGCCTGGCTTGAGGCTTTGGAGCCGGCGGGCGAACCCTTGGCCGCGCGCATGCGGCGTCTGTGCGACATCAATTGGGAAGAGGCCTGGTCCAACAGCGGCCGCGTTTTCAGGCTCGGGAAGTTCGCCTTCAACGAGGCGGAAATCGAGGCCGAGGCGGGCTCCCCCTATGCCATGATCGCCGCTTTCGCCCCAGGGGCCGACGATGACGATTGACCGGCGGCGCGGGCGGGATCGAACGTCTTCGCCGTAACGGGCGCAATTGTTCGTCCGGTTGCCCGAAGCGGCCCGGCGCAAATGTTCCGAAAGGCCGCGGCGTGCCGCCCGGGCGGGAATGATGCGGCGGTGCACCCTTTAACAGTGCGGCGTGGAACATGGACAAGACACTTTCCGAGCTTTACGGCGAACGCATCAGTGAAGATTGGTGCGAGAGGGTGGCCTACAGCCGCGACCTGGGGGAAATCCCCGCGGTGCTGCGTTCGGCCCTCAAGATCGAAAACGTTCCCGACCTGGTCGCCAGACCGTCGAACGCGCGGGACGTGGCGGCGGCGATGGAATACGCCAAGGCCGGCGGCGTTCCCGTCACCCCCCGGGGCAGCGCGTCCTCGGGCTTTTTCAACGCCGTGCCGGTGAAAAAAGGGCTCTGCCTGGATCTGTGCGGCCTGGACCAGATCGAGGACGTGGACCAGGAGGCCGGAACGGTCACGGTGGGAGCCGGCTGCCGCTGGCTGCCGCTGGACCGGCATTTGCGCCGCCAAGGTTGGGCCGTCCGCACCTATCCCACCAGCGCCCCCACCGCCACGGTGGGCGGCTGGATCAATATGGAAGGGTACGGCGTGGGCAGTCTGGCTTACTCGGCCCTTATCGATCAGGTGGTCGGCATGGAGGTGGTGTTCGCCTCGGGCGAGATCCGCTGGATCACCCCGGACTCCACGCCGCCGACAACCTGGTTCGCCGGGTCGGACGGCACCTTGGGGGTCGTGACCAAAGTGACCCTGCGCATCCGCCGCGTCCCGGAAAGCGAAAAGCACTGGCTGGTGTCTTTCGCGGATTCGGACGCCCTGGGGCGGGCCGCCGTGGAACTGGCCTCCGGGTACGCCGGGCCGTACAACATGTCCTTTTTGCATTCTTCCTATTTCGATTTGCAGCGGCGCATGGGCCATGCGGCGCCGGACGGCGACGTGCTGGCCGTGGACTACGAGGACAGCGCCGAGGCCGTGGCCGAGGGCCGACAGCGCGTGGCCGAGGCGGCGGCCCGCCACGGGGGAACGATTTTGCCGGACCGCCTGGCCGAAGCCGAATGGGAACAGCGCTTCAGGCACTTGAGCCTCAAACGCTTGGGACCCTCGGTCCTGGCCGCCGAGGACTGGATCGGGCCGGACAGGCTCGGGGAATACCAGGCGGCGGTGGCCCGGTTGGGCAGGCGGCTCAAGACCAGTTTCTATACCTACGGCACCATCGTGGGGACACAGCGCATGTCGGTTTTCACCGGCTACCTGACCGATCGGCGCAAGCCTCTGAGCTATCTCATCGCCCTGTCCGTGACTTGCCGGCTGCACGAAATCGCCGGCCGCCTGGGCGGCCGTCCGCTGGGCGTGGGGTTGTGGAACACCCCCTACCTGCCCGGCATCTACAGCCCCGAGGAACTGACGGAGCTGCGCCGGCGCAAAAAGTTTCTGGACCCGGCGGGCCTGCTCAATCCGGGCAAGCACTATGAATGGCCAGCGCTGCTTTCGCCCGGCCTGTTCTCGCTTGGAGCCAACATGGGCAGCCTGCTGCAGCGCTTTGCCTCGGGGCAATGAGGAGGGTTTGGTCTTGGATACGAATACATACTGCACGGACGTGCACGACGCACTCTCCATCTGCGCCCGCTGCGGCTATTGCCGGGACGCCTGCCCCGCCTATGCGGCGTCAGGGTGGGAGTCTTACTCCCCCAGGGGTAAATTCACCATCCTGGACAGCCTGGCCGAGGGCAAGGACTTCCCCGGGACCCTGGCCAACCGCGTCTTCCAGTGCACCCTGTGCGGCGCCTGCCGCGAGGCCTGCATCACCGGCCTGGACCCGCGCGGCATGTGGGTGAAGCTGCGCAAGCAACTGGCGGACCGGGGCCAGGCTCCCCCGGTCATGGAAGCGCTTGGCGAGATGATCATGACCAAGGGCAACATGGCCGGCGAAGACAAAGCCAATCGGCTGCTCTGGACGGAGAACGTGGAAAACGTCCCCGAGGACACGGCGGGCAAGAAAGACGCCGAGGTTTTGTATTTCATCGGCTGCATGGCCTCGCTGTATCCCGCGGCCTACGCCGTGGCCCAGTCCTCGGCTTCCATGTTCCTCAAGGCGAAGGTCGATTTCGCCACCATGGGCGCGGACGAGATCTGCTGCGGTTTTCCGCTCGTGGCCGGAGGCTTGACCGGCAAACTGGCCGAAGTGGCCGCCGCCAACGTGCGCAAAATTGAAGAACTCAGGCCCGGGCGCATCGTCAGCACCTGCCCGGGCTGCGTGCATATGTGGCAGCACGAATATCCCTCCCTGTTGGGCAAGCCCGTGCCCGTGCCCGTGCAGCACAGCAGCCAGTATCTCCTGGAGTTGGCCAAGGAAGGCCGGCTGCGCTTTAAAAGTTTCGACAAGGTCGTCACCTACCACGATCCCTGCGACCTCGGCCGCAACAACGGCATCTACGAAGAGCCGCGCGAGCTTTTGCGCTGCGTGCCCGGACTGCAACTGGTGGAGATGGAGAAAAATCGCGAGCAGGCCCTGTGCTGCGGCGGCGGCGGCAACCTGGAAATGTCGGATAAGGACCTTTCCGAGCGCATCGGGACCATGAAAATGGCCATGATCAAGCGCACCGGAGCCCAGGTGGTGGTCACCGGCTGCCAGCAGTGCCGCCGGACTATCCAGGCCGCCGCGCGCAGGGAAAAGGCGCGGGTGCGGGTCATGGAAATCACCGAATTTCTGCTTTCGGTCATAGACGACGGGGAGGGGTGATCCCGGCGGGAAACGGTCGCGGCCGAGGACCGGCGGGGATGTTTTCGCGACAAGGCGCTCTAACGCCGCCCGAAGCCGGGCGCAGCGGGGATGCGGCATGAATATCGGCGAGCTGAGTTTCGAGCAATACCGTTCGCGGGTGGAGGCCTTCCACGGCTACGCCGCCCCGGGCCTGCTGCTCGGCGGCTACATGGTGGAAATGGCCAAGCGCGGCCTGCCGCGCGGCGTGCTCTACGACGCCGTCAGCGAGACCAAATCCTGCCTGCCCGACGCCGTCCAACTGCTCACGCCCTGCACCGTGGGCAACGGCTGGCTCAAGATCATGAATCTCGGCCGGTACGCCCTGACTCTCTACGACAAGCACCTGGGCGACGGCGTGCGGGTGTGGATGGATCCGGACAAGCTTGAGGCCTGGCCGGCCATCAAGGATTGGTTTTTCATCCTGATCGAGAAAAGCCGCCAGGATTCCGAGAGGCTCATCGAGGAGATCCGTACGGCCGGGGACAGCGTCCTGTCGTGCGGTCCGGTGCGGATGCGCGCCCAGGAACTGGTCAAGAAGCACAAGGGCCGCGTCGGCCCGTGCCCGGTTTGCCGCGAGGCCTATCCCCTGCGCGACGGGGCGGTTTGCCGCGGCTGTCAGGGCGAGGCGCCCTATGAGGACAAGCCGGATACGGGACGAAACGGACAGTCCGTCCCGGGTCTGCGGTCGGTGCCCGCGCGGGACGCCCTGCACCGCGCGCTGCTGCACGACATGACCGAGGTTCTGCCCGGCGAAAGCAAGGGACCGGCCTACCACAAGGAACAGCTTCTGGAAGAAGAGGACATCGGCCACCTGGGGCGCATGGGCAAGGTTCACGTCTTCGTCAAGGACGAAGCGCTGTTTAACGCCGAGGATTGGGCGCACGAGGACGAGGCGGCCGAGGCCTTCGCCCGGGCCATGGCCGGGGAGGGGGTGGAGTATCGTCTGCCTCCGCGCGAAGGCAAGCTGGTGCTCACGGCGGCCCGGGACGGCCTGTTCATGCTTACGACGCAACGCCTGGAGGCCTTCAACCTGACGCCGGGCGTGATGTGCGCCAGCCGGCCCGGCTTTTCCAGGGTGGAGCGGGGCATGCGTCTGGCCGGCGTGCGGGCCGTTCCGCTCTATCTGCCCAGGACCAATTTTTTTCAGGCCCTGTCCGCGATCGGGGAGACGCCGATCTGCTCGGTGCTGCCCCTGCGCCCGGCCAAGGTGGGCATTCTGGTCACGGGAAACGAAGTGTACCAGGGGGTCATTGAGGACCGTTTCATCCCCATCATCACGGCCAAGGTGCGGGGATACGCCTGCGAGGTGGTCAAATCCCTGATCGCTCCCGACGATTGCGCGGCCATCGGGCGGGCGGTGGGAGCGTTGCGGGAAGCCGGGGCCGAGCTCATCATCACCACGGCCGGACTCTCGGTGGACCCCGACGACGTGACCCGCAGGGCGCTGGAGGAATGCGGCCTGCAGGACGAGCTCTACGGCCTGCCGGTGATGCCCGGGGGCATGACCCTGCTCGGGCGGATGGACGGGATTCGGATTTTGGGCGTGCCGGCCTGCGCCCTGTATTTCAAGACCACGGGCTTCGACCTTTTGCTGCCCAGGGTTCTGGCTCAAGTGCCCGTCACGCGCCACGACCTGGCCAGGATGGGAGAAGGCGGCTTGTGCCTGGAATGCAAGACCTGCACCTACCCCAAATGCTCGTTCGGCACGTAGCCGGACCGGGACGCGGGATTATTGGGAGAAGCGAGCGAAATATGACCGACGCACCGAATTTATTGGATTTCCGGGTACTCCATAGCGGACCGTGCGGCGCGGCCGAGCATATGTGCCTGGACGAAGTCATCATGGAGGCCATCGACCGGGGCGAGTCCCCGAATACGGTGCGTTTTTTGCGGTTTCCCCGGTGTGCCCTGGTGGGGCTGCACCAGAACACCGCCCTGGAAGTCGATGTCGCCTACTGCCGGGAAAACGGGGTGGAGATCAACCGGCGGATTACCGGCGGGGGCGCCCTGTTTTGCGGGCAAGCCGAGTTGGGGGTGGAAATATACGCCGTCGGCGTCACGCCCGGTTTCCCGGCGGACAAGACCTCCTTGTACCGGGTCATGTGCCAGGCCCTGATCCGGGGCTTGCGCAAGCTGGGACTGAATGCGGCGTACCGGCCGGTCAACGACATCGAGGTGAACGGACGCAAAATCGCGGGCACCAGCGGGGGGGAAGTGGGGGACGTCCTCGTCTTTCAGTGCAGCCTGCTGGTGGATTTCGACGTGGACGAGATGTTGCGCGTCTTGCGTCTGCCCGTGGAAAAGTTGGGCGACAAGGCCGCAGCCTCCTTCCGCGAGCGCGTGACCTGGATCGGGCGGGAACTGGAGGCAATTCCGGAGCGCGAAGTCATGGAAGACGCCCTGTTGGACGGCCTGTCCGAATCCCTTGACTTTCGTTTCTCCCGAGGGGAATTAAGTGAAGAGGAGCGGACCATGCTGCGGGAAAAGCTCCCCCGGTTCAGCTCGGAAAAATGGATTCTGGGCGAAAACGGCGGGGTCATCCACACCGTGGACGCCTTTGCCAATTACAAGGCCCCGGGCGGCTTGATCCGGGTGAACGTCAGACTCGACAGAACCTTGCGCCGGTTCATGTCCGTGCTCATCACGGGGGATTTCATCGCCTATCCGCCCAGGTTCATCCACGACCTGGAAGTGGGCTTGAGAACGGCCACGGCCGACAGGGAGGCCATAGCCGGTGTTGTGGCGTATTTTTTCCGCCGGCATCAGGCCTCATTGCCGGGGGTGAGCCAGGAAGACTTGGTGGCGGCGATGCTGGCCGCCGTGGCTAAGGCCCGGACCGCGCAAGGCCGCTCCCGGGATCACCCGTGAGCCGCCGGGCCCGCTCGGTCCAGAAACCCCGAAACCCGGTTTTTTGTCAAATGCCAACGGATGGTCGCGCATGCCAATGCTCAAGACGTTGATCTCGCCCGCGAACAGATCGCTCCCGCCCGAGTACGAGGAGTGGAAACGTTTCGTCTATGAGGGCGTCATCTCGACCAAGGTCCGCGAGCTTGTTCGCGAATCCTGGGAACGTTGCGCCACCATGAAGGTGGATCCCTTCACGCTCGGGGCGCAGTGCGTGTTCACCCCCGGAGAACTCAGCATCCGCAAGCAGCACAGCAAGGATTTTTTGGCCGTCGCGCGGCCCTATGTGGACACGCTGTGCAATCTGGTGGGCAATTCGGGCACGGTGATTTTTTTGACCGACGAGTCGGGGGTGATCTTGCTGCTCTCGGGCGACCCGGAAGAGTTGGAGCGCCAGGAGCGCATCAACCTGGTGGAAGGGGCCGTCTGGACGGAGCACGAAACCGGCACCAACGCGGTGGGCACGGCCATCGCCATCGGCCGTCCCGTGCAGATCGTGGGCGGCGAGCACTACTGTTACTCCCAGCACGAGATCACCTGCAGCGCCGCGCCCATCTTCAGGGGAGAACAATTGGCCGGCGTGCTCAACCTGTCCATGGCCTGCGAGCGGGTGCATCCGCATACCCTGGGCATGGTGGCCATGACCGCCAAGCTCATCGAGGGCGAAATGGGCAGCCGGCGGGTGCTGGATACGGAAATCGCCCTCAAAAGCTGGCTGGACGTCACCCTTTCCACCGTTCCCAAGGGCATCGTCACCCTCAACGCCCAGGGAGAGGTGAAATGCGTCAATCCGGCGGCCGCCAAGCTCCTCGGCCAGGACGTCAAGGACATGGTGGGCAAGAACATCGACCAGGTTTTCAACTGCACGCCGCGCCTTTCGCGCTCGATGGGCAAGGGCCTGGTCATCGACAATATGGAAGTGACCCTGGAGCGTGAGAAAAAAAACATGCGGTTCACCGTCAGCGCGCGTCCCATCGGCGTGGGCGGCGAGACCTTCGCCGGGGACGTGGTTCTTATCGAAGGCAAGGAAGTCCACCTGCTGGCCACGGAAATGACCGGCGCCCGGGCGCATCTGACCTTTCACAACATCATCGGCACTTCCTCCACGTTGCTCAAGGCCTGCGATCTGGCCCGCAGCGCCGCCTTGACCAACTCCACCGTCTTGCTGCTCGGCGAAAGCGGCACCGGCAAGGAACTCTTCGCCCAAAGCATCCACAACGGCAGCCGCCGGAGGGGGCCGTTCATCGCCGTGAATTGCAGCGCCATCCCGCGCACGCTCATCGAAAGCGAGCTCTTCGGCTACGAGGCGGGCAGCTTTACCGGAGCGAGCCGGAACGGGCGTCCGGGCAAGTTCGAGTTGGCTCACGACGGGACCATCTTTTTGGACGAAATCGGGGACATGCCGCTCGACTTCCAGACCGTGCTGCTGCGCGTGTTGCAGGAGCGGCAAATCGTGCGCGTGGGCGGACACAAGCCCATCAGCATCAATGTGCGCGTCGTGGCCGCGACCAACAGGGACCTCGCCGCCCGGGTCAACGAAGGGGCCATGCGCGAGGACCTCTATTACCGGCTCAACGTGGTCACGGTCCACATCCCTCCGCTGCGGGAGCGCCGGGACGACATTCCCCTGCTGGTCGGCCACTTGCTGCCCCAGATCAGCGCCCGCATGGGCAAGCCGGTGGAGCGCGTGACTCCCAAGGCCTTGCAGGAGCTGTGCGGGTACGATTGGCCGGGCAACGTGCGGGAGTTGGAGAACGTGCTCGAACGCGGGGCCCTCGTGGCCTCGGGCGACGTCCTCGATGTTGGGGACATCCCGGAGCTGGGCGGCGGTCTCAAGTTGCAGGGGCAACACCAGCAGACGGACGAGCTCTTGCCTCTCGTGGAAGTGGAGCGCCGCGCCATGATCGCCACGTTGGAGCGAACGCACAGCATCGTGGACGCGGCGAAGATTTTGGGGATCAGCCGCAGTTCCATCTACCGCAAGATGCATGAGCTGCGGATTCCCTTCAAGGGATGGACGGATCGTTAAACCCGGTATGAACGGCTGCCGGAACCGGGAGCGGGCGGCGCGCGCCGCCCCAGCGTCGGGAGATGACCATGAACAGTCCTGAATACGTCAAGACCAGCCTGGCCGGGGTTATGGCCCTGGGCCTGAATGAAGCGGTTTTTTACCGGAATGCCAGGCTGACCTGCCTGAATCTGCTTTTGACCTACGAGGAAGGGTGTTCGGCCAATTGCGCCTATTGCGGCTTGGCCCGTTCCCGTTCCAGGGACAAGACGTTCATCCGCGTACCTTGGTCCGCCTACCCGCTGGAGGAATTGCTGGATCGGGTGCGCACGTACCCCCACGGCTTGCGGCGGGCGTGCGTCTCCATGATCACCCACCGGCGCGCCCTGGACGACCTGTGCCTGGTCGCGCGCGCGATTCGCGACGGCACGGACCTGCCCGTCAGCGCCTTGCTCACTCCCACCGCCAGCGCCTCCGGGACGCAGTGGCTGCAAAAAGTCCGGGAGGCCGGGGTCGACCGCATAGGCATCGCCATCGACGCCGCCACCAAGGAGCTTTTCGACCGGTACCGGGGCGCGGGAGTGGCCGGCCCGCACGACTGGGAACATTACTGGCGCAGCCTGGCCTCGGGCGTCGACGTCTTCGGCGCCGGCATGGTGGGCATCCACCTGATCGTGGGCCTGGGCGAAACCGAGAGGCAAGCCGTGGCCGCCATCCAGAGGGCCCAGGACATGGGCGCGTCGACCCACCTTTTTTCCTTTTTTCCCGAACGGGGCACAAACATGGAAAACCATCCCCAGCCGCCCCTGGGAAACTACCGGCGCGTGCAGCTGGCGCGTTTTTTGATCAATGAGGGGCTGAGCTGCGTGGAGAGCATGGCGTTCGATCCCGAGGGCCGGGTGGTGGACTTCGGCTTGGCGCCCGGGCGGCTCGCGGCCGTCGTCGCTTCGGGCGCGCCTTTTCTGACCTCGGGATGTCCGGGCTCCGGCGGTGTCTCGGCCTGCAACCGTCCCTACGGCAACGAGCGGCCTTCGGAACCCATGCGCAATTTCCCTTTCGCCCCGGAGTCCCCGGATATAAAGGACATAGAAGAGCAAATTCTCAGGTACTGAACGCGGTCGAAACAATGCGGATGCCGATGGAAGAAGGCGTATGAATGCATCGAATGCCGAAACGGACTTGGCGGATGTCATGTCCACGCCGTTGAGCGCGTTGTTGGGCGAAGCCTGGCGGGTACGCTGCCAGAACCACCCCCGCACGGTGTTGTTCGCCGCGCCGGGTTTCAAGTACTATGACAACGAGTTTTTTCACAACGAACAGGAGCGCTTCGCCAGCATCAGCGTGACGGGAAAGACCTGCGCCCTGAACTGCAAACACTGCGGGGGCAAGCTGCTGGAAACCATGCTGGATTGCCGGGACCCGGGCGAACTCGCGGCCATGGGCCGGCGCCTGCGGGAAAACGGCTGCGAAGGAATCCTGGTCAGCGGAGGAGCCGACGCCTCGGGCGCGGTTCCGCTCCTGCCTTTCATGGACTCTATCGCCCGGCTCAAGGGCATGGGATTCAAGGTTCTCGTCCACACCGGCCTAGCCTCGGACGAGGTGCTGGCCGGGCTCAGCCGCGCGGGCGTGGATCAACTCATGGTGGACATCATCGGATCGAACGAAACCGTGCGCGAGGTCTATCACCTGGACAAGACCACGGACGATTATCTGGATTTCATGCGGCGTTGCCGCGCGCACGGCCTCGAATTGGCCCCGCACCTGGTGCTGGGACTGCATTTCGGCAAAATACTGGGCGAGCTGGAAGCCCTGCGCATGATCACCGCCATGCGCCCCAAACGGATCGTCATCGTGGTGCTGTGCCCCAAACGGGGCACGGAGATGGAACAGGTCGCGCCGCCGGACGCCGCCGACTGCGGCCGCATCATCGCCCTGGCCCGGACGGCCAATCCCACGGCCTACCTGAGTTTGGGCTGCGCCCGCCCCGCCGGGAACAGGGCCGCGCTCATCGAACAGTTCGCGCTCAATGCCGGAGTGAACGCCATCGCCTTTCCGTGCGAGGAAACCATCGAGCTGGCCAAGGAGATGGGCTTGAAAGCCCGATACAGCAACATGTGCTGCGTGCTCGATCCCGAGCCCGCGGAGTGCGCGAAATAGGGGACTGCCGTATGGACTGGTCCGCCATGTTTCAGGCCGAAGTGGTGGTTTTCGGGTGCGGCAACCTGCTCTTTGGGGATGACGGCCTGGCTCCCACGGCCGTGGCCGCTCTGGCCGCGGCGCCGGATGCGCCGCAAAACGCCGTGTTTGTCGATGCCGGGACGTCCATCCGCCCCTTGCTGCTGGACTTGACGCTGTCGGACGCGACGCCGCGCCGGGTCATCCTGGTGGACACGGTTCAAGAGCCGGGCCGCGAGCCCGGCGGCATCCACGTGGAAACCCTGGACGACCGGCCGGGGGACGATCCGGCGGAAAATTTCCTGCACCTCGCCCCCACGCTTGGCCTGTTGCGCCGGTTTCACCGGAAATACGGCGCGCAGGTGCTCGTGGTCACGGTGCAGGCCCAGCGCCTTCCCGAACTCGTGGACGATTCCTTAAGCCCCGAAGCCCTGGCCGCGCTCCCCCGGCTCGTGGCCCGGTTGTGTTCCTTGTGCCGTATGGACAGCGAAGCGCTCCCGAAACCTGACTGACTCCGGCCGCGAACAGGTTGCAAATGGCCGGGAGGGGATTGACGTGCGTCACATCGATGAGTCGGGTCACGAGTCTCTGGTCGACGGCTTTGGCAGGACGATCGACTGCCTGCGCCTGAGCGTCACGGACCGCTGCAATCTGCGCTGCTTTTATTGCCGGCCCGTGCGGGATTTCCGCACCATGCCCCACGCGGATATGCTCAATTACGAGGAATATCTCCGCATCATCGGCCTGGCTCTCCCCCTGGGCTTGGCCAAGATCCGCCTCACCGGGGGCGAACCGCTTCTCCGCCGCGGCTTTGAGGGTTTCCTGGAAAAGGTGGCCCGGATCGCTCCCGGCATGGACGTCCGCCTCACCACCAACGCCACGGTGCTGCCGGGGCGGGTCAAGCTCCTGGCCGAAATGGGACTCAAGGCGGTGAACATTTCGCTGGACTCCCTCAATCGCGCGACGTTTTCGCGGATCACCGGCCGCGATATGTTCCCGGCCGTGCGCCGCGCGGTGGACGAATGCCTGGAGACCGGGCTTCGGGTGAAGATAAACGCCGTGGCCCTGCGGGGCATCAACGATCACGAGCTTCCGGACTTTCTGCGTTTGGCCAGGGAATTGTCCGTGGACGTGCGGTTCATCGAATTTATGCCCATCGGCGAGAACACCCGCTGGGAGGCGTCCTGGGTCTGGCCCGGAGAGCGGATACTCGACGCGGCCCGCCGGGTCGACGAACTCATCCCGGAACCGGACGCGGAAACCGGCCCGGCCCGGATGTGGCGGTTGGCGGGAAGCCGGGGACGGCTGGGCGTCATTTCCAGCCTGACCGGCCATTTCTGCGACCAGTGCAACCGCATGCGCCTGACCTGCGACGGACGGTTGCGGCCCTGCCTGTATTCGGACGTGGAGTATCGCCTGCGCCCGCTGTTGCGTTCGCCCAAAATAAGCGACGAGTGCCTGCGCGCCGTGCTTCGCGGCGCGGTGGCCCGTAAACCCATGGGGCACAGGCTTCTCGAGACGCGGGACTACCGGGCGGTATGCGCGAAGCCCATGTACGCCATCGGCGGATGAATCCATTCACGGGGCGGCCGATCTTTCGGCCGGGCCGGTTGGCCATCCTGGTCGGATTCCGGCCCCTTCTTTCAACCTTAACGAAAGGAGAAGAAGCAATGACCATGAGCGTCAAGGAAGCAATTGCAACGCGGCACAGCGTACGAGCCTTTCAGGCCACGCCCGTGGGCCAGGGTGAGATCGCGGAACTGCTCGAAGCGGCGAGGCAGGCCCCGTCCAGCCTGAATTCCCAGCCCTGGCGGTTCAAGGTCGTGACTGACGAGGCGACCAAAAAATGGATCGCGGGCAAGGAGGCCTCGCGCAAACAGGTCTGGCTCGCGGCGGCGCCCGCCATTATCGTGTGCTGCGCCGACGTGGCGGGGTATGTGAAGGATTCCCAGGCGAGCGCGTTTTTCTTCAAGGAAAACAAGTTGGCCGAAGGCGACCTCATGGAAGGCATCGAGGCTTACGTGGCCCGCGAGGAAAGCGCCTCGGCAATCGGCAAATTCGGCGCCGGGGCCATGAATGTGGCCCTAGCCGTGTCCTTCATGATGCTGCGCGCCGTGGAGATGGGTCTTGGGACGTGCTGGGTCGGCATAATCGACGAGGCGCAGATCAAGGGGCGGCTGGGTCTCGGAACCGATCTGCGCGTGGTCTGCCTGCTGGCCGTGGGCCGGCCGGCCGAGGGGCAGGTTCCCGCCCGCGCGCGGAAAAGCCTCGATGAAATCGTTCTCAAATAGCGGCAACGGGAGCAACGCGCCCGCTCGGTCCATTTGATGTAAGTTCGCCAATAGACACGGGAGGCTCTTTCAAGCAATTCAGGGCCTCCCGGACATGCCCCGGTCCCTCGGATTCTCGCCGCCGGGGAGGAAACATCGGCTAGCGTCTGAACAGGGCCAAAATCTCCGGGAGCAGGACGGGATTGGCGGCAACCAGCCGGTTGGTCCGAAGCGGATCGTCCGCGCCGTCCACGTCGGCCACGGCTCCGCCGGCCTCGGCGACCAGCAGGGTCCCGGCGGCGATGTCCCAGGTTTGCAGGCTGACGACGAAAAAGCCGTCCAGCCGGCCGGCCGCGACATAGGCCAAGTCCAAGGCGGCCGCTCCGGCCCGGCGCACCCCGGCGCAGGTGCGCGCCACCCGGCAAAAATACTCCAGATACTCTTCCATGCCGGCAAAGCGCGGCGGCGGCACCACCGTGCCCACCACGGCCCGCTCCAGGTCCGGGCAGCTCGAAACGCGCAGCCGCTTGCCGTTCATATAAGCGCCGCGTCCGGCCACGGCGGTAAAGAATTCCCCGCGCACCGGATCGGCGACGACCCCGAGGGCAATTTTCCCGTTCGCCTCCAGGGCCAGCGAAACAGCGTAATACGGGAATCCGTGGACATAGTTCACGGTGCCGTCGATCGGGTCCACGATCCAGCGGAAAGGGGAGACGCCGCTGTCGCCGCTCTCCTCGCCGGTGAAGGCATGGGAGGGATAGGCCGCGCGCAGCCGGCCGATGATCGCCGCTTCCGCGCGCCGGTCGATTTCGCTGCTGATGTCTCCCGGGCTTTTGGCGGTCACGCGCAGGCGGCCGAGCTTGCGGCTTCCCTTGGCGAGTTCCGCGCACCCGTCCTTTACCGCCCGCAGGGCCTCGGCCAGGGCCAGGTCCGGATCCAGGGCGGGGTCGTGGTCTGTTGGTGTCGTCATGCGGCTCCGTCGGCGCGGCAACGCGGGCCGCGGTTTTTCGGGAAAAACGACGTTTGGGACATCCGCGAATTTAGCGAACGCCGCCTAGGCCGGGGAACGCAGAAGCGGCAAGGACAATTGCCGGGCCAGGGCGTCAAGGTCGCCGAGGACGCCGTCCGGAACCGGGACGCCCTGGCGGCGGATCGCGGCCGCCGCCCGCTTGCGTTCCCCGGGGATATGGATGGCCTGGTGTCCCTCGGCCAGGGCGACGCCGCGTATTTCGTCCAGCATGGCCGCCAGGCGGGAAAGGAAAAGGTCCGGGTCCATGAGCCGGGAGACGTCGAGCGCCAAAAAGGCGTGCCCGACGTTCACCGGTTCAAGGCTCTCATCGTACATCCAGCCGACGTGCTTGCCGAAGGCCGCGCCGGTCAGGATACCGGCCATGATCTCGACGGCCAGCGCCAGGGCGTAGCCCTTGGGCCCGCCCATGGGGAGCACCGCGCCCCGCATGGCCTCGGCCGGGTCGGTGGTCGGGCGGCCGAGCGCGTCGAGGGCCCAGCCTTCCGGAATGCGCTCCCCGGCCTTGGCCGCGGCGATGATATGCCCTCTGGCGGCCACGCTGGTGGACATGTCCACCAGCACGTGCCCGCCGTTCGGGCCGGGGAAGCCGAAGGCCAGGGGATTGGTGCCGAGATAGGGGGTCCTGCCGCCCCAGGGCGGGACGCTCGAAGGGGCATTGGTGAAGACCATGCTGATTTTTCCGGCCTCGGCGGCCATATTGCAGAAGTACGAGGCCGCGCCGCAATGGCTGCTGCGGCTGACCGCGACCAGGCCCAGGCCGGCCTCGTCCGCCAGCTCCAGGGCGAAGCGCATGGCTTTGACGCCCACCAGAATGCCCAGGCCGTCGCCGCCGTCCATCCGGCCCAGGGCCGGGGCGGTCCGTTCCTTGACCATGGCCGGCTTGGGATTGATGCGGCCGCGTTGCAGGCAGGAGGCGTACACCGGCAGGCGGCTCACGCCGTGGGTGTCGATGCCGTTCAAATTGGCGTCCACCAGGACCTCGGCGACGGTGTCCGCATCCGGAGCCGACATCCCGACCGCTTGCAATGCGCCCGAACAAAACCGGCGCAAATTTTCCGGCGAAATACGCATCGCGTCTCCTTGTCCCGCACATTCGGCCCTGTCCCCGGCCCGGCGAACGGCCTTGTTTTAACCACGCCGCCGGTCGGCGGGCAAGCGCGATCCGCCGCTCAACAAGCGTCGTGCGGATTTTTCTCCAAGCACGCCTCCACGTCCGTTGCCCCGTCCAGCACGGCCAAGGCGCGCCGGATATCCAGCTGCTTTTCCCACTTGGCCATGGCCACGGTGGCCACGGCGTTGCCGATGAGGTTGGTCACGGCGCGGACCTCGTTCATGATCCGGTCGATGCCGATGACCAGGGCGATGCCGGCCATGGGAATGATGCTGGTGGCGGAGAGCGTCGCGGCCAGGGCGATGAGCGCCGCGCCGGCCACCCCGGCCCCGCCCTTGGAGGTGACCAGCAAGATGGCCAACAGCCCGAGCTGCTGGCCGAGGGAGAGGTCGATGTTCATGGCCTGGGCGATGAACATCGACGACATGGTCAGATAGATGGCCGCGCCGTCGAGGTTGAACGAATAGCCCGTGGGCAAAACCAGTCCGACCACCGCCTTGGGGCAACCAAGCGCCTCCATCTTCTCCAGCATCCGGGGCAGCACCGATTCGGTGCTGGCCGTGCCGAGCGTGATCAGGATTTCTTCCTTGATGTATTTCAGAAGCTTCCAGAGGCTGATGCCGGACAGCCGGCACACCGTTCCGAGCACCAGCCCGATGAACGTGATGCAGGTGATGTAAAAGCAGGCCACGAGCAGCCCCAACTGGGTCAGGGTGCCGATGCCGTACTTGCCGATGGTGAAGGCGATGGCCCCGAACGCGCCCACCGGGGCGAGCTTCATGATCAGATTGACGATGCCGAGCAGGATGCGCCCGAAATCCTCGATGCCCCGGACCACCGCCTCTCCCTTTGTGCCCGCCAGGGAGAGGCTGATGCCGAACAAAATGGAGAAGAGCAGCACCTGGAGCAGGTTGCCCTTGGCAAAGGCGTCCACGGCGCTGGCGGGGATGATGTTCATCAGGAAATCCGCGGTTCCCTGGGATTTGGCGGTCGCGGCCAGGTTGGCCAGGGATGTCGTGTCGATGGCGGCCGGGTCGGCGTTGATTCCGGCTCCGGGCTTGATGACGTTGACCACGATCAGGCCGATGGCCAGGGCCAGGCTGGTGATGACTTCGAAGTACAAGATGGTCTTGCCGCCCACCCGGCCGACCGCCTTGATATTCTCCATGTGGGCGATGCCCACCGCCACGGTGCAAAAAATCACCGGGGTGATGATCATCTTGATGAGATTGATGAACCCGTCGCCCAAGGGTTTGAGGTCCACGCCGAGAGACGGTTTGAAGTGCCCGACCGCGACACCGAGAATCAGCGCGCATACGACCTGGAAATACAAGCTTTTGTACAACTTTCTGGGCATGGCCTCGTCTCCCGCTCCCGGCCGGTCAGCCGCGCCCGGGAAGGTTGGTTGCCTGTGTGTCCGCCGCGTCCCGCGTTCCGGCGGGCTATCGCGGCGGGTTTACGCGCCGCGCCGGAGCCCGGCCCGGCTTCTCCCGGTCCCCCCCGGCCCTCCGGTTGCGATGAGGCGCGGGACCGTTCACGAACCGTCCCGGGTTGAGGTTTTATAGAAATAGGTGGTGTTGGCGCTTGGCACCACGGCGATCCGCGCCGAGGCGGGCAGCCGCGCCAGCCAGCGGTCCAGGGTTGCTTGCAGCGGCCCTTTGGTCAGATGGCATCCGGCCAACGTCGCCGCGTCGAGTTCGGAAACAACGACCACCTCAAAGCGCGTGATGGTCCGGCTAAATAAGAAGGCCTTGTGCGCGCCCATCCGGAAGCCCTGCTCCTCGAAGTCCCGCAGCTGGTCCTGGGGCGAGGCGAACCGGCGCACATAGTCGTGGTAGAGCTCGTCGCCGACGCCCTGGCCGCAGGCCGCCAGAAGCAGGATTTTCCCCTGTTCCCTGGCGCATTGAGAGGCCATGTTCAGGCCTTTTTGCGCCTGGTACAGGCAGAGATCCTTGGGATGGCCGCCACAGGCCGCGATGACCAGGTCGAAGGGCTCGCCGACGGGCAGGCCGTACACCCGGGCGGCGATTTCCGCGCCCCGGCGCACGAGTTCCGTGGGCTTGCCCGCCAACAGGGCCACGATCCGTTTCTCTGGGTTTAAGACCACGTTGACGGCCAGATCGATGCCGATCATCTCGCCGGCCTCGTTGAGATCCTGGCGGACCGGATTGCCGAGCGTCTCTCCGACCCGTGCGCCGGGCTGGGACATCAGGCCGTGGTTATGTTGGATCGCGGCCTTGGAGGCCAGGCCGATGACCACGCCCTTGGCGCCGCCGGTGAAGCCCACGAACTGGTGCGGATCGATCTGGCCGATCACGATTTTGAGCGCGGCGGCGGCGTAGGCGGCGTTGATCTCGACCGGCGTGCCCCGGCTGGTCGCGCCGTAGCGCGTCATGGGCGAGGTGCGCGCGTCGTGGGCGATGATCCGGCAGCCGCGCGCCGCCTCGGGCAGTATTCGCCCAAGCTGGGCCTCGTCGGGCGCGGGATGCAGGCCGCCGCCGACCACGATGGCGATGTCTTCCCTCCCGAGCGCCGGAAACGCGTCGCGCAGGCGCTCCAAAAGCGGAGGCAAAAGCGCCTTTAAAGGCGTGGGGCGGGTTTCGTCCGGGACCGCGATGGCGACACTGGCCGGCCTCGCCATGGCCTCCAAGGGACAGGTCCCGAGAGGGGCGGCCAGGGCGTCAAGCAGCGCCCGGCGCTCGTCGGCCACGACCGGCGCCGCCCTGGTTTGCATGACGGTGACGTCGGCGCCGTCCGGCAGGGTGAACTCCCGGTAGCCATCGCCGTATTTCAGCTTCACGAGCATTGCGACCGCCAGTGGCGCTCTCCCCGCCCGGGCCAGCCCAAGGGCCGGCTCGGGTGCGGGGAACAGCGCCGCGCCAATGCGCCGCGCGCCCTCGCGGGCGGCGATTGTTACTGTCCCAGGGCCACGGCCGTCTCCGGAGCGTCCGGCATGCCCGGCACGTCCGGGGCGGCGTCCTCATCGTCTTCGAGCCCCTCGATCTCGAGCGGCCTCAGTTCTCCGACCACGAACAAGATGGTCAGGGCGGCCAGACAGACCATGACCCCGGCGAACAGGAGCGCGTATTGGAAACTGCCGGTGAAATGCAGGACAAATCCGGTGACCAGCGGGGCGAGAGTGCCGGCTAAGGCCCCGGCGGTGTTCATCAGCCCGGCCATGGAGCCGGCGGCCTTGCGCGGGGCCACTTCGGCGCAGGTCGTCCACAGGATGGACGTGGAAGCCGATTCGCAGGCCACGGCCAGGATGAGCAGCCAGATCGCGGTCATCACGTCGTCGATGTAGCCCACGGCGATGACCGAGGCGGCCAGAAACTGCATGATCACGATGACGACCTTGCGGGAGAAGGTGACGCTCAGGCCCCGCTTGATCATGAAATCGGAGACAAAACCCATCATTGGCTGGGCGAAGAATCCCGCCAGCCACATCAGCGAATCGTAGGTTCCCATCTTCATGATGGTGAACCCCCGGAACATGATGAGGTAGGCCGGGAGCCAGGTCACGAACATGTAGAACAAATAGTCCTGGAAAAACTTGCACACGATAAGGCCGAGCGTGGTCCTATTGCTCAGGAGCTTTTTCCAGGGGATTTTCACCGGCGTCTTGGCCGGCGCGCCGGACGGTTCGGCACCCGGCTCCTTGAAGGTGAAATGCCACAGCGCGACCCAGCCCAGGCTGGCGATTCCGGTGATATAGAAGGCCAGTCTCCAGCCGAAGTGGGTCAACAGGTAGGCCATCAGCAGCGGACAGGCCGCGAACCCGAGGCGCAGCCCGGCCGTGTACCAGCCGCTGGCCGATTCTCCCACGCCGACCCCGATGCGGGCGAAAATGATATGCACGTGGCTTCCCGCCATGCCCGTGAAGGCGGAACAGATCGACCAGATGACCGCCGACCAGGCCAGGATCTTTTTCGCTCCGTACTTGTCGGACAAGGCGCCGGCCGGGATGTTCAACAAAGCGTAGGGCCAGAAGAAAGCGGACAGGATGACGCCCATCGTGGCCGCATCCATGTTCAAATCCTTGATCATGGTGGGCGCGGCGGCCGAGAGGCTGGCGCGATCCACGGCATTGATGAACGTGCCGGAAAACAACAGGAAGACGATCCAGACCTTTTGGCCAGCGGAAACTTTCATGATCCACTCCCGTCTTGCCATAAACCGTATGCGGCGGGTGCCGGGCCGGCTGCGGGAAGTTCCCGCGCATCCGCCCTTATCCTGATCAGCTCCTCTCCGGTTCTTTCTGGACGGGCTCCGCTTCGGGGCAAGCGGAGCCCGAGGGTGCGTATGCCTAGGCGCTTTCGTAGAGCCTGGTGATGACAAACTC
>Ga0302275_10001240_pt1 | contig 27551 bp, 29 predicted proteins | sample III_Bog_N2_2_FD_200229 | JGI IMG/M metagenome (GOLD analysis project Ga0302275, IMG submission 200229) | Peat permafrost microbial communities from Stordalen Mire near Abisko, Sweden - III_Bog_N2_2 | ecosystem: Environmental > Terrestrial > Soil > Wetlands > Peat | place: Sweden: Abisko... | reverse complement strand
AAAGCCGATCACTCCATCCAAAACATCATCCAACTGCTCCAAGCTGCTTGAACTTGTTGAAGTATTCCTGTTTACGAATGAAAAGGTAAGAATCTAAACAAGTGCGAGGCCGGGCTTGCCCGGTCTCGCCCCTTAACCGGCTTAGGAGAACCCATGCTCCAGTTCACCTTAAAGAAGACCATCTGTTACCGCATCCGCAGCAACACCACCCAATGCAGAGCCAGAGGCTCTCGACGGCGGCAGCGCCGCCGACTAAAACAGGAGCCGCCCGCTGCGCCCCCGGCACCCCGCCCGCGCGGGCCTGTTCCTGCCCGTACCGTCCCTTTGAAGCCCTAACTGAGAAGCGCCCGCAAGGAGATGACCCGATGAAAACAAACCGCATCATTCGCCGCTGTAAGCGCAAGTCTTGCGGCCATGTTTGGGCGCGGCAGTATGAAACCACACCCAACACCCGCGCACCTTTCCGCATTGATGAATCAGGCAAGAGAGTATTTGCCAGCGACAGCTACGAGTGGACTTGCCCAAAGTGTAATTCGCAATGTGTCACAGGCAACACCGTTCAAGGCTTTATCTCTGAGCATAAATGCGGAGCAAAGTGTCTCAGCGCCATCGGTCCCAACTGTGAGTGTTCATGCGGCGGCGCGAACCACGGAACCAACTGGCTGTAAACCGCCAGCCGGGAGCGCATCCCGGCCAGTTCAAACGAGGTCACAGACATGATTACGCCGTATCCAAAAGTTCATCGCACACGGTTTGCAGAGTTGGGTTATTGGCAAGTAGAGCCGGGATGCTGGTCTATCGTCAATTTCGACGAAGACGGCACCCCGCATCAGGTAGGCAACAAGTACGCAAGCAAGTTGGAACTGCTCTCCAACTTGGAAGGGTACGCGGCAGAGTTTGGCTGCGATGGAGCAGCAAAGAAGGAGTCCGCGCCCGTGCTGCTAACTGCGCTACAGGCATTGCTTATCTATGCAGATCGCTATTCCGAGGAGATGCGAAAAATCGGCAGGGGAGCCGAAGAGCTAGGCAAGGATGCGAAGTTCCCCGGAGTTGGATGGCAAGCCCGCGCTGCTATTCACACGGCCACTGGAGTTTGGGCAGATTGAATCCGCGAAGCGTAGCCGCCCGCCGGAGCGCATCCGGCATACCTCACGAAGGAACCAAAATGGAAATCGTCTTCATCAACCAGGCCGGACAGCCGATACCGGAGCAGCGCCGCCTCATCCGCTCGATTGAACACCTAAAGCGCGTCTTGCGGAGGCCGGGAATCACTCTGGAGAGGCTGGACTTCAATGGCTATCGAGCCAGGCCGCCGCGCACGATTCATGCCATTCATTCCCGCTATGTCGTCTTTGAAGACGGCGCACACTTGACCTTTCCGCGCCGCGATGAATTCGACTGCCGCGAGGACTTCATTTTGTGGGGAAGACTGGCGTACAGAATCGGCATTGCAGAGGAATTCCAGCAACCGTAATAACTGCCACGAATTATAATTAGTGATATACTTATCAAGTGATCCAAGCGCACCAACAGACCAGGCGCGTTGATCCGGCACCCAGCCCGCGAGAGCGACCATGACGACGAAGAAAGCAACGAAGCCCAAGGGCGGGCTTGATTGTCCCAACTGCGAATTTCACATCGACGCGGCGACCGTTGCCCGTGCTTGGTTCGGTGACCCCTCCAAAAGCGGCCGTAAAAAGATTCTGCGGCCTTGCCCGAAGGGCTGCGGCCTAGAACTGGGCGCGAGAGAAATGAGAAACCACCGTTGCGACGGGCCGCCCGCTACGCCCCCGGCACCCCACCCGCGAACAGGCACTCGACGCTGAGAGTCAACCAGCCCACACGCTGGAGTGGGCAGTTCTGCGTTTAGACGCACACAACAGGCGGAAGGACATCAAAACTAGCGGTAAAATAATCCGGGCTGCTGCTAAGTTAAATCTCTTCCGGCGTGCCGCGCTCCACTTGGGGCGCGCAATACCGTCGGTTCGATCTACCGCGGCCGGCCGCATGCTTAGCTCCCGCAGCTTCGAGATCAGCCCCTGCCGTTCCTCGATCTCGGCCTCGATAGCCTGAATGGCTTCTTGAATGACATTTCTCACGAATCGACCCCAAAAACGCGCCAGTCATCATACACGAAAGATGCTGGTATATTGTTCGACGTTTATGACACAGCAGTATTAGAAGCTGATCTTCCTCTCCGGGAACCAGGTTAGCTGGATGGTGGTGGTGGTCACCGTCTGCTGACCGGGAAGGTAAATGGGAGCCTTCCAGCGCTCGTAGGTAAAATTGCCGTTGATCTCGAAGTCCTTGCCGATGCGCTTGACAGCCTGGAAGTTAATGTCGTTTAGAGTAGTGCCGCCGGGGATGAAGTCTTTGGCGGCTTTTTGATTGCGTATGCCCACCTGGACCCACTCGTTGCCGCTCAGGTGATATGTAATCCAGCCCTGGCCGCCCTTGTCCTCACGTCCAATCCAGTCGCCGAAGAGCTGCCCCTGGTTGGTATAGCCCTGACGTTGGATGCCCTCCCAGTATTCGAAGGTGCCGCCTTGGCTGCGGGAGACAGGGGGATCGGTCGAGACGCCTTCGATGCGTATGTCGAGCTTGGGAATGCCGGGCACATGGGAGAGATACAGGCCTGGCCGGACGCAGGCGTGCCGGGGAGCATCAGAGGGGGAGACATCATCGTGCGCCTCCGAGTCCGAGTAGAGCGTCAGCCAGTTGCTCACAAACGGCAACCGCCAGGAGAAGTCGAAGGCTCCGAAGCGCGCGCCCGGATCCTGCGCGCTGTTTTTCACCGCGTCGCTGGTGTTGGTCAGGCTGAAGAAACTGCGCAGGAAGGAGTGCAGCGTGATCGGCTCATGGCCCTGGCCGCCCCAGATCACGGTGCGCTCGAAGCCGAATTCGAGGTTGCGCGTGGGCCGGAAGCTGATCTTCTCAAGGTGCATCCAAGGGTCGCCCGGATTTACCCACGGTTCAGGGTTGTTAAAGCTCCCCGGTCCAGACTGCGGCACGTAGGTGTGCCCGCGCAGCGCTCCTACCAGAAACTCGTAGCGAAACGGCCCCGTCAGGTTCGACAGCAGAGGAATTGTAAGCGGTTCAACCCGGTTGATGCGGAAGGAATATATGTTCTCGGCGTTGTTCGAGTAGGCCATCCCGCCGCCTACTCCCGGTCCCAGCCATTCGTCCTGCTTGCCGAGCGAGAACTCGTGGCCAGCCCAATGCATGGAAGCGTAGGCTTCCAGCAGCCGTCCTTGTGTCGCTTTGGCAACCGGTCCCAGCGGAATGGTCGGCTGGCTGTACGGCAAACCCGTGGCCGGGTTGAGGAAGAGGATCTGATCGATGTTCGAGAGCGTAGCGGCCAGCGCGGTCGAATACCCCGTAGCCGAGGGCGCACCCTGAAACTCGCCGCGCGCATATAGGACGAAACGTCCCGCATTCAACGTGCCGCTCACGCCGGTCGCGTTATTGAAGCCCTTCTCGTAAGGCCGCCCGTAGTCGTTCACAATCGTCGAGCCCAGGTGGAAACTGTCCCTCAGCGGAGTACCGCTGATCCCGCGCGCAAACGAGTACACGCTCTCCACACGCACCCGGTTCTCTTGCCTCCCACAAGGGACCGCCTTGTCCAGGCCCAACTCGCGATTCAGCGCATCGTAAATTCGCCCAGCCTCGTCCGCCACCGGTCTCGAGCCGTCGTCTTCAATACGGCTTCCCGCATCCTCCAGCATGTGTCTCAGGCTCTCCCGCGTCCATGGCCGCATGCCCACGAATACCGTGTCCACATAGCCCAGCGCGTAAAGCCGCAGCACCGCCGGATAAACCCAACTGTCCACCGGAACGTACGCTGAACCCTGCACCCCAGGTTCGCAGTCGTCCGGATCGTTCTGTCCATGGTCCCGCTCTGCATGGGGCGCTGAAACCTGGGCAGCGCCCAGGCTCGCGGCAACCACTAGAACTGCCGCCAACATCCCGGTCCTCTGAACCATCGAAGCCATGCTCAAAGTTCGATTCCCTTCATTCTCGGTGAATTGCAAACCCGCAGGTACGGCTGAAAAACCCGCCATGCGGCCCTGGACCCGTCACAAACCCGCCCTGTCGCCCCGGCGAATCCCTGTCTCGGCCCCATCCTCGGCAAACAACACGAGGCCGCCGCTCGATAAAGATGAACTTTGCTTGAATCCAGCCCCGCTGGTTTCAGCCCCCCGGTCAGCCGGTCAGCGAACCATGGCTTGCAGGCTCTCCGCACTCGTGATCTTGCCTTCCAGCATTTGCACAATGACATCATGCTCCAGAAGCTCCGACTTCAAGCTCTCGACCTCGCTGCCGGTTTGCTGGCCCGGAAAATGAACCAGAAAGACCGGTCTCTTTTCGAACCGTCCGCGCGAAATGCGCTCTTCTTCCGCGGTCCAGTCGGACTTGTTGGCCCAGTAAGGCACTCGCCAGGAATGATCGGATGACACAATGACCGTGGTTTGATTCGCCTGTGGACCGTGATCGATCTCCCGCAACAGCTCGCGCAGCGTGTCGCCGGCCAAAATCAGATTATCCAGGTAGTTTCCACCTTCGCGCAACGTATGCGTCTTACGGTCATAAATTCCGGGAGGGTGGGGCACCGGTAGATGGATAAACAGGAAATGGATGTTGCCGTTCTCGATGAGGGCCTGTGATCGGCTCATCAGGGTCCTATACTCCAGTATCCTCTGCGCGGCGATCACGGCCCCAGCGGCCTTCGGCGGCCGATCGAACTTGGCCAAAGCAGCGCGCGGAATGACCAACGCGTTCGATAACACAGACCCGCCCATCTGTGCACTCCACAGTTCGAACGGCACCTCTGCTATGCCTAGAAGGGCGGTCCGGACGCGCATGCGCCTTTGTAGAGTGTGACCTCGACCTGTCCGTCTTCCCACAAAGACAGTGGAAAGCCGGGACTCGTCACGGCGTGAATCGGCGGATCGACTTGACCGCAGATCACAACACCGAGCCGATTCGAAAACTGATCGAAGTGTGCCCAATGACCGGGAGTTCGATACGCCCAATACTCCCCCGGTCCGCTGGATCGGACCACCAAAGCGAGTGACTGGTCAAGCATCCGAACCTTGCGAACTGACCTCATGACCGTGCCCCCGGTAAATAACAAATTGTTCACCAGCAATATTGCGCACAGTGCTTGCGCACAGGAGCGGACCAGCCGAGAACGGCCACGCAGACAGGGCACCAGGAGAAGAACCGGCAGCAGAGCGAACTGCGGCGCGTAGCGTGCCCACCAACACTCCGGATTGATGAGGGTCGTCGCAAGGACTAGGACGAGAAGCAGAATGATCGGGGAGTTGCCGCGCCAGCCTCTTGACAACAGGAATAGCACAATGCTGGCCAACATAACCCCGCTAAAGAAAACTCCCCATCCGGCCATCCGGACATCTGGAGAGGTCAAGCTGATGAGTTCCCCCCTGCTCACCATGAACGGAATTTTGATAGTGCTACGTCCTTTAGTATGTTCCTCGGTTTGTGAAAAGAGAGAGATAGTCAATTTCTGCACCCTGTTGAGCGACCTACCCAGCAATACAGGTGGTGTATTATCGGCCATCAAATCGATCCGGTTTGGCCCCAGCACCGGATAGAGCGGATTAAACCCCTCTCGCATGTTCGTAACATAAGGGTTATACCCCAGCACCAACACACCAACACAGATCGATATCATTGCAACAGTCACATCGGCCAAAACCACGCGGTGCAATGGTCTAGGACTCGGATATCGCGGGCGGAACAAAAACCGCGACGCAATCAACACACAGACCGCTGCGGCTAGATAGGGCCCACCGGTGAACTTGACCGCGATCGCCAAAGAGGCCGAAAGGAAGAAGACAATTCGGTCGAGCGGGCGAGCAAAGAAAACCAGATTGACAATTGCCAAGAGAATCAAGGTCAACAACGAACCCAATGCACCATCGACATAGTAGCTCACAAGTTGGGCCGCCGCTACCGGGCCAAATGCTGTAACGACTGCAAGAATGACACAGTCTCTGCCACGAACGCCAAGGCGGAGAAAGAAATCCCCTGCATAGGCCGCGCACGCAAAAACCAGGAGAAAATTATAGATTTTCCCTAATTGATAATTACGGAAGGTGTGAATCACAAGCGCGGCAAAGTACCACGTCGCCTTCGGGTAATGGTTGGACCATACCGGATCCGGGGCAGGGATTGTGCTATATATAGGATTTACGCCGTGAAGCAGCGCCAGAATCGCATCGGCATGATACCAGCGCCCATCCCCATAGGTGTCGTAGCAGAAGACCGAAATCGCCGCGGCGGCCAGCAATGCGCCCAGCACCAGGGCGCCCAGCACCAGGGACTCCTTCCTTGGCAGGCCGCGAAAAAGCAACAGCCACAAAGCGGAAAACGAGACAAGGGAACCAAGGCCGGCAGGCAGCCACCAGGAGTGCATTCCCGCCAACAAAAGAATCGCGGCCAATGCAGAGGGAATCCAAACTGTGCAAACAATAAATACCGCCAACCCGGGCAAAATCGAATCTCTTGAAAGCAGCCGGATCGACGCCGCACTCTCATGCTCGGGAGTACTTGCATCGTTCTTCAGATTCATCGTGTCTCCTTGCTCGCCTTGGGAGTGGCCAGCATTGCGATTAGCATCCACGCAACACAGGAAACCGGTATAACTTGAAGGAACACGTCTACCATGCCGTGGATCATTTCGGCTGTCGTTCCAGCCAAAACGGCGAACGCAACGGCATGCATCACGGGACTTGTGTGGCGCACTGCGAATCCCGTGCGCACAACAATGAACTTCATCCAGAGATAGGCTAGCATGCCAATAATTCCCGTCTCTGCCCAAAGCTTCAGGTAGAGGTTATGGGTGTCAAGCATGTGAGGCAGCAACCCTTCCGTATAGGCGGGGAAGCTTCCGTAGCCGATGCCGATCAATGGGGCCCTTCGTATCAAGTCGATCGCAATGGCGAAAATCTGGAGCCGGGTAAGAGCCTCAGGATCGAGCGTCGAAAAGCGCTCGGGGAGCGCAGTGAGTGCCCCAAAGATAACCAAAGCTACCGCTGTGCAGATTGTGATCCACAGTGTCCTTACCCTTGCAGATAGTGGAAGGATAACCAGCGAAAGAACAACGATTCCCACAAATCCAATGAGTGCTCCTCGGCTCTGTGTTAGGATCAGGGCAACCAATCCTGTTGCAGAAGCTGAGATCGACAATATGCGTAGAGACCTATCCCCACGGACAAAGGAGAAGCCAATCCCAAAGGCTATCATCCAGTTAAGATAAGCGGCAAACTGATTCTCGGTTTTGAACAGCGATGTGACCCTGCGGACCCAAACATACGCGAGCTCATCATTGTCATAAAGGAGGTGCCATACGGTTCCAGGATCATTGCTGATAAATTGCCAAAAACTAACGATGCAAATTACCAACGTTGAACCCATCAATACCTTAGCGGTGGTCTTGACATCCGCTTCCGTCTGTAAGAGAGCTAAAGAGGAATAGTAGAGAGCGAGGTATGACAACAATCGCAATAGCGACCGATACGATTCATAGGTAATGGGATTTATGGCAACAGAGGCGATGCAAATTACAACATAGATCAGAAGGAGGCGGGTGATCGTGCCACCAGTAAGCCAATGCAGGATTCGAATCCGACCGCCAGAATACATCCTGACGATTAGCACCAGAAAGAGTCCAATTCGCGCGGCTGAACCAAGATCCCGGATCGGGAGACCTGTTGCGAGGAACATTGGCAACGGCAATAAGGCGACCAAAGTGTAGAAAAGAAGCCTTGGTCGCATGAACGAAATGGGCGCGGTGGCTGCGAGCAGAATAAGGAGCAGCGCACCAGGATAGTAAAAGGTGACGACAACGGCAAGGGTGGATGCGATGATGCACACAAGCAGCGTTGCCCGCATGCCTGGGGGCAAATCGAGTGCCTGCCCGTCTTGTCTGGTCTCTGGCAAAATGTCACTCCCCTCCAGTTGTTGTCGGCAGGCATGGAACCCGGTGGAGGCCGCGAGTTCGAGGCGCAGGGATTCGCCGCCAGAAGCGCAGCAAATGGATCTCGGTATTCAAACCCCTCCGTTTGCTTGCATCCTTCTCAGGCACGGTGCCTCCAGCAGTGAGATTGCTTGGCAGGTCACGGTGGAACTCGAGAATTGCTCGCAGGCGATCCCTGAATCCGTCATCAGGTTGAATGGGGGTGGCTCTTCGCACCCCTCGTCAATCGGCCAGTTAAGAAGATTTCCTCGAGATCATCCAGATAGTCTCGTAACGATTGATTCTGAAGCAGGCAAAAAGAACGAGGTGCAGATAGTAATAAGCATGGTCGAGCAAAAGCCTTGCGCCTGAAGAACAATAGTACGGGTCTATCGACTCTTCCACAATGCGAAATCCGCGATTCTGCAGCAATTGTCTCAACACGGCTGGCGTGAAGTGGGAGAGATGAATCTCTGACGAGAGACCGGCCTTCGAGATGCCGAGCCTTGGGCTGAACTTGCGGAAAGATTTGAACCCAATTCTGCTCCCGAAGCGTTTCAAGATTGAAGTCCAGGCAAGTACGTCGTTAGGGACCGCGATGGCTAGCATCCCATTTGGCTGCATGAGCCTTCGGCATTCATCGAGCGTTCCGCTTGGATCGGGCACGTGCTCGAGGACATGAAAAAGCGTTATATTGTCGAAGGAAGATGACGGAAGGTTCAGTTCCTCCACCTGTCCAAGACGAACATCAAGGCTGTACTTTTCCCGGGCGATGCGAACGCCGCTCTCCGAGACTTCGGTTCCCTGGACCGTGCTGAATAGATGCCGGGCGTGATGAAGAAACTGCCCGACGCCCGTGCCAATGTCGAGAAGAGTTCCCGCAACGAACTGTGGGATCAGCTTCTTAATACGCCTTTGCCAAAGGGCATCGCGGGCACTCCCCTCCCTAATCCATGAATCATATTTCGACGCCTGGGAATAGAAAGAAGCTATCTCCTCGGCCGTCGGCCGCGGGCTGTCAAAGACAAAGCCGCAAGCATCGCAGCGGCAGAAGTTATAGCTTGGATCGATTGTTTGAATTGAACCACCATGGCAGATGTTACAAGTGAGCACTGACTCCATGATTCCTCTCTAGAAGCTCATTGCTGCTCGAACATTCGGACCGCAATGAACGATTTCGTCATACCCAAGAGTTTCTCACGCCTGTCCGCTATCTCCGGGCAACTGTCCAACCGCATTACTCCGTGGGAGTACGACCGCGCCCTGTACAAGAAGCGCAACGAAGTCGAGCGGCTGTTTCGTTGGCTCAAGGGCTTCCGCAGAATCTCCTCCAGATTCGAGAAGTTCGATGTTGTCTTCCTCGCCTTCCTTCACTTCGCACTGATCGTCGAAGCATTGAGGTTAGTGTGAACACGCCCTAGTTCTGGTCTCCGGCCCAGGCAGCCAGCCAGTAATCGAGAATGTCCTTCAATGTCTGCTCGAACTCGATGCGCGGCTTCCATCCGAGGGCGCGGACTTTGGATGAGTCGCCGAAGAGACGCAGAGTTTCGATGGGACGGAACTTCTCCCGATCCACTTCGATGCGGACTTGAACTGCGGCAAGATCGCATAGCATCGAGACGATCTGCTGCATGCTGAGGGGACTTCCTGAGCTGACATTGTAAATCTCGCCAGCAACGCCTTGGGCGGCCACGATCCAGTAGGCCTCGACGGTGTCACGCACATCCGTAAAATCCCGCACTGGCGCAAGGTTTCCTACATGCAGCACAGGCTCCGCCTGCCCCAGCTTGATCGCCGCAATCTGCCTTGCAAAGTCGGAGCAGACAAACCCTGTCGGTTGTCCGGGGCCGACATGATTGAAGGGGCGGACAGTCATCGCCTGAAAACCGAAGGCCTCGACATACTGTGTTGCCAGAGTTTCGCACATGAATTTGCTGGTGGCATAAGGCGTCAGCAAATGCACGGGCGAGTCTTCATTAAGCCCCGCTTCCGTCTCAATCGAGCGGTAGACGTGCGCTGTGCTGACATGAACGATTCGGGGCCTGATATCAAGTTCGCGCAGTGCTTCGAAGAGATTCAAGGTGCCGCCGACGTTGACATCGTATGTCAGCCTGGGATCCTTGAAGCTCGTCACTACATTGGAAATAGATGCCAAGTGGTAGATGTGATCCGGTTGCGCCTCCTTTAGTATTTGCCGCAAACCCGCATAATCCCGAATATCGGTGTTGACGGCTGAGACACCCTTCGGGAGACTCTGCACTGGACCCGGAGTTCCACTTTGAGACCCGAGGCCAACGACTTCGCATCCCTTGCCTACCAGCATTCTGGCAAGGTGGGGCCCGACAAACCCCGTCAAACCCGTCACAAAAGCTTTCATGGGCAACGCTCCATTTAGCGTACGTCCGCTTCGCCTGCGAGGATGTGCCGCCGGTTGCGGCGCAGATCCTCTTCCACCATCATCTGCACCAGTTGCTCAAAGGCGACATCCGGCGCCCAGCCTAGCTTCTCCCTCCCATAGCTCGAATCGCCGCACAAGTAATCCACCTCGGCAGGACGCAGCAGGGACGGATCAACGGTTACATAATCGTGGTAATCCATGCCCACAATCTTGAATGCGACATCAATCAACTCCCGTACCGATCTACTAATACCTGTTGCAATCACGTAGTCTTCCGGCTGATCCTGCTGTAGCATCATCCACATGGCGCGTACATAATCGCCGGCAAATCCCCAATCGCGCTTGGCGTCGAGGTTGCCGATCGTCATCTTGTCCAGCAAGCCCAGCTTGATCCGCGCCACGGCGTTGGAGACCTTGCGGGTGACAAACTCCAGCCCCCTGCGTGGTGATTCGTGATTGAACAAAATGCCGGAGCAGGCAAACATACCGTAGCTCTCGCGATAGTTGATCGTCGCGTAATGCCCGTAGAGCTTGGAAACGCCATAAGGGCTTCTGGGATGAAAAGGGGTCGTCTCATTCTGCGGCGGTGGGGTCGATCCGAACATCTCGCTGGATGAGGCTTGATAGAAACGAATCTTGGGATTCTCGGTCTTGATGGCCTCAAGGAGACGCGTGACACCTAAAGCAGTGAACTGCCCTGTCAGCTCGGGCTGGTCCCACGAAGTAGCTACGAATGACTGCGCGCCAAGATTGTAGACCTCGTCCGGCTGGCTCTTCCGTATTGCGTTGGCCAGGGAGTTCTGATCCAGCAAATCTCCGGGGAGCAGCGTAATGTCTTTCTCAATGTGAGAAATCCGCTCGACGTTAATGGTGCTGCTGCGTCGTACGAGACCGAAAACATTGTACCGCTTGGAGAGCAGCAATTCGGCCAGATAGGATCCATCCTGCCCGGTAATACCGGTAATCAATGCAGATTTTGTCATGTATCTTTCTTACACTCCGCCTAAAGATTATCACTCAGTTGAGCGATACGAAAAGATCAAAGATAGTCTGCCGATTCAGCGAGGGAATGTGCGCCTGAACAACCTGCACTTGCTCAACACCTTTCTGTTCGTGGCTGAGCAGGGCTGCAAGTGGCGCGGACAGCCCAAGCGATTCGGAAACTGGCACACCATCTACGTGCGCATGAATCGCTGGGCCAAGAGCGGCGCCCTGAATCGCGCCTTCGAGAAGTTACAACTGGAGCAGATTGTGCGCATCACGATTGAGACCTTCAGTTTGGACTCGACTTCGGTGAAGGTGCATCCGGAGGGCACTGGCGCGTTAAAAAAACGGCCCCCAGGCCATTTGCAAGTCTCGCGGCAGATGGAACACCAAGATTCATCTGGTTACCGTGGGTGTCGGACGGTTGTAAACATCGTGCGTATTCCAGCATCCATCGGCTGGAATAGTGCAATAACTTGAAGCCAAAACACGCTCACATCGCCAACCAAACGACGAGCGTCACTCCGGCTCCAATCAACAAACTCGTCCGGTCCGTAAGGGCGAACACGACAGGGTCTTCATCGAGTTCCCCGCGCGAGGCCAGCAACCAAACTCTGCAGAGCCATAGTACCATCAGCGGCACGATCAGCCACAGCCAGCCGGGCTTATGGTAAAGCTCCTGCACGTCGCGGCTGCTGATGTAGTTAGTGAAGACCACCACCGCGGCAAAGGCGCTGGAGGTGCCAAAGCTGCGTATCTGCCCAAGGTCGGTGATCAGATAGCCACGTCCGTTGCGCGGAGATAGTCCGCTGGCGCGCAGGTTCTCAAGCTCGGCAAAGCGCTTTACGATCCCCAATGAAAGGAAGAGAAAGATGGAAAACCCGGCCAGCCAATGGGAGATTGGCGTCTGCGTTGCCCCGCCGCCCGCAAGCAGCCTCAGCGTGTAGAGGCCTGAGAGCAAAAGAACATCCACCAAGGCCACTCGCTTCAAGAATGTGGAGTAGGCGATGGTCGTGGCCAGATAGAGAAGTAACCAGCCCAAGAAGGACGATGGCAGCAACTGCGCTCCGGCAAGGCTGGCCACCAGAAGCCCTGCCGCTATGGCCATGCCAGTCGGAACCGATAGGTCGCCCGAGGCAAACGGCCGTTCGCGTTTGCGAAGGTGATGGCGGTCGCTCTGGATATCGAGAAGGTCGTTGACAATGTACGTTGCCGAGGCCGTAAGGCTGAAGCAGAGGAAGGCTCCAAATGCCATCAGCAGCTTGCCGGCGCTCAATGCATGGGACAAGAACAGGGGCAGAAAGATGAGCAGGTTCTTGGCCCACTGGTGCGGGCGCAGGGCTTTGAGCAGAGCGCTGGGAAGAGAGCGGCCTTCAAGGAAGGTGCGCACTGGCTTGATACCGCCCATGCGCATACGCAGGCGCAGGCTGGGGTTGGCGATCATCGGTTCTGTGGAGTTTGCCAGCAGGGGCAGGTCGGGTGTGTCGTTGCCGATGTAGTCGAAAGTTTCGGCGCCCAGACGCTGTCGAAGGCTGGCGAGTTTGTTTGAGCCGGTAAGGTTCGTTGCGCCGTCGGAGCCGAGCACGCCAGCAAAAAGGTTGAGATGCGCAGCGACGCTCCGGGCCACGCGCTGGTCGGCGCCGGTAGCCAGATAGATTTTGCGGCCCAGCGTCCGCTGCTGCTGAAGGTACTGAAGCAGTTTGTGGTTGTAGGGCAGATGCGCGACGTCGAGCGAAACCGAGTCCGTGACAAAGGCCTTGAAGGCGGCGTTGCCATGCAGCAGGCGGCCTGGCAGCTTGAGCAGGAGCGCGGGCTTGCTGCGAGCCAGAACCAGGAGCGAGTCGACAAGCGTGTCGCACTTGACGAGGGTGCCGTCAAGATCGACACAGAGCGGCCGCCGCGTTTGGGCGGGCGTTTCGACTGGCGCATCGGTCAGGGACAAGCGAATACCTCGAACGGAAATGCGCGGACAGGCCGCGCGGAGCTTTGCGGATACACAGAAGCTGTAAACCGCACACCTTTGCCGCATCTCTTGCGGGTACGGGGCAAATTTACAACCGGGTGTACTGCCGGACAGAGACGACCAAAGCAAGGGAACTAGAGCGAAACCAGGGGCGACGTATCCCGCTGGAGTGGGTAGCCATGTCGCTGCTCCCTGTTGGTCGCATCGACTTGAGCCCATTGCCCGAAGGACACAATAACCCTGTTTTCGCTATAAATCAATCCGGGCGTTCCGATTGGTTGAAGTCTCGCTATGCCGCTCCGGCCTTGTCTTGGAGGGCCGCTTGTTATTCATGTGTTTGGAGCGGCGGTTGGAGTTGCCCTGAGGCCGGATCGAGCGCGATAGAGTGAAGCGCCTGCCCCTCCATGGAGCCGCAACGGGATAGTCTTACTGTCCGGCGCCCGCTGCCTCTTCGTAGACCCTGAACGTCTCCATCGCAGCCTTGCGGTAAGAAAACTCCGTGGCCCGTCGAATACTGCGCGCGGAGAGATCGTCGCGGTATTGGGCATTCTCCAATATCTGGACAATGCCTCCCGCAATTCCTGCCGCATCGTCTGGCGAAAATAGCGGGGCCGCGTCGCCGGCCACTTCGGCAAGAGATCCGCCCGTTGATGCGATGCAGGGACAGCCGCATGCCATTGCCTCCAGCAGAGGCAAGCCAAAGCCCTCATACCGCGAAACCGCAACGAATGCCGCGGCATTGCGGTAAAGCAAAGGCAGATCCGCTGTCGGGACGAAACCGGTAGCAACGAGATCCGAGACCTTGTCCGCCTGCCCGCATGCGCGGAGTCCGGCCTCTGGACCAGCCACCACAATCTGAAACTCCACGCCGGAGGACGCTCTGGCCAGAACCATCGCACTCAGAGCGGTAGCCAGATTCTTTGTCTTCCAGTTCGCCGCACTCAGCGTCAGAATATATGGCCGTCTGATCCCGTACTTGTTATGTAAGTAGGATTCTTCGTCTGGTGCACGTTCGCGCGAGTACAAGGAATGCGAGTAACCGAGCTGCACCACTGCAATGCGATTCTGGGGTATCGATAGAATGCGATGCAGATCGCTTGCCGTTGTTGCCGAAACAGCAATGATCCTGGCCGCCTTTCGAACTCCCACCCGGTACCCTGCCTTAACGATCTCCCGATGCGCCAAGCCGTAAATCGGAAACAGAAACGGGATCAGGTCATGCACGGTGGCGACGACCGGGCAGTTGGCTAGGAGTGGGACGAGGTAAAAGGGCGCATGAAATAGGTCGAGACGGTCCTGACGACAACGCCAGGCGATCTCCAATTGGCCAGCGGGCGAATACCGGTGAAATCGCACCGGAGACTTGACCATGTTCGGAGCGCTGACGGGGACAGGATTGTCTGGATGCTCGTACACAACGATTGAAGAGTCGCCTTCAATCTCTCCGAGTCCCTCCAACAGGTTGAGAACATATGTGCCAACACCAGAGGAGTTATACCAGCGAGCATCGAACCCGATAACTAATTTGCTCATCGCTCTGCCATCTCCAGGAAATAGGCTAAGCCGGGTTCGCGAATGTCAGAAGCCAGGCTCTCTGCTCGCAACACGGTTGCTCCACGCATCGGTCGAATATGGTCTCGTCTCGGCCTTCTGAGTTTACAAATCTAGCGCGGTAGTCCTGATCGGTGTGGCCCCACAGGCATCCATGAGGACCGCCAGCGTTTGCTCGCCTGTACGCCTCCAGCTAAACTCCGCGGCTCTCTTCAGTCCCGCTTCCCGCAGTCGCTGGCGCTCCAGACTGTCATGAATTGCCAGAGATACGATCTCAGCCATTTCCTCCGGTTCCGTGGGAGAAAAATATCTCAAAACGCCCCCGGACACTTCCGGCAAGCAAGAGGAATTCGACACCACGGTCGGCACGCCACATGCCATAGCCTCAACCATGGGGAAGCAGAATCCCTCGTAGAAGGATGGAATCACCGAAACCGTGGCGCCCTTCAAGAGGAGTGCCAGGTCCGTGTTCTCTAGCGCTCCGGTAAGGATGACCCGGCCGCGCGAGCAAGAAGATTCCTGTGCCGCCTCGACAACGGATTCATATAACCAGCCCAGAGGGCCCGCCAGGACCAAATCGAGTTCGAGCCCCGGATTCCGATCCAGCAGAAGGCGATGCACGCGCACCAATGCTTCCAGGTTCTTGCGCGGCTGGATGGTGCCATGATGAAAGAGGTACGGCCTGCCAATCTCAAACCTCGTCAGCAGCGCCTTCAGCGCCGCGGGGTCGGGTGGCTCCGAATTGAACACGCCACGATCGTAGCCAAGATAGGCGACCTGAATCCTGGCCGGATTTACACCGTATATCTCAACCAGGTCGCGCTTCGAGTTCTCCGAGTCCGTGATGATCCGGTCCGCATAATGCACGGTGAACCACATGTAGGCGCGCACCATAAGGGTCTGCTTCCGATTCATTTGCCACGGAGTGCGGATCGGAGTGGCATCGTGGATGGTCGCGACAATGGGCTGCGAGAAATTAAGCGGAATCACCTGTGTGTGCGGTACAAACACCACGTCGGCGCGGTCTCGCCTCGCAGCCTTGTTCAGACCCCAAAGACGCCACTCCCTGAATTTGTCCAGATCGGGAGCGGGAATATGTGCAAAACCTTCGCTTGACTCGATGGTCTCAACATCGTGCCTTCCTTGCGAACCCACAAATGCGTCTACCTGGATGCCCCATTCGGGCGCCAGATGCTTGAACTCCTGTAGGAGGTACATTGTGTATCCGTAGATTCCGCTATTGCGGAAAATACGGTTTGTACCCCAAGTATCGAAAGCGATCTTCACTCGTTGTATCTCCTGTAACTCCTGATCGATGGACCGGTTCTTAGTGGCCGCTCTAACAGAGCGCCGCCCGGAATGCCGGTCGAGCGCGGCAGCCGTTTGTTCACTCGACGCGCTCCACGGCCGCGGAGAAACGCGCGCGCACCAGATCGCTGTTATCGACGATCAGGTAGACGGCAAAGGCCAGCAGCACTGCTGCGGCACCCAGCAGGTTCGAGACATACGCCTTCAACAACTCCGACGCCAGCAGGCAGGCGAGAAACAAAACCGTCAGGACACCCACGCGTCGTGGAAAGGGAATGCTGCCGATTGTGCGCTTGATGAAAAACAGATTCTGGCCAAACAGCAGAAGCTCGGTCGCTACAGTCACTGCCGCGCATGCCATGTAGGAGAAGTGAGGCACCAGAATCAGGTTGGCGGTCAGGTTGAACACCGTGCAAACTGCCGCGGTAATCAGAAATATTCTCTCGCCCCCAGCCGATAGCAGGGTCGTGTTCAGTGCATTGTTCAGAAAGATCGGCACGATGGCCCAAATCAACACCCGCAGAACCAGGGACGATCCTTCGTATCCCGCGCCGAGCACAAGGTGCACCACCGGCGTGGCGAAGAGCATCACGCCAAGGATCATGAAAAGCGCCAGGGCATATAAAATGCGCATTGCCTTCGAGCAGATCTCATCCTTGCCGAGGTCGCCCGTGGAGCGCGCGAGAACGGGTAAGAGCGCATTCATGAAGCTGCTGGGGATGATTTGCAGGCTGGCCATTGCCCGATAGGGCATCGAATAGACCCCGACCGCCGCCGTGCTCGCCAGCTTCGACAGGACCAGCACATCGGCCCTGTCGTAGACGTTCACGATCAAGGGATAGAGGTTGAAAGGAACAGTGCGCTTCATCAACGCGGGAAAGGACCAATCCAGGGCGACAGAGCGATCCCATAGGTTGCGCGCGCGGAAAGCAGCCACCATGAGGCCAACCAGGCTGGCAGCAATTTCGGCAAGAATCACCCCACCCAAGCCGCCATGTAGAAAAAGCACGCCGGCAGTGACCCCCAAAAGAACTACGCCTTGGGAGAGTTCGATCGCGGGCAAGGCGGAGAACCGCATGCGCCCCCTCAGAATTCCCTGGCATGTTTCCATGCCCGCGCGCGGAAGCAGCGCAAGCCATAACGCTTCCATATAGAGCGCGGTCTGTGCGGAATAGCGAAGAATCGCCACTCCGAGAAATGCAACCCCGGCGCCGACGATAAGATACAGAATCCGTACTAAAGTCAGCCGAATTGAAAGCCAGGCGGTCGCACCCGGTTGCTTGGCAACCTCCCTGGTCAGAAAGTCGCAGTAACCCGCGCCGGAGACGATTGCGAACATCTCGGTTATTGTCAGCAACAGCGCATATATTCCGAATGCGCTCGCTCCCAGCAGCCTTGCCGCGATCAGCAGAGCTCCCATGCGCGCAATGCGCCGGATCACCTGGGCGACGGTTGTATTCGTTGCGTCGCGCCGTGTACCGGAATAAATGGCCTTGGCAGACATCGTCTGCGACTGGGTTACACGCGTCATCGGCCGTTACCGCGCTTGACGCGGCCGGAGAGCGCTTTATCGTAAGCCTGCAGAGTTCTCCTTGCAACCATCTGGGGAGAGAAGCGGGCCACGTTTGCGTATCCACGCTCAATCAGGGTGCTCCGCAACTCAGTGTCTTCCAGAACGCGGCGCAATTGCGCCGCAAACTCTTCGGGATTGCGGGCATCCGCATACAGTGCCGCGTCGCCGCAAACTTCGGGCAGGGAGGTCTCGTTATGGCTGACAACCGGAGTGCCGCAAGCCATTGCTTCCACCAACGTTTGACCAAAACCCTCGTAAAGTGAAGGACAGACATATGCGCTGGCCGCGGCATAAAGCAAGGGCAGGTCCTCTTCAGGCACAAAGCCCGTGAAGTGCACGCGCGCGCCGATTCCGAGAGCGGCTGCACTTTCCTTCAGCCGATCCACTCCCGCATTGATCGGCCCTGCGATGACAAGCTGCGTATCCACACCACTTGCCAACAGTGAAGCAAACGCCTTCAGCAGGCCGTCATGGTTCTTCCGCTTCTTGTAAATGCCTGTATACAGCAGAAACCCGCTTGGTAGTTGGAGTCCTCGTTGTACCCTCTCCACCTCGGATGTCGAGCGCGCTGCGTGAAATTGCTCGGCGACCGCGGCATAAGTAACAGTCACCTTTGCCGGATGAATGTGGAGATAACGCACAATATCCGATTTGGAGTATTCCGAAATAGTGACAATGCCGTCCGCCAGACGCCCTGCCAAATTCAACATGACACGGGCGTACTGCCGCCCGGTCCACGAAGGCAGATCCTGAGGATAGACGATGTGAATGGTATCGAGAAGCGAAACAACGATCGGGCACACTTTGATGACGGGCACTACGAAGTGAAGCGCGTGAAAAAGGTCGACGCGGTGTTTGCGCAACAAGGCCGGCAGCTCGACCTGCTCGGCAATCGAATAGTACCGCGCCGACAGCGGCAGGACTATCCCTTGATTCGTACAGTCCAGCATGTGGCGCGTTCCCGGCGACATGATGAAAAAATACTCGTGCTGCGGAGCCTCTCTCACGATGGCTCCCACCAGGCACTGCATGTAACGGCCTACCCCGGGATTCTCAATACGCCGCAGATCGAATGCAATTTTCATAGAATCGTCGTTTCCCAAAAAACTGTGCAACACATTTCCCATGTTGGAACTGTGCAGAAAGGCAATACGCACCCGGCTTTGCGGGTGGGAATCCCTAGAATGCCGGTCAGGCTCGCGCGGACGCGAGGAAGCCTAGAAATGCGGCGGGGCGGAATGTTCGTTAGCGGCACGAAAGGCGTGCACCCACGATGCTGGAATAAGAGATTCGCGCCCAGAGTCCCGCAGAAACTGCCTTACAAGCAGCCAAACCATGCCCAGAATCAGGGACATGAAGGCAGTGAACAGCACAATGATCGTACGGGGTGGAAAGGTCTTCTTCTCCGCGGGCAATGGCTCATCCAAAACCTTTACGGGCGGGATATCCTTTGCCTCTTGCACCTTGGCAAGTTCATATTGCCTGCTAAGCAGTTCGTAGATGGTCTGCTGCATGGTCAGGCGATGATATAGGTCGAAGTAGGTAACCCCTAACAGGGGAAGTTTGCGTAGAGAAGGATAGAATTGGTCGGCTGTGAGATCGGCGGCATTCGTGTCTGTTCCAGCGCCGCTCATCGCGCGAAGTTGACTTTGCAGTGAATTGATTCGCGCCCGTGCCGTCCGTACGCGAGTGTTGTCGTCGGCATATTGCGCTCTCAGCCCGGACAATTCGCTTTCTGCGGCGATCAGCTCTCCTTGTAACCTTCCCGCCGAACCCAGAATGGCCTGTCCTTCGTTCTGAACGTCGAGGGTAGCGTTGCGGCTTGAAAACTGACTGAACTCTTGAGAGGTGGCATCAACATCGCTTTTGATCGATTTGAGCCTCTCCTCCAGGAATATCCGTTCCCGCCGAGCTGAGGACGTGGTGAGGGTGCTGAGGAGTTTGCCGAGTTCGTCGATATAGGCCTGCGCAATATCGCGGGCGCGATTCGGGTCGTGATCCATCACCGTAATGGTGATGATGCCACTCTTCTTGTCCTCGTCGAACGCGGAGCGCTTAGCCAAAATCTTGCGGGTATTCAAATAGGTCTTGGTATGGTAGACCTTACGAAGGTCAAATCGATTGATGATGTCGTCCATGGCAGTGCGGCTGCTGAGTATCCCGATAAAGGTCGCCCCAGGTGTCCTTTGGCTCATCAGGCCACCCGACACGCTAGGGACAAGCGTGGTTGGTCCTCCCAGCCCCGTCAGCATTGAGGTGTTTGCCACGGATTGCTGATCGGGCGGCATCAGTTCGACCGTCGATTTGTACTCACTGGGAATCAGTAAGGCAATTCCAATGGCGACCAAGAAACCAAGCGCCGTTACTTTTGCTAGCCAGATTCGGTGATTCCAAAGCACAGACAGGTAGCGGGCATACTGAAAAGTTGTGGATAGCGGCCCATCCGTGCTGGCAGTGTCATGCTGTGTATCGGTGGTCATCAATGCGTGTTCTCCCATGGGACAGGAAAACGAGCCATCGAGGAGTTGCTGATTGGCGTCCTCGCTGGCTCGCTATCGGCTCTAGGACCGCAGAGTGTGGAGGCTACAGGCGGTGGCGTTCCTGGTAGTTTTAGTCTAAAGCATCCCGACTGGAGACTTGCTTGGATGAGGAAGTATCGAGCGAGCGCCTGTCTGACCTTGCCTTCTGAAGGCCTGCCCCAAATACGTAGTGGTTGAGAGAACAATCACGTCCTCGTCGACAGCTTCTGCTCGACCACACCGAGTGACTGTGATGCCTCAGCCACACTCTGGCCCAACTCGATCAGCCGCACCACCTCCATCTTGAATTGGTAGGTGGAAATCCTTCTTGGCAATCGTTCCATCTTCGCCGCTCTTTCGCTAATATCTCAGAGCGCGATATAAGAGTACGTTTTCCGGGGGCAAGAGCAGATGTTGGGCTTGAAGACAGATGTGAGTAGCCCTGTTTGGGTTCAGATTACAATCCTCTACACCTCATTCAAGCTCATTTCGTCGCTCCGCCTATCGTAGAACTGCGTGGTGCAGGTGCTGGCGTGGTTGGCCATGGCAGCGGTCTTGGCCTGCAGGCGCTGTCAATATCGGTGCCAGATCACGTTGATTTGGCAGCAGATGGGCTTCTCTTTAGTGTGCTAGCGAGCGCCAACGCGTTTGAGAACCGCTGGAATGGTCCTCAGAAGAATCACCAGATCTCCACGCAGGCTCCACGACCGGACATACAATGAATCCAGCCGGGCACGCCTTTCATAGCCAATATTGCTGCGGCCGCTGACCTGCCACAGTCCTGAGAGTCCTGGCCTTGCGTCTAAATAAAAGTCCAGCAGATCGCCGTAAAGCGCAGTTTCGGCCTCTACGACGGGACGCGGCCCGATCAGAGACATCTCCCCGCGCAGCACGTTCAGCAACTGCGGGAGCTCATCCAGGCTCCACCGCCGCAGAAATCCTCCCACCGTGGTGACGCGAGGATCGGTCAGGTGCTTGCACATTCTCCGGTGCACCGGGATCCCTCCCGGCGGCGCAGGGGCAATATGCCCAGTCTGCGCGGCATGCCTGTACATCGAACGGAACTTCAAGATCCGGAATAGGCGGCCACCGCGTCCAATTCGCTCCTCCCGGTACAGGACCCCGCCTTCGGAACTCAACAGGATCGCCGCCGCAATCAGCAGGCCCGGAATCGCAAACACCAGGAGCATCGTCGCCGCGCACAGAATATCCAGGCCGCGCTTCACATACTCATAGCGCCAGCTCTCTGTCGGCGGCTTAGCGGATGGATAGTAGCCAGGCGCATCAATGGCGCCCAACAGGGTTGCGTTGCTCTCGTAGGCGACGGCGGAACTGTCCTGCATCCGTTGAGTCTGAAAGTCCTTCACGAGTCCTCCTCTGGAGTTGCTGCCCCGAATAGTCAGTATAGTCAGCGTTGCTTCTTTGAAGACAATCTGCTCCGCATATCGGGCAAGCCTGCATACGGTTCTTCACAGCCCGGTACTCTCAAATGCGAAACTATGCAGTGCCGAATTCGTCCGCTGTCAACCAGATCAACTTTTGCGCGTACAAGCTGGCCATGAGATGTCTAGTTGTTATTTCACCAGCTTGCCGCCTTGTCGGTAAATGCCTGTGTATCAGACGGATCGTTGAAACCATTTGGAAAATGTCCTGAACTTTGTCAAAAGATTCCCGCCACAGCGCCAGTAATGGCGACCGAGGACATAATCTGGGCCGCAGAGATCACGTTCTTCCAGACCTGTGAGCCTATGCCTTTTTCCGGAACGATGATAGTATCGCCGGGCCGCATGCGAACATTCAGGGAATTGCCGGTTAACCAGCTGCTTGTGTGCCCGACGACGCTGCCGTTGGCGCGCACTACGAAGGTGGCTCCCTTGTTGCCGGATTGGGTCACTCCGCCGGCTTGGCGCAAATACCAGTCGCCATCCTTACCCGGCACATAGGTTATTGCTGCTTGGTTATATACCTGGCCACTAACCAATACGAAGTTTTCCCGCTTCGGAATCGTTAGTGTATCGCCTGGGCGCAACTCTACATCTGCCGGCGTGTTTTCCCATTTTCCGATGTCCATAGAGATGTTGATCACCAATCGCCCGTTGGCTGGATGGTTGCGGAGCGCGGTGAGAACCTGGTCGCGCTGCTGCTGGGCGGCCTTCTGCAAGTCTGCCTGGTCCCCTGCTGACAGCACCCCCGCACTAAAGCTAATGGGGGTGGTTTCGATTCGCCGGATCATCTCCGCGCGAGCCTTCTCACCCAGTTGGCGAACTTGCACGCGTTCCAGGACGGCACCCGCGGGGTACGCGGTTTCTCGGAAACCGCCGGCACGCTTCAGCAGCGTGCTAAGGCGCTCTCCGGTCTGAATCCCGTAGGTGCCGGCATGTCCAACCTCGCCGCTTACCGTTACCGAGACGCCGATATCCTCCCAGCCAGTTAACTGTCGTATGCTGACAACGTCTCCGGGCTTGAGGGCAGCATCTGCGCTCTTGTCGCCATCCAGCGCTCTCTGCACAGCGAAAGTACTATGGTTGAGCAGCACATTCTGGCCATCCTGCACAACATAGCTGGAGAGATCAGCTTCCTCCCGGTAGGCACTGCGCTTAAAGCCTCCTGCCGCGCGCACCAGGTCAGCCACCGTCATACCTTGAGACATCGGATAAGCGCCGGGGCGAAGGACTTCTCCCTCTATCGAAACCCTAGGCGAATCGATCTCATAACGGCCGAAAATGCGGATTAGATCAAATGGCTGAAGTTTGATTGAATCGTTGCCAATAAGCACGTCAGGCAGGTTGAAGCTTATGGTCACAGGTCGAAAGTCCGGCGCCTGTAAGCGAATAAGTTCGGCATGGTCGGCCGGCTCCGGCATCACATCCTGGTACGAATGCAATAGATCGTTAATGGTCATTCCATCCCTGTAAGGATACTTGCCAGGACGATAGACATGGCCCTCAAGATAGACTGCCTGTTCGTTGTAGGGCAAAATCTGCGAGATTACGACGTCGTCTCCGTCCTGTACCTTGAAAGCGGCAAGCTTCTGTTTCGCCTCGTCCTGATTGTCCGGAAGCTGCAAACTAAACATGGTGCGGCGTTGGTGGGCTTCAATTCGTTCAACATTGATTTGTTTCAAGCTCGCTGTAGCCAGCACTCCCCCGGCAAGATCGAGAACCTGATTCAGTGTTTTCTCACCGTTCAATTCGTATATCGCAGGGCGATGCACCATTCCTTCGACTGAAACCTGCGGACCGACCGGTGGTACCAGGAGAGTATCGCCAGGCAGCAGACGTTCGACATCCGACCGGACACCCCTCAAGAGGAAGTCATAAAGGTCAATTTCGCGGACCAGTTGTTTGCCGCGGTACTGGCGCAGGATGCGCAGTGACCCGCGGCTGGTCGGGCCACCGGCGGCATACAAGGCGCTCAGCGGCGTGGACAAAGAACTAACGTCGTAGGCGCCGGGACGCTGCACGTCGCCAACCACATACACGCGAACTGTGCGGAGCCGGCCCAGCGAGATTTCAACATGCTCACCCTGAAACTGCGTACTGAGAGCCTTTTGAATGGCGCTCTGCGCCTGTGCAATCGTGAGTCCGTCAATTGTGATCGTGCCTGCTTCGGGGAGCGCGATCTGACCCTGGCGGTCAATGGTCAGGCTGAGACGATCGGAGTGTCCACCCCACAGGTTCACAACAAGGTTGTCTCCCGACCCAAGAACATAATCGGGACCGACAGGAAGATCCATCGGTAATTCATTCGCATTCCCCGTGCCGACAAGAAAGGCGGTGCTGCCAAATCGGCGCAATTTCCCTTCAGTATCAGTAGAGGAGAACTGAGTATAAAGATCCGACACTGAAGGCAAGTTGTTATAAGGGCTAGGCTGACGTTGAACCTGGGGATTGTCCGGATTTTCATACGGGAGGGCTTGAGTGGGGGAAGGATTTGGCACCTGCGGCACTGCCGTTTTCGTGGGACGAGCATTCGCTGCATTCGGGGAATTCGAGTTAAGCGCTATTGGATTGGGGTTGTAGCCGCGCTTGATCAGTTCTTGGGTAGCCAAATCGCGCAGGCTCGCGTCCTGGTGAATGCGGTCGTAGATCGCTTGATCGCTGATTGTACCTGGATCCGTCCCGGACTTTTGCGCAACCAGGGACTTAATACTGGCCAGGAGATCTGGCTCCTGCTCCAGAATGCCAATTATCTGCTCTGCAGACATCGTCTGCTGATCCGACATCTGACCCGTTTGCTGATCCGTCGACTGGCCGGCTTGTTGATATGGCGTCTGATTTCCCACTTGATCCGCAGCCTGGGCAACACACCTCCGGGCAGAACAAAGGCCGCAAAGCAATACGACCAATCCAAAAGCAAACAGTGGACCGCCGACTCGGCTCCGTCGCGACCTGAAGTCAGAACTCTTACGGTTATCAAGCACCACTTCGCTCATCCTTTGATTTCTCAGAAATGTGATTCGGTTAATCCGCATTTGCGGGTTGGTGAGATTCCACGCGTCCCGCGATAATCGCAGTCTGGAACCCAGCCTGCAATTCAGCCAAAGGCAATCCAGAAGAGAGTCCGCAGACCAGCGATGTCACCCGTGGGTGCCTCTTCAAGAGGAGGCTGCATCCCATTGGCGGAATGCCAGTACAACCGATCGCAGCCAGACTGCTCATTGTTAGCTGGCAAAGTCTTCAATGTCTCTGGAAAGTGAGACGACATCGGGCCCCGTTCATAGGTAGAATACCTGCCGCGAAGGCAGCTTGCCGACCGAGCAACTTCCAGCCGATCCTGTCGAGAATGAGGATTATACTCTTTCCGGACTTCGACCTATGCAGTTCATCCGGAATGCTCCTCTGTTGTCTGTGCAATGGGCGATGGATAGGCCGGCGCCCTCGGAACGATCAAATCCAGCCAGAACTTGGCGTATGCACGGTGCGCTTCCAGGCTATTTGAATATACGGGCTTGTTGCCATCGATCAGGTTGTATATCCCCGGATGCGTCAACACCGTCATCATCAATGCAGATGTCAGGATTGTGGGATCCAAATTACGAATTTTCCCGCCCTTGATGTTCATCTCCAAATAGTGATTGATTGTCGAGAAAACAGGCGAAAGATACTCCAAGCAGAATTCGTCCGCCTTCGTGTGCAACTCTATGAACGCGACCGCAATCAGCCGAAGCAACTCCGGCCGGTAGTTGACTGTATCCGCAAGCATCTCGATAAGCTTTGGCAAGACCGCTTCTGGAGAGTCGCATTGCGTTATCCCTCTCTGCACGTCCTGGCGAAACTTCAACCCTGCGGAATACGAGCGGAGGGACGCCCAGAAGAGTTCTTCCTTATTCTCGAAATGCCTGAAAAGCGTGTTTTCACTCACGCCGGCAAGGCGGGCTATCTCACGAGTGCTCGTTCCGTGATATCCCTGGCGCGCAAACAGCTTGCCTGCCGCTTGGAGAATCTTGTCTCCCCTCACTGAACTCTTGAGTGTAACGGGCATTTTATATGCACTCCACGCCACAATTGCAGGGCATCGGCAGCCTGTACGGGACATTGTTCATTTACCGTAGGTCACTGCTACGCCGCACCTAAGGGGCCACGAATCGACGTCGCAACTGGGGGCGTGCAGGTTGATCTTGGCGCGCCGAATTCCTTGCGGCTCATTTTCTGGCGAATCATAAATCAGGATGGTCACAAACAGGAGTGATGGGGGGAGGCGAAGTTGCAGAACAAAGTAAGTCCTAACAGTTTGTGAATCTATACGATACAGTCAGATGCGGCGGCTCCTCCAGGATACTTGCCTGCCGGCCTTCTGGGATGCACGGAGCCCGCCCGAACTTAGCGTCGAAGACGCCCCTCTCTTATACGACTATCGGCTCCAAATCTTCAGCGTCCACCTGGATTGCGGCGTGCTGGTTAATCAATTCGAGTGTCAGCACAAACCGCATGCTGTTGCTTCTTCTCACAAGCGTTCCGTGAAGACCCTGCATCACGCCGCTCTTGATCCGAACTTTTTCGCCGATAACAAGGTCGCGATACGGTTCTATCTGTTGCCTGCAGAAGTCGGAGCGCAGAAACTCGACCTCGGAATCCGGAAGAGGGACACACTCCCTGCTGTTGCCCACAATCTGTAGCACACCGGGAGATTGGAGGACCTTCGCCCGCTCCCTGGAATTGATATGCACAAACAGATAGGTTGGAAACAGCGGCAGGATGAGCTTCATCCGTTGCCGGTTCTTCCAGACCCGGACGGTTTCATAGGTTGGGAGAAATGACTCAATCTCCCGTATGTCAAGCTGCTTCAGTGCCGACTTTTCATGCTGAGGAACGGTGTAAACCGCGTACCAATTGCGATCACATGCGGCACCCATGATTGCTGGATCCTGGGAGACCTGGCCGTCGAATGTTTGACCTATCGTCTGTAGACTCACCCGAAGCCTCTGGTTTAACCGGCGAGTCGCACAAAAGACAGAGAGCAACGACCCGGCTGCGCGTAAAGGGTGAAGCGTGAAATACTTGTTCCACCGTTAGCCACAAAAATGCACATGGCTCTGCCATCCTGACTTAGCAAATCAACTTTACGCTAAGCCCTTCATTCAATCATCACCAAACCATGCACCCTACTCACAGGGCCAACCAATGCCCACCGCGAAACCATCCAGCGCCGACAACACTCTTGCATCAGCCCGTCAGCAACACAACTATCAAAGGTGGACTTGTGTGCTGGATTAGCAAACCCTGATTCGAGACTGGGGCAATCGTAAGCCAATGCCGCCGTTTGTGCAAGCGCTAGATTGTGAATTTGGCGCCAATAATCGTTGGCAAATAATCATTTTGTCGCTTGCGACTAATTTACTTTCTAATAAACATTGCACTATAAGTACAGTGCAATCAATTTGTTACCCCCCCCCCCCCGAAAACTAACTATATTCACAAACAGTCGGGCAATGAGTAGATTCTTGGTTTTGTGCCCCGGCAAATGGAATCAAAAGCCTCCCCCGTGGCATCATGGAGGCACTTGCTGTCACAATCGGCCGTATCGTGCGACCGAAGAGCCTCAAGGCTTAACCGGAATCGGGCCAGCCGGCCAATCCGGTTCCTCCTCCCTCAAACAGCTCGGAGAACGTCCCATGAATCTGATGATTGTTGAAAGCCCCAACAAAGTGAAGAAGATCAAAACCTTTCTGGGCCCCGGATGGGACGTTGCCGCCAGTGTCGGCCACGTCCGCGATTTGCCTGTTAAATCGCTTGGAGTGACCACGCCGGACTATCAGCTTCAATATGAGTACA
>Ga0302275_10001232_pt1 | contig 27677 bp, 10 predicted proteins | sample III_Bog_N2_2_FD_200229 | JGI IMG/M metagenome (GOLD analysis project Ga0302275, IMG submission 200229) | Peat permafrost microbial communities from Stordalen Mire near Abisko, Sweden - III_Bog_N2_2 | ecosystem: Environmental > Terrestrial > Soil > Wetlands > Peat | place: Sweden: Abisko... | reverse complement strand
TGAGGCCGGGGAACTGCAACTGTTCATCCATCGCGCGGATGAGCTTTTCGTAGGTCATGCCGGCGCGCCATTGCTCGCGCGGCTTGAGCATGATGGTGGTATCGTACATGTCGAGCGGAGCGTTGTCGGTTGCGCTGTCAGAGCGGCCGACGGTTCCAAACACCGTCGACACTTCAGGAAACGAGTGGATGATTCGGTCCTGCTGCTGCATGAGCGATGACGCCTGAGTAATGGAGATGCCCGGCAACGAACTGGGCATATAAAGCGAAGACCCCTCATAGAGAGCAGGCATGAACTGGCTCCCCAGGCGAAAACAAAGTGGAATGGTCGCCGCAAGAAACGCGAGGTTGAGCGCGATCACGATCTTCCAGTGACGCAGGCACCAGCGAAGAACCGGCAAGTAAATCGCCTGGCTGGCGCGGGCCAAGGGGTTTTTGGATTCGGGAAGCATTTTGCCGCGCAGAAAGAACGGCATGAGCGCCGGAACAAGCGTGATGGAGAGCAGTGAAGAGAAGATAAGGGCAAGCGTTTTGGTCCATGCGAGCGGGCGGAACATGCGGCCTTCCTGCGCTTCAAGCAGAAAGACCGGCAGGAACGAGACAACGATGATGATGAGCGAGTAAAACAGCGCGGGACCGACTTGTTGCGCCGAACCGACAAGGATGTGTCGGCGTTCCGCGTTGGTAAGCTCGGCCCCGCCATCGCGTTCGGCAATATGGCGGTAGCCGTTTTCGACCATGACGATGGCTGCGTCAATGAGCACGCCGATGGCCAGCGCCAGGCCGCCCAGTGACATGATGTTCGAACTCACTTGCAGAAAATACATGGGAATAAAGGCCGCAAGAACTGCGATGGGCAGCGTAAGGATGGGGACCATCGCGGAGCGGAAATGGAAGAGAAAGAAGATGCTGACAAAGCTGACGATTATGGCTTCGACAATCAGGTCGCGCTTGAGCGTGTGGATGGACTGGTTGATAAGCCAGGAGCGATCGTACGCGGTAACGATTTCGACGCCCGGCGGCAAAGACGGGCCGATCTCTTTGAGCTTGGCCTTCACGCCGTCAATAACATTGAGAGCGTTTGTGCCGTAGCGCATTACCACGATGCCGCCGACGGTTTCTCCCTCGCCCTGCCAATCGGCCGCGCCTCGGCGCACATCGGGCCCGAGCGTCACGATGCCCAAGTCGCGCACCAATACCGGCGTGCCGTTCTTGTCGGCGACAGGAACGTTCTCAAGATCGGCGACATTGCGCAGGTATCCCAAGCCGCGAATCATGTACTCGGCGCCGCCCATTTCGAGCACATCGCCGCCCACCTCGTTGGTGCTTTGCCGCACGCGATCGATGACCGTTGACGCCGAAATGCCGTATGAAAACAGCTTTTTGGGATCGAGATTCACCTGGTACTGGCGCACAAAGCCGCCAATCGTTGCAACTTCTGCAACGCCGGGAACGGTCTCAAGTTGATAGCGCAGGAACCAGTCTTGCAGGGTGCGAAGGTCAGCAAGGTTGTGGGTGTGCGAGCGATCGACAATGGCGTATTCGTACACCCAACCGGCCCCGGTTGCGTCCGGCCCAATAAGGGGATTCACTCCGGCTGGCAACCGGCCGGCCAGTTGTTGCAGATACTCCGAAACGCGGGAGCGCGCCCAGTAAAGGTCGGTGCTGTCGTCGAAGATTACGAAGACGCAGGAGTCGCCGAACATGGTTTGCGCACGCACGCTTTTCACATGCGGAGCGGCCAGCAGCGCCGTGACTATGGGATAAGTGACCTGATCTTCAACCACGTCCGGCGGTTCGCCGGCCCAGGTAGTGTGGACAACCACCTGTACGTCGCTGATGTCGGGGAGCGCATCGAGAGGCACGCGCTGCAGCGACCACGCTCCCGCGACGGTGAGCAAAATAGCGGCTGTAAACACCAGGAATGGGTTGCGGGCGCACCATGCAATGGTTCGGGAAATCATCACATTCCTCCCGTGGCGTCGACGGTCAGCTTTTGAGTGGCGATGATGGCTCCGGCGCGTTGAACGGTCACGATCACCTGCCATGTGCCCCCGGAGTTGAGCTCGAGCGGTCCTTCGTAGACTCCCTGCCCCTTTGCTGAGAGCGCCACGGCCGCATGCTGTGCGGCCATGCCCATGTCTGGCATAGCGGGCATAACAAAGATGGCCGAGACTTGCACTCCATCCACGGGTTTCCCATCCGCGCCGGTGAGTTTGAAGCGCACCGTGTTCTTGCCTTTCTGCGGAGTCGTGGGCTGCGTAGTCATCTCCATCTTGATTTGCGCAAGCTGGGATCCAGGCGCCTGCGATGAGGCTGCTGCGGAACCCCCGCCCTGTTGCACCGGATTGAATGCCCCCAACGCCGCTTGCAATTGCGCCTCAGAATCCACCAGGAAATTGGCCGAGCTCACAACGCGGTCGCCCGGTTGCAGTCCCTTGAGCACAACGACAGTGTCGTCAATCTGCGGTCCGATCTCGATCTCGCGCGGTTCCAGGTTCCCCAGCCCGTGATCGATGAAAGCAATCGCGCGCGAGCCCGATTGAAGGACGGCAGTCGATGGAATCACCAGTTGTTTGCCGAGCGGGAGGTTGATGTCAACGTTCACATACATTCCGGGTTTGAGAACGACGCCTGGATTGCGAAAAATCAGGCGCACGCGCACGGTGCGGGTTGCAGGGTCGACCTGGGGCAGAATCTGGTCGACTCTGCCGTTGAACTCGCGGCCGGGATACGCATCGACTGTGACCTGCGCTGGATCGCCGGGCCTGAGACGGCCCACTGCGTCCTGATAGACGTTGGCGTAAACCCACACGGTTGAGAGATCGGCAATGGTGTAGAGCTTTGTGTCGGGTTGAACATATGCGTTGGGCAGCGCGTTGCGCTCGATGATGAAGCCTGATGCCGGTGATTCGACCGTAATCTCGCGCTCTACTTTGCCACTCTGCTCGAGCGAGGTAATTACCGCGGCAGGAACACCGAACTGGCGAAGGCGCTCTTCCGCAGCATCCAGCAACCAGCCGCTTTCCTGCGTCGCCATTCCATGCGGATCGGGAGTGACAGTTTTCTGGTTCTGCTTCGCCAGCAGATACTCCTGCTCGGTGCTCACCAGGTCAGGGCTGTAAATTGTGAAGAGTGGCTGCCCTGTTTTCACGTACTGGTAGGTCGCGTTAGCGTAGACGTTTTGAATCCAACCTGGAAATCGCGTTTGAACATAGGAGAGGCTCTGCTCATCAATGTCCACATTGCCCGGGACGCTGAGTTTGTCGTTGATGGTTTTCATCTGCGCCACGGCTGTGGTTACGCCTATCTGCTGAAGCCGTTGCGGCGAAATCTGGATAGGACCAAGTTGCGGTTCTGAACTGGCCGGCGCAGAGTTGCTCGGCGCAGTGGTTGCACTTGAAGCAGAAGGGCCGCGCGCTACAACGGGGTCTCCCGACGGCGCGGCGGGCGCCAAATAACTCCGATGCAGCAGAAGATAGCCCACCACTGCCGCCAGCGCGACGCAGGTCAGAGTAGCCATAAAGAATGCCTGACGATATAAACGGTCGCTCATCGTGTTGCCTCCGGCGTTGCTGCTTGTGGTTGTTCTTGCGTTCCGTCGATCTCTTTATCGAGGGGAGCGCCGACCGCGAGTTCAAGATCGGCCATGCTGGTGGCGAATTCGCCCATCGATTGGAACCACGCCAGATTCGTGTCGATCACCGCCATCTGGCTGTCAATGAGGTCAAGAAGATCGGTCTGGTTGTTTTCATAGGCGATCACCGCGGCGTGGAGCGTCGCTTCAGCCTGCGGCTCCAGCGAGTCGTGGTAAACGCGGGCCAGTCGCTGCGCTGCACGAGCTTCGGCTAAAGCTTCTTCAATCTGTCCAAAGGCAGCGTTGCGAATCGACGTCACTTCGGCGTCCTGTTCGGTCACCTTGATCTTCGATTCGGCAATCTCCGCATCGTGCTTTTTGCGATTGAGCCACGGCAGCGTCACCGAGCCCTCGATCATGTAGTTGTTGCGCGGATTGTTTCCCGTCGGCATCAGCATGTATCCGCCGGCAATATTGAAATCGGGCACATAGGCTTTGGCCGTTAGTGTCTGCTCCTGGCGGCTTTTCTCCGCGGCTGCCTGCGCTTCAAGCAGGTCTGGCCGCGACTCCAGCGACAGTTGCTCCAGCTGCTTGCCGGCCGGTAGGTCGGCGCCGATACCAAAGTCGCCCTGCACGCGGATGGGTGTTGCCGGATCTCGACCGAGCAGAGTATTGATCCGCGCACACGCAATTTCCGCGTCGCGGTCGAAACGGATCATGTGCTCTTCAAGCCGCGTCATCGCAAGCTGCGCCTTCAATACATCCTGTTGCGGAACCTTTCCCACCGTGTACTTGATGCGGGCCGCCTCAATGGCCTGGCGCGCGATGTCGACATGCTGGTCGTGAATGCGCATCTCCTCCTGTGCCAGCAGCAAGTCAAAGAAGGCCTTGCGAACCCCGACGAGAACCTGCAGACGCAAGGCCTCCAGTTCATCTTTCGCCTGGGTCACGTCAGTTTCAGCAATGCTGGTTTGCAGATTTCGTTTTCCTGGACCGGGCAGAGACTGGCTGAGCATCAGCATGTTTTGTGCTGCGTTCAAATCCCAGGGTTTGCTGAGCGGAACCTGCCAGTTGCGAATCATGAACTGGGGATCGTCGAGCTTGCCCGTGGTGGGAACATGCGCCTCAGCCATCGCGACCTTCCGCGCGGCCACATGAATCTCAGGATTCCCTGCGAGCGCTATTCGCTCAATTTCGTCGAAAGTAAGTGCCGGTGTTGAAGCGTCGGGTGGCTTCGGGCTGTCAATCAGCGGGTTGAAAGCGCTTGGTTCGCCGCTTGTGCTCGGCGTTTGCGCAACGCTGATTGAAGGTGCAAGAACTGAGAGACAGCAAAATGCAATTAGAAAAGTTTTCATTCCTCCCTCGAATCGATGGGCGGTGATGGGGACGGCTCATGGCATGGATTCGATTTCGCAGCGCGCGAGGCACAGCGGGACACACGAATCCTCAGTCAGGAATAGTAGGAAAAATCAGATTCGAAGGATGGTGCTGGCGCCAGATTGCGATCGAGCGGGGGGAGCTTTAGTGGAGATAGGGCTTTGACCCGTAAGGCTATCGAGATCTGTCGGAAGTGCGGAAGCGAACGACTGTACGGCGCCAATCCGGGGCTCGGGCGCTATCACGCGGCTCTGAGGTACGGCCGTTCCGGAAGAGTGCATCTGGCAGCACGGGTGAGCAGCGCTCATCGTCTCCGAATCGCAGCCAACCATCATTGCGCGGCAGCAGGGGTGGCAGGGAGCAGGCGTAGTGCACGCGAATGCCGGGGCAGCAGCCCAGAGGGCCACAATCGCCAGCATCAAAGTCGCCACATTTCGGCCCATGCACATAGATTACTCCGCTCGTCTCCATTCAATCTTGCGGGGACCTCGGTCTAATCGCAGTGATTTGAATCACAGGTTGAATTGAGACGGTGAATGCCCGCTATTCGGATAATTTGGATTCGTCGTGCCCATTGCTCGATACAACAGGTCCTTCCCTAGACGGCTTAGTCGCGGAGGTCAGTCACAGCGGCGGAGTTTGGTTTGCGGGCACATTTCTAGTGCAAACCCTGTAAGAGAATTGCGAGACGAGACTCGTTCCGGCAGGAACCGGCCAGACGCTTCAATGCTCAATAAACCAGGCGATTCGTTGCCGAGCAGCACATCATAGAACTCATCCAGATGGCTTACTTCGGCATGTTCGCGGTTAGCCTCGAAGACATCGGCCAGATGAGCATTCAAGGCTCCAACTCTGATACACTCGAGTGAGCGTAACGAGGGGACCAACGCGCCAGGCCGCGCCCATTCAATGCGTTCTCAACCGTGTTCGGGGAGTGGCTCAGCCTGGTAGAGCACCTGGTTCGGGACCAGGGGGTCGGAGGTTCAAATCCTCTCTCCCCGACCATTCTTTCTCTCACATTCAAAAAGACTTAAGCATCTTTTTGCTGCGTCTTTTTCGAGCATTTTCGGCACATTCGGTACAACTGAAGACAATTCAAAGCCGAAACCGCACTTTTCAGCCCACTTCCTGCGGAACTCCACGTCCTCGCTGATCTTGTCGTAGAGATCGGACAAGCTCTCATCTGGGTGCCCCATCCAGTATTTCCGAAGACCCTCTGGAAATTCGGTTCGATTGCGCAGGTGCAACTCTTGCTTTCCCCAGCATTTGTGGCAAAATCATGGCGGATTCGCGTGGTGGTCTGGATTCCTGAGAAGTGTTCGAGTCCTACATGATGAGTAATAACTATTTTATAATCAATACTTTATATGATATTCAAGTAAAGGTACCATCAGAAATGCCATCAGCTCTGTTCTGTGACTTAGCCTGAATACGAGAGCATTGTGCATGCCTGCTCGTCGGCGGCGCAAAGACGCACTCATCCATCAACTCGGCGATGGAATTCCTTCGCCAAGTGCGTCGGCTGTAAAATTCTTGGCTTGGAATGCCACTCAGGACTTATCGATAGTAAAAACCTTGAATGAAGGAATGTCATGCGTCTGACGCGTAGAAACCTGATGGGGCTACTGGCCGGAGCCGGTTCAGGGCTCGTCACAAAGACTCTTCCTGCACTCGAAGCGCCGTACCAGGTATCAGTCCAGCGCGATGGCAAGCGGCCGGTGGCAACAGCCTGTAATGCGACAGCCTCAGGTCCCCATACGGCTGCCATACCTTTCGCAATTCCATCCACAATGCCGATGGGTTCCGGAGCGCCGCTGGGTGGCATCGGGACTGGTTTTGTTGAGATTCGCGCCGACGGTTGTTTCCACGAGTGGCAGATCTTCAACTCCGGCGCCTGGGCGCAAGATGCGCGCTCTACCACTGCGCCCCCCGCTGCCGGTCCCCAATATCTGCGTTTCTTGCTGCGCGTCCAGAAGGCCTCAGATGACGCAGCACAGTTGCGGCGCCTCTATCTCCGCTCGGACGAAAATGACCTCTACACACTCCCGTTCGTGCAAGATGTAGAGTCCATCGACTACTCCGCGTGGTTCCCGATGACGGGTCTGCGCTACAACGACCCTAGCATTCCCGTTCGTGCATCTGCGCAGGTCTTCTCGCCTTTCATTCCCGGCCTTGCCCGCGACTCGGGAACTCCTGGGTTCCATGTTGTTTTTACTCTCGAAAACACTTGCGAAGAGACCATAAATGTTTCGCTTGCTGGATTTCTCGACAATCCACTCGCATCCGCGCTCGCTGACCGCCGCCTCACCAATACCCTTTCCCAGGAAGATGGAGTCACCAGCATTCTTTTTGAGACGTCGGCCCAGACCGATTTTCCCTCAGGCATTGGCAGCATGTGCTTCTCCGTTGCCGGCGGCGAGCATTCTTACATCAACGGCACTTTTCAGCAGTACACGGTGCCCGGCCCTTGCCGGTGGGAAACGCCCCGCGTCAACCGCATGTTGCTGAGTGTGCTGCACGAGCTGCTTGCAATCGGCCGCCTACCAAATGCGAATGCCAAAACAGATCCGAGCATCGGCTTGCCCTCGCTTACCGCGATCGATGCACTTTCCAATGCCGAAGTGCTACGTAAGATCAAGGAACTCAGCTCGGATGCTTTGCTCGCGCGAGTCTTCTCAGATGCCGGCTCAGCGGATGCGAGCGCGATTGAAGACAGGAACCTGCTCAAGGAAGTCCGCAAGAATCTTTTGGGCGATAAGAACACTCCCCGGTTGAATTGGGGGACCGGGGCACTGGCGTCGAGCGTCAAGCTTGCCCCGGGTCAGAAAGTTGAGATCCGCTTTACGCTGAGCTGGTTCTTTCCTCATCACCTCGCGGCTGAGGGGGGCGAGTTGGGGCATATGTATGCCAACTGGTATCGCGATGCAGCAGATGTCAATCGCTACCTCTGCGATCGCTACCAGCAGCATCGCGCTGCAACTGAGCACTTTGCCGCCACTCTCGCGGATACCTCTCTGGGCAATGCAATGGCCTTTGCCTGGTCAAGCCAACTATCGACCATGGTGTTCAATACCTGGTGGGTCAAGGATGGCGGTTATGCAATCTGGGAGGGGTTAGGTTGTTGCGGGCTGTCCACCACAGATGTCGATTATCAAGGCAGCTTTCCCGTGATTGCCCTCTTCCCTGAGCTCAAGCTCTCGCAGATGAAGCGGATCATCGCTTTGCAGAATGGCCTGGGACAGGTGCCGCACAATTACTCGGGCAACTTCGAGCAAATCGATGTTCCCGGCTTTGCCCGGGTCGACATGAATCCGCAATTCGTAATGATGGTGTGTCGCGATTACTTGTGGACCGGAGACAAGGAATATTTGGAGTTCATGTGGCCGCATGTCGCAAAGGCGATGGCATTCACCCAGTCCCTCGACTCTAACGACGACGGTCTTCCCGACCGCGATACCGGATTTCAGACCTACGACCAATGGCGGATGCAGGGAACGCCTTCTTACATTGCCTCTCTATGGATAGGCGCGCTGCGTGCTGCCGTCCGCATTGCAAACGAAGCCGGCAAGCCCGATGACGAAAAGCACTGGTCCGACTTGCTGGTAAAGGCGTCGGCAAGCTTCGATAACATGCTCTTTAACGGCGAATACTTCAGCCTCTGGGTAGACGGCAAGCAGCGCGATGAACTGTGCATGACCGATCAGATCTCGGGCGAGTGGTTCACACATCTCATCGGCCTGCCGATAACCACCTCCGCGAAGAACCTTAGCCAATCAATCGAAAGCATCTTCAAGAATAACTTCAATCCGGAGTTTGGCCTTCACAACGCCACTGCTCCCAGGCGCGGGGCGGGCCTGCTGGCGCTCAACAATCTCCAGGCCGGTGGTCTCTGGTCGGGAATCGAATTTGCCTTTGCTTCGCTGTTGATGGACCATGGCCGATTCGCGGACGGGGTCGAGATCGTTGAAGCGATCCACCGCCGCTATCTGCGCGCAGGCCAGCCGTTCAACCATGTGGAATGCGGCGGGCATTACTCGCGCGCCATGAGCAGTTGGGCCACAATGCTAGCGGCTACTGGCTTCAAGCCAGACACAGCTGCCAAGTCGCTGGCCGTTCTTCCTGCCGTTCCTGGCGACTTCCGGGCTCCCTGGGTCACCGCATCGGGTTTTGGCAGCATCAGCCGCAAGGGCCAGACCTTATCGATCCACTGCGCTTATGGAAAACTCGACGTCAGGTCTCTTAAGCTTCGATCGGACCCCAAGTCTATCCGGATTGGCGCCAAGACCCTTGCAACGCGCACGAAGAAAGCTGGTGGCGAATTCACGCTTGAGTTCTCCGACCCCCTGTCTCTGGCTGCAGAACAGACTTTGTCAATTTCGTAAACCACTTGCGCATGACTGTAAGACTCTTCCGGGACCTGGTGGCCGCGTACATGTAGACCGCTGGGGCGACATAGCTGAACGTCCATGGCATCTCGCTCCGTCCAGCACGACCGTATCCGCAGCGGCTACGTTCAAGTCGGAAAGGGTTCTCCGCTTTTTGCTACTCTGCAATCTGTCCTGGATGTACTGAGAGACACCTATCGCGGGCGGATAGGATCCTGGGGTTGTAGTCCCAAAGCGTCCGGTTGATCTCGCCACGAGTTCTCCGGCGTTCCGTGTCGAACTTTATCTGCACGAGGCATTTGCCCACAAGTGACGGGAGGACAATGATGGTCACGGAAGGGAATACTTCTCCTGATTCTGCGCCGAAGTCGGACAGCGACAACCTCGGCCTTCCTGCCGAGGAAGTTGTGGTGGCTTACCACGAGAGAACGAAACACCACTATCACCGCTTTTCCGCCTCGGTTGGGTATTTGGATTGGGCTAACCAGCCGGATCCTTTCCGCCGTTACGACGGAGCGCCGCTGGTTCGACTTCCACTCCCCGACGAGGGGCGGGCTGTACCGTACTGGCAGCTTTTCGTTGCGGATAACATTCTGCCGGCACCGCTTTCGGTGGACTACGTCTCGCTCTTCCTGCGTTACGCACTTTCTCTTACAGCCTGGAAGCAATTCGAGGGAGCCAGTTGGCCATTGCGCGCCAATCCGTCGAGCGGAAATCTTCACCCGACGGAAGGATATGTGCTCTTGCCGTCCTTGGATGATATCCACAACCGTCCCGGCATATACCACTATGCCTCGAAGGCGCACTGCCTCGAACTTCGCGCTGATCTTGATCCGTCGGTCTGGGCGGCCATGACGGCTGAGTTTCCGGAGGGCTCATTCCTCGTGGGGCTGTCGTCTGTTCTTTGGCGGGAGGCTTGGAAATATGGCGAGCGTGCATTCCGGTACTGCCAACACGATATAGGCCACGCGCTGGGAACGATAAGATTTGCGGCGGCCGCTGTGGGGTGGAAAATTCGCCTGCTCGACCATGTGGGTGGCGCCGCTGTGTCGCAGCTTCTCGGGCTCGACCGCGAGGCCGATTACGTTGGCGCGGAGCGAGAGCATCCGGAGCTCGTGGCGCTTGTGGCCAGAGAGGAATGGACGGGTGATCGGAACCCCAGCCTGTCCGACGAGCTGTTAGCCCAGGTGGCCACTTCTCAGTGGTACGGCAAGGCTAACGCGCTTAGTCCTGAGCACGGCGTTGATTGGCCAGTGATCGACCAGGTGGCTGCCGCCACGACCAATCTTGCCTGCACAAATCAGGTGGCCATTACAAATCCCAGAGCTACAGCAAATCAGAAGATCGCGGCGGACAATGACTTTTCCGCGTTCCCTTCGGAGGAGGAGCTCTTCGGGACGCCAGTCCGGTCCGGATCCTTTACCGCGGAAAAAGTCATCCTGGGGCGCAGAAGTGCGGTGAGCATGGATGGATCCACGGCAATTTCCGCGACGACCTTCTTCCGGATGCTGGCTCGTCTCGTACCCACACGAGACGGCAAGTCCATGCCGTGGGACGCCTTGCCATGGCGCCCGCGCATCCACCTGGGTCTCTTTGTGCATCGCGTGAATGGTTTGAATCCAGGCCTCTACATGCTCGCTCGTGACCCTGAGAAGATCGAGACACTCCGGCAAGCGATGCAGCCCGGGTTCCTCTGGCAACGCCCTTTGTCGTGTCCGCATGGCCTTCCGCTGTTCCTACTAAAAGAGGGGGACTGCCGTGCTCTGGCCGCGAGCGTCTCCTGCGGTCAAGACATTGCGGGGGACGGAGCCTTCAGCCTTGGGATGATCGCTGAATACCTGGACAGTTTGGTTGTCTATGGCGCCAGCTTCTACCGAAACCTCTTTTGGGAGGCTGGCTTGATGGGCCAGGTGCTGTACCTTGAGGCGGAAGAGGCGGGCATCCGAGCCACCGGGATCGGCTGCTACTTCGATGATCCGGTTCACGAAGTGTTCGGCATCTCGTCGCGCGATTGGCAGAGCTTCTACCATTTCACTGTGGGTGGCCCAGTCGAGGACAGACGCCTAACCACATTGCCTGCGTACAACGTGCATGAAACAGGATGAGCGCACCGGTATCCGAATCAGATCGGTCGCCCCGTTGTTCATTGCGACGTTGGGGTGACGAGAGGCTTAGGCTTCCCGCCAGAGACTTACAGACACGGGAGGCACAGAAGTCGCCGGACACTCGGCGCTCACGAGCAGGAAGCAAAGACGCATCTTGAGTCTGTAAACCGGGAGGTTCTTTCAAATTAGCCGCTCACCACGCGTGCACAGCAAGGATCGAAGGCGCTCCCGTTTTTCCGTCGATCACGCTCACCTTCAAGACAGCTTCGATGTTCCGGGTGCTGAAGTCTTTTCCGAGTTGATCTCGTAGCAGTTGCATGTAATGCGGGCTGCTTGCAAATTCGGCAGCGGCTTCAGTCCCGTTGCGTCCAACTCCAGCGAGGACGACAACCCAACTGTCAGTCGTAGAGTCGCGATAACGAGCCACCAGGGCATAGTCGTCTGCGCTGGAGTAGGGGAGCGAAGGATCACGCAACCAGCGAACTTGAGGCTGCATCCGGTCGACAATCGACTCAGCCGGCTCGGAAGCGAAATGAAATTGCAAAGGCTGGACCAAACGCAGCGTCCACTGGTTGTTGAAAGCGCCCATCAAGATGAATGAATGTTCACGGAGTTCCGTCAGGGGAGTCGCGCCCGCGGACTTGAGCTGCGCTTGTACTCCGGAACTCTGAAGCAGGCCGCTTACATGCGAAATGGCCGATGCTCCCTCCATGGAGACAAACGGATATTCAATATCCTTGCCGGCAGTGAGAGTTCCTGAGGCTCTCTCCGGTGCGAAGATTACGCTTCCAGTGCAAATCAGAACCGTTCTTTGGTCGTGCAACACCGGCCCCCAAAAATCATCCAAAGCGGTTCGCGGGTGTACGATGCGATACCTCCAACTGAGGCCTGTTATTGCGAGCAGCACAACCAACGCCGCGCAGGCCGGCCAGAATAGGCGCTTGTAGGTTGGTCTGTTTCGCCTGGGCACCGAGCCGAGGCTCATATTGGCTGCTGCACCCGGCGGGAAGGTCTGATCAACGAGCGTCGAGGGTGCAAACAGCTCTGATTCGCGCATTTCGCCAGCCGGAGCCATGGAGAGGCGGCCATTGATTACTGGAATTGGAAGTGAGGCTGGATCGTCTCCTGTGTCTTCGGATGCTTCAGGACCATACAAGAACTCTGGAACATAGGAGCCCGCCGGCAGCGAAATTCGAATTTGAGAGGTCCGGCCCTGCTCGTGATAGTAGAGCGAAAGGCGCTTTCGGACTTCGCCAGCGGTATACCGAACAACAGTGTCGGTGTTTGTGTCGTATGCCGGCTGTCGATCGAAGACATCGACGCCAAGAGTTCGCTCCTTTAAGAGATCTGACTTTCCTTCCAGGGTATTCTCGACAACGAACTGGAGCAAGGCTGGGTAGCGTTTGCTGCTTGAGAAGTGCTGGCTGGCAAGAACGTTCTTCAACTCGCGCAAGACCGCGTCGCGATCTTCCTTTGTTTGAGGATGCCAGGCGTTCCGGCTTGCGCTTAGTCGGTTCATGCGAATTCCGTGATGATACTCGGGCCTTTCGTGGGTATGCAAGGACGTTTGACACTGGAAAAACGGGACCCTTATATCGCTCATTTCACAAAAGATATTTGCGCAATTCAGTGTCAAACGGTGAGTCACTTGCCAATCCTGCTCGCGTAGCTCAGCATTGGGGCGTTTTCGCGAGGCATTCAGAAAGCCGCGGAAAAATTGCCTGAGGGCTTGCCTCACAGGGCGAAGTCTGCCCACAAGTCGAACCGACAACAAAATCGCTTTGCAAATATGGCGGCTGCCATTCCTAACTTCCCGGCTGGCAGGTAAGCCGGCAAACGAAAGAAACCTGACCCGTATTCCAGGTCGAACTTCGAGAGCGAAATAGTAATTCACAGACAATTTTGGAGGCAGTATGAAAGCACGAAACATCACGATGACCCTAATGACACGCGCGAGTAGGCAGTTTCTTTTCGAACTCGCTCTGATTCTTGGCCTCAGCACCGTCACATTTGGTCAGCAAACTACCGGGTCCATCGTCGGTACAGTCAAAGATCAACAAGGCGCGGCGGTGAACACGGCCACCGTGAAGGCAACCAATTTGGATACAGGTTTCTCCCGGTCGGCGCCGGCAAACGGCTACGGGGAGTACCGCATCGATTACCTTCCGGTGGGCAGGTATATCGTCGAGGCGAAGGCGCCCAGTTTTGAGCGTTTTGTGCAACAGAATGTCTCCCTCGACGTGGACCAGGAACTGAAGGTTGACATCACACTGTCCGTGGGCGCGCAGACTCAGACCGTCACGGTCACTGAGGCTCCCCCGACGGTGAACACCTCCGATGCGGTACTGGGCCGGACCCTCGAGCCAGACGAGATCAACAATTTGCCCCTGGTCAACCGCAATACATATACGCTGGTTTCTCTCACGCCCGGTGTGATGGCCAACAACAACAGCTCCACCGCGAACCCCTCCGGCAACCCCACTTTCGCCACCGGATTGTACATCGAGGATGTGCAGATCAACGGCTCGATCGATGGCGGCAGCGCGGGGGTGGCTTTTTATTTGGATGGCGGCAACAACATCACCGGCATGCGCAACTACGGCAACCCGTCACCTAACCCCGACGCTGTGGAAGAGTTTCGCGTCGAGACCAGCGCATTCGGGGCGCAATACGGCCAATTCTCCGCCGGCGTCGTCTCGGTGATCACTAAGTCGGGAACAAACCAGTGGCATGGCGGTTTATTCGAATTCAACCGCAACACCGACTTCAACGCCAACACCTGGGCCCCGGCACATAACGCCGCAGGCCAGATTATCGTTTCGCCTTACCACCGCAATCAATTTGGCGGTGAAGTCGGCGGGCCGGTCAAGAAGGACAAGGGGTTCTTCTTCTTCAGCTATGGCGGTTTGCGCCAGGTAACCGCAGCCGTGTTTACAGGCGGCATCACGCCAACGGCCAACGAGCGCCTGGGCGACTTTACTGCGGACACCTTCCCGGTTTACACGCCGGGCACCAAGACGCAGGTGGATGGAACAAACAGTAGCCCCAATTGTGTGGTTGCCACACTGAACTGCATCCCTTCCTCCCTTCTGGACACGACCATCGCGAACCTCGACACCATCAAAGGCGGTACCGGCCCGCAGCCGGGCACCTTCGGCGGCTCTTCCATCCCGTTGCCCAATGTCCCGGGCAGTCTCACGAACCCGACGAAAAGCGGTGGGTCATTCGCGGGTATCTTCCCCGTCCCGACTCAGGAAAATGAATACCTGGGCAAGTATGACCAGAATCTCGGCACGAAGGACCACGTAGTGGCGACCTACTTCTTTTCGAGGAACGTGCTGGGCAACAACCCTGGCGGCAACGTGCCGTGGACCATCAATGAGAACGCCTCGAACGGCACCAATATCAACCTGAGCGACGTTCACACCTTCACCGCAACCACTGCCAACCAGACCTGGCTTACATTCACCCGGGCAGCCGGCGGACGCGTCAATCTGCCAGTGACAGGCCCCGCAACGCAGAGCCTCGCGACGTACGGCTCGAACTTTCTAATCCAGGGGCCGGTATCACTGCCCACCATCTCAGAAACCAATTTCTCAGCGACTGCGACCAATGCAGGTCCGTTCACGGGTTCTGACAACTATGAACTGCGCGACATGGTCAGCTTGGTCAAGGGCAAACACTCCTTCTTTATTGGCGGTGAGTTCGCTCTGGACAAGACCATGTTCGATGCCAACCTGCTGAACTTTGGCAGTATCAGCTTTGCCACCTCTGCGCCCACTTCCACCGGCAATGTGACTTCAGACTGGGTTACCGGCCAGGCCTCCTCAACTGAGCAGGACTCGCCGTACACAACGCATCTGAGCACATGGCACGCCGCAGCGTTCGTGCAGGACGACTACCGCATCACGTCCCGGTTTACGGCCAACCTCGGAGTCCGGTGGGACATTGACACGCCTCCAGTCGACGCCCATGACAGGACGGCATCGTTCATTCCCGGCCAGCAATCCACGGTGGCTGCGCTCGCGCCCAAGGGCATGGTGTTCCCCGGTGATGCGGGCGTCTCCCGCGGCGTCATCCCCACGGAGTACTACCACTTTTCGCCCCGTCTTGGCTTTGCGTGGGATCCGTTTGGAGACGGCAAGACTTCGATTCGCGGGGCTGGGGGCATCTTTTACGGGATTGTTGCAGGCAACGAGTGGAACCAGCCCGGCAACGCCATTCCCTTCGCGCTGCGGCCACAGACCGGCGAAGGTCCGCTGAGCTCCATCACCAATTACTATTCGACGCCCGGAGACTTCCCATCAACTGCGTCAGGTGGCGGCCTCTTTCCGTACATCTATTCGCCGAGTAAGCCTGTATTCATCTCCGGCCCCGGCGGAGCCACCGAAACTATCTCCCCGCACTTCAAATATCCCTACGTCTACCAGTTCAATCTTTCCGTGCAGCGGCAGTTGCCAGGCCGGGTAACACTGACTACGGCGTATGTAGCCGCGCTCTCGCACCAGCTGCCGAACTTTATTGACGTCAACTACGCGCCGTATTCGACCGCTTTCGGCACACCCAGTACCAAATCAACCAGCGTCGCCGACCGGCGTCAGTTCGATCCCTGTGTCGGAGCTTGTCCTACGGGTGCAGCCGCTATCAATAACGGCACCGGCGTTCTGGGAGCATCGATCACCCAGCTCTTGTCAAACCTGACAGCCAACTACCACTCCCTGCAAATTTCGGCGACCAAGCAGCTTTCGAGTGGCTTCAGCGTGAGCGGATTCTATGTCTGGAGCCACGCGCTTGAAATGTTTGAGCCGGATGCAGACGGACTTTCGTCACCGCAGGATTCCGGCTACTTTGGCACTCCCTTTACCTCCAACAACAACTCTTTGGGCGCTCTCGGCGGCGGACTCCAGGAGGAATATGGCCCCATGAACGCCGACATTCGCAGCAACGCCGCGATGTCCGGCACATTGAACATCGACTACTTCCACGGAGATAACAAATTCGTCAAGGAAGCGGTCAACGGCTGGCAGATCTCGCCGATCGTCTATCTGCGCAGCGGCGGGCCGTTCACGGTGACCACAGGGTCCAACAAGAGCTTTGACAGCACCGGCAATCAACGCCCGGATGCGGTTGCCGGCCAAAATCCGGTGCTCGACCCTCACCGCTGCCGGGTTTGCGCCACCAACGGCGTGCTGACCGCGTGGTTCAATACGACAGCTTACACAGCGAACGGGCCCGGCGTGACTGGGGGCATTGGCCCGGGTGGCGCAGACGGCAACGTACGCCGCAACAGCCTCTATGGGCCCGGGTTCAAAGATATGGACATGGGGCTCTTCCGGAACATTAAGTTCGAGCGTGGAATCGTATTCCAGCTCCGCGGCGAGGCCACCAATATCCTCAACTGGGTGAGTCTCAACAATCCAACCGCAAGCCTCGCGTCGGGCAACTACGGAAAGATCACGTCGGCGGCAGGCACCCAGCGCATCATCCAATTGGGCGGACGCTTGAACTTCTAACGTAACTCGAAACGAGTGAAAAACCGACGTGCTCTTCCGATCGTGATCATGGGGGGAAGGGCACGTCGTCGATCTCCGCTACACGAAGCCGAAGCCAATTTGTCAGGGTGATCCACATACTCCGATTTGATCGGTTTCAGCTGCCGGCATTCCGAGGATGACATTCAATTCCTGGCCAACCTCAGAGACAAACAATGTCGACTTATCCTGATTGAGTTGAGCCTTGGATCTAAGGTGAACCTGCATTCGGTTCCCATTGCGGGGACGGGTGCCTTCATCCGTTCTCATTTTATTTTTGGTAATGCCCAGTCCCACGAAGGACACTCGATGAAAGCCAAGCTCTGCATAGGAATTGCGTTTCTCTTTATTGGTCAAATTCTTCTTTACGCCCAATCATCTTCAACTGTTTTGGTCGATGTGGATCATCGGCAGAGCGTGAGCCTCAACGGGGACTGGCATTTCATCGTCGATCCGTACAAGACCGGTCTGTATACTTTTCACCACGAATTGCGCGAGGATGGGTTTTACCTGAACGGCGCCGCCGAGCCGGGAAGCGATCACCTGGTCGAATACGATTTTGCAAAGTCCCCCACATTGAAAGTACCCGGAGACTGGAATACACAAAGCGCCCAGCTTTTCTACTACGAAGGCCTGGTCTGGTATCAGCGCTATTTCGACTTTCAGCCCAAAGCCCACGCCAGAACGTTCTTGCATATCGGCGCGGCAAACTACAAAGCGCTAATCTGGATCAACGGGCAACATGTCTGCGATCACGAGGGCGGCTTTACCGCCTTCGACTGCGAAGCCACCCGGCAGTTGCACGCCGGAAAGAACTTCGTCGTGGTTGCGGTCGATGCAACCTGGCAGGATGACGGAGTTCCTACTACAACAACTGATTGGTTCAACTATGGGGGCATCACCCGAGATGTAGCCCTGGTGCAAGTGCCCGGCAGCTTCATTGACGACTACGACCTTCACCTCAATCATGAACGCACAGCGGTTGAGGGCTGGATACATGTGCAGGATGCAAGCCATGGAACAACCGTCTCTGTCGCCATCCCGGAGGCCATTCTATCGGTAACCGCGCAATTGGATTCCAGTGGAAAAGGATTGATCCGGATTCCCGCAGATGGCTTGCAACTGTGGTCTCCTGATAGTCCCAAACTCTACCGCATCGCGCTCTCCGCGGGAGATGACAAACTTGAAGATGAAGTCGGCTTCCGAACTATCGAGACAGACGGCCAGCATATCCTGCTGAACGGAAAGCCTGCTTTTCTGCGCGGTGTCTCCATTCACGCGGAGGCGCCTTTCCGCGGGGGGCGCGCGAACAACGACAAAGACGTCGAGACGCTGCTTGGGTGGGCGCACGAACTGGGTTGTAATTATGTGCGGCTCGCCCACTATCCTCACGACCAGCGGATGACTCGCGCTACTGACCGCATGGGCATCATGGTCTGGTCGGAGATTCCGGTCTACTGGGCCGAACATTTTGATGACCCTGCGGTCCTGAAGAAGGCGCAGCAACAATTGGATGAGGAGATTCGCCGCGATCGTGACAAGGCATCGATTATTCTCTGGTCCATCGCCAACGAAACACCAAATACCCCCGATCGAACACGATTCCTCAAAACCCTCGCCGGCAATGTTCGCTCTCTCGATTCCTCTCGCCTGGTTACAGCAGCATTGTTAGTTCGCACCGAGGGCCACGATAAATACATTGACGACTCGCTGGGCGATGCTCTCGATGTGATTGGCGCCAACGAGTACATCGGATGGTATGAACAACGGCCCCAGGATGCCGATACCACTGTGTGGCACATCGCCTTTAACAAGCCACTCATCATCAGCGAATTTGGCGCAGACGCAAAGGCCGGCTTGCACGGTGCGGAGACTGTACGTTGGACAGAGGAATACCAGGCGAATGTTTTTCGTCATCAACTGGGCATGTTGAACCGAATCCCTCAATTGGGTGGCATGAGCCCGTGGATACTAGTAGACTTTCGTTCCCCAAGGCGGATGCTACCCGGAGTGGAGGACGGTTATAACCTCAAGGGACTGATCTCACATCAAGGCGAAAAGAAACAGGCTTTCTTCATTCTCCAGAAAGCCTATCGGGACAAAGAACTCTTCAAACTGAAATGGCGATCCAACCTGCAGGCACGATCAGCGTTACCGGCGCCACCTCAGTAACAGGAGGTGTTCCGCGTCTTTTGCTTTCAATGTGGGTTGAGCGATGATCGCTCAATGCGGGGGCCACCGGATGCGGTTGTGAACGGGTAGCTGTAAGTTGTGAAGCAACACAAGGTGGCGATAAATGGCCTCCTAATCCGACAACAATCAATGCACTAATTGACTCAGAGTCGGGCTGCGTTTCCTCAAGGATTGGCTCTCAGAAACGCCGATGTCGGGAAGAAGTCACACTACACCATTCTTGGATGGGGAAGACATGTAGGTTTCCCGCCTGATCTCCGAAGACGCGTGTCAAGCAGTGCCTGGGTAGAGCCGATGGGAGGCACCCGTCGAGTCAAGCAGGGTTGCATTGGCAGGCCTGAGCCAATGCCAATTCACTCCAGTCAATTTGAGCATCCTGGCATCTGGCTTGAGTTGCCGGTTGAGTAGATTGCGCCGACTGAGTCTCGGAGGCGACTATGTTTTATTTCGCGAGACCTACACGCCGTACCAGGTCTTCGAATCGCGGGTCTGCTCGCAGCGAATCGAGACAGGGGTCGACCTTGAGATAGACCAGCCCCACGTCGTGCGAGCGATAAGCGTCGTCGAGCCACTTGAATGCATCGCGACTATCGCCCAAGCCGGCATATACGAGCGCGATTTCGTACCGCCCCACCCCTTGCTTGCGCACATCTTCTTCAAGCTGAGATATCAGTCTTTGCGCGGCTTGCCTGCGGCCCGCGCGGGCATAGGCATTCCCCAAATGGCCCAGAGAATACGCGCCATTACCCGACTTCAGAAAGGCTGCGATGGCGTCGCTGTACATCCTCTTCTCAGCGTAGCTTGCGCCTGTTAAAAGGTTCCAGTCAGAGAGATTGATCTTAAAACCGCGCACCGTTCGGGCGACATCGAGGGCCTGATCGTACTGGTGCGAAAAATAATAGACGAATCCTTCGGCGTGAAAGGTGCTGCCTGAAACCGGATCGAGATCGACGCTGCGCTGAATCTCTGCGAGAGCCTCATTGGGATGGCCGGTGCGGACCAGATAAAACGCGTACTTTTCGTGATTGGTTGCGGTATTGGGATTGAGCGACAACGCACGGTGAAATTCCGCCTCGGCAACGGGCCAGTCCCAGTCAAGAGTCATGGCAGTATTAGCTAATTCGGCGTGGGCTTCTGACAGATAATCGTCCAGCGCGATGGCTTTGAGAGCTTCAGTCTTCTGCAGACCAAAAGCCTGCTCATACGGCATGCGCCCCGATTCGCCCAACATGCCATAACAACTGGCCAGGGCAGAATGTGCCTGTGCGTAGGACGGGTCCTTGGCTAACGCACGATTGAAAACTGCGATGGCGTCCTTGCAGTTGTCGGCCTCACGCAACAGGATTCCATGGAGATAGTCGTCCTGGGCCGCCGGGTCGACAGAACTTTTACGCGTCAGTTGCGCCTGCTGCTGCGGAGTTACGTCACTGCTGACTTCGTCGGCAATGGCTTGGGCCACTTCGCCCTGCCAGGAAGAAACGCCGGAAAGATCGCGAATATAAGTGTGAGCCCAGATGGGGCGATCGTTTCTTGCATCGATGAGCTGGACGCTAACGCGCACCTGGTTGCCTTCACGCAGAACTCCGCCCTCAACAACACCGTCGACTGAAAGCTCGTGGGCAATCTCGGGCAGCGTTTTCTTTGTGCCCTTGTAGCTCATTGACGATGTCAGAGAGATTACGCGTAGCGTGGACACTTGCCCCAGGTCGTTGATCAGTTCCTCTGTCATGCCGTCAGCAAAGTAATTTTGATCGGGAGAACCGGACAGGTTCTCGAGCGGCAGGATCGCAATGGAGTGAATCCCTTTCGGGGAATTGGATCCGTTCATCCACCTTTTTGCCGCCCAAAAACCGGTGAGGATAATCAGACAAAGGGCGAGGCCCGCGACCGCTGCAAATCGAGGAGTCAGCAGCTGCTTGAACCGTGAACGTTTCGATTGCGACTGGCCCCCGGCGACGGTAGCGGAGATGCTCTGCGGGGCCTGTGGCATTGTCGAGAGGTCCGGCGCAGACGCGGCTATCGCGGCTGATTCTTCGTGGAGTTCGAAGTGGAATCGCGGGACGTAGGAACCGCTCGGCAACTCGAAGCGGACTTCAGATTTTTCTTTGGTGGTGTCGCTATAGTATTGCGCTAGCTTCTTGCGGACTTCGCTCGCTCTGACCCGGACTACAGAGTCGCTTCCGGTGTCGTAACTTACCGGGCGCCCGAACATCTCGGCGCCGATCATCCGCTCCCTGAGGTTATCAACGTCGCCATCGAGCGCGTGGCCGACAATCAGCCGGAGGAAGTCCTGGGTGCGCCTGCTTCCTGCGAAGACGTGGCTCGCAAGGATATTTTCGAGGTGTCCCCGGACCAGGCTGATCTGTTCCGGATCGAGCACTCTCGGCTCACCGAGCGAAGATGGACCGGTTGGCGACATTCCTCACTCAGACCTCTCCTCAGTTCCCTACTATAACATCGCGTTAACTCCGTGACGGGCCTTGTTGGGCGATCAAAAACAGCTCGTAACGGGCTGCTCGTTCGACTTTTTAAGTATCACTTCCTAAATGACTTATTGCTCGTAACGTGTGCCTGATCCGTTAACCGCTTTACATCGCAATAATCCCGGTGTTCTGATTCGTGTGCTTTTGGAATGGGGCTTTTCGGGTGCGGCTGGTGAATAACAAACGAAGCCGACCTACCCGATAGTTTTCATCATGATCCGATTGCTGACTCGAATTCCAATTTCGAATCCCGACGTGTGCGGGCAGCGCAGTCTGGCCGCCTGGGGAGTTCCACGTTTTCTTCCGCACACAAGACATCGCGACGGATGGCTGCCGGTCGGCGTCTGCACGATTGCCCTGATCGTGGGCGGCGGGCCCATTTTGGCTCCCGCTCAGACCCCCGGCGGCTCCAGTCAGCAGGCCATGCAGCAGGGCGCTCAGGCGATGACCTCCGGCGACTTTGCCGCGGCGGTGACCGCTTACTTTACGGTCGTCCGTCTTCAACCTGATTTGGCCGAAGCCCACTTCAACCTGGGACTGGCTTTTTTCCAGAGCGGCCAACTCAACAATGCGCGACCGGAGCTCGCGCGGGCGCTCGCTCTAAAACCGGGGTTGCGCGGGGCGAACCTCTTCCTCGGTCTCGTCGACTACCGTGAGAACCGGTTCAAGGATGCCGAGACGCGTCTTGAACGGGAAACGGCACTCGACGCCCACAACGCCAAGGCATTCATGTGGCTGGGAGTATGCCGGCTGGCTGAGGACAATCCACAGGGAGCAATTGCGGCGCTCGACAAGGCATACGCTATCGATCCTCACGACGTCGATATCCTTTACCACCGCGGACGCGCTTATTTTCTGGTGGCTAATGCGTCTTACGCAGCGATGTTTCAACTCAATCGCGACTCAGTGCGCGTGCACCAGGTGCTGGCCGAGGCTTACGCTCAGGCCACCCGCAATCAGCAGGCCATCGCCGAGCTTGAGATGGCAGTCAAGATTGCTCCCCACCAGCCGGGGCTACACGAAGAACTGGCAGATCAATACTGGGTGGTGGGTGATTTGGATAAAGCAACTGCGGACTACCGCGATGAACTGACCATCGATCCTTATGCAACTTCATCGAAGTACAAGCTGGGCAGCCTGCTGGTGCTGAGCCAGAATCCGGTGGAGGGCGTGAGTCTTTTGCGGGATGCCTTGCACGGCGACCCATCGCTCAACGATGCGCATTATTACCTCGGAGTGGGACTGGCAGCAACTGAGCAGCCCACTGAGGCGATAAGCGAATTCAACCAGGCCATATCGGCCGATCCGAAGAACGACCGCGCCATCAGCGCTTATTTCAGGCTGGCGCAGGTGTACCGCAGGCTTCATCAAATCGACGAGGCTCAGGCAGCCATGCAGAATTTTCTGCGCTTGAGGGCCGAGAGCAGGGCAGTACATGACGATCGCGCCTCCCAGATCGCGCGCAAACGGACGGAACTTCCAGTGGAAAATCCCGACCGCGCCGCGATTGAGGGAGGAGCGGGGTAAAAGTTTCTCGAGATCAGGCGCGGCAGCCGCAGGCGCCTGGGGCATATGCGTTGTAACGCAGCGGGAGAAGCGTTAAATGCGGCACAAAACCGGGGCGGCAGGCGAACTCCGGTAAGCGTTTACTCAGGAGAGATACGATGATTGCAGTGAGCACTGAGTGCGTGACGGTGGCGCGGAGCCGGGCGAAAATGCCGGCTTTTGCGCCTTTGGGAGTCTGGCTGGCGCTGTTGATCGCGATTTTCTGGTTTGCGGCGCCGGCTTCGGCTCAGCTCGATAGCGGATCGATCACCGGAACGATACTCGATCCGACCGGCAAAGTGATGCCGGGAGCGGCGATTACTGTGCGGGGCATCGACACGGGGACAATTTTCTCCGCGGTTAGTTCGTCCACCGGCAGTTACGACTTTCCGCTGGTCCGGCCGGGGCGCTACGACCTTTCAGTGTCAGTGCCAGGATTCAAATCGACTGTGAACCGCGGCGTGGTTGTTGCTGTGGGAACCGCAACCACTGTCGATGTCACCCTGACGGTCGGCTCGACGGATGAAACCGTGAGCGTCACGGCCAACGATCAGACGCTGGAACTGGACACGTCGACTATTGACGACTCCATCCAACCCGAACAGGTCGACAGGCTTCCGCTCACGGTTGGCGGCTGGCGCTCGCTTGAGACGCTGGAACTTCTGGTGCCGGGCGTAGTAGGCGCTGGCGTTGCCGGTGCAGCCGACACCATCAAGATCAACGGCGGCCAGGAAGAGGGAACCGACTTTCTGATAGATGGCATTACAACCAACCGCCAGGAGAATGGTTCTGGCAGCTTCAACATTCTGTCGCCGTCAGTGGACGCGGTGAACGAGTTCCACATCAGCATCGCCAGTTTGCCTATTGATGAGGGCAACACCACGGGCGGCCTGGCCAACTACAACACCAAGGGTGGCACCAACGATTTCCACGGCGCGGTGTACGAGTTCTTCAAGAACGCGGGCCTCGACGCCAACAACTGGTTCGACAACGGATACATCGCCCAGCAGGGTAATACGGCGGCTGCGCAAGCCCAATACAAGCGCCCCGCCGACACCAAGAATGACTACGGTGGCAACTTGGGCGGTCCGATTCTTATTCCAAGACTCTATAACGGCAGGAACAAGAGCTTCTTCTTCTTTAATTGGGAACAGTGGCGGCAGAATTACGGCGGCACAATCACCAGTCAATTGCCGACGCCCGCCGAATTGGGCGCGGATGGCCAGTATTTCGATTTCTCGTCACTGCTCGGTGGCAGTCTGGGAACTTCTCCTTGCGGCGAGGCCGTGTATGCGGGTGAGATCTTCGATCCTCAATACGACAACACAAGTGTGCCCTGCCGCTACGCCGGCTTCGGCCAGACCGTAACTGGCGGACCGGGTACGTACGTCGCAACCGGCGCTCCAACTAATAAGATTCCCATTGGCCGCGCCAGTGGAGTTGCAACGAACATTATCAGCACGTACCTGATGCCGCTGGCGCAGCAGGAAGTGTCCGGGAACAGCTCGTACAACTACGCTTATCGCAGCCCGGGCACGGTCACCAACACGGCCTACAGTTTCCGCATCGACGAGAGCGTCGGTCCCAAGAACAAAGTGTGGGGATTCTGGAGCTCGCGCGAGAACACTGATTCAGGCGGAAACTCCAACATGCCTCCGCCGATCCAAACCTGCTGTGGAACAGTCAACCAACTGGGCAAGCTAGTGAGGGCCGGATGGGACTGGATCATAACGCCGAATCTGTTCAACTCGCTGACCGTTGGCGGCAACCGCTCAGCCAATATCAACAAGTCAAAGGCCTCGCAGATGGGAACAGACTGGGATCAAAAGCTGAACATTCCCAACGGATTCAGCAACGATTTCCCGGTGTTTGAGTTCTACGGCAATACCTTCGGCAGCCTGGGTCAGCAGGAAGACTCAACCGATACCGACAACGTTGTTGCCCTCAACGATACCCTCCACTGGCAGCGCGGCGCGCACAGCTTTGTACTTGGCGGCGAGGGGCAATATCACCAGTATTCGTGGGTGAGCCGCATTGGCGGCACGTGCAGCGGCAACGCGGGATGTCTCCAATTCTGGGATAACCAGACGGCCTCTGACGAAGACTTCTGGGGCCAGGACGGCAACTCCTTCGCAGCCTTCGAGATTGGCGAGACTGGATCGGCAATCAACCTAAACGATCTGCACGCCCCACGCTGGATCGAGCATAATTTGGCGCTGTTTGCAGGCGATACGTGGAAGGTGCAGCCAAACCTGACAGTCAACTTCGGGCTGCGCTGGAGCTACACCACACCGCGGCATGAAGCCGATGGCGACACTGCGATTTGGGATCCCACATTGCCCGATGCGGCAACCCAGGCGGGGACTTTACCGCAAGCTCTGGGTGCGCTGGTGTTTGCCGGCAAGGGCGCGGGTCGCAACGGCAGCGTGAATGAAACCTGGGGTTCGGTCTACAAGAAAGACTTCGAACCCCGCGCCGGCTTTGCGTGGGAGCCCGATGCACTTGAGCACAAAGCCGTGATTCGCGGCAGTGCGGGAATCTATTATGGACCGCTGGTTTATGCCGACTACGGCCAGGGTACAGTGCAAGGATTCACGGTGCAGGGCAATCTCTTCAGCCCCGATCCGCTCGATGGCGTGCCGCTTGACAGCGGCCTGCAAGCGCTGAGCACCACGCCCGATTTGAACCCCAACCAGCTTGATGGCACACAAACAGCCGCGGACTTCGTGTCAAAAGGCAATGGACGCCCGGGCATGGTGGAGAACTGGGCGCTTGAAACTCAGTACCAGATCAAGCCGCACCTGTTTGCGACCCTCGGTTATCTGGGGAATCACGCGACTCATTTGCATGCCATGCTCGACTTTGCCAACGACATGCCCGACGAGGATATGGCGCTTGGCGATTGGTTGAACTGGTGGGCTGCTGCTCCCGGGCCAGCCGGCTGGAATGGCCCTCCGATGGAGCCCTACAGCAACTTCACATGCCAGGCCGGCCCTCCCACTTGTACCTGGGCCTGGGGCGTCTCTGAGGCACAGGCGTTACGCCCGTTCCCGCAGATCACCTACATCAACATGGACAGCTACCTGCAGAATCTGGGGCAGTCGACTTACGAAGCGCTTGAAGCCAAACTGGAACAGCGTTTCCATAACGGCCTGAACATTCTTGCCTCGTACACCTTCTCAAAGACACTGACTGATGCTGACGTGATTCAGCCTTATTGGAGCACGCTGCAGAACGGTGGCGCTGTGCAGGACCCGGAAAACCTGCGCGGTGAAAAGGCGGTAAGCGCCGAAGACATTCCAAACAACTTTGTGATCAGCTACATCTACGAGCTGCCTGTCGGCAATGGCAAGCACTTTCTTGCCGGTACGCCTAAGCCGGTGAGTATGCTCATCAGCAACTGGAGCATCAGCGGCATTCAGCACTACGAGAGCGGTCAGCCGATCAGCATTTTCGGCGCCACCGGAATTCCGGGCAAAAACTCCAGCGTCCGCTTCGACAAAGTTGCCGGTCAACCGGTGAAGAACTCGGCGTACAAGAACCCGCTGCTCTTCAACTCAACTTCAAACGCGACAGCCTGCGAGACCGGCTACTTTAACTGTGCCGCGTTCTACGATCCCAACCTCTTTACCAATCGCGATCCCAACGGAGTGGGCGCGTCGGGCGAGGGCAACCCATGGCGCTTTGGCACCATGCCGCGCAACTCCTCAGACATTCGAGGCTTCGGGTATAGCAACGAAGACTTCGGAATCTCGAAGGTCTTTCCCATCAACGAAAGAATCAAGGTCGACTTCAGAGGTGAGATGTTCGATGCGTTCAATCGGCACATCTTCACCAGGCCTGTCTCCAACCTGAATTCTGCCACTCTTAACGTCGGGCAGATCGGCGGATTGGAAGAGGGGCCGAGAAACGTCCAGTTCCACATAAAGATCGACTATTGATGCTGCATAGTCCCCGGCTCGCATCAGGCGAGCCGGGGACGCCCACATGGCCTTTCATACGCCAGCAGAGACTTGTGTGCGGCGCTACAGATTCACTTACCTTTATCCACGCCGGGAGTTACTAAATGAGGCTTCACTTTCAATTCACAGCGGCTCTCAGTGTTGTATTTGTGGCGCTCGTTAGCGTTGCCGGCTGTGGAAGCGGCTCCGGTTCGAGCGGTGGATCGGGCGGTGGCGGCGGTGGCGGTGGGACAACTTACGACATGGGCACGCAGACTACAGTGAGCGATAACAACCAATACACACTCACCAACGCCGCCAGCAGCATGGTACTGGGCATCTCAGGCCAGAGCCAGACGGCCGGAACCAGCGTTGTGCAGGAATCTGCCACGACTACCACTACAGACATCGACTGGCATTTCATTCCAATGGGCAACAGTTCTTACAACGTTGAGAACATGCTTACTCATCAGGTGATGGGTGTGAGCGACGCGTCAATGTCGGCCGGCGCGCAAGTGCTGGATTACGCCGACAACGGAAC
>Ga0302275_10001227_pt1 | contig 27697 bp, 12 predicted proteins | sample III_Bog_N2_2_FD_200229 | JGI IMG/M metagenome (GOLD analysis project Ga0302275, IMG submission 200229) | Peat permafrost microbial communities from Stordalen Mire near Abisko, Sweden - III_Bog_N2_2 | ecosystem: Environmental > Terrestrial > Soil > Wetlands > Peat | place: Sweden: Abisko... | reverse complement strand
GGACCTGAATATGACCGACGGTTCTTTGGGTGCTGGCGGCGGCGCCCATAAAGGCCGGTATTCGACGGCCATGCCTTCGTTTGTTGCGCTCGCATCTTCCTGGAACACGCCCCTGGCGCATGAATTCGGTGCACTGGTCGGCCGCGAGTTGGCCGACCAGGGGTTCAACATCTCGCTGGGCGGCGGTGTGGACATCACCCGCGAAGCGAGAAACGGACGGAACTTCGAGTACCTCGGTGAAGATCCCATCCTTGCCGGCAACCTTGTGGCCCAGTGGATTCAGGGCGTGCAATCGCAGGGCGTCGTCGCCGACATAAAGCACTATGCCGTCAACGACCAGGAGACTGGACGATATTTCGTCAATGCGGTCATCGACAAGAGAGTCCTCAGGGAAACCGATCTGCTTGCCTTCGAGATCGGAGTGAAGCAGGGCAAGCCCGGCATGCTGATGTGCTCCTACAACCTGATCAACGGCGACTGGGGCTGCGAGAACGACTACACGCTGAATCAAGTGCTCAAGAAGGACTGGGGATATCAGGGTTGGGTGGTATCGGACTGGTTTGCCACCCACAGCACCGTGAAGGCAGCCCTGGCCGGCCTCGACATGGAACAGCCGATGAGCCGCTATTTTGGAGTTGCCTTGAAGAAAGCCGTGGAGAGTGGTCAGGTCCCGGCCGAGCGTCTGGATGACATGGTGCGGCGCATCGTTCGGACTGAATTTGCAAGTGGAATCTTCGATAACCCGCAGCCAACCCAGGTGCCGGATGTGCTGCGCGGATTCAAAGTGGCGCAACACGCAGCAGAAGAGTCCATGGTTCTGCTGAAGAACGACAAGGGGCAACTGCCGCTGAATGCGGCCGCACTCAAATCGATTGCCATCATCGGCGGTCATGCCGATGCGGGAGTCCTTTCTGGCGGCGGATCGGCGCAGGTTGATCCCGCGGGTGGGAACGCGGTACCCGATCCGAAATCCGCGCACGATCTTCTCGCGGTTTTCTCGCAGGTGATCTTCCATCCTTCATCCCCGCTGCATGCGATTCGCGAGACGGCTCCCGCCATCAAGGTCTCCTACGATTCGGGGGCGGATACGGATGCAGCCGCAGCGGCGGCAAAGAAGGCGGATGTCGCCATCGTATTCGTGCTGCAGCACACGCACGAGGGCGGCGATCTGGAAACACTGACCCTGCCGGACGGCCAAGACGCACTCGTTCAAAAAGTGGCCGCCGCTAACCCGCACACGATTGTGGTCATCGAGAGCGGCGACCCCGTTCTGATGCCGTGGGCGAATGACGTGACCGCCATCGTGGAAGCGTGGTACCCCGGAATCCGCGGAGGCGAAGCGCTTGCCAGCCTGCTCTTCGGGAAGGCCAACTTCTCTGGCAAACTGGCGATGACCTTCCCTGCATCGGACTCCGACCTGCCTCACGCCTCCGTCCCCGCACCTGCTGGAAAGAAGCCGGGTCCGATCGACGGACTCCTGGGTCCGAAGCCGCCCTTTCCCGCCGTTTATGACGAGGGCCTGAAAGTCGGCTACAAGTGGTTCGACGCCGAGAAGAAGAAGCCCGCGTATCCGTTTGGATTCGGCCTCTCCTACACCTCATTCGCCTATTCGAATCTGAAGGCCACGGGCGGCGCAACCGCGGAGGTCAGTTTCTCGGTCCGGAATACCGGCAAGCGCGCGGGGAAGGAAGTCGCCCAGGTTTACCTGAGCCTGCCTGCCTCTGCGGGTGAGCCGCCGAAGCGCCTGATCGGATGGGAAAAGGTTGAGCTTCAAGCGGGTGAGAGCAAGACCGTGGCGCTCAAAATCGATCCGCTGTATCTGTCGATCTTCGATGCTGCAGCAAACCATTGGACGATCGTGCCCGGTGAGTACAAAGTCATGGCGGGCCCGTCGTCTGCCACGCTTCCGCTCACCACCACTGTCACTCTGAAAGGGTCAGGCTTGTAAGCGCTCCCTGTGATTGAATCCCGCTCAGCAAGTCTTCCGGTTATCCCAAGGATGCCGAAAACACGGTAAGGCAGTGAGCGTGCCGCGTTCCTCTTGAAAGACTCACTGAGCGGGACTCAATCTTCGAAATGAAGGGCAGAAAAACTGAATTCGTTCTATCGCATCGACCCTTGTTTCCCGGTACATTGCTCGCCTTCTGTTCTCTGGGCGGCTCGCACTCGTTCGGCGAATCGCCCAAGCCTGCCCAGCAAACCATCCTCTTCAGTGCTGCCTAGGTCACTGGCCGGATGATTCCGTACCTTGAGTTCGTGCTTTCCCAGGTCCCAAAATCGGGACCTGGGGCACCCAAGTTGGTACAACTTCAAGCGGTCAGAGACCTAGTAGCCAGTGGTGAAAGTCGAAAATGGCAAGAACCGTCCCTCAGGGGCTAAAGCCCAGCTCATCTTGGGCCGTTTACGGCACGACTGAAGTCGTGCCCTTTCAAACCCGCACTTTCACCACAGGCTGTTAGGCGCAAAAACAAAGACGCGCCGAAGGTGGGGCACCCGGCTGATTGGCTGCCCTAGCGCGGAATATCCCGGTGCAGGGCCTTCACCTGGTAGCCGGCTTTCTTGAGGCGCTTGCACATCTCTTCGGCCATCATCACGCTGCGGTGCTTGCCGCCGGTGCAGCCGAAGGCCACCGTCAGATAGCTCTTCCCTTCTTCCACATAGTGCGGCAGAAGATAGAGCATCAGGTCCGTTACCTTGCCCAGGAACTCCTCCGTCTGGGCAAAGCCGCGCACATAGTTGGCCACGCCGGCGTCGAGGCCGGTGAGCTTGCGAAACTCGGGAACAAAGTGGGGATTGGGCAGAAAGCGGACATCGAAGACCATGTCCGCGTCCAGGGGCACGCCATTCTTGAAGCCGAAGCTCAGGCAGGAGACCAGCAGTTGCCGGGTTTCTTCCTCGTGGCCAAAGCGGGAGCGGATATGAGCGCGCAGTTCATGGACGTTGAAGTCGGAGGTGTCGATCAGCGTGTCGGTCACATTGCGAATGGGGTCGAGCAGTTGGCGCTCTTCCACGATGGAGCGCGAGACGGTCTCCGACTTGCCCAGGGGGTGGGGCCGCCGGGTTTCGGAGTAGCGGCGCACCAGCACCGCATCCTGCGCGTCCAAGAAGACGACGCGGGTGGGCAGGAGTTTTTTCACTTTCTTCAAGATTTCCGGCAGCCGGTCGAGGGTGGGTCCCTCGCGGACGTCCACCACAATGGCCGCCCTTTCAATCTCGACGGATTTACCGATCAAGCCGGCAAAATCGGGGAGCAACTCCAGCGGAAGGTTGTCCACCGCGTGAAAGCCGAGGTCTTCAAAGGCTTTGAGGGCCGAGGCCTTGCCGGCGCCGGAGATTCCGGTGACAATCACCAGTTCCTTGGCCGGCTTCTTTAATGATTTGGCGAGCTTTGCGGCCGCTTGGGGCGCCGCTTTCAAAGGCGTCATGGGCTCATGCTACACCTGAGAACCCGGTTCAGGCTCCTGCGGTGTCGGGCCAGTAACCCCGCTCCACCAGCTTGAGGGCCCGGGCCGGTTCCAGGGCATAGGAGAACAGGTGGCCCTGGCCCAATTCGCAGCCCATGCGGCGCAGCGCGTCCAGTTGCGCGGGGGTCTCGATTCCCTGCCCCACTACCTGCATGCCCAGCGTGTGGCCGAGGTGAATGAGCGACTCGAGTACCGCCAACTGGCGGCCCGTGGAGGTGGAGGCGGCGGTCAGCTTGGGGTCCAGTTTGATCACGTCAATGGGCAGCCGCAGCAGGTGGTTGAGGGGAGCCAGGCTGGAGCCGAAATTGTCTACCGCAATGCGCACGTTGCAGTCCACCATGCGCTGCAGAATGGCCACCGCCCCATCGGGATTCTCGTTCAGCGTGGACTCCGACACTTCAAACAGCAGACGCGAGGGGTCGGCCCCGGTGGCCGCCAGCGCCGCACACAATTGCGCAACCATGTCCGGGTGGTAGAACTGCCGGTGCGAAACATTGATGGTCATGGTCATTTCGCCGCCGGGCAATGCGCTGGTCCAAGCCCGCAACTGGCGGCAGACCGTGTCCACCGTCTCCCGGCCAATGCTGATGGAAAGCCCGGTGTCCTCGGCAATGGGCAGCAGGTCGCGGAAGCTGTTTACCGAGCCGTCTGGCCGACGCCAGCGCAGCAGCGATTCAAAGCCCGCCAGCTTGCCGCTCTGCAACTGATAGATGGGCTGATACCAAAGCTCAAACTCGCGCTTGTCGAGCACATGGCGCAGTTCCCGCTCCCGCTCCTGCTGGGTGGAGACGTGCACTTCCATGTTCTTGTCGAAGATTTCAAACCGGCCGCCGCCTGCCTCCTTGGCGCGATACATGGCAAAGTCCGCGTCGCGGATGAGCAATTCGGGAGCCGTGTGGTCGGGCCCGGCCAAAGCCACGCCGATGCTGGCGCCGGTGTGGAACGAGCGGCCGAAGATGTCGAACGGCCGTCCGATCTCCCGCGAGATGCGGGCGGCTACCAGGCTCAGGTCAGCGACGTTGAAAGCGCCTTCCACCAGCACGGCGAACTCGTCGCCGCCCAGGCGGGCCGCCGAGTCCTGGGGACGCAGCACGGAACGCAGGCGCTCGGCCACCGCCACCAGCAGCAAGTCCCCCGCGGCATGACCCAGGGAGTCGTTGATTTCCTTGAAGTGATCCAGGTCAAGAAACAGCACACCGCAGCTTTGTTCGCGACGCCGTATCTTGCGGCTGAGGGCCAGGCTCAGCCGGTCCAGAAAGAGTGCGCGATTGGGCAGTCCGGTGAGCACGTCGTGCATGGCGTCATGCTGGAGTTGGGCCTCCATCTGCTTGCGCTCTCCGATGTCGCGGTAGGTGAAGACATAACCCACGCTCTTACCGTCAACCAGCAGCGGACCGATCAACATGCAGACATCCACCAGCTCGCCGGCCTTGTTCATGCGCACCGTCTCGACGGTGGCGTGGCCCTGCTGGTCCACGGTTCTCAGCATCAGCGCATTCTCGTGCTGGCGGGTTTCCGGCACGATGAGTTCGCGCAGACTGCCGCCGCTGACCTCCTCGGCGGTGTATCCGAACATCCGGGTGAACGCGGGGTTGATGTAGAGCACATGATTGCCATGCACGATGACGACCGCCTCGGGAATGCTGGCGAGCACATCGTCCATCAGTCCCGGCCTGGGCGTCTGCTCCCGCCCGCCGGGATGGGCCACAATCACCGCCTCGCGCAACTCGGCATTGAGGACGCTGTAGGTGCCTTCGACGGGAAGCAAGCAGCCGTTGGCCGGCAGCGTGGCATGGAACGGGCTGCCCCGCCCGGTGCAGGTGAGCAGGGTCTGCGGCTCGGCCGTACCCGGAAACAGGCCCCACAGGACATCCTCGACGGGACGCGGAGCCCAGTCTCCCTCGACCATATCCAGCATTCGGCGCGCCTCGGCATTGGCAAAGACGATCTGGCCAGCCCGCTCCAGAAAAACCAGAACCGGCAAGGCATCCAGGATCTTCTGTTGCTCCATGGAGTCCGAGTTTTCAGGAAGATTCAGGTTCATGGCGCTCCAGGAAATTGCCGCGATGGCCATTCTCGTTCGTGTCCCTTCAGGCGATACAGCGAATTCTCTCAGGCCTGCCTGCCAGCTAGGTCTCTGACAGCATAATTTCGTACCTCTGGTTCATACCTTCCCAGGTCCCAAAATCGGGACCTGGGGCACCCGGCACCCGGTGTTGGTACAACTTCAAGCTGTCAGAGACCTGGTGGCAGGGAGCCATCTAATGAATCCTATGCCGTGGCCGGACGCGCATCCATCCCCTAAAACGGGTATCCGGTGAGACCAAAGTGCGCTCCTGGCGCACGGGCCGGATAGGGTTTCCCGGTTTCCCCCCTTGCGAGCCGAAAGAACAGAAAGCAGGCGAGGGGGACACCCAGGCGACTTGATCGGCGTCGGTCGAGTTCCAGGATGGGAAGCCGACGGGACGGGGAAGGCTTCATTCCGGCAGGACAATGAGCCTGCACACTGCATGGCGCTTTTTGGCGTAGGGGGCCATCCTCCCGCCCCTGCACCCGGTTTCAGGGCGCAGGAACGGGAAATAGCAGGACAACGGAATGGGGTCTAGGGGATTTCCACCAGTTCCATCTGTCCGTCGCGGCGGCGATGGAGGACAAACAACTCCCCGGCGGGATTGTGGAAGATGAGCAGGTCGCGGTCGCGGAATTCCGCGTCTTTCACGGCTTCCTCGATGGTCAGGGGCTTGAGGGCAAAGGCCTCGCCGCTGGCCAGGATGTGGGGCTCGACCACTGTGGCCGGAGCGGGAAACGAGTGGACGGCGATGGCGGCGCGGGCCTTGCCGCGGGCCGGCTTGGGAACCGCGACCTCAGCCTCAGCCTGCGCGGCGCGCGTCTTGGACCGAGGGGTAACCGGGGGCGCGGTGAGGACCTTCTCCTCCTTGGGCAGCCTTTTGCTCTCCAGGCGGCGGTCCTTGTACTTGCCGACCTGGCTTTCGATGTGCTCGATGGCCAGGCGGAGCGCCCCATCCCAGGCGGCCGCCTTGCCGGTAGCCGCAAACGTCTGCGTGCGCACCTGCACGGTCACCTCAACGATCTGCAGATGCCTTTGCGTGCTGAAGATGATGCTGGCACGCGCGGTTGCGCCCAAAATACGGGCAATGCGTTTCATCTCATCCTCGGCCTGTTTGCGCAGCCTTGCGCGCAACGCCTTGGAGATGTCCACTTGTCTCGCGGTGAACTCCATTTCCATGGTCAGCCTCCGCTCCTTGTTCTGCCAGCATCATTTTCCGTCTGGAGAACTTCGGATTCTTTGTGGTGCGTTTATTTTCATTGCCTTACAGCTTACTGTCCCGATCACCTCGATTATCGGCTCACCAGGCCGAGAAGAAAAAAACGGGGCGAAGGAAAACAGTATATGCCAAGAGTCAACCGGCGAAAAAACCTGAAAACAAACAGTGGTTGGAAACTCCTGTCCGCAGTCCACAAAAACGGGGGCCACGTTGGGGATGGGTCACGGTGAATGGGCGCGAAGAGAGCCACCCTGAGGGCACGTACACCCTGGAGTATCGAATTGGCGGACGGCGGGAACGGTCTACGGTCGTGAGCGTGCTCGACGCCATGCGGGACTCTGCGGGGCCGAGAGATTGACTCCCGACATGGTGGGGGCGTCCGAGGTACAGGCTGCTCTCAAGGCATAAGGAGACGAACTCTCCGCGTGCTCGCACGAGGCGAGCAGCGCCCCAAAATGGAAAGAGGCTGACCGGCGATCGGTTCAGCCTCTCTCCCTTACCAGACGACCTGGTTTACTGCTTCGTTTTGGCGTGCTTTTCGGCCAGGGGCTCGCGCACCTGGGGCTTTACCACGGTCTCATCCACCGGAGATGTTGCCTGCACGTCCGCAGCGAAAGTGGCGCCGTCGGGCACCAGGTAGTCTTCCACCTTCTGGGCCTCCGTGGCGCCGGTTGCCACCGCGATGCGCGATGCATCGATGCCCTTGTCGGTCACCAGGTATTGCTTGGTGTTGACGGCCCGTTCGGCGGCCAGGTTCTCCACCGGCTTGGGGTGCTTCTTCTTCGCCTCTGCCTTGGCAGTCTTTGCGGCCTTGGCCTGCTCCGCTGCGTTCGCCTCGCCGACGATAACGGCCTTGGCGCCAGGCTGCTTTTGCAGGTTCAAAGCCACATCGTCCAGGCAAGCCTTGGCCTCATTGTCCACGCGGGCCGGGCGCTTCGAGTCCTTTTCAAAGGCGATTGAGCAGAGTGCCTGGGTGTGAGGAGCGGGAGGAATGTAGGGAGGCAGAATGGTCAGCGTGGCGTTCGCCGTGGCCGTCTGTCCCTTGTCGTCGGAGACATTGCAGGTGATGCCCACGGCTCCGGAGGGAGCGCCCGTGGAACTGAACGTCGCCTGGGTGCCGCTGCCGCTCACCGCGCCGGTTGAGGCGGAGTAGCTGTAGGTCAGCGGACGGTTCTGCGGGCTGATGCCCATGGCCGTGATCGCGGCCGTTTCACCGGGCTTGATGGTGCCGGGGTTGGCCGAGCAACTGAGGGTCGGGGGCTCGAAAGCCTTGACCGTGAAACCGGCCGAGCACTCGGCCGTCTGGCCGGCCCGGAGGCCTTCCTTGCCGGGCTTGCCTTCCTTCACAGTGCCGGTCACGGTGTAGGAACCTGCCGCCAGCGAAGCGGTGGCCACCGTGGCCGTGGTTCCGTTGCCGGTGACGCCGGATCCGGCCCAGCTATAGATCGCATTCAGCTTGGGAGCCAGAGCACCGGCGGCCGCGGTTACCGTCACCGGATCGCCAGGGAAGACCGAAGCCGGGTTCGCCGAGCAGGCCAAGGTGGCGGGCGGTGGCGCGGCGGCGGCAAAGTGGTAGGTGATGCCGAAGGACAGGCGCATGTCGTGCTGCACATTGCCGGCGTTGTTGGGCAGCGCGGTGCGTACAAAATCGGCTTCCAGCAGGCGAACGCCAAAGTGGCTGGCAAGGAACACATTGACGCCGCCGCCCGCCTGGACTGCAAACGATCCGGCGGTAGGCGTGCTCCCGGTGCTGGTAGGGAAGAAACCGTCGAAGGCGTGGACACCGCCGAATAGACCCTGGCCGAAGATCTGGTACCTGGGCCGCTCCTCGGCGCCGGCATGGTGTGTCCATCCTGTGTAGGTGTAGCGTGGACCCGCCAGGAAGGCAATCTTGTTGATGTCCATGCCGGGCGCGTAGTTCGAGATGTGATCTCCAGTCAGGCCGGCGGCAACGCCGAGGCCCTTCCAGAAGGTCACGGCGCCGTCCGCGCCGCCTCCCTGAAGCCAGAAGCAGCATTGGTTGGGGACGATCTGGGACCGCTCCACGCTGTAGGTTACGGCCACATCGCCAGACACCTGCATCGGCGCCGGTTTTTGAGGGATCTGCGCCTGCTGAGCCCAGACGGTCGCACTGACCAAAACACTTGCGCCCACGAGGAGCACTCTTCCGCAATTCGAGTTCCGCATCTCAAGTTCTCCTAGTTACTCGACCGTGAGCGTGACAGTTGTGGAGTGTGACAGTGACCCCGAGGTTCCAGCCACCGTTACGGTGTAAGTCTTGGGCGCCTGGCCAAAGAAGCCAACGGTGGAATTGCAGCCGCTCAGGCCGGCTATCGCCGCCATCCCCGCTCCCAGCAACAGGATCACGGAGAGCATGCGGCTCATGCGCTTGCCGGCGCGCCGCATCCCGGCCGCGAAAGGCAACAGGAGCAGAGCCAGCGAGAAGGGCGCCAGCCGGGAGGCGAAGAGGCCTGCCGGATTGCCGCCGGTTTGCGCTGCCGCCGTGCTCTGCGGCAACTGGATTGTCAGAGTGACCGTGGTGACTCCTGCGCCGGCCGGAATGGTGGCAGGCGAGAAGACCGCCGTTGCTCCGGCAGGCAGGCCGCTGATCGACAGAACGATCGCACTGGGCATGGTGCTGGCCCCATTGGCGGGACTCACCGAGAAAGAGAACACTTGCGAGGAGCCGGGAAGCGCCGTGACGGTAGCGCCCGAGGCAGTGACGGTAAAGTCCGCAACCGTTTCGCTGAGCGCGCCGCTGGCGGCGGTGCTGAAGTTCGTATCGCCGGAGTAGCTCGCGGTGATCGAGTTTCCGCCCATGGCCAGTGTCGATGTTGCCAGCGAGGCCACGCCGCTCGCCAATCGCCCGGTGCCCAGCGGCGTTGATCCATCCAGGAAGGTCACCGTGCCTGTCGGCGTACCGGCCGGCGAAGAGACGGTTGCTGTCAGCGTGATGGGGTTGGTGGTAAACAGCGCAGGAGCGCTGCTGGTGATTACGATAGCGGGCATTGCCTGGGTTACCGTGAGCGTACCGGGCGTGTTGGTCAGCGTGTAATTTGCCTGACTCGCGCCGGAGAGCGTCGCCGTGATTGGATAAGCGCCCACGGCCGAGGACGCGGTTGCCGTGGTTGTGTAGTTCGCCGCGATGCTGTCGTTGTTGACCACACCCGTCAGCTTGCCGCTCAGGGCCGGCAGGGGGCCTCCGTAGCCCATGGTTGCGTTGTTCGCCGTTACGGTCAGAGGCGCCTTGGCAATGGTCATCGATAATTCCTGGCTGCCAGTGCTCGGAGACCCGTTGCTGGTGCTGCCCGTGTCGGTAGCAGTGATGGTGAAACTGTAGGCTGTGGCGCTGGGCGCTGTGGGCATTCCCGTGATGGCGCCGCTCGAACTCAGACTGAGCCCGGACGGCAAGGACGACCCGCTGGCCAGTGCGTAGGTGTAAGGCCCGATCCCGCCGCTGGACGAGATTTTTTGGCTGTACGCCGTCCCGTAGGTGCCGGACAGATTCGCCGGCGTCAGGACGATGGCTGGATGACCGATGATCAAGGCGTACTGCTCAGAGGCACTGTCGTTGCTGCTGTCGGTTGCAGTGATGGTGAACAGATAGGCGATGTTGTTGGCGCCGGTCGGAATGCCGGAAAGAACGCCGGTGCTGGGGTTCAGCGTCAGCCAGCCAGGCATGCCGGTGGCCGTGTAGGTGATGGGGCCGGTTCCGCCAACAGCAAGGTTGATGGTAACCGAGTAGGAAACTCCCACGGTTCCATTTGCCAACGTGGTGGGAGGCAGGGTGATCGATGTTACGTCGAAGGGAGTGCTGGGAGCAATCAGGTTCAGTGCTGTGCTGGTTGTGTTGTTCAGGCCGAGCACTGCCGTCAGCACTTCGGCGCTTTGGGCAGTGGAGACGGAGAGCCCGCTGAAGCTTGCCACGCCAGAGGAGAGGGTTGCGGTTGTGGTTCCCGCGAGCGCGGCGGGGCTGCCGGAAACGGTGACCGGGCTGTTGACATAAGTGGCGGTGCTTCCGCTCTCGGTCAACGTCACCTGGGGCGCGAACACCGCGTTGATTCTTACGGTGGAGGGCGGCTCGGTGCTGAAGGCCAGCGCATAGTTGGTTTGCACTGCACCGGCGTTTACGCATGGCGCCAAAGCCGAGTAGCCGGTGTACAAACTGCTGCCCCGCGGGAAGCCTGTGGAGCGCTGATCGGTGGCCGTGGCGATATTGGCCACGTTGGCCACCAGTCCGGCGCAGATGCCCAGGCTGCCCGGCAAGGGCGGCATGGTCTGGGTGGGTCCGCCGTAGTAGCCCAGCGGCGCAAGGCTGATATCGGTCGCGGTTACAGAGCCATTGACCACTACATTGCCGCCGTTGTCGGTGGGCGTTGCATCGCCCGTGACACTGTCGGCGATCAGATTGTTGGCCAGGGTCAGCGTCGTGTCGTTGTACCCGCCAGCGCTGCCAAAACCGCCATCCTGATTGCCGCTGATGGTGGTATTGATCAATGTCGCAGCGCCCGGCCCGTCATCCGATGTGTTATAGAGGCCGCCGCCGCTGTTGATTGCGGAGTTGCCGCTGATGGTGCTGTTGCTAACCGTCAGGGTGCCGTAGTTGAGAATGCCGCCGCCGTTGTTGTTTGCGGAGTTGCCGCTGATGGTGCTGTTGGTCACCGTCAGCACGCCGGCATTGTGAATGCCGCCGCCGCTGTACTTTGTGGCCGTATTGTTGCTGATGGTGCAACTGTTGATCGCCAGCGTGCTGAAGTTCTTGAGGCCGCTGCCTTCGTTGTAGCTGCCGCCGGTGATGGTCAGCCCGGAAATGCTGACCATTGCTGTCGCCTGGCCGATGCTCAAATTCGCACTCGCGTTGGCTTTGGCGGTTGCGCCCGCATTCGCTTTCGCTGTGGCACCTGCATTCGCGTTGGCAGTTGCGGTTGCATTCGCTTTGGCGGTGGCGCCTGCAGCATCCGGAACAGGCTCTGGAACGCTCTCAACATCGACGTAGAAGATGCGATTCAGATTGGCGCTGGCCACGCTGAGCAGGTTCGCGCCCGGCCCTTGAATGTTCATGTTCGCGTTCACGTACAAGGTGCCGCCCGTATCGATATTGATGATGCCGGGAGTGCTTGCGCTGGGAGTCAGGCTCTGGCTGTTGCCGGGGCCGTAGCCCAGCGAGCTGGCAAAATTGACCGTGGCCGCGATGGTCGACGCTCTTGGAATTCCAAGGGAGCCTGCAGGTTTGGGGCTGCCTCCCGCGGCGGCGTCTGCCGCAAATGCAATGTTGGGAGTGGCTGCCGCGAGGGCGTCGCGCAGGCTGCAATTCTTGTCCAGGGCGGCGCCGGAGAGTACCTGGTTGGTGCAGTTGGCGGGAATTCCGGTGGCGTCGTCGTTCAAGGTGGTGACGGTATAGACCGGCGCCAAGACGTTGGTCAGATTAAACGTCACCGGCTGCGTTATGCCGGCTGCGCTGGCGGTTACTGTGTAACTGCCCACGGATGCATTGGCCGTGGCTGTCACCAAAGCGACACCGGGAGATGAGGTGGATCCGGTGCTTGCCGACGAACTCGAGAGAGTCGCGCTGGCGCCGCCGCTGGCGGCCGAAACGGTAAAAGTCACCGTGTCGCCCGAGACCGCATTGCCGTTCAGGTCGGTAACGATGACCTGCAAGGGGTAGGCAAAAGTCGTATTGATGGCCGCTGTCTGCGGGGTGCTGAACGGCCACAGCGCAATCCGGAACGGAGCGCCAGCCACCGCTACCGGGACGGGCGCAGTGGTAGAAGTGGCCAAGGTGGCATCCCCCGCATACGTGGCTGTCAGGCTGTTGCTTCCCACCGGCAGCGTGGTGGTTTGCAGCGTGGCCACGCCACTGGTGTTCAGCGGGACCGTGGCCAGGGGGGTAGGTGAGCCGTTGGCAAAGAAGCTCACGAACTCACCCGCGGTGGGAGCCAGAGCCGCACTGTTCGAGACAGAAACATCGTCAAGCAGGTAAGCGGAAGGACCATTTTGGCCTGCGAAGCTCAAGGTATCGCTGCCGGTTCCTGTCACCGTGAAGGTGTACTGGGTGTAGCCAAAGACGGTGCAACCGGAAAAGTCGCCCCCAGGCAGCAACACGCCATTCCATAGCACCTGGAAGTCGCAACCCGTGCCGCCGTTCGCCTGATTCTCCAGCCAGAAGCTGACCGTGTAAGCAGCGCCGGGCTGTGTGGCCAGAACCTGCGATATGGTGCCGTAGGAACCCACCGCCCCGAACGTAGCCTGGTAGTTTCCGGAGTGGGCCGATCCACTATTCACATATTCATTGCCATCGCTATTCCACCCGGTAAAATCGCCGGTCTCAAAGCCGCCGTTGACCAGCGGGCTGAGGGTAGACGTGCCCAGGCCCAGCGTCGCGGTGAGCGTTACCGTCTGGCCTGCATTCGTCAGGGTGGGGCTGGCGACCAGCGCCAGCGTCGTCGGATAGGTCATGGCGAGCGGGACGGTTCCGGAGGTGCTGGCCTGGTAGGGCGAGGTAAGCGGATAGCTCGCTTCCACCAGGTTGGCTCCGCCAATGAGTGAGGTTGAGGCGGAAATGTTCCCCGTAGCCGTCTGGGTCAACTGCGCCAGTTGCACGGTCGCGGTGCCGTCCATGTTGACGGTGACCAGATCGCTCAGGCCGTCGTTGTTGAAGTCCGCCACGGCAACCGCCTGGGGATAGGCAATCTGCATCAGGGGGCTGGCCGGCAAAGCAGTGAAGCCCGCGCCGGTTGCGCCTGCCAGCGCCACCACTTCGTAGCTCCACGTGTTCGCCGGGGGTCCGCTAGAAACTGCTGTGGACACCGCCAGGTCGGGAATGCCGTCCGCGTTGAAGTCGCCTACCGCGACCGAGGTTGGATTGCCGCCGACACTCAGCGGGCTGTAGGATGCCGGAGCAAACGAGCCGGCGCCATTGCCTTGCAGGATGGTGACCGTACCATCGGTGTTGTTGGCGACGGCCAGATCCAGGTGGCTGTCGCCGTTGAAGCGACCCACGGCGATCGATTGCGGGTAGTTTCCCACGGCAAACGCGGTTGACGCCGCGAAGGTGCCATCGCCATTGCCCAGCAGGATGTCCACTTTACCGTTGGTAATGTCAGCGACGGCGAGGTCAGGAGTGCCGTCTTCGTTGAAGTCGCCGGCTTCGATATCCAACGATTCGCCGCCCACCGCCGGGCATCCCGCCTGGCTGGCCAAGTCATCGTTTAGGAGGGAACATTGGTTGGTCTGCTCCGTGAAGGTGCCGTCGCCGTTGCCCAGCAGGATCACCACCGCCTGGGGAGAGCTGGCGCTGTGGGTTACGGCCAGGTCCATTTGGCCGTCGCCGTTGAAGTCACCCGCGGCAATCGAGCTGAACCCGCTGCCAAGCAAAGTGCTGAGGTTTATGAAAGCGGCATTCTTGAACGATCCGTTGCCCTTGTTGAGGAACACGTCAACGCCATCTTGGGTGACCACGGCAAAATCCGGCGAGCCGTCGTTGTTGAAGTCGCCCACCACCACCTTGCGCGGAGCAAGGTCGGTGGTCAGCGCGACGCCCACCTGCGTAAAGGTCCCGTTGCCGGCGCCCTTGAAGACGGTAACCGTGTTGGTGACGTTGCCGTAGCTGAGATAGTTCACCACCACCATGTCGGGAATGCCGTCGCCATCAAAGTCGGCCACAGCTACCGATTGCGGCTGGGCGCCCACCGCCGGATCGGTCGTGTTCGGATTCAGGAAGGTCAACGGCGAGGTGCTGGCAGTGAGCGTCGCCGTGCCCAACGAGGCATTGCCGTTGCTGGTATTGGGGAAGGTCACCGATCCGCTCAACGGAATTGCGCTGTTGCCGGTTGCCGCCACCGTTGCCGTCACTGTGTAGGGCGGCGTGATGCCGCCAGTGGTGTTGACAAGCGAAGTTGTGGTGGCTCCCGTCACCGTGAGCGAGGCGGAAGCGGAGTTGCTGGGACCGTTGGGGGTAGCACTGGTGTTGGGCGTGCCCACAAACATCGCGCTGTAGCTGTGGCTGCCGATGCCGGGATAGAAGCTGATGGAAGCTGTTCCATTGGCTGCCAGCAGTTGCCCGGCGCCCAGCTTGTTGATGTCGGTGCAGGTGGTCCCGGCATAGCAGAAGTTCACCTGTCCCACGGTGACCGGACTGCCCGAGGTCACGGCAGCCGTCAGCGTCAACGGTGTCCCGGCCGCCAGCGAGGAGCCAGAAGCGAGCGGAGTGGTGATCGTCCCAACCGTCGAAGACATGCTGAGTTGCGTTGTGGTGGCGCTGCCTACCGAGTAGGAGAGGGTGTTCGATGTGCTGCTGAGATTGCCGGCATCTCCGGCGTAATAGGCTGTCAGCTGGTTGATTCCCAGCGGCAGCGCGGAAGTGCTTAACGAAGCCGCCCCGGCCGCGCCGATCGTTCCCTGGCCCAGGACCGTGGTCCCGTTGTAGAAGGTGACTGTCTCGCCTGCCGTCGCAGCCGTACCGGTGGAGGCCGTCAGATTCACGGTTGCGCCCACGGTGGAGCTGGCGGGGTTTGCCGACAACAGCAGCGCTATCGCGGTTGCGCTGGGGTTGAGGGTGTAGGTTGCCGAGGTCACCGGGCTCGCGCTGTAGCTGGTTGACGCGGCGATAGCCTGGATCGTCTCCGTGATGGAGACGGTTACGCTGCACGGGCTACTGCACGATGGGGATCCGGTTGTCGGCGTCGTTACCCCGTCGGTGGTGTAGTAGATCGTTGCCCCAGAGGTTGAATCGGAGATGGTGATGTTGGTCGCTACTGCGAAGGTGCTGCCTGCGAGCGAGAAGACGGGCGCGCTGGCCGGCGGCAGTTGCGCGGCGCCGTTGAGGGTGACGCTGGCCAAAGGCGCGCTACTCGAGTCGACGATTGTAAGCGGGTTGCTCTGCGGGCCGGTTGCGGGGCTGACCGGCGAGAACAGATACGCGGGGGCGCAACCATATCCGGCAGACAAAAGATTGGCGCACCCGTTGGGAGAGTAGGTGTTCGCGAAAGGCGCCAAAGGGCCGCCCGACGTCGTCCAACCGGTCAAGTCCACGTTGCCCGCGTTCTGGATCATGAGGGTCTGCGTGGCGCTGCTGCCGTCGGTCACGGCGCCAAAGTTGAGCGTCCCCTGGGTGCGCTGATAGGCATAGAGCGCTTTCGCTTGGCCATCGACCATGTAGAGGTTGCCCGTCGCGTCCAAAGCAATTCCATAGCCAGAACCGCCTGGGGTTTCGATGGTTACCGCGTCGGCCAGGGTCAGAACGCCGTTTTCGTTGGGAACGCGCACGATGTTGCCGGTGCCCATATCGGAAACCAACAGGCTGCCCGAAGGCTCAATGGCGATGCCATAGGGGCTGGCCGCATTCGGGATGGTCAGCGTGGAAGTGAGGGTGCTGCCCGTATAGACCTTCACGTTTCCTGCAAACGTATCGGCAACGTAAAGGTTGCCGGCCGCATCCACGGCCAGTCCGGTCGCGAATGAGAGCCCGGAGGCGACACGAACGCCGGTGGCTCCGGTCTGGAGGTTGTAGGTCACCACCCGCGAAGGCGAGCCTGAGCCGCTGACGAAATCCCCGATGTACAGCGTGCCATCCGGACCCACCGCCAGTGCGCTTGGCGAACTGAGATTCTGGCCTCCGAACGACACTGAAGGATCGGCCAGGTCGACATACCCTGTGCCAGGACTGGTGTAGCTGCCACTGGTATTTGTGTTGGGAAGCTGGTAAACCCTCTGCTGCTGATTGTCCGCGAGGTATAAGTTGCCTTTGGCGTCAATCGCCAAGGCGGTGAAGTTGGACGTCGTGCCCAAACCGATCCAGTTGGTTTGTCCGTTCGCCAACTCCATCAACTGCCCCCAACCGTCGCCGGCCGCAAACAGGTCGCCGGCCGCGTCCACGGCGACCGCTAACGGTGTGAGATTGGTCGAGGAAGGGATGGTGTTCGTGGGGTATTTGGTAGAGACCGCGGGATCGACGGAGACCATCTCTCCCTGGCCCACTCCTCTTAGCCAGAGGGTGGCTATCGGTTTGCCGGTGAAGTCCGTCATCTCCAGGGCGCCCGTGCGCAATCCGGCAAACCTGGGCGTGAATTTCACGTTAATCGTGCAGGTGGCATATTCGGCGTAGAGGTTGCTCGGCCCGTTGGTGGTGGTGCAGCTTCCTCCGCCGGCATCGGCAAAGTCCTTCCCGGTCGCCCCTTGCGTAAGAACCACCGGCGCGCCGATGTATCCCCCCGTATCAAAGGTGAAGGTCAGGGTGTAGGTGGAGCTGGGCGTGCCCACATTGACCGTGCCCATATTGACCGCCTGCCTGGAAATCTCCCCGACCGTCGTTCTGTTATATAGCGCCAGAGCGATGTTGCCGCTGTTGTCCACGGCCAGGCCGTTTATCCCAGTGGATAGACTGGCCACGGTACTGATCGCGGTGCTGGAGGAAACAGCCCCCCCGGATGCCATGTACTCGTACACCGTCTTGTTGCCGAAATCGGAGGCGAAGACGTTGCCGCTGGCGTCCACCGCGACATCCGAGGGGACGCCCCATCCCCCAACCGGTGCGGGCAGCGCGACCCCCGTGCTGGAACCCGCCGGGATTTCCGCCACCGCGTCGTCAGTGGCGACGAAGATGTTCCCGTTGCCGTCCACCGCCAGACGGTTGGGATGGTCGAACCCCGTGGCCACTGTTGTAGAGGAGCTGTTGTTGGGGACAACGCCGCTGACTGCTGTCAGCTTGTACACTCCGCCGCTGCTGGTGTTGCTGACGTAGACATTGCCGATGCCATCCACCGCCACGCCGGAGATGGTTGCGAATCCCGTGGCCAGCGTGTTGACCTGGCTCTTGCCGGAGACATTGCCGCTGCTGTCGGCGACGATCTCGTAGACGCCCGATCTGCCGAAATCGGCGACGAAGACGTTCCCCTTGTTATCCACGGCCACACTGACGGGTTGGGAGAATCCGCTGCCCACCGTGGTGACTGCGCTGGAAGTGCTGACCGCGCCGTTGACCGCAACGATCTCGAAGACCGAGGTACTGAGGTCATCGGCGACGAAAATGTCCCCTTTTGCGTCCAAGGCCACACTGGCAGCTGTGTTGAACCCACTGCCCGCCATCGCCTGATACGTGAAGTGCCCGGTCTGCGCCTGAGCCTTCGGCGCCATGGGCAGCAGCAAGGCAAGCATCGCCAGCAAGCCGAAGAGAACTCGCCATCCTCTGCTTCCGGGAGCGGCGCACTGCGTTGACTGGCTGGGCTGGGCTTTCGGGGTCTGGAACGTCGCGGTTTCGAACATCGGGGTCATCCTCGTCTTGAAAACAGCTCTGTGGTGCGGGCCTGGGCCGGCCAGGTCTTTCCTGTACGCGTCCGGGACGAACCCGGGCGAAACTCATGCAGCCACGCTTGCCTGCGCAAACCAGGCCAGGCATGGCTGAACTTGGAAGGCGCGCTGTGAAGTCCTTATTCGTTCGCTGGAGCGGGCTTGGTGGCTCCGGCACAGCGCTTCAAAGCGGTGAAACAAATTAGTCAGGATTCAATTCATGAGCCGGGGGCTTTCCATTCCTATAAACAAAGAGCTTGACGCAGCCTTTTCCGCCCACCAAAACCTTGCAAAAGTAACTCTGAACACACTGATTCCGCGGACAGTCGGGAGCTAGGTCTCTGACCGGATGATTTCGTACTTTGAAATCATGTTTTCCCAGGTCTCAGAAGCGAGACCTGGGGCACCCAAGTTGGTACAACTTCAAGCGGCCAGAGACCTAGCGTGTTTTCTTCTTCCGGGAGATCAAATCCACGTTACAGGTTTCAAAGAAACTCCGGTATCGGACAAACAGGTAATCTCGTGTAGGATGATTTGGAGTCTGTTGTAGGACAAACGCTGACATCCTGGTAGATCGGCATTCAACTGGAACCCATCAACGTACGCGGGCCCTATCCGGTGCACCACTTCACAGCCTGGTTTTTGGCATGGGGAGCTCTGGCTCTCTGTCTGGCGCTAGACACCTTTGGCCTATGGACTCTGGCTGGCTCTCCGCAACTGGGGGCTCGTTTCAGAACTCGAGGTAACTCGGTCCTGGTTACCAGTGTTGAGTCAGGCAGCGCTTTGCAACAGGCTGGAATCCGGCGTGGAGACACGCTGCTCTCGCTTGACGGACGCCCCGTCGATGCGGCCGCCTTTCTCGACGAGCCCGAGGATTATGCTTCCTGGCGCGACCGGGATCTGTTTTGGGACTGGCAGCACTTTGCCATGGCTTCCACGGCCAGGGGAAGCGTGGAGATGACATGCAGGCATGGCCTGAAAACGCTGACGGTGCGGTATCCGGTGGAGGCGCTGGGATGGACGCTGGCCTGGGAACGCTCCGCGGCGTTGCGGTTGGTGGGGTGGGTCTTTCTGCTGGTGTCTTTCCTGATATGGACCAAGAAGCGAGGCGAATGCAGCCTTCTGCTTTTTCTTGCAGGCATCGGCGTTTTCGCTTCCTTTTGCACCGCCGCGGTCTACATGCCGCGCGACTTCTGCCTTTCTCCCGCGCCCTTTGCGGCCCTGGCTGCCATCAATTACGCGATGTCCCTGACGGCGATCCTTACGCTGCACCTGGGCTGGATATTTCCAACGTACGTCTCATGGCTGGTGAAGCTGCCGTGGATGCGGATTCTTCCCTGGGCTCTCTGCGCTTTTCAACTCGCTGCGCACGAGAGCCGCATCTTCTTTCTTCCTCCGCCAGTGCTGTACATCCTGATTTCCCTGGCGTTGCTGGGGTTCATGCTGACGGTGGTTATACGATTGGTTCGCGCCACCGACCCGATTCTGAAGTCACAACTGAAATGGGTTGCGCTCGCGGGCATCGGGGGTTTCCTGCCCTTCATCGTCCTTACGGGGCTTCCCGCAGCCTTCGGGATTCCAGCGGTTCCTGAGAATCTGACGCTGCTTTCCGCCGTCATCACGCCGGTGTGCCTGTCCTTCGCCATCTTCCGTTACCGCCTGCTGGACGTGGAACATATCTTCGACTGGGTGCTGGTGCATTCCGTCGTGCTGGCCGGGTTCGCGCTCTTTGAACTGGCCGTCTGGACAGGGTTGAGCAGTTCCCATGCGCCGCAGACGATTTCAAGGCCGCTGCTGATCGCCAGCAGCATGTTCTTTGTGGCCTTTCTGTATGCCCCGGCGCGCAGCGCGCTGCTCCGTCTGCTGACCAGGCTCTCCGGCAGAACGCGCCCATCCCTTACCGATTCGCTGCGCATGTTGCTGGATGGCGCGTATGCCGAGGGGGATCCGCGCAAGGCGCTGGAACTGGCGCTGCAATGGACGCTGAAGCCCAGCCGAATGTCCTGGGTGCATCCCGATCAGGTGCAGGACGCGCTTTTGCAGCGCATGGAAAACCTGCGGGATGGTCTGCTGGGCTACGAGTTTGGCCAGGCATGTCCCAGCAACATGGAGTCCACCGCATGGGTTCCGGTACAAACCGGGCACGGGGTTGCAGCCATCGTGCTTTGGCCGCAAGGGGCGCAGGGGTGGAATCGCCAGGACTTGCGCATTGCCCGCAACCTGGGCCGCTTTGGCGAACCCTTGCTCAAGATGCAGAACATGCAGCACGAATACAGCCAGACCACCAATGCCATGCGGGAACAGCGGGAAGAGCTTCTCCGCGAGATGCACGATGGGTTGGGCAGTCAGCTCTTCGGCGCATCCCTTCTGACAAAAGTTTCCGGGGGAGTTTCCGCAGCGGAAATGCAACAGCGTATGGCAGAAGCCAATGTAGCGCTGCTTGAAGCCATGGACTCCCTGCGCACCGGGCTCACCGTTCTCAGTTCGCCTCCAGGAGCCTTTGGACCGACACTGTTAGCCCTGCTGATGCGCGGCGAGCACGTTTTGAATGCCGCCGGGATTCACCTGGAAACAAAGATCGACGATGATGCGGTAAGCCTGCAGTTGGAGAGCCGGATTCTATTCGCTGTCTTGCGGGCCATTCAGGAAGGTCTCACGAATATCACCCGGCATTCCCAAAGCAGGAATGCGCTGGTGCACATTACCCTGCAAGACTCCACCCTGGTTATCCTGATCCAGGACGATGGCATGGGCTTCAATGTGGACGCTGTCGAATGCGGCCACGGACTCAATAACATCAGGCTTCGGATGCAGTTGATCGAAGGACGCGCAGCTATCTCCTCCTGTCCGGGAAAGGGATGCAAACTCACGCTGGAACTGAAACTGAAGACAGGGAACCATGAAGAGAAAGATACTGAATGTCCTGTTGATCGACGATCATGCTGTAGTGCGTGAGGGCCTTCGCACCATCCTGGAGTCTTCGGGAGAAATTGCATGCACGCAGGCTGGCAGCGCTGAAGATGCACTGCAACTTCTGGATGCCGGCGTAGCTCTGGACGTGATGCTTCTGGATATTTCCTTGTCCGGAATGAGCGGCCTCGATGCTTTGGCCGAGGTTCACAAGCGCCGCCCCAAATTGCCGGTGCTGCTGATCAGCATGTTTCCCGAAGAGCAGTATGCGATGCGCGCTTTGCGTATGGGCGCCGCGGGCTACTTGTGCAAGAGCACTGCATCCTCCGAGGTGGTGCGCGCCGTGGAGGCCGCCGCGCAAGGCGATATTTACCTCTCGCGGGGAACGGCCCTGCAAGTAGCCAGGGGCGCTGGGGCGGCAGAAACGCGCCCCCTGCACGATGCGCTCTCCAACCGGGAGTTCATGATTCTGCGCATGATCGGGGCGGGCAATTCCGTCTCGCAGATTGCCGTCACTTTGGGACTCAGCGTCAAAACCGTCAGCACCTACCGGGAACGCATCTTCGACAAAATGAGCTTTGCCAGCAACTACGAAATCATCCGCTATGCATTGCAAGAGGGGCTGCTTGAATAAGGAGTCCTCTGCCAGCAAGACGCGCGGCAACCAGCACTTGCGGGTTGGGAATTGCCTTGCGATCAAGCAGGCTGAGTACCCCTGGCAGCCTGTGGTGAAAGTCGACAATGGCGAGAACCGTCCCTCAGGGGCTAAAGCCCGTCGTTTCCTATCAGCCATTTACGGCACGGCTGAAGCCGTTCCCTTTCAAGACCCGACTTTCACCACTGGCAGTTAGGGAGGCTCCTTTATTTGCAACTGTTTACGCAACCAGGTTTTTGACAGCATGATTTCGTGCCTTTTGGATTTGTGCTTTCCCACCCATTCGCCAGAAAAGAGGCGAATGGATGGGGCACGGAGTTGGTACCAATTCACGCTGTCAAAGTCCTAGGTCTCTGACCGCTTGAAGTTGTACCAACTTGGGTGGCCCAGGTCCCGATTCTGGGACCTGGGAGAGGATGAATTCAAGGTACGAAATCATCCGGCCAGAGACCTAGTGCAGTTCTCCTGATGGTGTAGAGTACGGCGTGGACCGGGAGGTCCACGGTACAGCCGGCCAGGAGGCTGCTACCGGTTCTTGCAGTGACCGGCGATTTTCATCCAAGCAGAAAGTCGCTCCAGAGCAACAGGCGAAATGCTTTCAATCCAAAGAGCGTTGGCTTCTATCGCATTTCCCAGCCTTGCATACCCGGATTTCCCTGCGGCCGGTCAGCTTTTCTTCTTTCAGGACCAATGATCGGCTGAAACACCATCGATTTCAACCTTGCGGACAGCTTCCGGCCAGGCCCGCGATGCCCCTGGGGCGCAGTGGGCGGGTGGAAGTTTCCCAATGACATGCTTGGGGGATTATCCTTCTTGACAACCATCAAATTGGCTCCCATGAGGTGCTGAGTGCATAGGGTTGTACGCTTTCTCCTTGTTGTATTTGGTTTTCTGTTTCTAGCCGCAACGTCACAAGCGAATCCAACCAGCGAGGCCCAGCAGAAAACGGGTTTCGTCCGGCTGGACCGGGTCACCGCTTCCCGGGCAACCGTCAATGGAATTGAAATCCGCTCCGGCACGGCCGTGATGCAGATAACCGCACTGCGCGACGATGTACTGCGCGTGCGCGTAGGGGCAGCGGGGCAACTGCCGGAGGACGCTTCCTGGGCGGTCCTGGGTTCGGCGCGCACCTCCACGGTTGAGGTAACTCCGGAGTCCAGCGCTACCGCTGTGGGCTTCAAGACCGCCAAGCTGCATGTCACCATCCAAAAGGACCCGCTGGAGCTGACCGTCACCGATATGGACGGGCACGTCATCTCCCAGGATTTGCCCGGACGGTCGATCGAGTACCATGGCACGGGCTTCCGCGTTTACCACCAGTCGCCCGCCGACGAGCACTATTTCGGACTGGGCGACAAGCCGGGACCGCTGGACCGCCGCAATGAGGCCTTCAGCAACTGGAACTCGGACTCCTTCGGCTGGCAGGAATCCACCGATCCGATCTACAAGTCGATTCCCTTCTTCATCACCTTCCGCAAGGGCGTGTCGGCGGGAATCTTCCTGGACAACACCTGGCGCACCAGCTTCGACTTCAACAAGGAGTACCGGGACGGCTACTCGTTCGGCTCCGAGGCCGGGCCGCTGGACTACTACATTCTCTACGGCCCGTCGCCCAAGTCTGTTGTGGAAGACTGGGCATGGCTGGCTGGAACCACGCCGCTGCCGCCGCTCTGGTCGCTGGGCTATCAGCAGTCCCGCTACAGCTACTATCCCGAAGCCGAGGTGCGGCGCATCGCCAGCAAGTTGCGCAGCGAGCGCATTCCGGCCGACGTGATCTGGCTGGACATCGACTACCAGTTCAAGAACCGGCCTTTCACCGTGGACCCGGAGCGTTTTCCGCACTTCGACCAGATGATCAAGGACCTGAAGGCCGAGCATCTGCGCACGGTGGTGATTACCGACCTGCACATTGCCGACCAGCCGAACATCGGCTACAAGCCCTATGACGAAGGCAAGGCCGGGGATCGCTTTGTGAAGAATCCCGACGGCTCGACCTACGTGGGCGTTGTGTGGCCGGGGAAAGCGGTCTTTCCGGACTTCACGCAGAAGGTCTCGCGCGACTGGTGGGGCACGCTCTATGCGGATTTTGTGGCCAAGGGCGTGGCCGGGTTCTGGAACGACATGAACGAGCCGGCCATCTTTGATGTTGCCTCGAAGACCATGCCCGACGACGTTCAGCACCGCATTGAAGAGCCGGGATTCCAAACCCGCGTAGCCAGCCACCTGGAGATTCACAACATCTTCGGCATGCAGAACACCCGCGGGACCTTTGAGGGTCTGCGCAAGCTGGAACCCAACATCCGGCCGTTTGTGATGACCCGCGCCAGCTATGCCGGCGGGCAGCGCTACGCGGCCACCTGGACCGGCGACAACTCCAGCACCTGGAGCCACCTGCGCCAGACCACTCCGCAACTGATCAACCTGGGGCTGAGCGGCTTTGCCATGAGCGGCGCCGACGTGGGCGGTTTTGCCGGCTCGCCGCAGGCGGAGTTGCTGACCCGCTGGCTGGAGGTGGCGGCCTTCCAGCCCATCGACCGCGACCACACCGCGGTGGGCTCCAACCCGCAGGAGCCATGGGAGAACGGCACGCCGGAGGATGTGAACCTGCGGCGGCGGTACATCGAGGAGCGGTACCGGCTGATGCCGTACCTCTACACCACCGCCGAAGAGATGAGCCGCACCGGTCTGCCCATCATGCGCCCGCTGTTCCTGGAGTTCCCCAACGGCGGCGCGGACGGCCAGCCGCTGGACCTGAGCACCGGCAACGCCTTCCTGCTGGGTCCCGACCTGCTGGTGGCCCAGAGTCCCTATCCGGACGAGATGGACGACTACACGGTGGCGCTGCCGCCGGCCGGCTGGTACGACTACTGGACCGGGGCGCGGGTGGACGGCAAGGCCGAGCGGATCGGCATCGACAACCGCCCAGTGGCCCAGCCGGAGGTTCACATCCATCGCAGCCTGGACACGCTGCCGGTGTTTGCGCGCGCGGGCGCCATCGTTCCCGAAGAACCGCTGGTGCAGAGTACGGAAGAGAAGCCGCAGGGACCGCTGACCTTGCGCGTTTATCCTCCCATAGGCCCGGACAAGAACTGCCACGGCAGCTTCTACCTGGACGACGGCGTCAGCTACGACTTCAAGAAGGGCGACTTTCTGCGTGAGGAGTTCAGCTGCCATCCGACAGCCCAGGGCCTGACGGTGACCGTAGCTCCGCGCGAGGGCAGCTTTGCCCCCTGGTGGAAGCTGGTCTCGATCGAGGTCTACGGCGCAACCAAACCGGCCACCGGCGCCAGCGCAACCACCCGCGAAGGCGCCGGCACATCCCCCGTCTCCACCGGATTCGACGCCGAGCACCACCGCATCACGGCGCTGCTTCCGGACGATGGCAAGGGACTGGAACTGCAGCTGGCTTACTGACGGATGGGTCTCTGACGGCGCGATTTCGCGCTTTTAGCTCGTGCTTTCCCAGGTCCCAGAATCGGGACCTGCACCCCACGGACGAAGACCTGTCCGTGGGGACCCCGGACCTGGGGGCACCCAGTTATTTGACCCATTTTCCTGTCTCTTGCATGCGGACATCGTGTCAGCCCACCCCGGCGTGGTGTCCCGGACGTTCTTTGAAAAACAACTCCAGATCCTTCGACTCACCACCCCCAAGCTGAAAAGCGCTTGGGGCCCCGTTCGCTCAGGATGACATCCCTTGTTTTGTTGCGAACTTTAGGGACAGGACACCAGCCGCAAGGACAAAAACGCGGCGAGGGTGGGGCACCCAGGATGCGGGACCCCCCTGGAGCTTGCACGATCAGGGCTTGTCGAAAAGTTCCCGAGGCCGGATGCGCGAAGCTGATACCCTAGAAGCATGAAATTCGGGGTTCTGGTCTTTCCTGGTTCCAACTGCGACCACGATACATTCAACGTGATTGCCGAAATCGCCCACCAGCCTGTTACCTTTCTCTGGCACGACGCGGAGGACCTGCAGGGCGTGGATGCGGTTCTGGTTCCCGGCGGGTTTGCCTACGGCGATTACCTGCGCACCGGCGCCATTGCGCGTTTTTCTCCGGTGATGCAGGCCGTCAAGCGGTTTGCCGATGGCGGCGGGCCGGTGCTGGGCATCTGCAACGGATTCCAGATTCTGACCGAGGCCGGGTTGCTGCCCGGCGCGCTGATGCGCAACGCGGGGCTCAAGTACATCTGCAAGCAGGTTCACCTGCGCACCGAGACCACCAACAGCCCCTTCACCAATCAGCTCACCAAGGGCCAGGTGCTGCAGATGCCCATCGGGCACATGGAGGGGAATTACTTCTGCACGCCGGATGAGCTGCACCGGCTCGAGACCGAGGACCGCATCGCCTTCCGCTACGCCACCGCCGGCGGAGCGATCACCCCGGAAGCCAACCCGAACGGCTCCCTCAGCAACATTGCCGGCATCCTGAACGAGAAGCGAAACGTACTGGGCATGATGCCCCATCCCGACCGGTCGAGCGAGAAGCTGCTTGGCTCGGAAGACGGCTGGAAGATCTTCTCCTCCATGATCGAGTCTCTGGCAACTCATTGAGCTTCTAGCAGCGGGAATGGAGAGCGGTGCGCAATGATCGACATCCATGATCATCTGATCTACGGAGTGGACGACGGTGCGACCGATCTGGAAATGTCACTGGCCATGGCGCATGAAGCCGCCGCGGACGGCATCACGCACATCGTCTGCACCCCGCACGCGAACAACGTCTATAACTACCAGGCCGAAGTGAATGAGGCGCGCCTGGCCGAGTTGCGCGGGCTGCTGAAGGGCGTGGTGGACTTGAGCCTGGGGTGCGAGTTCCACCTGACCGCGGACAACATCGCCGATGCCCTGGCCAATCCCTTGCGCTACTCGTTCAACGGAAAAGGGTATCTGCTGATCGAGTTCCCCGAAATGACGATTCCTCCGCAGTTGGCCGATGCCATGTTCGAGTTGCAGTCGGCAGGCTACACGCTGATCGTCGCCCATCCCGAACGCTACCCCGCGGTGCATCGCCAACCCGAGATTATGGCGGAGTGGATTCGCCGAGGATGCCTGGTCCAGGTGTCCGCCAACGCCCTGTATGGGCGCTGGGGCAAGGACGCAGAGTCTTTTTCCAATGCGCTTCTGGAGCGCAACTGGATCCACTTTCTCGCCACCGATTCGCACCGCATCGAATGGCGTCCGCCGCACCTGAAGAGGAGTTATCGCTATGTGGCCCAAAGGGCCGGCGAGGAGACCGCGCGGCGGCTGTGCCTCACCAATCCGCTGGCCGCAGTCCAGGGAGCGGTGTGGCCGGAACAACCCGAACCCGTAGGGCTTTGGGGACATGCGCCGCTGAAGCTCAATTGGCACAGGACCACAGCCGTCTCCGCAACAGGAGCGGCGGGCAACAGAGGCCTTTGGAGTCGCCTGTTCGGACGGTAGATCCGCGCGGCGTATTGCCCCACCCGCAAAAACAACGGCGCGGTGCCCAGAGGGCGCCCAGGTGGGGTACGCGGTACCCAGCACCCAATGCTATGCACCCGGGATCTTGCACCCTTTGCGAAAATCCCCCAGATGCAGTCTTTACAGCCCCAGGCCGCCATCGACGGCCAGGATCTGACCGGTGACAAAGCCGGGGCCGGCGGCAAAGAAAAGCACCGCCTGGGCCACATCCTGCGCCGTGCCGTTGCGCTGCATGGGGGTCCTGGCCGCAAAACGGGCAGCCTCGTCCTCACTGCGTCCATCCAGCTCGATCCACCCAGGCGCCACGCAGTTGACGCTCACCTGCGGTGCAAAGGCCTTGGCCATGGCCTGGGTGAGCATGTGCAGCGCGGCCTTGGAGCCGCAGTAGTGGGCATGACCCGCCCAGGCCTGAAGGCCGCCCAGCGAGCCGATATTGACGATTCTTCCCTGGGAGGCGCGCAGCGCGGGAAGCGCTTCCCGCGCCACCAGAAACGGTCCTCGCGCGTTGGTTTCGAAGACCGCGTCCCACTCATTCAGACTGATGCTCTCCAGGGGTGCAGAGGCAAAGACCGCGGCGTTGTTGACCACCACGTTCAGCCGCCCGAACGCGGCGTTCACCGCGGCGATGGCGGCGCGCACCGAAGTTTCAGAGCGC